>Ga0247727_10020625_pt1 | contig 10052 bp, 10 predicted proteins | sample WisWelCaveWW1625_FD_202498 | JGI IMG/M metagenome (GOLD analysis project Ga0247727, IMG submission 202498) | Biofilm microbial communities from Wishing Well Cave, Virginia, United States - WW16-25 | ecosystem: Environmental > Aquatic > Deep subsurface > Groundwater > Cave microbial mat | place...
GATCGCGATTCGCGTGCTGCTGCTCGATCCGGGCCGGGCCGGTCAGATTCGGGGACGGCTGGACCCACGAGCCGAGCGTTGCCAGTACTGCGAGAACGCGTTGCATCTTTCATCAATATAACACGCGCTTTCTAACGGCTTCCTCTCGGCTCTCTCTGTCAGGGACCCCGGCTGTATCGACGCGGCCGTTCGCAGTAAACTCCCGGACATAGACGCTTCGGAGATGAAGCCGTGAACGCCGTAAACGCCGTAGCCGCAGAACCCGGAAAGCTCATGACCATGGCCGAGGCCATTCGCCGGTTCGTTTCGGACGGGGACACGGTCGTCGCGGAAGGCTTCACGCATCTCATCCCCTTTGCCGCGGGCCACGAGATCATTCGCCAGCAAAAAAAAGACCTCGTCCTCTGTCGCCTCACGCCCGACCTCATTTACGACCAGATGATTGCGGCCGGTGTCGCACGCAAGGTCGTCTTTAGCTGGGCCGGAAACCCCGGCGTCGGCTCGCTTCACGGGTTTCGTCGTGCCGTCGAAAAATCCCTTCCGCACCCCGTCGAGATCGAAGAGTACTCGCACTTCGGTATGGTCTGCCGGCTCCTGGCGGGAGCTTCGGGACTGCCGTTCATGCCTCTCCGGAGCTACGAAGGAACCGACCTCCCCGGCGTCAATCCCCACTTGAAGCAGGTTACTTGCCCCTACACGGGCGAGCGCCTTTTCGCCGTGAGCGCCCTCAATCCCGACGTAGCCATCCTCCACGTTCAAAGGGCGGACCGGGAAGGAAACGCCCATGTCTGGGGTCTCGTGGGGGTCCAAAAGGAAGCCGCGTTCGCGTCGCGGCGGGTCATTGTCGTAGCGGAAGAAATCGTGGAAGAGGACGTCATTCGCGCCGATCCGAACCGCACGCTCATCCCGTCCCTTCTCGTGAGCGCGGTCGTTCACGAGCCCGGGGGGGCGCACCCGAGCTACGTTCAAGGGTTTTACGATCGCGACAACGACTTCTATCTTTCGTGGGAGCGCTTGACGCGCACCGAGGAAGGCATGCGCCTCTATCTCGACGAATGGGTTTACGGTGTTTCGGGGCGAAACGAGTACCTTCAAAAGCTGGGCCGGGCCGCGTGGGAAGCGCTCAAACCGGCGCCGCGCCTTTCGCTTCCGGTCGACTATGGAGACTACGCCTAAACGGTCCGAGATCATGGCGTCGGTAGCCGCCCGGGAGATCCGGGACGGCGACGTCGTCTTCGTCGGGATCGGGCTCCCGACGGTCGCGGTCACTCTCGCGCAACGGCTGCACGCACCGCGCGTCCGGATGGTGTATGAAGCCGGTGTCTACGGGGCGCGTCCCTCCCGGCTCCCGCTTTCGATTGGAGACCCGGCCCTCGTGACCGGCGCTCTTCAAGTCATTCCGATGACCGATGTCTTCCTGTACTACCTGCAGGGCGGGCGCGTCGACGTCGGCTTCTTAGGAGCGGCGCAAATCGACCGCTTCGGAAATCTCAACACGACGGTCATTGGCGAAAGCTACGCGAGCCCGAAGGTAAGACTCCCCGGAAGCGGTGGCGCGGCCGAGATCGCGTTTCTCGCCAAGAGAACGCTCGTCATCCTGACGCAAACGAAGAGCAAGTTTCCCGAGAAGGTCGACTTCGTAACGAGCGTCGGCCGTCGGGTGGGCGCGCGATCCCGGAGAGAGCTCGGGGCGCGCGGACTCGGACCCGAGCGCGTGATTACCGACCTGGGTGTCTTCGGTTTCGACGAAGGCACGTCCGAGATGATCCTCCAGAAGATCCATCCCGGGGTCACGCTCGACGAAGTGCGGGCGAGCGTCGGTTGGCCGCTGCGGGTCTCGAGCGATCTGACGGTGACCGAGCTTCCCGAACCGCGGGCGCTCGCTCTCCTTCGCGAAGAGCTCGACCCGCACGGCATCCACCTCCGCTGAACCGCCTCGGTGTAGAATCTCCCGCCTTATGGAGCGTGAAGAATACAAGCACTTATTCGAGCTCGAGGACAAGCTCTGGTGGTTCGTCGGCATGCGAAAGATCACCGAGTCGCTCCTCGAGCGTTACTTGCCTCCCAAGCCGCCCGAGGAAGTCCGTCTCATTCTGGACGCGGGTTGCGGCACCGGCGGCATGCTGCCGCATCTTCGTAAGTTCGGTAAGACGTTCGGCATCGACTTTTCGGCCGACGCCGTGCGCTTCGTGAGGAGCCGGAACGAGCGCTCGATCGCGCGAAGCTCGATCGTAAGGCTTCCGTTTCCGCCGGCGACCTTCGATCTCGTCACGGAGTTCGAGGTCGTGAACCACTGGGCCGTACCGGACGATCGTGCGGCGTTCGAAGAGCTCTCCCGCGTGCTCCGGCCGGGCGGGATCCTCCTTCTCCGCGAGCCGGCCTACCAGTGGCTTTTCGCCAAGCACGATCTGGCCGTCCACACGCGCCACCGGTACAGCCGCCGGGAGATTGAGGACCTTCTCAAAGGCGCGGGCTTCGAGCCCCTTCATCTCGGCTATGCGAACTTCTTCTTGTTCCCGGTGGCGCTCGTGCGCCGTCTCGTCGGGAACGTGCTTCCGGCGGATCAAGGCTCGGACGTCAGGGAAATGCCGGGACCGCTCAATGCGGTGCTCGAGAGCTTCCTCCGGCTGGAAGCGCACTGGGTCAAGCGGGGCCGCCTCCCGTTCGGTCTTTCGCTCCTCGCGGTAGCGAAAAAGCGCTAGCGGAGCAAAAAGCCGGAACGGAGCGGGTCCTTCGGATTAATGAAAAACTCGTGGCGGCCGGTCACGTGTGCGCTCCCCTCGACCTCTGGAATGACGGCGTCGTAGGGACCGACCTTCGTCGCGCTCACGACGCGCCCGCCAAATCGGCTCCCCACGATGCTTTCGATCGAGAGGGGCTCTCCGAGCCCAATCTTTCCGCGGGCGTAGTCGATGGCCAAACGGCCGCTGACGCCGGTGCCGGTCGGAGAGCGGTCCACCTCACCTTCGGCGAACACGCAGACGTTTCGACTTCCGGACGTCAATATCGTCCCGTAGAGAAACCCGAGGTCGGCCTCGATCGGATGGGACGGAGGGCTCTTCGCCTGGACGGCTTTCTTGATGGCCCGCCCCTTCTCGATGAGCTCGGGAAGCTCCTCCGGCACGATCTCGAGACCGAGCGGGCGCGCGTCGACGTACGCATAAAACGCACCGCCATACGCGAGGTCGTAGCGCACGCTTCCGATGCCGGGAACGTCGACCTCGGCGTCGAGCGCGAGCACGAAAGACGGCACGTTGTGAAAGCGGACGCTCGTGACGTGGCCCTTCTCGATCCGAGCGAAGGCCGTGACGAGCCCGGCCGGGGCGTCGATCCGGAGCGTGGTTTCGGGCGCTACCGCGGGAAACATCCCCGTCTCGAGAAGGACCGTGGCGAGCCCGATGATGCCGTGGCCGCACATCGTGCTAAAGCCCTCGTTGTGGAGAAACAAGACGCCGAGGTCGGCGCCTTCGGTCACGGGCGGCGTGAGTAACGCGCCGTACATGTCGGCGTGACCGCGCGGCTCCCACATGAGCGCCGTCCGGAGGTGGTCGAGATTCTCCTTCGCGTACCGCCGGCGCTCGAGCATCGTTTGACCGGGAATCTCGGGAACGCCGCTCGTCACCACGCGAAAGGGCTCGCCTCCCGTGTGCGCGTCGATCGTCGTCAAGCGGTGCCAGTCGGCGGGTGGACTCCACGCATTCGAAGCATCCATTCTCATTTGGGCGGACTTCCTTTATGGAGTATGGTTAGGCGGAGCTTGCACATGGAGACGGACCTCCTTCTGTTGCGTCGGGGCGTCATCGGCGTCTTGCGACGGGGACCCCACCCCCGTCGCGATGGGTTCAGGACTGCCCCCGACGCCCTGGGCTGAGGGCTCCCGGCGATGATGACGGACATAGATCAACAAGTCGAGCACTTTCAAGAGCGCTTCGCCCGGGCGACGCGCGAAATGGCGAAGCGTATCGTCGGTCAGGAGGATATCGTAGAAAACATCCTCGTCAGCTTCCTCGCCAAGGGCCACGTCCTTCTCGAGGGGATTCCGGGTCTCGGGAAAACGAAGCTCGTCCAGACCCTGGCGGACGTCTTGCACTTGAGCTTTTCGCGCATTCAGTTCACGCCCGATCTCATGCCCGCCGACATCGTTGGAACCCACGTTCTCCAGGACAACCACCGCGGCGAGAAGCTCTTCGACTTTCAACCGGGACCGATCTTTGCCAACATCGTTTTGGCCGACGAGATCAATCGCGCCACCCCCAAGACCCAATCGGCGCTCCTCGAGGCCATGCAAGAGACCTCGGTCTCGGTCGGACGAAAGACCCACGCTCTGGCCCTCCCGTTCTTCGTGCTCGCCACTCAAAACCCGCTCGAAATGGAGGGAACGTACCCGCTCCCCGAGGCGCAGCTCGACCGGTTCTTCTTCAAGCTCAAGGTCGACTTTCCCGGCCTCGAGGATCTCCATACGATTCTGGACCGAACGACCCAGTGGGAGGAGCCCGCGGTCGAGCGCGTCCTCGACGAGAAGCAAATCGACGAAATGCGGAAGACGGCGCGGTCGGTTCCCATTGCACGCCCCGTGCAGGACTACGCGATCCGGCTGACGCTCGGGACGCACCCGGACTCCGAACACGCGCACCCGCTCGTGAAGCGCTACGTGCGCTACGGCGCGAGCCCCCGCGGCGCGCAAGCCCTCGTGATTGGCGGCAAGATCAGGGCGCTTTTAAACGAGCGCGTTCACGTCGCCGCGGAAGACGTACGCGCGCTCGCGCTTCCGGCGCTGCGCCACCGAGTCCTTCTCAACTTCGAAGGCGAGGCCGAGCAAGTGAGTCCCGACAGAATCATCAAGGCCGTTCTCGACGACACGCCGCCGCCCGCGGCTTGATCTCCCTCCGATGCCGACGGCGGCGGGAGCGACCGAAGCGCTCCTCGATCCCGAGTTCCTGAAGAAGCTCGAATACCTCCACATCGTTTCAAAGAAAATCCTCTCGGGCCAATTCCGTGCGGAGCGCACGAGCCGCAAGCGCGGATCGGGGCTCGAGTTCGCCGACCACCGCGGCTACTCCGCCGGAGACGACTTCCGCCACATCGACTGGAAAGCCTTCCAACGGCTCGGCCGCCTTCTCTTGCGCCTTTACGAAGAGGACCAGGATCTCCCGATTTACGTGCTCATCGACGCGAGCAAGTCGATGGCGGACGGCACACCCACGAAGCTCGACTACGCCCGGCAGGTGGCCGCGGCGCTTTGCTTCATCGGTCTTTCGCACCTCGACAAGGTGACGCTCGTTTCCTACTCGAACCGCATCGAAAGCGAGCTGCACTCGCAGCGCGGGAAGCGGCAGGTGTTCAAGCTGTTCCGGTTTCTTTCGGAGATCCAGCCGGCCGGCGAGACGAACGCGCGGGAGGCCTTCCGCGTGTTCGCGAGCCAGAGGCATCCGCGAGGCGTCGCCGTCGTGATCTCGGATTTCATGGATCCGGCGGGATTCGAGGCGGCGCTCAACGTTCTCCGGTTCTCGCAGCACGACGTCTTCGCCGTTCACGTGACGCGCCGGACCGACGCGTCCCCGGACCTGAAGGGCGATGTCCGGCTCGTCGACGCCGAGACCGGCCACGGACTGGACGTCGCGGTGACGCCCCAACTCCTCGAGCGCTATCGCGCGGCGTACGAAGCGTATTGTGAGGAGATCTCCCGCTACTGCGCGAAGTATCGGTTCGGCTACGTCCGGACCTTCACCGAGCTTCCGTTCGAGGACGTCATCCTGCAGGTCTTCCGGCAGGGGAGGTTTCTAGCGTAGACCGGAAGCTCCTTCGGTCCTTCACGAGGTCGGGCGTACGGCGGGCGTACGGCGCCGCTAGGGGAGTTTTCTCAGTCGGTCCCGAAGGGTAGTCTTCAGGGAGTAATGTCGAACCAGCGGCGCGCCTCGACAAACCGTTCGAGATGGCCGACGTTCGTCGTGGCAACGACGACGCGCTCGTTGCCGGTCCTCAATACCTGGGCCTGCGATGCAAGGATTACGTCGGCGTCGAGAGCCTCCATGGGTGCGGTGGGCTTTCCTTCGTTTCGCGCCTGGGCCCATAAGACCGCGGCCTGTCTCATAACGACGGTGGTCAAAGGAAGATACAGAAGGACTCGCGCGAGCTGGTCCAGGCGATTTAGGCTCTCGGCTTTTTGGGCTCTCAACAACTCACGTCGAAGCTCGTAGTCCGAGATCTCGGGAATGACGACTTGGACGCCGTGACGAAGCAGACCGGTAAGCCATGACGCGCAGTCGGCGTTGTCTTTCGAAGCCCTTGGGTGTGTCACCATACCGAGCGGTCCGGTATCGAGGAGGACGAACATGAGGATTTATTCAGTGAACAGGGGTCGCGATGACGGCCGATCCTCGTCGAGGACGCGCTGCAAGAAGGTCCAAGTCTCCACCTGTTCCCGTGGATCGCCTTCCATCCATTGGTTCAGAAGCTGGATCGCTTCCTCTGGTTTCGGAAACGGCTGGACGATCAGATAGACCCTGGTGCTTTCGTCCAACGAGACGGGTTCCTGCGGCTTGAAAACACCATCTTCGTAGATTGCGCTGACGGTCTTGCTCATCGTGCGCCCTCCGAGGGTCCGATTAAGAGTCACCCAGCTCCTATTCTACCTCGTGCGCGGGAGGCTGACGTGAGTTTCAGCCGTGCTTTTCGAGGGGGAAGTGTCGGCCGTGGCGCAGAACTTTGCCCTGTTAGAGGCGGGAATCGCGACGGGGCCGCCGTTTGGTTCTAGCTGTGCCGCTACGTCATCCGTCAAAACGGCGAGCTCGCGTATCCCGTCACGTTGAGAGTCGTCTGGGTGGTCAGTCCCGCCGGCCCGTTTCGCCGAATACACTCGAACCGATGACGAGCGTGGTGGGCGCCACACCCAAGCCACCGACTAACGCGGCGTAGCCGTAACCAAGAAGTTTTGCGGCTCGCCGTGGAGATAGTCGTCGAACAACATATCGCGGCGAGTCGATCTCGCTGTCGTTCGACGCTCGGGTCCACGACTCTTCACGCGAGCGGCACCTTCACCACGAAAACCGCGCCGCCCTCGAGCCGGTTCGAAGCTTCGACCGTTCCGCCGTAGCCTTCTACGATGGCTTTGACGAGAGAGAGACCGAGCCCCGTGTGACTCTCGGCGGACTTTGTCGTTCCGGGCCGGTACGTGTAGAAGCGCGAAAAAATCGCAGCTTCGCTTCCCTGGGGAATCCCCGGTCCGCCATCGAGGATGGCAACGTTCGCGACTTTGTGGGCCCGCGTGAGCTGGATCGCGACGCGGCCGTCGGGCGGCGAAAAGCTAATCGCGTTATCGAGGAGATTCTCGAAGACCTGAGTGAGTCGATCCGAAGACGCGACGATGAGAAGAGGCTCGGTGCCGAGCGCCATGTCGAGCGCCACGCTCGCCACGCTCGCCACGTTCGCCACGTTCGCCACGTTCGCCACGTTCGATCGTCTCAAACGGTACCCCTCCACGATTGCCGTCAAGAGCTCCCTCAAGTCGACCGGATGGCGCGCCTCGGTCTCGAGCCGCGCGTCGAGCTGCGCCAGCTCTCGCGCACCCCCCAAGAGATGCTCGATGCGCGCGACTTCCCGCTCGACGATTCTCTTGAAGCGCTCTCTTTCTTCGCGCGATTCCACCTCGGCCGCCACTTCGGTCGCGCTCCTTATGGATGCCAGAGGGTTCCTGAGCTCGTGCGAGAGATCGGCGGCAAAGGACTCGATGAAGCGCACGTGATCTTCGAGCCTCCGCGAGAGCTCCTGGAGCGAGCGCGAGAGCTCACCGATTTCGTCGCGACGCCGGGATCCTCCGAAGCGGCCCTTAATCCGCCCGCGCCTGTCGAGAAGGGCTGTCGCTTCGTCCCGCAACCGCCGAAGCGGCCGCGCGATCGTTCCCGAAACCACGAGGCTCAAGACCGCGGCCAGGCCGACCGACGCGAGAAACACGCGAAAGATGCCGAGCCGGATCGGATAAATCGCATTCAAGACGCGGAACGTCGATTGCGACACTTGAACCGCGCCCACGACCTGGTCCCCATCCCAGATCGGAAGCGCGCTCACGAGCGTGAGCGAGCGTACGCCGCCGGGCGAGCTGCGCGTGCGAGCACCGTAGCGACCCGAGAGAGCCTCCCGGATCTCGGGACTCGCGAGGATTTGGGGAGAGGACGGCGCGTCCTCCCCATCGAGCTCCGGAAGTGGCGGGGACGGCTCGATGAAGCGCTGGTAAGCCTGAACGAAGACTGCGCCCAACCGGTACGCGGGGTTAGCGCGCGTTTCAGTCGCCGGCGCGCCCGACTCGCCGGTCTCCCCCGGCGGTCGCGGCGCTTTGAGAGGTCCGAGCGTGGCCGAGTCCGCGAGCACGCGGCCGTCGGGATCGACGACGCGCATCCTCGCTTCGGTTTGCTGGCGCAGCCGCACGAGGATCCCTTCCGCATACGCGGCTTTCAGAACGCCGCGCTCGGAAAGAGCCGCCGCCAGGACCCGACCCTGCTGGACCATCACGCGTTCTTGAGCTTCGAGGAGAAGCCGCTCGAGCGCGTCCAGGTAGTGCACGCCACTCGCGGGCAAAAACACGAGGAGGACGTTGAACGCCAGCAGCCGAATCGAAATGCGCGAGAAGAAACGGCGCAGTCGACCCACCTCAGGTCTCGCGGTAGCGGTAGCCGACTCCGTGAACGGTGTCGATGGCCTCGAAGTCGGGATCGATTTGCGCGAACTTGCTCCGCAAGCGCTTGATGTGTGAGTCGATCGTGCGCTCGCTCACGTACGCATCGTACGGGTAGCCTTCGTCCATGAGCTGCTTTCGGGACTTGACGTGTCCGGGGTGGCGGACGAGCGCCCGCAAGATCAAGAACTCGGTGACGGTGAGAGCTACGGGCGCGTCTTTCCAGTGAACTTGGTAGCGCTCGAAATCGAGAAGGAGCGACCCGACGCGCAGGACGTCGGCTTCCGAAGCCGGCGGGCGACCCAGCAGGGCGACGCGTCTAAAAAGCACCTTCACGCGCGCCATGAGCTCCCGCATCGAGAAAGGCTTGCAGAGATAGTCGTCCGCCCCGAGCTCGAGCCCGAGCACGCGGTCGAGCTCGTCGTCACGAGACGTGAGAAAGAGAATCGGAAGCGTCTCGCTCGCTCCTCGGAGCTTGCGGCAGAGCTCGAGCCCGTCCATTTGAGGCATCAAGACGTCGAGTAGGACGAGCCCCGGGAGCGTTTTTTGAAAAGCACTCCAGGCCGAGGCGCCGTCGGCGTAGGTCTCGACCGAATAGCCTTCCCGTTTTAGCGCGAAAGCGACCGTTTCCCGGATGCTCTCCTCGTCGTCGACCACGGCGACGATGCCCGCTTGCGGAGGCTTCATGAAAAAAGCATGTACCGCTTGCCGGCCGGCGTCAAGAGAAAGCTCTGCCTTGTTTTCGCCACAATTGGTCACGGGATTTCCTCGTACCGGCCCTCCGGGAATCACACCTCTTGGCTAGCCTGAGAGAGAACGGAGGTAGCGCATGAAGAACCTGGGGTTGGGAATCTGACAGGAGAAAAAACCATGGACAGCCTCACTCACGTCGAGCTCGCAAAAGCGCTGCTCCAGATGACCGGCAAGCCCGCTCATCTCGCGGTCGCGTCTCTCTTTCCCCAGGTCGACCGAAAGCCGGCGACCCTTCACCGCCTGTATGCGCACACCGTCTTCAAGGCGAAGTCCCTCACGAGTCTCGGCCTTCGCATCCTCTTCGGCGGCGCGGTGAGCGCCGAGGAGCAGAAGACCTACGCGTACGCCCGCTTTCGCGACGAAGGGCCGCGCCTCTGGGGTTACTTGAGCCCTTATGTCGGCGACTCACCTTTCCCTAGACGCACGGCCGACATTGACGCGGGCGTCCTCGCGTTCGTGTCACACCTGTATCTCGACACGTTCAATCAGCCCGTTCAGCCCTTCGCGCCGGTCTCGGTCGACTGTGCCGGACAGTGGGTGCTCTGGAAGAGGCTCGGCGACTTCCGGCTCGAGCTTTACACGACGGACGCCATCCACCGGTTGAGGAGCGAGCTATTCGCGCATCCCCTCT
>Ga0247727_10020626_pt1 | contig 10051 bp, 9 predicted proteins | sample WisWelCaveWW1625_FD_202498 | JGI IMG/M metagenome (GOLD analysis project Ga0247727, IMG submission 202498) | Biofilm microbial communities from Wishing Well Cave, Virginia, United States - WW16-25 | ecosystem: Environmental > Aquatic > Deep subsurface > Groundwater > Cave microbial mat | place...
GCCTCGACCAGGTTGAACGATGGCTATCAGTTCGGGCTGGGAGCAGAAATCGGGATCAGCACGTCCCGCATCCATGCCCGAGGCCCGATGGGGCTGGAAGAATTGACCTGCTTCAAGTTTATCGTCATGGGGAGCGGGCAAGTCCGCGAATAAGCAGGCTGCTGAAACAGGCCCCCAACTTCGTTCTCAGTCGTTCGAACCCCTCAACGTACCGATTTAAGGATACTTGAGGCAAAGTGACTATCCGCTCGCATTTGATCGAAGCGAGCGGTTCAAGCGAAGCTTGGTATGTACCTCCTCGGGGTTCTCTCTCCTTGTAGCCTCGTTGGCTGACCTGTTTGTTGAGCAGCCCCCAGCATAATTGAGATCATTTCTTGTGAATCCCTCAGCGCTCGCCAACCCCGGTAACATCAGCTTCTCCGGGAATCATTTATTTGCTCGCGATCTTGCCTCAGCTGGAGGCCGTTGCGTCGAACAGTCAACAGGGCATCTTGTCTTCTATCGCTCGGACGGTCGCCGGTTTCTGGCGGCCGATCCGGAAGGAAACCTGTTGCATGAATGCGAGTGGGGGACTGATGCCACAGGAGAGGTGATCCTCTGCCGCGCTCGGATACGTTTGGATTGGGGACAATGGGTCGGGTTGAAGCCGGCTGGTTTGGTGAATGAAACCAGCCTCAATCTCGCCGGTAAGCCTGGCTGGCAACGGCTCAAGGCCGACGATTTACGCACAATGGCCGCGCAGGCGCTCCGGGTCCCGACGGAGGAAGTCCAATTTTTCTATCGGGATGAGGATCTCCTGATCGGGCCGACTGGTAGGGCGACGATCCGCCAGCGAAAAGATGCCCTCTATGTGCTTGAGGACGGGGATTTCGAACGGGCCCGCTTCATGTCCTGTATGGGGGCAATGCATTGGCCCTCTATCGATTTTCTTCCGGTCGTCGAACTCTTTCAGTCACTGTTACCGGGAACAGGGGCTGCGGTCTTTGAATTGATACGTGGACTCTACGACGATCAGAATGAGGGGCAATCGACCCCCCGCCCCTTGCGCTACCGAGGTATTCCCCCCTATCCGTCGGAAGCGGCCTTTCGCTTGTTTAGTAGCTTCTTTACCCCGCAGGCGCCTGGGGGGAGTAATCCGTTCACGCTCTTCATGAATCCTGAACGGTCCAATCAAGTAATCTGGCTGCCGGCAGATACGATGCCGATTCGATATTTCGATCAGCGCGCGGGGTCTTGTCTGACCCTCCAAGGCGGCTTGCTGCACAAGGTGACGGTGGCGTCGGACTCCTCCGGGCTGTCCTATGTGAGCCCGAAAGGCCGTCGCTTTGTCCCTTGCGATCGGAGTGCAGAGATTGCCGGAGGGCATGTCATCCTGAAGGATCGCGATCGTGAAACGACGTTGGCTGTGACTCTGCCGCAAGGGAGCCTGGAACAGTCTGGTCAGCCAGTGGCCATGAGCCCAGTCGACTGGCGATCGATGTTTGTCCAGGGGATTCCATTCATCCCTCCTACCGACGCCTACGGCGCCCGGTTGCTCTATCCGGAAGACGAATCGGAAATCGGTGAGTGTGCGGCGCAACCCTTCGTGGCCGATTACATGCAAGATATTGGCGAGCAAGATCGAGAAATCGGCGCGGTCCTTTCGCGGGCCCAGCGCGTGCTCATCGAGAATGGCGATGCCGTGATTGCGACCTGCATCGCGTTTGACCGGCCGAGAGACTATACCGTGCTGGTACGGTATCCGGCCTTTGCGCAAAAGCAGGCGCAACAACTCTGGAGCGTCTGTGCCGAGTTGCAGCGGTGGGATTGGCTTTCCCGGATTCGATTCGTTATGGACGAAGAGCAGCACGATCGGGAAGCCCCTCACTCTTATGACTTGGTCTACCACTGGATGCCCTATGATAGCGAAGACCTGCCGGCCAGCCTGGGCGAACGCATGAAGGGGATCAGTCAAGTTCTTCGGGAAGGAGGCAATGCATTCGTCATCGGTCCGGCACAGCTGGGCCGGCAGGGTTCATCCCATGGACTCCACGTCTGCTGGGAAGAACCGGTCGAGCAGCTCCCCACGTTTCGGATGCATCGCACGATCCTGCAGAAAGCAAGGCTCAGGGCTGGCTTGACACTATTCCACATGAAGAAGGTTTAGCAGGATGCTGAAAAGGTCGCTCTTCTCACCCGCCCGACCCCAGCGCGCCAAGACGTGCCTTTTCCCATGCGGCGTTCTCGCACTGTGGGGGACTGGCGCTCTTCTGTTTGGCGCCTGTCCCTGTCAGAGGAGCAGCGGGACAGGCACCGCCTTCGGCGGAGCCAGTCCCCAACTCGCTGCGGCCTTGCTGGACGGCCTTTTTGAGCATCCTGCGGGGACGTCTCTTGTTGTTCCAGACGTGCCATAACAACTTTCCGTGGCCTGTTGGCATACTCGCACTGGGTGTTCCTGATCGATTAGGGGTGTCACGATGAGCGAGCCGACTCCAGGACAGGTTACCGGCGAGGAGCCGAGCGATAAGATCGTCATCTATTGGGAACGGGAGTATTCGACTGCCTTTGCGCCGGAGCGACTGAAGCTCGACTTTATGCCACATCGGCCGTTGTTGTCCGGGATGTCGCTGAACGAGCAGCGGACTGTGGCGGTCGAGGGCTATACAGTTATCCCCGACGATTGTGGACCAGTGCGAACAGTGGGCCAGTACGGCTGGCTCATTCGGTCTCCGGCGGACTGTAAGATTCGCCGAACGGCCAATGGGGTCAAGTGGCAAGCGCCGCCGATCTTGCCGGAAGAGCGGATTCTTGGTTACAAGTCGTTTTCAGGGACCTACGTCGATTTGATCTTAAACAGCGGGTATCCAAAACTCTGCTGCGGCATTCGGTTCTACTATCCCAAGCAGGTGGGATTGATGATGAAGGACGTGCCGAACCACTTCTATCATTACCCCGAGCGGACATTTTTTGTGTGGGAGGGGATGAAGACCCAAGAATATAAACGTACGCCAAATATGTATGACTGGCTCCCGGACTATGACGCCTTCACCGCCAACTTTTTGTTGCAACTCACGAAGCCGACGGCCATCAAGCGGGGTGATCCCATCGGCATTGTGGTTCCGGTGCTCCTCCCGAAACAATTCACATTAGAAGAACTCAAGCCGCGCGGGTGACCTCTTTAGAGGGATGTTCCCATCCGATCGTCCGCACTCAAGCGAGACGGGCGAGATTGGCTGGAAAAGCGCGACTCGAAGGTCGGGGTTCGAAGTTCCGAACACTTCAGCCTTCAGTCTGAACACCTGAGTAGGTGTGTCTTGCAGCTTGACAGGATTCCTTCAGCCTCAGTAAGATACGGGAACCTTTAATGCTCATCCTGCGAGGTGAGCAAGGAGTGCCCATGAGTTTCAATCAGGTTTGTGTCTGTCGGTACACCTCAACCTTCTCGTCGGATCTCGATGAGAGGGTTTTTTTTTGCCCACGGCCTTGCATCTGGCCACACCTCCTTCGCCTTGCCATGAAGGCAATGTCGGACAGGCTCCTAGCAGGCTGCGGGAAAACCATTTTTCAGCCCAGCGGAACTTCGAGAGCATGCACTTCTGGGACAAGAGCAGAACATCACCGCAGGATGCTCAAAAAGGCGACCTTCTCACCCTCCCAACCCTGGCGCGCCAAGACGCGCCTTATCCCAGGCAAGGCCGCAGCGAGTTGGGGACTGGCTCCGCCGAAGGCGGTGCCTGTCCCGCTGCTCCTCTCAGTGCGAGAACGATGCTGGCGGACTTTTTCAGCATCCTGCTTGATGTGAAGTGTACGGATGTCATCCAGTGAGAATGAGGCGATGATGCCTAGTAGTGACCGACAAGTCGAGCGATTGGTGATGGATGCGGGAGACATCGCGCGGGCGGTCACTCGCATTGCCCACGAAATTCTCGAAAGGAATAAGGGGGTACAGGCTCTGGCGCTGGTTGGGATTCGAACTGGGGGGGTGCATCTGGCCCATCGACTGGTGAGGCGGATCCAAGAGATTGAAGCCGCGACGGTGCCGATTGGCGAGTTGGACATAACCCTCTATCGGGACGACCTCTCTTTGCGGAAGGAGCAACCGATTCTCCGTAAGACGTCAGTCCCATTCGATATTTCCGACAAGATTGTCGTGTTGGTCGATGACGTGCTGTTTACGGGTCGAACCATCCGCGCGGCGATGGATGGGTTGATCGATCTGGGACGACCGGCAGAAATCCAACTTGCCGTCTTGGTCGACCGAGGTCATCGTCAGTTGCCGATCAAGGCGACGTATATCGGGAAAAATATTCCGACGTCACGGGAAGAAAAGATCCAGGTGCTCTTGGAAGAAGAAGGCGAAGATGATCGGGTGGTGATCTTCAAGGCCTGAGGTGGAGGGAACGATGAGTCTCAAACGCAAAGACCTCTTGAGCCTAGCCCCTCTGTCGGTGGATGAGATCCGGTTAATCTTACAGACGGCCGATTCGTTCAAGGAAGTGACCGGTCGGGAAATCAAGAAGGTCCCGGCGCTCCGGGGGCGCACGGTGGTGAATCTGTTCTTTGAGCCCAGCACCAGGACACGAACCTCGTTCGAGTTGGCGGCGAAACGGCTGAGCGCGGATGTGATCAACTTCTCGCCGTCGTCGAGCAGCGTGGTCAAAGGGGAAACTTTGCTCGATACGGCGCGCAATATCGAGGCGATGCAGGCGGATATTATCGTCTTGCGTCACCCTTCGGCCGGTGCAGCCGAGGCCCTGGCCCTCGGGGTGAAGTCTTCCGTGATCAATGCGGGAGATGGGTGGCATGAGCATCCGACGCAAGCCCTCTTGGATCTGTATACGATTCGTGAGCGTGGATTGTCGTTCGAGGGGCTTCGGGTGGCGATCGTCGGAGATGTTTCCCATAGCCGTGTGGCGCGTTCGAACATTCACGCGCTCGTGAAGTTGGGGGCGGAAGTTCGGGTGGTAGGGCCGCCGACGATGATGCCCTGTGGGGTGGAGAAACTGGGCGCGCGCGTCTACTACAATCTCGACGAGGCGCTGCGCGGCGTGCAGGTCATCATGATGTTGCGATTGCAGCTTGAACGGCAGGGCATTGCGCTGTTTCCGACCATTCGCGAATATGTGCGGCTCTACGGGTTGACCACCGAGCGGGTCAAGTTGGCCGAGCCTGGGGCGATTGTGATGCATCCGGGCCCGATCAATCGCGGGGTCGAGATTGATCCGGAGGTGGCCGATAGTTTGTCGTCAGTGATTCTGGAACAGGTCGCGAACGGCGTGGCCGTTCGCATGGGTATTCTCTATCTCTTGTCGGGTAGCAATTGAATCATTGGAGAAAGCAATGAACCTATGAAGCAATCGTCAAATCAGCGAATTCATATTACGGGTGGGCACGTGATCGATCCGGGACGGTTCAATGGCGTGGCCGACGTGCTGATCGATGAGGGCCGGGTCGTGGCGTTGGGGCCTCGCCTCAAGGTTCCCGCGGGGGCCTCGAAAATCGATGCCACGGGGCGATTGGTCCTTCCCGGCTTCGTCGATCTCCATGTCCATTTCCGGGAGCCGGGCTTCGAATACAAAGAGTCGATCCAGAGTGGAGCGGCGGCGGCGGTGGCCGGCGGCTTTACCTCGGTCTGTTGTATGCCCAATACGAATCCCGTTAACGACAACCAAGCGATTACGGAATTCATGCTCGATCGTGCGCGGGCAGCCGGGCTGGCGAACGTCTTTCCGATCGGCGCGATTACGAAAGGTTCGGAAGGGAAGGAGTTGGCGGAGATAGGAGACTTGCGGCGTGCCGGCTGTATCGCGATTTCGGATGACGGGAAGCCGGTCATGAACAGCCTGGTCATGCGGCGGGCGATGGAATATGCCTTGGCCTTCGACGTGCCGGTGGTCGATCATTGCGAAGATCTGCATCTCGCCGAGGGGGGCTGTATGAACGAAGGGGCCATCTCGACCGAGTTGGGGCTTCCCGGGATGCCGGCAGCGGCGGAAGATGTGATGGTGGCGCGTAATGTCGCTTTGGCAGAGCTGACCGGGGCTCGGCTGCACCTGGCGCATATCAGTACAGAGGGATCGGTCCGAATGGTGCGGGAGGCGAAATCGCGCGGACTCAAAGTGACAGCCGAAGCCTGCCCCCATCACTTTACCATCACGGAGGAAACGGTCCGAGGCTATAATACCTATGCCAAAATGAATCCTCCGCTTCGGACGTGGAAGGATGTGCAAGCGATCAAGGAAGGTCTCCGCGATGGCACGATCGATGTCATCGCTACGGATCATGCTCCGCATGCGACTCAGGAAAAACAAATGGGATTTACTGAAGCGCCGTTTGGAATCGTCGGCCTGGAGACGGCATTGCCATTGACCTTCGCGCTGGTCGATGAAGGGGTCTTGTCGTTGGAGTCGGCAATCGACAAGTTGAGCACGGCTCCGGCGAAGGCGTTTGGATTGGCCAAAGGCACGCTGGCGGTCGGGGCCGATGCCGATGTGACGATCGTCGACCAGCAGGAACAGTGGGAGGTCGATCCGGCCAAGTTTCGCTCAAAGAGCCGGAATACCCCATTTGCCGGATGGAAGGTGAAGGGCCGGGTAACGACGACGATCGTGGGTGGCCGGGTGGTATTCGAGGCCAGCCAGGCAGAGCCGTAGCGCTGTGCTTCGTATGTCTCGCTGGGGGATGGTCGGTTGCCTCACGCTTGAATGGCTGGCCCTGGGAGTATGGGTTGGTGGCGGACTGGTGCTCATCGGAGCGGTCATTCCCGCGGTCTTTAATACGTTCGGCGGGCAGGACTCAGGCGGATTGTTTCTGACGCGGACGTTTGAGGGCTATCATCGCTTCATGATCGGAGCGCTGGCGATCATGGGTGCCGCATTGTGGTATCGCTGGTGGAGTGGAAATCATGCAGTCGGCGTCGGTTGGGGCGAGATAATGGTGTTGGCCGGGATGGTGGTGATCACGGGAATCATCATTGTGTGGCTGCATCCCTCTGCTGCGTCGCTTCAAGCTCAGGCCTTCGCGGAGCAAGAGGAAGCGGCGAAGAAGGCGGCTTTCGAAGCATTGTTTCGTATGTTGAAGCCGATTCGCTGGATCTACATGGTTGATCTTATACTGGGCATTCTCTTGATCGGCATTAAAGCGAAACGGTCTCTCTATCGGGACGGAGCGCTCTCGTGAAAAAAGCGTTATTGGCACTGGCAGACGGTACGATTTTCGAGGGCCGTGCCCTCGGATACGAAGGGGAGACAGTGGGAGAAGTCGTATTTAACACGGCCATGACCGGATATCAGGAGGTCTTAACCGATCCCTCGTATAAGGGGCAAATCATCACGATGACCTCTTCTCATATTGGGAACTATGGGATGACACCGGAGGATGACGAGTCGCGGCGGGTTTGGGCTGAGGGATTCATCGTGAAAGAGGCGAGCCGACTGGCCAGTAACTGGCGCAGCCGACAGCAGGTACAAGATTATCTGCATGAGGCGAAGATCGTTGGCATCGAGGGACTGGATACGCGGGCCTTGACCCGCCACTTGCGCGAACATGGCTCACAGCAGGGCCTCATCACTCATATTGACGGGGATCCCAGTCGGGTTGTCGAGAAGGCAAAGGCAGCGCCGAGCATTATTGGTCGTGATCTGGCGGCAGCCGTTGCTTGTGAGAAGGCCTATCGGTGGACGGAAGGATCGGGCGAGTGGGCACTCTCGCTCGGCGACAAGCCTCGGGTGGGTGCGACCAGGCGGTGGCATGTCGTTGCCTATGATTTCGGGATGAAACGGAATATTCTTCGCCGGCTGGTGGATGCGGGGTGTGACGTGACGGTTGTCCCGGCTTCGACCACCGCGACGCAGGTTGAAGCCCTCAAGCCTGATGGGATCTTTCTGTCGAACGGTCCGGGAGATCCGGAGGGAGTGTCCTACGCGGTCGAGGCGGTGCGGCAATTGATCGGACGCCATCCGATCTTCGGCATTTGTTTAGGGCATCAGATTCTTGGTCTCGCGCTGGGGCTCAAAACCTATAAGTTGAAGTTTGGCCATCATGGGGCGAACCATCCGGTCATGGACCTTCGCACGAGACGAGTCGAGATCACGTCGCAAAACCACAATTTCGCGGTACAAATAATCCACCCGATCAGTGCCGTTCCGGATCGTCCACCCGTGGTGGACACATCGTTCGGGCAAGTCGTGGTGACACATCTGAGTCTGAACGATCATTCGATCGAGGGATTAGCCTGTGTCGGTCGTCCCGTGTTTTCGGTACAGTATCACCCAGAGGCGTCTCCCGGGCCCCATGACTCTGCATACTTATTCAGTGAATTTATTCAGTTAATGGAGAAACAGCATGTGTAGAGGTTGCTCAATGTTTGCTCGGCTCTACCTCCTTGCAGTCATCGGTCTGCAGGCCGGTTGCATCACGGTCAATCTCATCGAGCCATCGGGGCCGGTGAAGGAAGTGCAGCTCAGCGGCACGGGCGATGGAAAAGTGCTGTTGCTCGATCTGTCGGGGGTCATCAGCTCACAAGATAAAGAAGGCCTCGTTCCGCAGCCCAACATGTTGGCCACATTCAAGGAAGAGCTGACGAGGGCCTCGAAGGACGACAAGATCAAAGCCGTGGTTGTCCGCATTAACAGTCCGGGCGGAACCGTGACGGCCTCGGACATCCTGTATCACGAGTTGCGGGACTTCAAAACCAAGAAGAAGGTTCCCGTGATTGTTTCGATGATGGATGTGGCGGCGTCAGGGGGCTACTACCTGGCCATGGCGGCGGACAGTATTTTGGTTCATCCCTCGACGGTGACGGGCAGTATCGGCGTCATCATGTTGACCGTCAACGCCCGGGGTTTGCTCGAAAAGGTGGGCGTCGAGGCCAACGCCATCACGTCCGGACCACGCAAGGACATGGGCTCACCCTTTCGGGTCATGACGGCTGAGGAGCGGGGGATCTTTCAAAGCGTGATTGACTCGTTCTATCACCGGTTCCTGGCAGTAGTGCAGGAGGGGCGCCCCAATCTGTCGGCTGATCAAATCAAGAAACTGGCCGATGGACGGATCTATTCCGGAGATCAGGCCAAGGCGGCAGGCCTGATCGACGAGATCGGGTATCTTGATGACGCGCTAGAAATGGCTAAGAAGAAAGCGGGTCTCACGGAAGCGCGGGTCGTGACCTATGGGCGGCGGGGAGAGTATCAGAATAATATCTATTCGCGCCTGTTTGGGACGAGTTCGGGCATCACCGGGTTAGCCAATTTAGACTTACTGTCGATGGTGCGGGGTGGAACGCCACAGTTCATGTACCTCTGGGTGCCGTAGTAGAATGTGTCGATCTGACGATCTGGTGATCTGATGATTGACGGGGATTTCTGAAGTTGCGTGTAATGGCACAGTCAACAGATCAACAGATCAACAGATTCTTCGCGACGCCGATAGGACGTCGGGCGATGCTGGCTCTGGGCGCCCAGGGGGCGATGAGCCTCTACACGGCCCTTGGGGTTGGGGCGGCCCTGAGTCTGTTCGGCAGCTTGACCGGTTGTTACCGGGCGCCAGGCACGGCTCGCGATCAGGTGATCTTTTTCTCCGAAGAGAAGGAACTGCAATACGGATTAAGCGCATTCCGCGAGGTCTTGCGGGCTGCTCCGCTCAGTGACAATGTGGAAGTGAATGAGTTGGTGCATCGCGTGGGACGAAACATCGCTGAAGCCGCCAACAAGCCGGAGTATCAGTGGGAGTTCGCGGTCATTCAAGACGACAAGATGGTCAATGCCTTCGCGCTCCCAGGCGGGAAGGTCGCCATCTTCACCGGGATTCTCAAGCATACGAAAGACGATGCCGGATTGGCGACGGTGATGGGTCATGAGGTCGCGCATGCGTTGCAGCGTCACGGGGTGGAACGGATGAGCCGGAGTATCTTGGACCAAATTGCGCAATTGGGCGCATTGGGCGCGGCAGCATCCGGAAATGCCAATGCCGGTGCGATCCAGGGCTTGTTGGGGGCGTATGGGGTCAATGTGTCGTTGCCCTTCAATCGGAAACAAGAATCGGAAGCCGACTACATCGGACTTCGATTGATGGC
>Ga0247727_10020627_pt1 | contig 10051 bp, 8 predicted proteins | sample WisWelCaveWW1625_FD_202498 | JGI IMG/M metagenome (GOLD analysis project Ga0247727, IMG submission 202498) | Biofilm microbial communities from Wishing Well Cave, Virginia, United States - WW16-25 | ecosystem: Environmental > Aquatic > Deep subsurface > Groundwater > Cave microbial mat | place...
GCGAAGCTCGCGCACCATCTCCGAGACTTTCGCCTTGAAGGTGGCGATCGGAACCAAGTCCTTGGAAACGCGGAGCGGGCCCATGGGAATCCTCTTCGAGGGAGTCGGCGATGACCAGAATTCTGATGCGAGTTTAGGTCGTCTTTCAGGGGTAGCCAAGCTTTGCTTCGGCCATCCCTTGTGGGGTGCTTGTGACCGGAGCCGGGTACCTGGACCCAAGAGGGAGCAGTTTGGCAGTGCCTCTGTTCGCATTTGCCCGACTTTGGGGTCCGATCAGGACTCGAACCGAGAGCAGTTCGCATTTGCCTGGACCTTGGGGAGCAAGGGCGCGCCGCAGCGATGCTTCGCCGACCAAGATCAGCTGGTCCAGGCACTCGCGCCTGATCGACAGGACGAATCGCTCGGCGAAGGCGTTGCAGTTGGGTGCGCGGGCTGGGCAGCGCACGAGCTTGACTCCGGCCGATTTCAGGATCGCAGCGAACCCCTCACAGAACTTGGTGTAGCGACGATCAGGAACCTCTTGGTGCGGAGGGACCCATCGACGCAGTCGGTCAGGTTGCGCGCAATCTGTTTCATGAACTCCTCGCCGGGGTGCGGGGTGCTGCCCAGGATCTCGACGGCTCTCGTCGCCAGGTCGATCACGAAGCACGTGTAGTAGGTGACCAGCCCGCGCGTGGTCCAGACTTCGGTGGTGAAGAAGTCGGCGGCGGCGATCACGCTCGCGTGAGTCCGCAGGAACCACCGCCAGGAGGTCTTGCGCTTCCGCTCGGGGGCGGGATCGATTCCGTGGCTCCGCAGAATCTTCTTGATGGTGTTCGCACAGACCTTGTGGCCGAGATTTGCGAGCGCGCCCTGCATCCGGTCGTACCCCCACGCCGGGTTCGCCCGCGCCATGCGCAGGGTGAGCTCGGTGATCTCGCGCATGACGTCTCTGTGGCTCCGCCGCCGACCGGGAAAGGTCCACTTCTGTGCGATGAGTCGACGATGCCAGCGCAGGATCGTCTCTGGCGTCACCAGGGTCGCGAACTGCTCGAGCACTTGCCTTCCGAGGGCCTTGCCGCGAACGGCGAGGCGGCGCCTTTCGTCATCGTTCAGCCGCAACCGGCGTTCGCCGAGCTGCCGCCGAAGGACTCGGTTCTCCTCGAGGAGGAAGTCCAGAACTCGCTGTTGGTGCCGATTCACAAAGCCCGAGAAGATCAGGGCGAGGGCGTGAAGGATGGGAGGCATGCAGGAGGAGCGTAGTGTCTGTCGCGGCCGGGTCGTTGGCGTGGGGGACCGCTGCCCCGGCGCTCCCGGCGATTTCTGCGGCGGCCGATGGAAACGTCGACTGATCGGTTGATTCAGTCGGGAATTCGGCCACGATGCGGCTGGACGCAGGCGCTGACTTTGTAGTCGCCGGGTTCCACGGACTCGAACACGAACGCTCCGTCCTTGACGAAGGCGGCGCGTTTCCAGGACCAGACACTGCGGTCACGGATTGCCGGTCAGAACCCACGCGGCCCAGTCGCGCATGGAGTAGAGCGGGTTGCCACTCTCGTCCAATGCGTTGCGTAGTCGCATCTTGGCCTCCCAGAGCGCCTGCGCTTTGGGTTTCCTCTCGATCCACAGGCGCCGATAGAAGTCGGTCATCAGCTGGGCAGTGGCCGCGTCGGGGACTTTCCAGAGCGACGTGATGACGGTTCGGGCGCCGGCCATCTGCAGCGCGCGTTGCAGACCTGCGACACCTTGACCCGCGCGGCGCAAGCCGACGTTGGTGTCGCATGCGCTGAGGACCGCGAGTTCGCAGTTGGAGAGATCCCAGGCAGAAATCTCCTCGGCAGTGACCAGGCCTGGAAATCGACCGAGGCCGTCGGCGGCAAGGTTCGCGCCTGCGAACGCGAGGCCGCAGAGCACCATGGGGCTGGCGCCGATGACGCGTGCTTCCGCGTTGGCCTGGAACGAACGGATCGCTTCGTGTGCCGCGAGCGGTGCCGGGTCCTCGTACGACCGGATCGATTCCGGTGCGAACCATCCATGAGTCGCGAGATGCAGGAAACGTACACGCGGCGCGAGCTCGGCGACGGCAGCGCGCGATGCCTTGCGCTTCTCGAGCAGAAAAGACCTCGCCCCCTCGCCGAACGCTTCCTCGAACAACTCCGCAACTCCGCGGGCTTCATCGCCGGAATGTGCGAGCGGTCGAAACCCGCGCTCCCAAGCGCCGCCACGCAAGATCGGAGCAACCGCAGCAGGTCGCTCGTCCTCGGCTTGCAGGTCCGCGATCTCTCCCACGGTCAGTTGCCACGGTTCGGAGTTGAACTGGGCCCCGCCCAGTGCCAGCAACGTCTGCGGGCCCGAGAGGGGGTCGGCCGGCGCCAGGATCTCCGAAGTCGTGAGACGCAAGCGCACCGAGAAGCGCGCGCCGAGGAGCTCGGGCGCTGCGCCTTTTGTTCCGTGGTCGTTCGCGCTGTCCCGGGTCGAAGTCACCATCGGAAGCGCATCGATCGGCAGCCCGTGAAGCACATCATCGGGCACGATGATCAACACCTTGGAATCGCCGATCGTGTCGAACAGCGGGTCGAAGAGCAACGCTCGGACCCCGCAGCCTTGCACATTCAGCTCCGCGGCCCAGTTTTCCTCCGTCATCAGATCGACTCCTCGATCGGACGGAGGGGCGAAGAGCTTCCGCCACGCTTCTACGGCATTCTCGATCGTCGTCATGGATCCGAGCTCGAAGAGCAGCAGTCGAGCCTTGCTGTTCGGCCGAGCCGGAAGAACGACGAACGCACAGAGACACTCTGAATAGAGCTCGCGTGCAGATCCCGGCTCGAACCACTTGCGACGGTATCGACGGAACGCGACGACGGCATGGTCGGGCTCCAAGCGCTCCGCGAGCGCCTCGAATCTCACCTCGACAAGGCCCTGCCTACCCGCAAGTTCCACCAGGCTTCGTTCGACCCGGTCGCGTCGGGAGACAGCCTCCTGGAATGGATCGCGACTGCTGCCGCTTCGCGCAAGTCGCGTGACTTCCTCGCACGCCGCAATGTGTTCGGTTCGGAGCGCGGCATAGCCTGGATCCTCGCGCATGCGTCGCGCAAGCCGGGCTGCGACCAACGCCGCGCCGCGCGTGCCCTCCGCCAGTTGGAAGGCGTCCTCCAGGAGATCCTCCGACGGAGGAAAGACTCCGACGCCCACGGCATGAGAGATGGCACTGCCGAAGTCGCGCGAGAGACGGTGGCAGCGCTCCTCCGCCTCGCGACCGGGAGCACGGACGAGGGCTGCGCAAGCAGCGGCGTTGAGACCTCGTGAGTATTCCCTGGCAAGGTTCGTCCATGCTTCGAGATCTGCAGCACTGGGGTCCCGGCCCAGACTCGCCCAGTTTCCGGCGATGGTGTCCGCCAGATTCCTTTGTGCCCGCCGCAATTCGAAGTGGTCGTCCGGAAGTCGGCTCGATAACACCTCAAGGACCTTTTCCTGTAGCGCACGAGCGCCAGGGAGATCACCCGACTCCTCCAGTGTGATGGCAAAGTTGTTCCGCGCCAATTGCAGGTCGGGGTGGTCGTCCGGCAGCGTGCGCGAGTAGGACTCGAGAACCTTCTCTTCGAGCGCGCGGGCACCTCGAAGCTCGCCGAGGGCAGACATCGTGTTGGCCAGATTGAGCCGCGCCAATTGCAGGTCGGGGTGGTCCGGAGGCATGGTCCGAAGCAGCGTCTCCAGGACCTTTTCCTGAAGCTTGCGCGCGGCTGCGAATTCGCCGAGAGATCGGAGAGTGAGGGCCAGGTTGCCCCGTGCACTCTGCAAGTAGGGGTCGTCTTCGGGTACGGTTCTCGCGAAATCCTCCAGAACACGCTCCTGCAGCGTGCGTGCACCGGGCAGATCGCCGAGCTCTGCCAGGGAAATGGCCAGGTTGGCCCGTGCCATCTGCAGGGGGGGAGCGTCACTCGGGAGGGTCTTCGAGAGCACTTCCAGAATCGTCTCTTGCAGCGAACGCGCCGTGGGCAGATCGCCGAGTGCCGAGATCGTCCTGGCAAAACTGGACCGCGCCAGCTGGAGGGCGATGTCGTCCGGAGCATGAGTTCTCGAGAGCACATCCAGGACGCTCTCCTGCAAGGTTCGAGCACCCTCAAGATCACCGAGATCATGGAGGGTCGCCGCCAGTGCGCCCTTGGCTGACAGCACCCGTGGATCGTCGGCGCTCAGGGATTTTGATCGCACCTCCAACACCTTCTCCTGCAGTGTGCGCGCGGCAGGCAGATTGCCAAGCTCGGCGATTGTCAGGGCCAGGTTGCTGCGCGCCGTTTGCAATTCCGGATGGTCGTCGGGCCGAGTCTCCTCGCGAACCTCCAGCACCCATCGAAGCGCGCGTTCCGCCGCGCGAAGGTTCCTGCAGTCGAAAGCGAACAAACTCATCTGACCGAGCTGAATCAGGCGAGCTTCGTCTTCGCACCGGACAATGTCTTCCAGAAGGAGGTCGATGGCTGCCGCGATCGTGGTACGAGCCTGGTCCAGGTCCTTCGCGCGTTTGGACTGCTGCGCCAGCCGGAACAATTCCTTTGCTTCCTCGAGTGCTGGGTCATCGTCCTCATGCTCGTCGATCTGGGAGCCGCCTTGGCCGGAGCAGGCGGATGCGAACCCCATCGAGCGAGCGGGAGGGATGCACCCAATGATGCACGCGAAGCCAACCGCCCAGACCACGCACAGTCGGACCACCGTCGACACGGCAGATCTCCTGACGGGAATCACCCGGCAAAGTGCGATGCCAGGGCGTCATCGAGGCGAATGAGCGGATCCGCAGGCGCCGGTAGCAGTCGGGAATCGACTCGGAGTTTCTCGCCGCTCCGGACCTCGCTCGGGCCCGCGATCGTACCGAGGACTCGGCCGGGGAGACACTCGGTCCGCAGGAGTGGTCGGGCTTATCAGCTCCCCACGCAGGCTCGAAGACCACGGTCGAGCGCGAATGGCGAGTGGCGCGCGCCTGGCTCGGTCGGCTCCTGAGCCAGGCCACAGACTGAATCGGCTCGAGGAGGATCACCAGTTCAGCGCTCACTTCCTCCCCGAATCACGAAGTTCTTGAGCTCGACCGAGTCCCCGTTGCCGAGTTTGAAGTCCAGGAAGGCCGAGAGCCGCTCGTCCGCGTTGTAGAAAAGCAGGGAAATGGGTCGCTCATCTCTTCGTTCCGTCGGATCGCAACCTGATGCCAGTCCCGGAATCGGGCGCCTTCGTATCTATTGGACGCTAACTCGATCACGCCATGGTCGCGGGATGCGCCGACTCCGGCGCCTGGAAACCTATTCGACGCCGGCCTGGCTGCGCAGGAACTCCGCCAGTTCGGCGTGCCGCCACTGCAGGGCTTCTCCGAGCGGAGTGGTGCCCTTCTTCTTGAAGATCCCGAGCCACCCTCCGTTCCAGTCCTCGGTGCGCGCGTTGACGTCGGCTCTATGATCCACGAGGACCCGCGCCACGGCTAATTGTCCCTGGCCCGCAGCGACATGTAGGGGCGTCGCCCCCCGGTGTCCGCTGGCATCGACGTCCGCACCTCGCGCGATGAGGAGCGTTGCCACGGCCGCGCGGCCCTCGTACGCCGCGACGTGCAGCGGAGTCTCCTGCCGTTCGGTGCGAGCGTCCACGGATGCTCCTCGATCCACGAGCAGCTCGGCCACCGCCGGATCCTCCAGACGAGCCGCGTAGTGCAGTGGCGCCGAGACACGCGCGCGGTGATCCGGATCGGCCCCCCGATCCAGCAGGATCCTGGTCAGGTCCGCGCGACCGGCCCGCACTGCCAGAATGAGCGGCGTCTCGCCGTTGGTGTCCTCCGCGTCGTCTCGGGCAGTCTCGATCGCGAGCCAGTCGACCAGCTCGAGTTGCCCTTTCTCCACGGCGAGATGCAGCGGCGTGCGGCCGACGTCCGCCTTGAGCCTCAGCACTTCCGGGCTCTTTTCCGCGAGAATCTTCGCCCGAGCGAGATCGCCCGATTCGATCGCCGCGACGAAAGCTTCCAAGTCCTTGCGCTGGCTGCCGAACTGCTCCCGAATCGTCACGGGGAGCAGCAACGTGTCGGCCACGAAGCTCAGCGGCAGGTCGACCAGACAGAACGGAACAGCCAGGATCAAGATCCCGGCTTCGTTCGCGCTCACCGCCCCGACTACGCCGGCACCGATCACCTTGGAATCCAAAACCACGCCCCCGTAGATGGTCGAGTCCAGTACGCTCGACTCCCTCCTGCTCGCGATCGTTCCACAACCGACGGTCGAACCCGCGAACAAAACGGCCGCCGACACCATCGACAATACTCCGTTCCTGTTGCGCACCGATCCCTCCTTCGTGGCACGGATAGTACATCCCGGCTCGGACTGCTGCTCGTCACCTCGGTCCGGAACGCCTGCGCCCGCCACGCGCTGTCAAGGCAGCTTGCGGACCAGACCGGGCGCCTGATCCAATCCTCCACAGCCGGGAACCCTTCAACCACCAAGATCGAGCCTTGGGACAATGTGGAAAAGCGGATCATCGCTCGCACATTGCAGTTCACGAACGGCAATACCGTGCAGGCGGCGTGGCTGCTGAGGATCTCGAGAACTACCATCTACCGCAAGATCAAGCGTCAGCGACTTGAGGCGGCGGCGGCGACTACCGTGACAAGCGACGAGGATCTGCTGCAGCGCGGAGACCTCGAACTCCAACTCGCCCGCTGGGAAGGTGAGGGAGGCGAGTGCGGTCCCCGGCACAAGCAGGCCGCAACCGCTACTTCATCGCGTACATCCCGAGGCCGACCCGCTTCACGTCGTTCATCTCGGGAATCCGCTGGCCAAGGATGACCCTGAAGTTCGCGCTCTTGGTCTTGTAGCCGCTTTTGCGGACCGCGGTGGCGATGTCAGCGAGTTTCACGGGCTCCTCGGATCTCTTCAGGACGGCGCGGATCGCGTTGTGCAGATCGCTCTGACCCTGCTTGCCGGCCCTACGACCGCGGCGCTTGCCCTGCCGAGGTGCCTTGCGACGACCTCGCCGCTTCGAGCGTCGGCTCGTGGCGGATCGACTGGTCACCGCTCCGTCATCGCCTGGCTCGCCGCCCGACACCGGACCGCCCGCAGCAGCGAGCAGGGTGTCCAGGTCGGCAAGCTCCTCAGCCAGAGCCTCTCGTCTCGCTCGGAGCTTCTCGATCTCCGCAAGCTTCGCTTGGACCATGCGCTGGAGGTCGCCCAGCGAGAACTTCGCCATCTTGTTCTTGCCACGCTTCTTTCGGGCCAATGGGATTCCTCCTTGGGGATGTGGAGCGTCGACGAGGATGGCGTCGCGCGGCCGACAGCGTATCGGATCGAACCAGAATTACAGAGGTTCCCTTCGTCGCGCGCGGCTTTCTCTACATGATTCAGTCGTTGGGACCGCGGTGCCGGGTTGCTTCCTCGGCCACCCAATCTTCTTCCTCCCAGTTCATGCCCTTCCCTCCGGGAACTTTGCGCTTCGGCTCGGCCTGGTTCAGGAGGCAGGCAGTGGACCCGCCCGCTGTCGGCATCCCTCAACCTCTCCTGGCGCCCCTTCGGCGGCCGGATCACCGCCGGCGCCTCCTTGCGGCGGGCTGGAACCCCCAGTAGATTTCCCTATGCGCTAAAGGAGCGGCGATGAAGAACAACTGGATACTGCTTATGGCTGCGGCGACGCTCGCCCTGTCGGGCTGCGGAGGAAACGGAGAAAACACGGGGTCCGAATTCGGGGGTATGAAGCGCAACGTGACCACCGCCGACGTCGACAAGGCCACCAAGAACCTCACCAAGGGCAAGTCCGCCCGCCTGCTCGCGGCGTCGAATGATTTCGGATTCCGCCTTCTGAACGGCCTCGTCAAGGCAGAGGGAGACGGAAACGTCTTCATTTCCCCGCCCAGCGTCTCCACCGCGCTCGCGATGGCCTATAACGGCGCGTCCGGTTCCACCAAGGACGCCATGGCCAAGACCCTCGCCTTCGAGGGGTTCGAGATCGGCGAGCTGAACGACGCCGAAAAGCAAATGCTCACCGTCCTCGAGGGTGCCGATCCCAAGGTCAAGCTCGACATCGCCAATTCGATGTGGATCAAGACCGGCTTCGACGTCAAGCGCGAGTTCGTCGGGCGCCTCGAGGACAGCTTCGGCGCAAAGCCCACGGTGCTCGATTTCGCGAACCCCGAATCGCCGAAGACCATCAATCGCTGGTTCGAGCAGGCCACGCAGGGGAAGATCAAGGACCTGGTCACCACCCTAAACCAGGACGCCAGGCTCCTGCTCATCAACGCGGTCTATTTCAAGGGCCTCTGGCAGAAGCCGTTCGACCCGCAGGCGACCCACGACCTGGACTTCACGACCCTGGCCGCCAACAAGAAACAAGTCCCTGTGATGTCGCTCAAGGCGGATTTCCCCTACTACAAAGGCGAGAAGTTCAGCGCCGTGCGCCTGCCCTATGGAAGCGGAAGGCTGGGCATGGTGATCCTGCTGCCGAACCAGGGCGCCTCGATGCAGGACCTCCTGAAGTCGGTCACGCCCAAATCCTGGATCGAGATGTCAACCAAGATGCCCCCGATCGAGGGCACGGTCGTGATCCCTAAGTTCAAGATGGACTACACGGCCGCGCTAGTCGAGCCTCTGAAGGCGCTCGGCATGGGCGTGGCGTTCACGGACCAGGCGGACTTTTCGGGGATGCGCGATCAGAAGGACCTCTTCATCGGCGACGTGCAGCACAAGACGTTCATCGAAGTATCCGAGGAGGGCACCGAGGCCGCCGCGGCGACCAAGGTGGAGATTCTCATTACGGCCCGCCTCGCGAACCCGAAGGAGTTCACGTTCACGGCGGACCGTCCGTTCCTCTACGCGATTGAGGACAAGGAGACGGGGATGCTGATCTTCCTCGGGATCCTGGGAGATCCGAATCCGGGAGCGCAGGTTTCGGGGCAGAAGTCGCATCAATAACCGAATCCATCTAGCGATAACCCTAGATGGTCTAGGTTCGGGTGATGTGCGCCCGATACACCCTGAAGTCCTCCGCCGACGTGTTGCAGGAGCTGTTCGACCTCGACGAGATCCCTGACATCGCACCGCGATACGAGGTCCCCCCCGTAGGGTGCAGCCGCTGAGCCGGTGTGATTTTGGCGTTTCGTGGCCGAATTCTCGGCGCAATTTGGGAAATCGAGGCAGCGGAAGTTCGGCCGGCGATGGGGAAAAGACTCGTCGGCTCGCGATGCGGACAGACTCTGGGCTTCGAGTTGGATGCGTCCGATGAAGATCGGATCGCTCGAACAGTGCCGTTCAGGCCGCACGCCGGCAGTAGAAGCTGAGCAAGCCGCCGAGCCTGTCGCGGTTCGTGACCTGGCCGTGGCTGCCGATCACGCTTAGCGCGGGATGGATCAACCGGTTGTCGATCCCTTGCTGATTGCGTTCACGGTTGAAATGGACGGCGTATTCGGCAAGGGCGCGCCGCAGCGATGCTTCGCCGATGAGGATGAGCTGGTCCAGGCATTCTCGCTTGATCGACAGGACGAAGCGCTCCGCGAACGCGTTGCAGTTCGGCGCACGCGACGGGTAGCGGGCGACGCGCACGTCCGCGGACTTAAGGATGGCGACGAACGCCGCACAGAACCTGGTGTCGCGGTCGACGATCAGGAGTCTCTTGGTGCGGAGGAACCCATCGACGCAGTCGGTCAGGTTGCGCGCGATCTGTTTCATGAAGTCCTCGCCGGGATACGGCGTGGTGGCGAGGATCTCAACGGCTCGGGTCGCAAGGTGGATCACGAAGAAGGTGTAGTAGGTGACGAGCCCGCGCGCGGTCCAGACCTCAGTCGTGAAGAAATCCGCAGCGGCGATCACGCTCGCGTGAGTGCGCAGGAACCGCCGCCAGGAGGTCTTGTGCTTGCGCTCGGGGGCGGGATCGATTCCGTGGCTCCTCAGGATCTTCTTGATGGTGTTCGCACAGACCTTGTGGCCGAGATTTGCAAGCGCGCCCTGCATCCGGTCGTACCCCCACGCCGGGTTCGCCCGCGCCATGCGCAGGGTGAGCTCGGTGATCTCGCGCATGACGTCTCTGTGGCTCCGCCGCCGACCGGGAAAGGTCCACTTCTGTG
>Ga0247727_10020628_pt1 | contig 10051 bp, 6 predicted proteins | sample WisWelCaveWW1625_FD_202498 | JGI IMG/M metagenome (GOLD analysis project Ga0247727, IMG submission 202498) | Biofilm microbial communities from Wishing Well Cave, Virginia, United States - WW16-25 | ecosystem: Environmental > Aquatic > Deep subsurface > Groundwater > Cave microbial mat | place...
GAGCTCTCGCGCGTTTCGAGAAAAATAACGCGTTCACCCGTTACGGGATTTTCGAGAACATCTCCTTTTCGTGCCATCTTTTCACTCCACATCCATCGATTGCAATGCAATATTCCAATCCATATAGCAACAAGTATGTTGGAGATGTTATCACTGATCTTCCCTGATTCACTTCCCGCACTGTTTTCCGCTTGGATTTCGTCGCAAGGAGGTCCGTCAGGCCGTCTCAGGATTGAAGATCACACACTCCAGCACTGGATCGTACCAGCATCCGGTGCTGCTGTCTGAGAGTGCCATGACATTCCCCTCAGGTAAGATGACAGTCGCTCCACTGACGTGCCTACACTGAGGCAACGCAATTACTTTCTGCCTGGGCTTTGGCTCGCCGGAATCAATCAGCTCAGCTTCTTGTGCATGCCGAATGCAGATTCTGCGATTACAACCGATCTTGGACAATTACAAAAAGTGGTCCCCGGTGGGCTCTTGCTGAAGCTTCGCTGTAAGTGTGATAAGATACAGGTTAAGAAGGCCAGGTATGGGCCTTCATACGGAAAGCGTCCCCAAAAGGGTCTTCAACGTTAGGAATATTCGAAAACTCGCTGGCTTCCGCGGGAGTTTACAATAAGTCTCGCTAAATGTCAAGCAAAATATTCTGCCGGGATTGAAGAGAAGGCTTGGAAGAAACTGCTCTTCCGGGAAAAACGGCAGAAGGGTATACGCATATGAGGCGGGGACTCTACTGGTGTAATGTACCCGGAAAACCCTCTTGACTTTCCGGATACATTACAATACAATCCATCAATCCATTAATCTCCGCCAATGGCGCCAGCCCGCCTCACAAGTACAAAATGGAGGCTGGCGGGGATGCGCCCGCCAGACCCCGCCCGGCCATGCCGGTCGGACGGGCGAAGTCGGGCTGGCCTCTGGCGCACACCACTCCCTCTCTCAGATTCACAATTGCACATCCACCTGCACCGCAATCCGATTGTCCACATCCCCGCGAATCTCTAACAAACCCGAGCCGATGCTTGCGATCTGGTCTTTTTGTGTCTCCGAATACTTTGCTGATACGCTCACCATGTCTCCAAGCGCGAACTTGACAAGCAGATACCACCGTCTGCCTTTCCCGAAGAGGGCCGGATTCGAATATGCGCCCCGCAGGTCATTCTCATATTCGTACAGTCGTGATTCGTAGGAGTCCGTGTCAAAGAACACCAGACGGCCTTCGACCGTGAAGCCATCAAGGGCGCGATACTGAAAGTCTTGATAGAAAAGGACGCCTCGTTCAGCACCTCCGTCAAGTTGGTAGCGGACTTGAGTCATTTCAATTCTCCCTTTGAGCCTTACGTTGCGTGATACGTAGTGCGTCGCCGTGCAGCGTGCTCGCTGTTGAGCTCTCTCGGTGCTTATTCGCGCCTCGCGGAACAAATCAAACGATGATGCACTGGTCTCAATCGTCTTTGAATTGTAGCGGAGAGAAAAATCAAGCGCACGTGTGGCCTGCACATCTCCCTGAATCATGAAGTCGTGTCCGGAGGCAGGAAGAGGATTGGAAAACGATCGCCAAGGGAACTTGAAGACGTCGATATACGCTGCCAGACCCAACCAATCGGTAACCGGATGCTGAATCCCAAAATACAATCCACGTTCGTTTTGGGTATTCCCGTTCTCCCCGAAGCCATTTGCATGCAGGGGGTTGAACTTCGGTGAGTAATCACGGTAGAGACCAGCAACATGAGATTTCTTTCCTAAACTCAGGATTACTCCAGCGATGCCCGCACCGGCACCAACGCCGGATCGCGCTGCCTCGCCGAATAGCGTTATCCTTCCGAACCGGACATTTCCGTCTACGCCTGCCACTTCGGCCCCGGTCCCTTTGAATTCAAACACTTGATCACTCAGAACAGATTTATCAAACGTCGATCGATAATATGTTATTCCAAGAGACCAGTCAGCGCGTGACGAGAGCTGAACGCGGCCTCCGAGGATCCTTTCGTGGATGGCGTTTCGATACGAAAGCTCGTCTGCGGTTCTGAACAAACCATCCTGGTAAAAACTTGAAATCGTCTCAGGTGTGTCTGAACGTGCACTCAATGAACGACGAGAATAAAATGCTGAGAATCGAATTTCCCCAATTGCCGGCTGGAATGAGGACGTGACGGTAACTCCGCGCAAGAAATTGAACTCGTCCGCCGATCGATACGGATGTGCCCCTGCACCGGACTTCTTCACAATACTTATGGCTTCAGCCCCTTTTCCGAAGGCAGTCCCGCGCCAGAACACCAGTCCTTGACCTGCTTCAAACGTGTAATCACCCACAATTGCCTGCGAAACAAATGAGAAGTCGCTTGCGGAAATGTAACCGGAGACAAACCCGGTGGAGGTCCGCTCGCCTGAATCCTTTTCAAATAGGACTCCACCCTGCACGCGTTCAGAACCCGCAATCAATATGCGGCTGTATGACTTGAGCGACGATCCGGTGAATACACCCTGTTGGAACCCACGCTGTTGCTGGAGACCGTGCGTTGCCCTCGATCGCAGCAGGAACACTGGGCGACGTGGAGATCCAGCTTCAAGAAGACCATCCTCAAGGTAGACGTAGGGTTGAATCTTTTGGAGAATGGCCGAGCCCTCGATGGCAGCGATCTGATCAAGCGAGGAAAATCTTTTCAGCATCTTTCGAAGTGTGATGATGGCCGCTGCTTCGGCAGGCAAGACTCCCGGTATCGTTTCCAGCTCTTCCTTGCTCACGGCATTGAGATCGAACGGATGCTCGCGAAGCCAAATCAGGCGATCTACCAATTCAAAGTCTTCACCTTCCGAAGGAAATTGGTCGAGCAGGTTATCGCCGCCCGGAATGTCATCAAACGATCCAAGATGCGCAACAGTATCCGCACCTTCTGGCGGTTGCCCACTCGCCACTGGCGCGGAGAAGGCAAGCACGCAAAGAATTCCGGTCGCAGTCAAAGGAATCCTCATGTCACAGCGACCCCAGAAGCAATGAGATCGAGAGGTCATGAGTTGTCCCAAGATCGACGTGGGAAGAGAAGGCATAATCGAACTTCACAAAAGAATAGGAGATTCCTACTCCTGCGTTCATTGTCGCAGGTTCGTTGGTCAGGCCCCCTCGAAGCGCTACGACATCAAAGATGGCATATTCCAGGCCGACGTGAAATTCGGTTGGAAACCGAATGTCCTTCACCAGAGCGATACCAAGGGTCGCTTCTGGAATCGGCTGATACGCGATCCCTGTGGAGTACACCTGAGGCAGTTTTTCGTTTGCAGTGCCGATGGTTGGTGCGTTGACATTGAAGGCGGCAAATCCCGAGGATACCTGATCTGAAATGTGGACTAGCGCCCCCACGTCCACGCCGAGCGTCCAATCAGTGCCGTAGTTTTGGATTATCAGTGAATAGTACGTGAGCGTCAGTCCATACTCGAAGGCATCACTCACCGAGTTACCGTACGACACGCCCAATGCAGTCTCACGATAGAGCGCAAATCCGAAACGCGATCCGGAGAGGCCAAATCTGCCAACCGATGTCGGCTCGACATAGGAGAACGATCCGCGGGAAAGTTCCTTCAAGCCAAACGGCTGCGGAGAAAAGAAAACAGAAATGCTGCGCTGTTGCAAAGAATTGAGGACTCCCGGGTTGGCAAAGGCAGCCCACTCGTTATTCACAAGGGCGACCGATACGCCTCCCATTCCAATCGAACGGGCTCCGGGAGTGTAGGACTCGAAAGCTGCGAAAGCGGGATGTCCAAGCATCAGAAGTGCGACAAAGGATTTCATCGTCTTCTTGAACTGTAGAGGTAAAACCACTATATTGCTCATGCTTTCAGAAACAACACACGCTCGCTGAAATGACTTTTCCCTCGCGCGACATCCAGGTATTCGTCACTGCAATCCTCATCTCGTCCGCGGCATACGCGCAACAGGTCGACTGCACCGTGCAGGTGAACTACGAAGCTGTGGCAACAACACACAAGGAGCTTCTCCAGGATTTCCAGTCAGATGTTTCTAACTATATCAATGGCTACAGCTGGGGGACAGACAACCTCGACGAAAAGGTCAAGTGCACGATAAATATCTTCATCAGCAGTGTCACAGGTGATAACAGGTACGCGGCGCAGGTATTCATTGGGAGCCAGCGGCAGATTTTCGGGACAGCAAAGAGCAGCGCCGTGGTGAGGCTCTTTGATGAAGCGTGGGAATTTACCTACGTGAGGAACCGCCCCATCAATCATAATCTTTACTCCTTTAACGACTTGGCGAGTTTCTTGGATTTTTATGTGTACATGATTTTGGGGTATGATTACGACACGTTTGACAATCTCTCGGGCACGCCGCTTTTCCAGAAGGCAGCAGATATTGCGAATCTCGGACGGTCAAGCGGCCAACGAGGGTGGCAGCAAACCTCGAGCGGGTCATACAACCGCGTTCAGCTCATCGATGAAATCTTAAATCCCAAGTACGCACCAGTCCGTTCTGCAATGTCCACATATCATTTTGCCGGGCTGGATTCACTCTCCGTCGGCCCCGGGCGAGCATACAAAAATATTCTGCATGCGCTTGAGACAATTGGTAAAGTCACCAAACAATCTGACCCGCGCAATCAGATTATCAAGGTTCTGTTTGACACGAAATACATGGAGATCGCCGATCTGTTCGCGACCTACGCCGACCAGTCCGTGTATCTCAAGCTTTTGTCAATCGATCCGGCACATCAGAAAACGTACGAGGAATACAGAACAAAAAAGAAATAAGTAGCCCGGTTTACACAAGGCACACGTTCAATCCGGAGGTTGTGCCCTTTGATGACGGCTTCCCCCTTCCTGTCACAGAAGGCACAGTCAGCATTGCAGCGGATCGTGAGGTTGACAAAGAGCACGTTCCGCAATTCTAGGTGAACTCTGGCTGTCCGACATCACCGATTCCGAACAACTTATACGCATTGTAGTTCGTCGCACGGGAAATATCTTCCACTGAGAGGTTCTGAAGCTCGGCAATCTTCTGCGCGATCAGTGGAACATTTGCCGGCTCGTTTCGCTTTCCACGGTGCGGCACAGGTGCCAGATATGGGCTGTCAGTCTCCAGCAGGACGTGGTCGACTGAAATGTTCTTCGCCACTTCACCAGCCAGTCCGGGCTTGTTGAATGTGACAACGCCCGCAAACGAGATATAAAATCCCCGGTCGATGACTCGCCATGCCATTGTGGTATCGCCGCTAAAGCAATGGAATACCCCCTTTCGCAGGGGATAGCGACTATGAACGCCTTCGGATCTCCATTCGGAGTGAGTTGCCATCACATTCTCGATGATCGCAACTGTGTCCGCAATGGATTCCCTCGTGTGGATGATGACTGGAAGATTCCTGCGGATTGCGATTTCGACCTGCTCATTGAAGACTCTCTTCTGAATGTCCCGCGACGCGAAATCATAATGGTAGTCGAGGCCGATTTCCCCAATCGCGACCACCTTCGGATGCCTGCTCAATTCCTCGATTTGGGCCAGTGCAGCTTCATCAACTCCGGCAGACTGGTGAGGGTGAACACCGACGGCCGCATATACGAATGGATGCCGCTCGGCAAGCTCAATTGCCCGCTTGCTGTCTTCAAGGTCGATCGCGGGGTTGACAATATTTGAAACGCCCGCGTCCAACGCCCTTCGAATCATCTCCTCCCGGTCATTATCGAAATCAGCTGAGGTGATATGTGCATGAGAATCTACGTAGGTCAATTCAGTTGTTGGAATAATGGATGAATGTCCGTCTCGAGAGAGACGAGCCTCGTCCAATGAAATTGGACGGGACCTCGTCCCGTGCACGGGACGGGGATTATTGGGGTCTTCGGTCGTGAAAGTGTTGACGCACGAGTTTCGTTGCTTGACTACAACTTCGCCTCCAGAACAAGAACAATGTTGCGGGGCGGTCCCAGGTTACCGATGAGCTCGACGTAGTTGTACTGGAAGATATTTGTAATGTTGAGAGACGCGACAAGCGGGAAATCGAGTTGGGTGAGATCCGCGGCCAGCCTGACGTCGGTGAGAAGTATTTCCACCCGCTGCCCTCCATCCTTGACTATGGCAAGCGGAGGAGTCACAAGCTCTTCATCGATCCGCTCGACTCTGCTGAGGTACCTGAAGTCCACACCAACCCTCAATGCTCCGTACCGGAGCAGGCCGCTGGCATAGAGCACATGGCGCGGCCGGTATTTCAGGATATCGTCCTTTGTGCGGTCTTTTGGATAGACGTAAGTGTATCCGATATCAACGAAGAGTGCCTTGGTGAACAAGCCAAACTTTGCGGACGTTTCGATTCCCTGAATGCGGGCCTTCGTCACATTGCTGAATTGCGCTTGAGGGAACGTCGTTACGCTTGCTTCTATGAGGTTGGTGAAATCTGTTTGGAATAGTGCAACGTCAATAAGGGCAACGTCTCCGAACAGCTGGCTCGCGCCCAGCTCGTACGAATAACTCCGCTCCGGCTTGAGCGTAGGATTGGGACCAACCCTGAGTGGACCCACCTGTGTCGTCACGAACGCCTCCGCCACCGACGGTGAACGGAATCCTCTCCCGAAGGAGGCCCGCAGCGTCGTTCCCTGCACAGGAATATACAACAGCCCGACTTTTGGATTAAGCTGGCTGCTCGATTCGAGGGAATCGACGTCCTGAAAATCAAGCCGGGCACCGAGCGTCGCTCTGAACTGCTCGGCGGGCTGTAATTCATCCTGTGCGTAGACCGCGATTCCACCCCCAGAATGCTTGCCAAAGAGATCAGCATCCACCCGGTCAATGTGTCCCTCAATACCGGAAGTGATGATGTGCGTCGCATTGGGCGACCATGTTGCTTGGACCTCTGTCCGGATGACGTCAGACTCCGACCTGTCCCCTGTGACGCTGACGTTATCAGAGAAATTGTTTCTGAACCACATTCCTTTCACACTGTAGAAGAAACCGGGCGAGACCGTGCGGTTAAACAGACCGCTGACAAAAAATCTTGTCGACTGTACCCTGTCCCCTTGCTGGTCATCGGGAGGGACCAGTGCGTTATTAAGATCCTTCCAGTAGAGAAAACTTCCCCGTTTTTGATGAAAAATGTTGAACGTAAGGGTCAGCGCATCAAACGAGGAAATATCATATCGCGTTTTCAGATATGCGTTGTACCGGCGGCGAAAGTCATTCTGCCGATAGCCGTCATCCGCCAGACGAGACCCAAACACCGCAAAACCGACGTTGTCGATCTTGCGTGAATGGCTGACCGATTGTCCGTTCGAGAAGCGCGTCTCTTTCGTCCATTCCCACTGGGAATGCGACGGGCTGTTGTAGAATCCGCCGTAGGTACGGATACGCGTTTCGGGAGTTTCCGCAATGGGTCGTGTGAGAACATTAATCACGCCACCGAGCGCGCTGGAACCATAGAGCGCTGAGCTGGCACCCTTCACCACCTCGATCCGGTCCACCTGACCGACAGGAATGGTTTCAAAATTCAACTCACCCGTATCACCTGTCAGGAAAGGAATGCCATCGACCAGCATGAGAACCCTGCTGCCGACCCCGCGGCCGTACCCGCTCGAGCCACGGATGTTGACCTGGAATTCCGTCATGTTCACTCCGGGGATATATCTAAGAGCGTCATCGATGGTCAGAGAGTTGCGATACGCCAATCCCGCTGCGTCAAGCACCGAGACACTGACGGGCACCTCGAGGAGAGACTGCTCACGCTTGCTGGCTGTAACAATGACGGGTTCGGTTTGGATCGCGATTGGCGAGAGCTGAATCTGGAAATCCAGGATTTCGTCCTCAGAGACGACCGCTATCGGAAGTGTCTGCCGCTGATATCCTATGAGCGAAAAACTCAACGAGTAGGCTCCGGTGGTAACGTTGGGGAAGAGAAATTCACCCTGGGTGCTTGTCGTCGTACCGCGCAACGTTCCCTGAAGAACGATGTTCACACCAACCAATGCTTCACCGCTTGAGCGATCTGTGACGCGACCGGTGATCGTGGCGGAATTGGCAACAAGGAGATGAGCTGACGCGAAAAGAATTGCAACAAGGTGTTTCATCAGGGTGGAGGCGGTGGGCGATTGACAAAATCAACGCTGATATTGATGTCTCTGGTGGTTTGGCTCGCTGTTACCACAACGGGGGACGGAACGGCGAGATTCGTGTCAAGATCATATTGACCGACCGGGCGCCAGTCCGCTAGCACGTTTGGTCCATATCGTTGTGCGACCACGACGTAAGCGTAGGTGCCGGCAGGTGCAGTTACACTGTAAGAAAGCGTGTCAACGAAAAACGGGACAAGCGCCGTGTCGCCAAGCGGAGGATACACCACTGCCCTCCCTGCCAGCACTTCGCTGACGATGTCTCTCGGAGGAAACACCTGAAACGCCACTAACCGTAAATCTTTGAGACTGTCTGGAGTCGGCCAATTGCGATACGTAATGAGGCCTGTGAACGTGCCATTGCCCGTGGTTCCTCCTCCATTCTCCTGCGATTTGGGTCCAACACCTTTGTCACAACCAATCAGCAAGAGGAGGGTTCCGAGCAAGACACTGCATGTTGGAATTGTGCGACCAATTACGGAAGAACTGTGCATATGAGCCCCCTTGAAGCACATGAAGAAAAAGACCAGTCTACCGTACCACGCTGCCCGAGGCAATATCGCCGGCCGGCGTAACAACGATTAACCGATCGTTGCTGTCGGAGGCAACGAGAATCATCCCCTGTGACTCCTGACCCATCATTTTTGCCGGCTTCAAGTTCGACACGATGACGACGGACTTTCCCACCAACTGCTCAGGAGCGTAATGCTGGGCGATACCCGCGAGGATCTGTCGCTGTTCCGAACCGACTTTCACCTGGAGCTTCAACAGCTTTTCAGATTTCGGGACTTTTTCACATTCCACCACCTGTGCAACACGCAAATCCAGTTTGTTAAATTCATTAATAGTAATAGGCTCCTTTGCCTGCCGGCCCTTGACATCGGGAGTGCCTGTACCAGCGCTCCGTGACCCCAGTTTTTTCAACTCGTGTTCGATGACATGATCCTCAATCTTGCCAAACAGGATTTGCGGCTTGTTGATCTTGTGGCCCTGTGGAATCAATAAACCACCGGCGGAATCCCACGCGTGCCCGGAAGCCTCACCCTCGAGGTTGAGTAATTGCCAAATCTTTTCTGAGGAGAACGGAGTCACGGGGACCATGAGAATGGCAAGTGACCGCACAATCTGCAGGCTGATATTGATAGCTGTCGCGCACCGTTCTCTGTTGGACTGAGCGCTTTTCCACGGCTCGCTGTCGTTGAAGTACTTATTTGCAGCGCGAGCGAGATTCATGATCTCGAGGACCGCGTCGCGGAATCGATAGTTCTCAAAATTCTCTCCCGCAACAACCGGGGTCTTTGCCAGTGTCTCCAGCATTGCTCTATCGAGTTCCGTCAACGCCCCGCGGGGTGGCACTTCTCCACCGAAGGTTCCCTGCACAAATGCGACTGTCCGGTTCACAAAATTGCCAAGAATGTCGGCCAGTTCGTTATTGTGTTTCGCTTGGAAATCCTTCCACGTAAAATCTGCATCGTGATACTCCGGCAATGACACGGCAAGGTAATAGCGGAGAGAATCCGGAGAATACGACGCCAGGAAATCCTGAAGGTCGATTCCCCACCCTCTGCTTTTCGAGAATTTCTGCCCCTCGAAGTTCAGAAATTCGTTTGCCGGGACATTTTCGGGCAACACATATGTTTCCATGTGGCCGTCGTTCCATGCCATCAGCATTGCAGGGAACACGATGCAGTGAAACACGATGTTATCTTTTCCGATGAACGCAACGTATTTCGTGTCTTCCTTCTGCCAGTACTGCTTCCACTCATCCGGTTTCCCGATCTGCTGTGCCCATTCTTTTGTTGACGAGATATAGCCGAGTACTGCGTCGAACCAGACATAGATAACCTTGTTTTCATAGCCCTTCAGTGGTATCTTGACACCCCAGGCGAGATCACGAGTCACTGCGCGATCTTGCAAACCCTCATCAAACCAGCTCTTGCAATAG
>Ga0247727_10020629_pt1 | contig 10050 bp, 7 predicted proteins | sample WisWelCaveWW1625_FD_202498 | JGI IMG/M metagenome (GOLD analysis project Ga0247727, IMG submission 202498) | Biofilm microbial communities from Wishing Well Cave, Virginia, United States - WW16-25 | ecosystem: Environmental > Aquatic > Deep subsurface > Groundwater > Cave microbial mat | place...
CTCACGCACGGTGTCGCCGCCAGAACAGCCCACAGGATGCTCAAAAAGGCTGTCCAGCGTGGCCGCAGCGAGCGAAGAGGCGAATCGTACTCTGTGCCGTACGTTGAGCTTCTGAGCGATGCGAGAACAAAGCTGGCGGACTTTTTCAGCATCCTGTTAGAAATGGTGACACCAGTTCCTTGCTGTCAAGAGTGAGGACTCGATTCGTTCACTCAATATTTCATCGCACACCATGCCCCACGCAGCGACAGGCCAAGAATGCCAAGAGCATTACATCAAGACATTCCGACCTTTCTAGTTTTCTCCAGGAAGAGATGAGTCTTGCCGCGTTTCCCTTCGGACTGGGCTACTCCCGCAGGAGCGCTCCCGCTGCGAGTTCGCCACTGATTGACGAGGCTGCTTACGGGGGGTTATCGTAGTCTCGCCTGAAGAATGACGGGGGTCGAAGATTCAACGCCCCCTTCTGCTCTCTCCGAGTAAGGTTCTCTAGCCTCCGCCGTTCCGATAGGACAGAGTACCGACCGACATATGTGGCTCGCTGAGGTACATTCTCAGCGAGTGGCGCCTCCGGGACCCAACGGAAGGAGGTCTCGCCGTGGAATCTACCAAGAAACGACAGGACTGCAAGAAATCTAAGAGTGTGGTGATTTCTCAAGGTACCAGCGACCTGAGCCTCCCATTCCGGAGGATCAGGGGTGATTACGAGAGATCCGCTCCTGCCTCACGACACACGGTCGTTGATGCTGGAGGACTGTTTGCACATCCTACGAAAGGGAGGTCGCGCTCATGCCTACGTACGAATATATATGTCTGGACTGTGGGAAAGAAGTGGTGCTCTCCTTGCGTTTGAAGGAGCACGAGAGCGGGTCGGTTGCCTGTCCGTCTTGTAACAGCAAGCGCATGGAGCAATTGATCTCCAGCGTCATGGCGAAGACAAGTCGGAAGAGTTGAACGGTCGGAGGTTCGCACTCAACTCGCGGCTCCCTACTGGCCGCACCAGAGCGTGAACCGCCGTTCCGAAAGACGACAACGCGGGACATTCTGGATTTCCGGAGGCGTCGTTTTACGTCACGACGTCCAGAGAATCAGAACGGCCGGTCATTCCCCCTGGACACTTTCTCAGCGTTTGACTAGTGGAGAAACAGCCGGTGCGGAGGCGCCGCCGCGCGCGGACGAGTTCCGCAATGTTGGATTGCAAGACCCGATCCCATATCCGCGACCCCTTTTCCATTCCTTGGACGGCACCCACTTCACCGGAATCCACAAAACAGAAGATCAACCCCTCTGCTTCTGGCACCTCGTCAAGTGCGTCAACGAGAAGTCAGCGAACAGCAACGGACATTCCACCTAACCCTCGGCCTATAGATTCCACCCTCTCACGATCATCACCGTATTCCCGTTCATGTATAATGGGGTGTCTCTGCCCTCGGCTCTACGCATCTGACATGGCCGCAATATACATCCAGAAAGGAGGAACACCATGAGCACGGCAACGGTGGAAATCCCGATTCACCAAGAGGTTACAACCTTTCTAGGCGCGCCCCGGAAGATGCTGATCGGCGGCAGGTGGCTCGAAGCCGCGTCGGGGAAGACCTTCTCGACCTACAACCCGGCCACGGGAGAAGTCCTGGCCCAAGTGGCCGAAGGCAACAGCGCCGACGTTGACAGGGCGGTCACCGCTGCACGGAAAGCCTTCGAGAGCGGCCCGTGGCGCACGCTCACAGCCTCGGAGCGTGGACGGCTGATCTGGAAACTCGCCGACCTTGTCGAATCTCACCTGGAAGAATTCGCCCAACTGGAGGCGCTCGACAATGGGAAGCCGGTCGGCGTGGCCCGCGTGGCGGATGTGCCGCTGGCCGTGGACCTCTTCCGATACATGGCAGGTTGGGCGACAAAAATAGAAGGCAACACGATCCCCATTTCGGTGCCCTACACGCCCGGCGCCCGGTATCACGCCTACACGCTACGCGAGCCGGTCGGCGTGGTGGCCCAGATCATCCCCTGGAACTTTCCGCTGCTCATGGCGGCCTGGAAGCTAGGCCCAGCATTGGCCGCTGGCTGTACCATCGTCCTGAAGCCTGCCGAGCAGACACCGCTGTCCGCCTTGCGACTCGGCGAGCTGATCTGCGAAGCAGGATTCCCGGACGGGGTGGTCAACATCGTGCCAGGGTACGGGGAGACCGCTGGCGCGGCGCTGGCGGAGCACCCGGACGTGGACAAGGTGGCCTTCACTGGCTCCACCGAAGTGGGGAAGCTCATCCTTGGGGCGGCATCGAGGAACCTCAAAAAAGTGTCGCTGGAACTCGGGGGAAAGTCCCCCAACATCGTGTGCACGGACGCCGATCTGGAGGCGAGCATTCCCGGGGTCGCGAGCGCGATCTTTTTCAACCACGGCCAATGTTGCTGCGCAGGCTCCCGGCTCTTCGTCGAGAAGGGTATCTTCGACAAGGTGGTGGCGGGAGTGGCTGAGGACGCGAAGAAGATCAAGGTCGGGCCGGGCATGGATCCCGCCACCCAAATGGGTCCGCTAGTGTCGGACGAGCAGCAACGGCGGGTACTCGGCTATCTGGAGTCGGGCCTCTCCGAGGGCGCCAAGGCGGTGGTCGGCGGGCACAAGCTGGGCGACAAGGGCTATTTTGTGGAACCGACCGTGCTGGTCGACACCACGCAGAAGATGAAGGTCATGCAGGAGGAAATCTTCGGGCCGGTTGTATGCGCAATGCCGTTTACGGACTTGGACGAGGTGCTCCAGACGGCCAACGACTCCATCTACGGCCTGGCGGCGGCGGTCTGGACCCGCGATGTCAGCAAGGCCCACCGCATCGCGGCCGAACTGCGTGCAGGGTCGGTGTGGATCAACTGCTACAACATCTTCGACGCTGCGCTGCCCTTCGGCGGCTACAAGCAATCCGGCTGGGGCCGCGAGATGGGCCACGACGCGCTGGAACTGTACACCGAGGTGAAAGCCGTCACCGTGCGGCTGTGAAACATCACTGGAGAACGGAAGGATCGGTAGAAAGAGTACACGTTAGTGTGAGCTGACGAGGTGAGGATCTGACTGGATTACGTTGCTTGATAACTCGTCGAAGGCCAGGTCTGTCGAATCTCTTCCGCCTGCTCGTCGGCCGTAACACGCTCCCGGAGAATCCCGTTCACATCACGCTCGGCGGAGACACCTCCGCATCCGAGACGCCCAAGGCGATATAAAACCTCTTCATGGCTCTCCTCTCAACGACACGCGCGGACGACTTCCAATCAACAAGAAGTCATGCTCATGCCTGACCCCACATGGACATCCTTCGCAATTATAATATTCCAAGCCGCTCGTGCATCGGACACTTCCTGGCCAATTGACTTCGCCACAGTGGAGACACGCGTCGATTGTGACTTCAGCATTAAGGGAAGATGTAGGGCCAAAGTTTGCATGTCGTTGGCCAGCTCCATGCCAATACCGGAGCAAACCGCTTCCACCTGTTTTTGGATCTTCTCGTATTTCTTCTCATCATCGAAATCAGCTTCGGCGATATCGAGAGCGCCCCACTGTTCGGGCAAGACATAAGTGGAGATGCGCTCGTGTAGAGACGCTGGTTTGAGCCTGCTAGCCAACGCTTCGAGCTTGGCCGTATTATCCAGGCGTTCGCCTATCTTCGCTTGACGCGCAGCAGCACGCGCGCCAGCCCAGCCTTGCGGCCACCCACCATCACTGGCGAATCGATCTGCTAGCGCGATCAACTCATCTGTAAGGACAGTTCTCGGCGCTAAAATACGAAACTGCGAGGCGAGCATAGAGCGAACGGGCTCACGAAGGTCAGGTATGGATCCAAGATCGCCCACAAGTCCAAGAGCCGTCTTGTACCAGTTGGCAACCTCTTGCCTGTTCTTAGGATGAAATCCATAATTTCGTTTGCGTGTGCCGAACTCAAATCCGTAGTTTGAGGAGAAATACGTACATTCGAGCATTGCATCAAGCCCAGCAAGGACCAGCGCATGATCGCTCGGATCACCGCTTTGAGCCAGGTTCTTGAGGAAATCGGCGCGCTGGGTTGCGCTCGCATGGGTACCCGAAAGATAGATGAAGAAGAGCGATTTAAAGACGTTGATCGCTTCGCCCATATTGTTGGACTCCTTAATCGAGCGCGCAAACTCCCCGACCAAGGAAGCGGCTTCATTAAAAGAATCTGCCTCATAGGCGAGCGAGCGAAGAAGAGAGACAATGTTGCTTCGGTGAGGATTCATGTCATTAAAAAACGCGCTGCCGCGCTTCGCGCCTTGTTGGATGGCTTCCATTACAGCGTCTGGATTGATGGGCGCAATGTTGTCAAGAATGACGATTCCAACTTGATCGAGCTTCTCGATTTCCGAAAGCCGCCCACCGCTTCCGAGCCATCCCGCGACGATGGCTTGTGCTTCCGGCGAGTCGTGTAGACAGCCTAACCGGCGTGAAAACGACTTAAGCAGCCGTTCGTGAGCAATATTCATCAGCCGCTGTTTGAGGGTATCGGCTGGAATATCCTGAAGCGCCTGCTTTGCCAATTTGTGAGCCAGAGCGTGTGGCAGAATCGCGCGCCATTTCGAGCGTTTCTGGACAAGCTGACGTCGGTAAAGCTCAGCAATGTGGCCATGCATTTGAGAGACTGTCTGTTCGGCCAAAGCGGCCAAGAGCGGCAACTCGGTCTCATTTCCCTCGAGTGTTTCCCCATCGAATGAGTAAACAAGCGAACATGCTTTGGCCGCGCGGAGCAGCTCAGGATTTTCCTGATGGTTTTGATGGAACAGCCGGTTGATCAAGCCACTGTCTTGAAGATTGGCGAGGGACTCCCCCTCTTGGGCGGTCTCTGCCAAAACCAGTGCAATCCGCGAGTTGCCCTCGGAGAAAGCAGCAATAGTTCGGATTTCTGGAGTGGTGAGCTGCGGATATCGCCGCTCGACGACCTTCGCGATAATCTCGCTAGAGGCGGGCTCCAACTTGAATGTCTCTGTGTTCTCCGGCTCGTCGTCGCTGATGTCGTACTCGATCGTCAAAAGGCTGACGGCGGTCTGAGTATTTTTCATACGCGCGGTAAGCTTGCGATGCAAATCGACGCCGCAATTATCGACGATTAGCACACATCTCTGCCCCAGATGCTGAATCCGGCCCAGAAGCTCCAATGGAACAGGGTCTGGTGCGTCTGCGAGGTCTGCATAAACCGCCAGATGCGGACTCAAGGCGTTTGTGCCGATCATTCCATCAAATAATGCCTGCGCAAGTCGTGTCTTACCGACGCCAGACAAGCCGACAAGCCTGATCGATCCTTTTGGTTTCGAGAGAATTTCGCGAAGTTTGTTGACGCCAGCGACTGCGCTAAGACCGTCAGTATCTTTGAGGCTAACTCCAACGAGGCGAATATGGTCATCCGTCAGATAATTCTCATTGATCGCACCTGGCGAACTTGACCAGTCTTCAAATGGCCTCCAACCGGAGAGGGGAAGGCCGATCCGGCTGCGCACCCATGGAATCAAACCTGGATGCTGGTTGACCCAAGTGGCAACTCGCCGCCGGTCATAAAAATCGACATGTAGTCCCGAAGCGCTCGGCGCGCCTGCGATGGCTTCGGCGATCGCATTCTTGCGCGTGCTCAGCGAGGTGTCGGAAACCGAGCCTTTGGAGCTAACAATAATATAGGCACCTCCTGCTTCGCCGAGCTTGATGATCGAAGGCCGCAGTTTGCCACTGTCGCGCATCTCCTGCTGAATAGCACTCTTTGGCATATCTTCAGCTTTGACCTGAAAACCTGTTTGGGCGCGCGGGATGTAACCGTCGATCGCAGCCGCGCCGAGATCGACGCGAACGTCGATGCCGCCATCTTTGGCGTTCTGATGCCCGCCGTAAGTCACGCTCGACGCCGAATGGCCTGCGCGAACGACTTCTTGCTCCGCTAAGCACCCCACTAGCGTCCTGAGATCAACATCTGACAACGCTTCAATATGTTCGGGCGTAACCTCAAAAATCATAGTTCCCAGCTCAGGTAAATGTGCAAATCCCAGCGCCTATTGTTATCTTCTTTCTTTGGGTTGTAAACCTAACTGAATAATTTATTGATTTACGCATTGAGGGAGCACATTCTGATCGTGAGCCTTAGCGAGCAAGAAGGATGGTCTGGCTGCTCCCCTCCCACCCTTCCAAGCTTGCTCGCCTGCCTCCATGCCTCCCCACTGGGCCGCCTGGTTGATCCTCGATTGCGCGCGTCGGACGAGCACCGTTTCACCGTGCGCGTTCTGCGAGCAAGAAGGGCACCTGGCCGCTCCCTCCCCACCCTTCCAAGCTTGCTCATTTTTCTCCCCTAGCGGGTGGCGTCGACCTGGGAGCCCAGCCGCCTGCAGCGGGGTCCCTACACCGGGCGGGGTGCGAAGCCGGCTGGGCTGGTCGACGACAGGACCCGCGCCCTTTTCTAATTGGAGATTACTCTCGGCGCTTGGAGGCGACTGAGACAGTCCGGCCAGAGTTTGGCCGGGTCCTGGTCAAAGGTGCTGAACGAATCTGGAGGCAAGATCCCCCACGCCCCCAGAAGCATCTCCGCTTCCAGCTGCCTCGGAGCCCATCCGGCAAATCCGGCAAAGGCCCTGAAGGTTTCGGTCGGCTTGGCCTGCGTAATGATGCGCTCCAGGACTTGAGATGTTCCCCCCACATAGACCCCGTCGAAGACCAATCGTGCGTCTGCTGGCGGCTCCTTGAGTCGGAACAGCAGGAGAAGCCGGGATGGTTCTACCGGCCCACCAGCAAACAGCCGGTAGCTGGTCCCCTTGAGTACGGTGATGTCCGGCAACGCCTTGGACAGGAGGATGTTCGTGGAACGATTCAGAATAAGCCCGACGGTTCCCTCAGGCCCATGCTCCACGACGAGCACGACGGCTTGGCGGAAGTTTGGATCATCCAGCGATGGGCTGGCCACTAAGAGCACACCTTTCCCGACCGACGACGGCGAGAATTCCATCCCCGCCAGAGCGGGTACCGCGTGCAGGACGGTCAGGAGTCCTCCGAGCAGGAAGCTCGCAATGACTTTCCGTGTGCCAGTGGGACCCGGTGCGCTCGAGTAGTCAGACGGAGGCAGCATGAGGGAGTTTCCACATGATGGTGAGACGGATTCCATAGTACGAGGGAAAGAAAGCGGGTGGCATCGACCTGGGAGCCCAGCCGCTCGTTCCTATACTCAATAGGGGATGCCTTCGGCCTGCGCGCACATTACCGGAGGAGCGAGGCATCCGCCTAGGTCTAACCCCCATTATTCAGGAAGGCTTCTGCTGCAACCGCCGCCACGCTGCTACGACAAGCCTGGCCACGAATTGAACGCGGCCAGGTGGGCGGGCTCGCCGCTCAGTCGGTCAACATACTACTTCAAGTATGCCTCTCTCCCTCGCGGCTCCGCGCGCCCATCTCGCTCAGCGTCTCAGCGGTTTCGCCACGAACCCTCCTGAATAATGGGGGTCCACGGGAAGGAAAGCTGGAACTGACCAAAGCCCCGCGGTCGCAAGACCGTGCTGCGGGAATTCCAGAAGGCTTCCGCCCGGCGAAACCCGAGCGGATCGCTCCGGGAGGTATGTGCGCGTAGGCCGTAGGCATCCCCCCCCTCCACGCTGGGCTGGTCGACGACAGGACCCGCATGGATCTTCCGTGAGGACGGTGAGCGAAACGTCCTCAATCCTCTTTTTCTTCCACCCCCCAACTTGTGAGCACCACCTCCCTACCCTTCGCTGAGCGGAGATGTTCCGCGACCCGCAAGCTGATCAACGCCTTTCCCATTTTTTCAGGCGCATACTCTTCGAGAAATGCGGTCGAGACGACCGCATCACGCGGCCCGCCGACGTCGTCGGTTTCGATTCGAAACACCTGCGCCGTTCTTCCGGCGTCGTATGAATCACGAATCGAGGCGCCGGGGAACTGTTGCTGAAAATACCCGTGCACAGCTGCCAGCTTTTCCAGTTCTTCTTCTGTATTCGCATCCGATCCCCACGCCATGGCCTGCCCTCCTCTGTATTCTGATGGTCGCAATCTTTACTGCGCGATCGAGGACCACGTTCTTATGATGCTTCTTCCCCGCTACCTCCGTTTCCTCTTGTGAATCAGAAAAATAAGGGCATTCTACTTTTTTAGGGCTAGTCCGGTCTATGCTTACCTGCGCGCGTCAGATAGAAGATCGGGCCAGGCTTTGATATCCTCGCAGGTACGAGGTGAGGAGCAGCAGCCTGGAGTTCTGTTCATGATTCACATCCGACCAGCGACCGAAGCGGATTTTGCAGCCCTGCTTCAAGTGCAGCAGGCCGCGTTCGGGGAATACACCAATGTCTATTCCGTGAGCGGATGGACCACGGAAACGCTCGACAGCCTGAAGCACGATGCCAAGGACAAACGAATCTTCGTGGCGGAGGCGGAGGGAACAGTGGTGGGATCGGTGCGCTTTTGGACGGTGGCCGGTGTATGCGTGATTCGGTTGTTATCCGTGAGCCCCGCGCACCAGAGCCAGGGGGTGGGGAAAGCGCTGATACGCGAAATCGAACGGGTTGCGACCGATGCCCATAAGTTCTTTGCCTGCACCATGCTGCGCACGGCCAGGAACATTCACTTGTTCTTAAGCCTCGGCTACAAGGCGGAAACGATTCTCCCCAATCACTACGACCACCTGGATCTTATCTGTTTCGCCAAGTATCGTTGAGCAGGATGCTGAATAGTTCGCTGGCCTGTCGTATGTTCATTTGGTCTGTCCGGGCTGTCTCGTCTGTCTAGTCCTCTAAGTCAAACAAGCAAACAAACCAGACAGACCAGACCAACGAGATAGGCCAGATTTACCGTCTACGCTGCGGTCGCAATATGTTCTTGAACACGTAGTCGGCCACGCGGTTTCCTTGCTTGATCCCCTCGGTCGAGTCGAATGCCCAATGGATGCCGAGGTAGATGCGGCTCTGGCCGTTTTCTTTCTCCGCCTGCGACAGGGAGGAGAAGCTACGCTTCACTTCAGGCCGCACGATTCCATTGTTGCCCTTGGTCACGCCGTTGAACTCGTCCGAGACGAAGGTGAATGGGATGCGGTCAGTCCGGTAGAAGTTCCGCAGCATCTCGAAGAGCGCGCCTCCGAAACCGGCATGTCCGGAGGGATAGGCCGGAAACGGCGGGGTAAAATTCGGCCCCGAGAGATTGCTGGCCGGCGCCCCGAGCGGCGAAAAAGTCGTGTCTCCGACCGTGGCCTCATTGCCGTCGCCCAATTTGCTCGGCCCGGTGCCCACATCGGACTCTCGGATGCCGGTGACCGGCCGCCAGACCTGATAATAGTATTTGGATTCCCACACGGCGATGCCGACGTCCACCATGGCGACGTTCACGAGCGCCAGGAGCCGGGCCAACTCCACCTCGTCGGTGTCCGTGCCCAACTTGTGGGCGAGTTTCATGGCGATCTGATTGTAGAGCCGTGGCGGAACCCCCAGGCCCGGCGTCCCGTCGTAGCCCCAGTAGATGCCGATCTCGGTCTGCTCTGGGCTGCGCTCTGTCGGCGTCGGGTGGCCGTCATGGACGACGTCAGGGCAGTCAGCGAGGGCTCCACTTCCACAGCCGCCTAGGCGCTTCACCTCGTCGTACGCGGCCGCGTACTCCGGACTGTCCAGGGCGGGCGGAATCGGAGTCCTGAACTGGTCACCGGACTTAAGAACAAACGGTTTGACCTGACCCCAGTTTGCACCCAATGCGATGGGGACCAGACTGATTGGGTCTTGGCGCCACTTCCCTGGTGCATCACTGGGGGTGAAGCCACTACCGAGTAGCAGTTCCTCAAACTTCGGGAGGGGGTGGGGATAATAGCCGTCGTCGACCCTGAGGAGAAGTATCGCAGCGGCGGCGCTATGCCCTAGAGCGATCCCGTCCGACTTGGCCTGGCCGTCCGGGATCGTCCCGAGGGCCTCGACCAACGATTCGTCAAAGGTTACCTTCTGCGACGGATAGAGGAAGACCAGCGTATCGTATGCTGCCTGCGCGATCGCCGATCTCACGGAGGTGACGGGGCGGGCACGGGGCAACCCGGTGTAGCT
>Ga0247727_10020630_pt1 | contig 10050 bp, 11 predicted proteins | sample WisWelCaveWW1625_FD_202498 | JGI IMG/M metagenome (GOLD analysis project Ga0247727, IMG submission 202498) | Biofilm microbial communities from Wishing Well Cave, Virginia, United States - WW16-25 | ecosystem: Environmental > Aquatic > Deep subsurface > Groundwater > Cave microbial mat | place...
AGTAGCGCAAATTCCCTGCTAGCTGCGGTAGACACAACCCGGCGCACTGCGACGCAGCGCCTGGATCCTGGGCGCCGCGTCCTTATGGGACAGTTCCTGACGCCTGCGTCCGTAGCTGGGTTCATGGCCGGGATGATCGAGTGCCGGAAAAAAGTTCTTCACGTGCTTGACCCCGGTGCTGGAGTCGGGTCCCTCTCTGCGGCGGTCGTAGCTGCCATGTGCCGGAGGCCGCAGCGCCCGGAGGCGATCGCGCTGACAGCCTATGAGATGGATCCAATCCTTGCCGGCCACCTGCGAGCGACGCTCGAGCTGTGTCGGGAAGTAAGCGAGGACGCGGGAATTCGATTCGAGGGACGCATTGTTGCCGCGGACTTCCTTGAAGTCGGGGCCAGAACCCTGACGGGTGATCTGTTTGCCACCGTAGAGGACGAAAAGTTCGATTGTGCCATCCTGAACCCGCCCTACAGGAAGATCCGAACCGAGTCCCGTGAGCGGAGGCTTCTCCGGGCAATCGGGCTTGAGACGACGAATCTTTACGCCGGCTTCCTCGCAATGACGGCGCGGCTCCTCACTCCCGGTGGTGAGATGGTCGCAATTACCCCGAGGAGCTTCTGCAACGGCCCTTACTTCGAATCCTTCCGCCAGTTCTTCCTGCAAGATATGCGTTTCTGCCGGGTCCACGTGTTCGAAGCTCGGGATCGTGCCTTCGCAGACGATGAAGTTCTCCAGGAGAACATCGTATTCCGCGCGGCGAGGACGACGAGCCCGAACATCGATGTGGTCGTCTCGTCGAGCCTCGATCCCAACGGGTCCGGAATGTGTATCCGGACGATTAAGCACGACGACATCGTTCGGCCTGGCGATCCTCATGCGTTCATCCACATCGTCCCGGACGGTGACGGAGACAAGGTCCGGCATCGGATGAGCAGGCTGGATGCGAGTCTGACGGACCTGGGTCTGACCGTCTCCACCGGACGGGTTGTAGATTTCCGGGCAAAGGATCTTCTCCGCTCTCATCCTGGGCGCAATACAGCTCCCCTGATCTATCCCTGTCACTTTCAGGAAGGTCGCGTGGAATGGCCGAACGGGCGCACCCGAAAACCGAATGCGCTCGCACTCGGCCCCCGCGCCGATACTCTTTTGGTGCCGGCAGGGCACTACGTATTGGTTAAGAGATTCTCGGCCAAGGAGGAGCCGCGCCGAGTCGTGGCCGCCGTGTACGACCCCGTGCGCGTCTCGGCCGACCGTGTCGCGTTCGAAAACCACTTGAACTACTACCACCTCAGGGGCGCTGGGCTGCCGGCGATCCTGGCGAAGGGGTTGGCTGCCTATCTGAACTCCACGTTTGTGGATTCCTACTTCCGTCAGTTCAGCGGACACACCCAGGTCAACGCCACGGATCTTCGGTCGCTCCGGTACCCTGCCTGGAAGAAACTCGTCGCGCTCGGTCGGCGGGTTGGAGAGAGTTTTCCGACGCAGGAAAAACTGGATCATCTGGTCGAGGAGGTCGTGCTTCCGTGGGATCGCCGAGGCGCCTAGTCACCTCATTCATTTCAACGGCGAGCGTTTCCTGGGTCCGTACGAGTGAAGTCTGCGGTGGGCTGCCAAGTCCAGACACCCCTGGCTGATGAGCGTTTGGAGTTAAGCCTCTATCGGTGCTGAATGTGGCCCCGACCTTCTTGAAGCCAACCCGGAAAGGCGAAAGGAAGATCCAATGCCCACGATGAAAATCAACTACCTGGCGGTGGGGGTAGCGGCGTTGGCCGTGTTGGTTTTGGGCGCGCTCTGGTACTCGCCGCTTCTCTTCGGAGATGTCTGGGTGAGGGCCCACGGCTACACGCCGGAGCAGGTAGCCGAGATGCAGAAGTCGGGCCTGAAGACGTTTGGGCTGGCCGGAGTGTGCTACCTGGTGATGGGCGCGGTGCTCTCGGTGCTGATGGGCAAGGCGGGCGTCGCGTCAGTAGGGGCGGGCGTCAGGCTGAGCGTCCTGTGCTGGGTCGGGTTCGCCGCCACCCTCGGGTTGACTGCACACCTGTTCTCGGACACGCCGCTGACCGTCTATTTCATCGACACCGCCTATCAGCTCGCCTACCTGGTCGTGATGGGCGCCATCCTGTCCGCCTGGAGACGATGAGGGAACGATCCGGACGACCCTTATGATACGGAACCCGGATTGGAAGGAGGGCATCATGCATCGTGTCGGACTCGCTCTGGTCCTGATCGCGCTGGGAGTAGCGCCGGTCCGCGCGGAGGCGCTGAAGGTGCGGTTCATCGGCAACGAAGCGTTTGAAATCACCGACGGCAAGGTCGCGCTCCTGACCGACTTTCCCTACCACTCCGGGGCGTATGGCTACATGAAATACCGGTTCGACGAAATCCATCCCTCGGGGAAAGTGCTCTGCCTGATCACGCACAGGCACGAGGACCACTTCGATCCCGCCCTGTTCAAGAAAACCGACTGGATGCTCCTGGGGCCGGCCGGGATGGTCCGGGGAGTGGAACCCTCACGGCTCCTGCCCATCCAGGATCAGGTCCGGTTCGAGGAAATGGAAATCCGCCCCATCCGGACGCCTCACGGCGAAGTGGAGCACTACTCCTACTGGGTCCGCTGGCACGGACTGAAGCTTTTCTTCTCCGGGGACACGGAGGAATGGGACGCGCTGATCCGCGTCGGCAACCTGGACGTCGTTTTTATTTCTCCCTGGCTTCTTGAGAGCTGGCAGGGGACGGGTGCCGCCGGGGGAGCCGGGAAGGTGATCGTTTACCACCACAAGGCGGACGAAAAGGTTTCGTGCGTCGGGTGCGTCGTACCGAAGCAGGGGGACGTGATCGAAATCCCGTACGCGGTGGACGATGCTTCCCAGGCGCACTGAGGAGCGGAGCCGGTGTACCTGACGGCGAGGCAGCGTGAGCTTTACGAGTTTTTGCAGGGATACATCGCCCGCAAGGGGGAGGCGCCCACCTACCAGGAGATCGGGCGGGCGCTGAAGCTCCGCTCCACCAACGCGGTGGCCAAGCACCTGAAGGCGCTGGAAGAAAAGGGGTACGTCCGCAGCCCCTGGGGTAACCGCAAGCGGGCGCTGACGCTGGTGGAGCATGGGACGCCTTCGTTCACCGTTCCGCTTCTGGGGACGGTGGCGGCGGGGAAGCCGATCGAGCCCATCGAGCAGGCCGAGAAGATCGAGATCCCGCAAAGCCTTCTGGGACGCGGCGAGAACTTCGCCCTTCGGGTGCGTGGCGACAGCATGATCGACGACGGGATCCGGGACGGCGACGTGGTGGTGGTGCGCCGGCAGGCCACCGCCGAGAACGGCGACACGGTGGTGGCGGTGGTGAACGGCGAGGCGACGGTAAAGCGCCTCTACCGCAAGAACGGCCGGGTGGAGCTGCGCCCCGCCAACCCGGCGCTTGCGCCCCTTTTCCTGGACGAATCCGCCGCCACGCTCGAGATCCGCGGCGTCGTCGTCGGCCTCATCCGGAAGTTCCAGACGTGAAATCAGGCTCCTACGAATGAGCTCGGCAGTGTGATACGGTCTTCTGGGGTGCCACAAGTTGAGTCCGACGGTCTTTCGAGCACGAGGTCTGCGCTTCTACTTCTTCTCCCGCGAGGAGCGTCGCCTGCATGTCCACGTCCAGGGCGTGGAAGGAGAGGCGAAATTTTGGCTGGAGCCGGAGATAGAATTGGCTCACAATTATGGTCTGAGCCGGCGTGCGATTACGGCGGCAACAAAACTGATTCGGGAGCACGAGGATGAGATCCGCGCGGCTTGGCAAAAGCACTTCGGCCGTTGAGGTAACCAACATTTCGCGTCACGGCTTTTGGTTGCTCTTGGACGGACGGGAGCTGTTCGTTTCCTTCAGGGACTTCCCGTGGTTCAAGGAAGTGCCGGTCGGGGACTTGCTGAACGTCGTCCTGCCTCACGCCCACCATCTTTATTGGCCTGACCTGGATGTGGATCTTGCGGTGGAATCCATCGAGCATCCTGACCGATTCCCCCTGCTGAGCAAAGTGCGGCCCAAGACTGACCTGCAGCCAGCGGCGCGCCGCAACGGGCGAAGGCGCGTGCGGCGGAGCACACGCCGCCGCTGAGCGCGAACGTTCGGCGACTGTGGTGGAGTCCGTCTCCGATGAAGATAGATACTGACGTAGTTACGGGACAGTTGGACGCTGCTCTCGAGGCGTACGACGATCTTCGCTCCAAATCGCAGTACGATGACCTATCGGACCTATCGGGACCCCAGGTCACGCGCACGATCACGCTGATCGCTGCTTCCATCGAGAGGCTTGCGCCATCTGGCAGTATCTACCGTGAGCAGGCCAACGCGCTCCTCAAGAAATACGGAGGAGACGACGCTGAGGCGGCAACGCATCTCATCGGAGTTGCTCTGGCTCTCCGCGCCGACTATGCCGCCGGCCGCCTCCAGGCGTTGCAGGAGCTCATTCACGCCGACCTCTTCTCGGACTTTCTGGGAATGGCTTTGCACCTGCTCGACGACGGTGGGTACAAGGATCCGGCTGCGGTTTTAGTTGGCGGTGTCCTCGAGGGGCATCTGCGCCAACTTGCCACAAAGGTTGGCATTTCGACGGATGCAGGAGGGCGACCGAAAAAGGCCGAGACACTCAACTCGGAGCTAACTGCCCAAACAGTGTACTCGAAGCTGGACCAGAAGAGTGTAACGTCCTGGCTCGATCTAAGGAACAGGGCAGCTCATGGCAAGTACGGCGAGTACACAAAGGAGCAGGTAGCATTGACCCTGCAAAGTGTTCGTGATTTCATCACTAGACATCCGGCGTAGCTGCGATAACGCATGGGCAGCTGAGTCGAGAATCACCAGACCCCATTCAGACGACTGCGGGCGTCAGGAATCGCCGGCGCTCGCCCACCGCGTCTGAACCAGGACGCCGGCACCATGAGGCCATCGGGTGACACGCGATGACGGCACCCGCGGCACGAAGGTTCGGAATCGCGGTGAGACGGAACGAAGAACCTCGATGAGGATGGATGCCTCGCGAAGACGCACTACGACAGGTGGCTCCGTGAAACGACCTGGCACTTCCGAAAGCTGAAATCATGAGCCACGACTGGATCAAGCCGCGAATCGCCGAGGCCAAGGCAGGTATCCCCCTTGTCACTCAGCCCGTCCTGGTGCGGGTTGAGGAGTTGTTGAAGGGTGAGCTCAGCGAGCGCGAACTCGCCAAGGGCGATCTCGCGAGTATTGCGAAGGAGCTCATCGTTGAGATGGCCTCACTTTCGCCACAAGCCGAGGCAAAGTAATGAGGATCAAGTCGATAGAGTTGTCGTGGTTTCGCGGGGCTGCCGATCCGGTTTCGCTCGAACCGGACTGCAAATCCATCGTTGTTTATGGAATGAACGGTTCCGGGAAGTCGTCCTTTGTAGATGCCGCCGAGTACGTGCTCAACGATGGCAAGATCAAACACCTCGCCCATGAATACAGCGGCAAGCACCAGGAGAAGGCCATTCCGAACACGCACATGCCCGAAGGCCGAAAGCCCGAGTTGAGCATCAAGTTCGCCGACGATTCGGAATTGAGGATCGAAATTCAGCAGGATGGGTCTTGGAAAAGCTCGGGTGGCGAGGCTGCTGCCGTGGATACCTGGGACTATCGGCGCACGGTCCTCAGGCAGGACGAAGTCGCCGAGTTCATCCACGATACCAAGGGAGGCAAGTACTCTGCTCTCTTGCCTCTTCTCGGACTGCACCCGCTTGAGGTCGCGGCCGAGAACCTGCGGCAGCTTGCCAAGTTCGTCGAGAAGGAGGCGAAACTCGGTGAGACGAAATACAGCCTAAAACAGGTCGAGGCCAAGCGGAAGACGATCTTCGGCACAGATAACGACGCTCAGATTGTCGCGAGAATCGAGGAACTCCACGCGAGGTATTGTACGGACAAATCCGCCACAACTGATCCGCTGTCTCGCTGCAAGGAGCTGAAGGCAGCCCTCGAGGCGCGTATCGCAGTATCCACAGCCGACCAGCGGCGACACGTGGCCCTTCAGGATGCAGCCACATCCCTCACCCAGGACCACGTCGGTGCCGTCCGTGCTGCCACTGCAATGCTAGCCCGCACCGTCGAGCCGCTGATCGTCGAGAAGCTAGAGGTCTTGGAGTGGACCGGTGTGTTCGTGAACAAACTCGGAGACGAGGAGCAGGTCAAGTGCCCCGCTTGCGGGCAGTTCATCTCAGGCGATGCCTTTCGGGCGCATGTTAAGGCCGAGCAGGCGCGCCTTCATGAAATCATCGAAGCCTTCAACGACCGAAAAGCAGCGGTCGGGGCCCTGTGCGACAGCGTGAAGTCGCTGAAGTCCAGCCTGGGCAAGGCCGACGCGAAGTCCTGGCGCGACGATCACGCCAAAGGTCCACTCGGCAACAGCTTCGCGTACTTGGACGGCTTGGACCCCGAGACGCTTCGCACCTCGTGTGGTGAAGAGGACCTGAAGGCGATCGAAGGCAAGCTGCTGCCACTGATTGATACTACGGTCGTTGCATCCACGGACGCCCCACCTGACGCCCACCAGCTCTCGACTGATAAACAGACAGTTGAGGCAGCTGACGCCGTGATCGCGGCAAAGGAGCAGGTCGGCGAGGTGGCCCGGGTCGAGGCCCTCGTTTCCTTCATCCACGCGTTGGAGCAAGGCATCCGCGAAGAGATCAGACAGCGCTCCAAGTTGGTGATTGGCGACATCTCGGCAGACATACAGACCATGTGGGAGATCCTGCATCCAGGCGAGGTGATTGAGAACGTGCGCCTCTACCTTCCCCAGGACGCAGAAAAGGCGATTGACATCGGCTTGAAGTTTCACGGCATCGAACAGGAGTCCCCGAGGCTCACCCTCTCCGAGGGCTATAGAAACAGCCTCGGCCTCTGCATTTTCCTCGCGATGGCGAAGTGGGGGACCGAGAAAGATCGACCACTCTTCCTCGACGATGTCGTCGTCAGCCTGGACCGGAGCCACCGCGGCATGATTGTCGAGCTACTGGTGAAGGAGTTCGACAATCGACAGTTGGTAATCCTGACTCACGACCGCGAGTGGTACACGGAGTTGCGCCAGCAGCTCGACAGCAAGAAATGGGGCTTCAAGGCGCTCTTGCCCTATAAGACTCCGGGAATTGGCATCCGCTGGTCGCACAAGACGACGACATTCGGGGACGCGCGTGCCCATCTCGCCGACCGACCGGACTCCGCCGGAAATGACGCACGGAAGATCATGGACGTGGAGCTCGCGGTCATCGCCGAGCACTTACAGATCAGGATGCCTTACCTGCGCGCCGAGAGGAATGACAAGCGTATGGCGCACGACTTCTTAGAGCGCATCGTTGCCGATGGGAAGAAGCGTTTTCAGAAGAAGGATGGCGAGGACTACAAGATCTACACGGATGCGATCAACGCGTTTGAACAGGCGGGCCAGTTGCTGACCTCATGGGCTAACCGGGCGTCACATACGTTCGACCTCGTGCCTGCGGAAGCGACCAAATTGATAGACGTCTGTGAGAAAGCTCTTGAGTGCATGAAGTGTTCGTCGTGTGGCAAGAACGTCTGGTTCGCGGACGCGCAGGGATCCGAGTGGGTCCAGTGCCAATGCGGCCAGATTCGCTGGCGATACGGAAAAGGGTAGGAGGATGCCCATTATTCGCGTCGAAGTCCGACCCGAGATGTTGCGCTGGGCGCGCGAGCGCGCGGGGATCGGGGTCGATGCGCTAGCGCGGCGTTTCCCGAAGCTCGAAGCCTGGGAGCGGGGCAAGGTCCACCCGACGCTGAAGCAACTCGAGGGGTTTGCCAAGGCCACCTACACGCCTGTGGGTTTCCTTTTCCTCCAGAAACCGCCCGTCGAGAATGTTCCGATTCCGGACTTCCGCACGGTAGACAACGTACACGTCGGGCGCCCGAGCCCCAACCTGCTCGACACCGTTTACATATGCCAGCAGCGCCAGGAGTGGTACCGGGACTTCGCGCGGTCCACGGGCGAGGGGCCACTACCATTCGTCGGCTCCGCACAATCCACGGGTGATGTCGTGGCAACTGCCGCGAGCATCCGGCGCATGCTCGGGTTCGATGTCGAGGAGCGTCGCCGGATGCCGACCCGGACCGAGGCCCTGCGCCGCTTCATCGAAAAGGCCGACGCGCTCGGTATCCTCGTCATGTGTAGCGGCGCGGTGCTCAATAACAACCAGCGTCACCTCGATCCCGGCGAGTTTCGCGGCTTCGCAATGGCGGACGACTTGGCACCGCTGGTGTTCATCAACGGGGCGGACACCAAGGCAGCGCAGATGTTCACTCTGGCGCACGAGCTGGCTCACATCTGGCTTGGCCAATCCGCTGTTTCCGACGCACAGGCGTCCTGGGTGCCGGATCACCAGGTGGAGCGCTGGTGCAACCGCGTTGCGGCGGAGATGCTCGTGCCGTTGGACGTATTTCGTGGCGAGTACGGTGCCACAGGTGGGTTGCAGAACTCCGAGTTACAAAGCGAAATCGCCCGTTTGGCGAGGAGATTCAAGGTCAGCACGCTGGTCATCCTGCGGCGGATTCACGATGCCGGCTGGTTGTCCCAAGAGGAGCTGCGGGTGGCGTACGCCGATGAGTTGGAGCGTCTACGCGAGGTGGCCAAGACAAGCGGCGGTGACTTCTACCTGACGCCGGGAGCACGTGCAAGCAAGCGCTTCACCCGAGCCCTAGTGGTCAGCACTTTCGAGGGACGGACGTCCTTCACGGAAGCTTTCCGACTGCTGGGACTCAAGAAGATGGCGACGTTCCACGATCTTGGGCGCAGCCTGGGGGTGGGCGGCTGATGACCTACCTCCTCGACGCGAACGTATGGCCGAGGTGGAGCGCATCGGAGCGGAGCCCTTTCATGCGACTGATCCCTTGCCCACCCATCGAGATGGAGGAGATTCACCTGATCACGTGGATAGCAATCGAGCGGGCAAACGGGGAGGGTGCCGGCTAAGCGGATGATTAGGACAAAACCATCCAAAGCGCGGCGATCACTTCGAATCGTTGCCATCCCCCGACCTCTGAAACTCGGCGGCTGGCGTCCCCTTCTGCAGCGGTGGGGGGAGTTGCTGGACCAGTACGTTGTCGCTTCAAAGCAACCGGACCGTGAGGAGTATGTGCGCGCTTCAGAACGGCGGAACGATGAGAAGGAGGACTTCGCGCATTGGTATGGGGAACGCCCCCTCACGGGTCTGTTGGCTTCCGCAGCGTGGACGATCAAGGGAGGGTGGAGCCTGGAGGAGTTTGCGGCAAAGCGTGGGAAAAGGCAGCAGAATGGAAGTGGTCGCGGTGATTTGTGGCTCGGCACTGGAAAACGCTGCTATACAGTCGAGGCCAAGCTCGACTGGCCGCAGAGCGGCTGGAGGAGAGCAGTGGCGCTGGCAGAGCAGCGGCTTCAAGAAGCCGAAAAGCAACTCGGAAGTCTAGTGAAGGAGTACAGGTGGGGTGAGGCCGTTGCTTTGTGCTACTTAGTACCTTGCTTGAACACGAAACGTGCCTCCTCGAAGCCGAGCAACGTTAAGAAGTTGTTCTGGAAGACTTCAGAAGTCTTCGCGCGAAATGGTGCTCTTGTCGCAACGTATCGTCCACCTCGGAAAATAGTCTATGGAGCCCATGCGTATCCGGGAGTGATTGTTATTGCGGAAGTTCATGAATGGCCAGAGTGATCTTGGTAGCGTTGGCGTATCAGCACGCCGCAACGGTCGCGCGCCGTAGAGGGCGTCCGGAAGTGTTGAATTTTCTTCCGGGCACGCCGTTGAGCGCGAGTGTTGACCGTCAAGGCCATGAAAGGGCGAGCAATTCCATTGAAGAACATCAAACTCCTGATCGAAGGTAACGGGCAGATCACTCTCGGCAGGATCGGGCCCATTCGCTGCGCGGCTGTTGCGGCAGACGAGGACCAGCAGCTTGCTGCTCTCGTTCGTCGCCGGGGGGAGTCCCTGGAGAATCTCCTGGTGCGCCTCGATGCGGCGATTGAAGCGGCCTGGGAGAAAGAGATGTTCCTCGATGAGATCAATGGGTAAAGAGATGAGGAAGTCGGGC
>Ga0247727_10020631_pt1 | contig 10049 bp, 8 predicted proteins | sample WisWelCaveWW1625_FD_202498 | JGI IMG/M metagenome (GOLD analysis project Ga0247727, IMG submission 202498) | Biofilm microbial communities from Wishing Well Cave, Virginia, United States - WW16-25 | ecosystem: Environmental > Aquatic > Deep subsurface > Groundwater > Cave microbial mat | place...
CGCTAGAGAAGATCTACACTAATGGTGCCTCCCTCGGTATTCAGAACTACGTTGTTCCTGGCAACAAGCCAAAGGTGATCGAAAGGGTCCGATCTCTGCTAACGGAGCAGAAGGTGGATCCAGTCTTTTTCGCCCCCGGGTTCATTGCGCAAGGCGGAGGACTTAGTGATGCGGCAAAGGTCGCAGGGCCTCGATGGCACGCGATTGTGGGAAGGGCGCTGTACGAGGCGCGCGATATTCGAAAGACTGCTATCTCACTGATCGGTCACCTCACGTACTAGTAGAAGGCGCCTGCAATGCCGCAGTCGACGATGGAGACAACGGAACAGCCACTCATCTTCCGAGCGCCACCTGAACTCAAGCAGTTTGAATTCGAGGGCGTGATTCGAGGCGCTTTAGCACAAGCGAACCGGCGCAGCATCGCGGACATAAGAGGCAGAGCTTGCGTTTTCGATCTGTCGAAGTGTCAGTGGTACGATCTTGGTTGCCTGCTCTGGCTCCTGACGCTACTACACAAACTCAAGAGGGATCAAAGCGAACTTCGCTTGCTGTTGCCTGATCTTTCTACACCCAAGATGGAGAACCTCTGGGATTTTCTGGTTCGATGGCGTTTCTTCGATGCACTGCGGAGTTGTGTTGACGATCCAGTAAACCTACTACGTCCAGAACAGCTTGCGCTAGCCGCACGTCCCAGCAAGTATGCGCCAGCCATTGGGCACGATGAGTTTGGCGACGAGACTCTGCTCTACTCGTCAAAACTTCTCGAGATCACGACGATTCCCGTCAGTGCTGAGCAAAATAAGCCCGTCGACGAATTCTTGGTTCGATTCAACGACAAACTCATCGTTGGAGCTCTTAGCGGGCTGTGTGGTTGGAATCCTCTCCTAACGAAACAGTTCGTGCAGCACGTAGTAGGTGAAGGTCTTCACAACTCAGTTATGCATGCTGGCGGCACGTTCTCCCTCGTTGGAATGAGAAGAGACAAGCGCAACCTCACAATTGCAATTGCCGACAATGGGGTAGGCATTCCGAGCGTGTTACGCGCAGCACTTGCTCAGAACTCAAACCTCCGTGACGTTCTGTCTAGCAGCGACGCGGACCTTATCAAGTACTTTACTGACCCACAACTCATAATGGACTCTCGCTGGATCAGTCTCTCGGTACAAAGAGGCGTATCATCGCGTCAAGAGCGCAAGGGCCTCGGCCTCTACTATCTGAAGTCGACCGTGCTATCAGCCGGAGGGGAAGTGCGGATCCGCTCCGGGACTGCGTGCGTGGACTTCTCGCAATCGGGTGACACCGTGAAGGACGGGATGACCGAATCGCCAGGAACAATGATGAGAATCCGGACACCGCTCAAGGTTTAGATGTGGTCCAGAATCACTCCTCGGCAGCTGTGCTACGCATCCATGCGATGCCGCGCCAAGGAGACTCACTCCGCCTTCGGGTCTACAAGACCTTTCTCGCCGGCGCGCTGAAGCCAGCACCGTCCAGTATGCAACTGCTAAGCAACTGCAAGCTGTCGCCTGATGTAACTTCCTGTGTGGCCCTCCTGAAACGTGCGCTAGCGAGGATATCGAGGAAGGACGCAGTCCTTGTTGTTGAATACCGCTACGTTGGTGCATCCGCGCCCGACTATGACGACCTCTGCGAAGTAATCTCCTTACTTCTGAGAAGGAAGCCCGTGCGGAGGCCTGCCGCAATCGCGCTGGTCGTCAGCAACCCCGAGATTCTGGAACTGTCCGTTGTTTATTCTAAGATGCTCCTGCCGTGCTGCAAGAGCATGCGCATATCCCTGTTGCTCGCCTGCGACAGACCAGGGGTTCGCGCTAAGGTTCTCTACAGTGGCCGTGTTAGGTTCTTGCCCAACCTGCCACCCCTGCTGACGGAAGCGCCAGAATCGACCGTTGCAAAGGCCGAGATGTCGATCGAGGAAGTTGAGAAGGGTCTCGACTTGATCTTTGGGCATTTCGAAGTTCGCTTTGGATCCCAGCAATATCACACGCCGGTCTTGGTGTCGGCAGCTAGACTTGGGGAGCGGGATGATTTCGTACGACACGTCCGCAGGAAACTCCTAGCGAGACTGCCGGCAGACATCTTCTCCGTGCTGCCGACAGGTCTTGAGGGAACTGGAATCAATCGGCTGGCGCTCTCGATCGTGGGAGGCAACAGTCGCAGACTGCTGACCTTGCAGCGCCTGGATGAGATGCAGACGAAGGAAGCTGTTTGTGTACTGCTGACGGATTCTCTAGTCGCACCCGAGGCTACGACCGCCTTGGTCGAGCGAATTAGGAAAGCTGGGCACGCGAGGATTCTTGTCGCGTCCCTGATCGCCTTTCGCGACGCCAATCGCTTTGAGGGACTGGAGACTCTGAGCCTCCTGACTTTGCCCGTAGTGGCGGCATACGAGCCCCCAAAAGGCTGTCGGTTTTGTGACCAAGAAGTACAAACGGTAGCGGGTGCGTCATTTGACGAATATGCAAGAGCTCTAAGGCAATTCGATCCAACGACGTTTTGGGAACTGGTCCGACAGGAAAGCGAGTTCTTTGAGGTCAAGCACTGGCCGTCTGACAGAACGCCATACCACTACTACTTCCGCATTTTGGCCAAGCCGATATTCCGACGTTACTCCTACGATGCCGCGGTACGAATTCGCAACGTCTTGGAGTCGCACTCAATCCTCCCGGGGTGGATCAAACGGATCATCTGTCCGGCTGCGGAGGAAGCGACGACGCTATCCGAGGCCATCGGCCGCGTCATCGGACTGAAGAGAGAAGATGTTCTCACGATTCCGCGAAAGGTCTTTGCGTCTATCGCGGGGCGTCAAATCGACCGAGATACGATTCGCAGTCTCCAGTCCACGTTTGACGTTCGCCTCCTGCGCGAACAAAATGTACTGATTGTCGATCAAGCAGCGCACCACTTCAGAACGCTATCGGCGTTCAGGACCATCTGCGAACACTACGACGCCAACGTGCTTGCCTGTGCGGTCTTCCTGGATCGCACACATCCTGACATCAACCTCGGCGACTACGTACATGACTCGCATTATGTTCGGCTCTATTCGATTCCCTATCCACCCAGGCTCAACTACGAGTGCTCGTGCATAGCCACATGAAGGACTGGGCAAGCTATCTTAGAAGTGCGGCCGACTCGGATTTGTGGGGGCTGGTAGCCCTTGACGCATACCACAGAAAGGATCTTCACCTTCCTAATTTCCAGAAGCCCCCTTCCAAGTACATTGATTTTATCGTCGAACTGCTCGCGCCGAGCTTCAAAGATCCGGTAAAAGCACACCAAACACTGCTCACCATCTCAGTTCAGCTGTTGGGTAACGACTTCGCCGATATCGTCGAGAAGTCACGAGCGCTCGTAGCTCTCCTAAAGCCGGACGCAACACAGCTGAGGTCCATCATTAAGCAATATGAAGTATTCGGCCAAAGCGACCTGTGCGCGCGAAGATTGAGTAGCGCCGTGGACGTTCCAACGAACGGAGGACGGGCTCTCACGGGAGAAGCAGCCAATCGGAAAAGTAGTTCGCCTCTTGTGCTCTTCTACTCGTACTCGCACGACGACGAAAAAATGCGTAACAAACTTGAGAAGCACCTGGCTCTGCTCCGCAGAGATGGCACGATATCAGAGTGGCACGATCGGAAGCTCCTGGCCGGCAGCAATGTAGACAGAGAAATCGACAAGAAGCTGGAGGAAGCGAGAATAATACTGCTGCTCATAAGCGCGAGTTTCATGAACTCGGACTATTGTTACTGCACGGAGCTTGATCGGGCACTGGAGAGGCACAACGCCAAAGCGGCGTCTGTTGTGCCTGTAATCCTCAGATCGGTAGATTGGAAGATTGCCAAGTTCCGGCACTTGCTGGCTCTGCCAAAGGACGGCGTTCCAATTGAGAAGTGGAGACCCCAAGCGGCCGGCTATGCAGATGTGGCGCGAGGAATTAGAGAGCTGGCTCAGCACCTGAAGAGCGAAAGAAATAAATAGTGAAAAGGCGAATAGCTCGACATGCGGGACGAAACGACACAGAATCCATACGTTGAGCGCGCGTACGTCTACGTGAAACGTGTCGACTCGCATTATTCTAGCATTGCGTACCTAGAGCTCAGTTGCGATTACGCGCTTGACGAAGATCCGACTATTCTGCGCTGCCGAGATCGGCCAAGCAGCTTCACTTGTCTTTCTGGAGTTGCCAGAGGTCGCGAGAGGCTGGTGTTCTATAGGACATGGTCAAGGCTAGATGCAGAGTATCTTAGGCGCCAGTTTATGGAGGGGCAGGGGTATGCAGTCGCGGGTCGCCCAGTGCGTTTCGCAACCTCGAGCAAAGGGCAGATTCGGGCGCTGGAGCGCATGATGAAGGCCATATCGCAGGAGCAATTGCTACTTGCCTGACATGGGATGTTCGTTGACTCAAGTCAACGTTCTCTAAAAGTCCTCGTCGCGCTTGCCGGCTTCGAGACGGTGGCGCTGGTCTTCATCGCGCAGGCACGCGTTTTCAGCGAGCAGCTTTTGGTTCTTGGTCTTCTCGTTCGCGAGGTCGATTGTGAGTTTCTGGTTCTTGGCTTCTCGGGTGCGAGTTCGGACGCATTGTCTCAACGCTCGCCACACTGCTCGCCAAGAGAAAACCCTAGCAGCACACGACGTTGACTCAAGTCAACAGCTACCTTCAGCGACGATGTCGCGCGGGACATTCTGCAATCGCGTGGGACAGTGGGTTGCATGATGCGTGCGCACGCCGTCTGGCTTCAAAAACTTGTCGGACGTTGTCCGAAAAGTTTTTTGAGCCATCCGGCTCCAACGCGCCCGCGATGGGGGACTCTTGCCACTGTCCCGCGCTCCCGCAGCTCGTCCGCTCAGGCTTTTCGAGTGAGCCTGAGCGGTGCCGATAGAGCACGGACTGGCTGGAGGAAAGAAAATGAACGAAGAAACAGAAATGGAAGGCGTTGTGCTGGGAGTGCGGGGGCGCTTCGTGGACTTCGGAGAAGGCGCGCCAAGGGTGCGCTTGGTAGTCGACGTGCGCGTCGAAATGGGAGAAGCCGCGTATTGGATGGCACCTGTTGTCCTCGCCCCATGCGAGGGAAGACGCGGAACAGCGCTGTACGACCTCCTACGCTTGGCAGGCTTGCTCGTGGAATTCGAGGACGCGTTTCCGGGCGTGTACTCGTGGGAAGGCCGCCAAGAGTTGGAGGAGCTCGCGTCCTGGCTCAACGCGGAGCTCTCTCGCGCCGCCGTGACGGTGCGCACTCGCGCCAAGTCAGGCCAACGGCAGAGAGTCGTGGAGGTCCTCGACATTCGTCGAGGACCAACGCGCGTCTGGCGGGCCGAACGTGATGGCCTTCAGCTCTCCGTGCAACAGGGAGCGGGTTTGGCCGTGGAGATTCTCAATGAGAGCGGAGAGTTCGTCCGCGTGCTTCCTGACCAGTTGGGCACGCTTCGCTCCTTGTTGTGCCAGCTCGAGCAAGACGTCACCTGTCGTGCCGACTTGCAAGCCGGGAGCTGGCACTGAGCCAGTGCCGGCACCTACAAATCGTACGTTCGCTCCAGCGTTTCTTCCATTCCATCATCACCTCGACGGTAGGGCGCGACCCAGATGACCTTCCTCTCGGAAAGGCTGGGACCGTGAGGTTGGCGCTTCCAATGTCCGCGCACGAGGTGCACGCGCGGAGAGGAATTCGACGCGGCCGATGCGGGATCGGCGCTCGCTTGTGGTTGGCTGGGGCGCGTGACGCGCGTGAGCCTGTAGCCGACCGCAATGCCAGCCCCTTCGCGGCGGCGAATGGTCTCCTGTATCCCTCGCGCTTTGGCACTCTTCGGAGGCCTCCCGAGACCTGGCGGCATGACTGGCTGGATGTCGGGGTCAGGTGAAGACAGATAAAGGAGGAGATTCGCCACCAAGGCGAACGCTTCCCTCATGAAGGCCGCCTCGTCCTGCAACTGACACTCCGGATGCCCCCATCGACGCGTGACCTCATCGTTGATGCGGATGGAATCATCAAAGGACTCCACCAGCGACGGTTTTGTTAGGTAGAGCGACAAGTGCAGGGAGAGAACGCTGAACAGCCCTACTCCGAGCACGCGCACGCCAGGCGCGAGAATACCGTGCTTGACTAACGGGTCGAACAAGGGCTCACGACCTGTCTCACTCTCGTGAAGGAAGAAACCCAAGAGCCTTTGATCGACGACGATGAAACCTTCGTCTCCCGACTCAATCCACATGGACGGGTATGGCGAGCGGAGCAACGCGGTTGGCACGTGATCAAGCGACGTCGACCGAAGCGCGTCAAACAAGGGCGGAGAAACGCGCATGCTCTGCCGGCCGTGAAGATGCCAAGCCGCGATAGAAGCGGCGAACTTGGCCGTGCCTTCCGAACCGACGCCACGGGACATGAAGGCATTGGGATCTCGCTCGGCAAGCTCGTACATGTACTCATTCAGGCCTTGCAGCGAGGGCGCTATCAGGGTCGCATGCTCGAGGACCTGAGCGAGCGAGGGCTTCTGCGCAAGAAGCCGCACGGGCAGAGGTCGCCACGAGCCGTTTGAGTCCAGAATCATCAACGAATAGCGTAAGCCATGCGCCGCTCAACGTCGAACACAATGCAGCGTGGCCCTTTGTTTCCGATAGTGGCGCGAGTTCCGTAAGCTATTCACTTTTCCCTTGACTCATGAGGTTCGAACGATAGAGTTCCAAAGTTCATAGAATCACGTTTGGAAGGAGTAGACATGACCCTTCTCAAGTACGGCGTCATCGCCCTGTCCGTGGTTTCCATCGGGGCAAAGCTGCAAGCTCCTCCAACGGCTCTGGACGTGAGCATCACTGTCAGGCAGGGGGAGGCCGCGCGCGTGCCGTATGCGGGCTCGGATTCCGACGGCGACCTGTTCGGCTTCCACGCCACGTCACCGCTCAGCAATCCAGCCGCTGGGACGCTCGCCAACGACTGCACTTGCGTTGCGACACTCCCCGGCGTGGTCGTATGCGACTGCACGACCTCATTCACGGCTTCCACGACTTTCGTCGGGACCGCGACGTATCAGTACGAAGCTGTAGACCGGACGGGCCTCGTCTCACCTCTAGCGACCGTCACGATCACCGTGGTCAGTTCCACGCTAAGCCTGGCAGATGAGCTTGCGCGGTTCGACGAGCAGGCCGCAGCAATTCGCGCGACCATCGAGAGGCTCTATGACGTGGGGCTCGCTTCAAACCGGGGTGTCGTCCAAGCGCTCGGCAACCAGTGGAATCAAGTGGTCACTGCCGTTGACACCGCTGGTGCGCACGCGTTGAACGGGGATCTCCAGGCAGCGGAAAGCGCTTTGGGCCGTGCGATTAGGCAGCTTCTCAACTTTGGGAGCTACGCAGCTTCCCAGCACCTCATCCACCTTTCGGACGGAGTCGCTCAGGAACTTATCACCACGACGAACGATACTACGAAGCCGGTTACTGCGCATATCGCCACGATCGCTGGCTGCCCGGTAGAGTGCGGCACCACCCAGCAAGTCGTCACCACCGACACAACGGTCATCAAGAGCGGCGGAGTCATCACGGGATTCAGCGATGACGCGCTCAAGTTCAAAGTGACGTTCGGGTGGGCGACCGACGAGACCCATAACGAACCTACGTCTGCACTGTTCGTGCGATGCGAGGTCAATCTGCCACTTGGCAGCTCCTACCAACCCAACCCTGACAAGCCAGGGAAACTCCTCGAGCCCGATGAGCTCGCACAGCTCTTTGCCGCAAAACACGTCAGCGCGGTGTCCGTGGACTTGTGCGCTACGGGCGCAGTAACGTTGCTACACAGCATTAATTTAGGTTTGCTGAAGCTGCTTGCGATGCTCTACGGGAGTGCACACCATTATTCGCTCCCTACCGGGGCGGATTCGAATGACATCCAAATCACAGGCCTGACATCCCAGTTTAGCTTGGACATCACTTCGATTGGTCCTGCACCCGACGAGTGTAAGGGACGCCGCGAAATCGTCTGGCTGCATATGGATGATTCCGGCAAGCTCTCGGTCGAGAAGCCATAATGAGATTGAGGCTGTGCATCATCGTCATCGTCGCCACGGGTGTCATTGCGCTAGGTGTTATATCTTGGGGTCGCGCGCGAAAAGACGCTCGTGCCGCCCCGGCTGGTGTTGACGCCAAGCCAGTGCGAGCCGAGGACAGCGGGAGGTCGCGAGAGAGAATTGCTCCAGCTTCTGTTGTTCCTGTTGTCCCTTCCAATCCCAGTGAGCTGCTCGCAAAATACAGGCGAGCCCACGCGGACTTCCTTTCCAACCTCTGTGGGCTTGTAGACGGTAAGGACCTGCAGGCCGCCTATCAGTTGGCCGTCGCGGCGATCAGGGCTCGCCCAGCGAGCATCGAAGAGAAGGCGTTGGCGGTGTGCGCGCTACGCGCCCTTCCTTTTCTCGCCGCCTATTCGGGTAAGATTGACGATGCGTACAAACTGCTTCGCGACGTTGCCTGCCGGACAGACGGAGACTTGGAGTGCAGGTGCATCGCCCTGGCATCTATCGCTGGAACGGATGATGGAAATGGGCACGTGGAGCCGCTTGTCGTAAGTGATCCGGAGACTGGCGCAAGAGAACTTGTCTGGAATCTTGCGTTCATCAGGCCATCCGAAATGGATGTTGAACCAGGAGCCTGCGATCGCCGTTACATCTTTTGCGGAAACTTGCGAGAAGCAATGGCGAGAGATTCAAGCCTCCGTCAATGGCTCGCGGAAGAAACGGCCAGCTCAGGGCCACAGACGCTCCGTCAGTCAGCGATCACAGCGCTAACGCGATACCCGGACGCCGAAACGACCATCACATTAGCTCCGCTGTTGGACAATGAGCGCGACGCAAGCCTCCGTCGCATAGTCGCGCTTGCGCTTTCTCGATTGGCTCAGGATGGCGTGTCCACGGCGGCGCAGACGCTTGTGAATCGGGGACTCCAAGACACCGATCCGAACATTCGCGCTTTGGGACTACAGCACCTTCCGAGAGTTTCACCGCGTTATGAACCGGAGGTTGGCGCAAGAATCCTGAACGCGCTGGATGTTACCGCGCCATCAGGAGATGCGGGGCTCCGCGTGCTCGTGTCGGCTGGTTTTGAAGCTGTCGTGCGGTACTACAACCAGCAGAGAGGACAAGGGCAAGTCGTCGAACTGGTGGACGCGTTCGCGCGAAAGCTCGCCACGTGGGACAACCCACCCATCGACGCGTGCGCCGACGTATTGGACCAGCTCCGATTTCGACATACGCCGATTCGCGAACTTCAAGCCGCCCTAGAGCGGCTCCCGCAGTCACGAGCAAAGACGCGCGCTGCTGAAACGCTCGCACGGCTGAGTGGCGAGCGCCTGAAAGACTAAGGGGGAATCTAATGTCCCGCATGCTCTTGGTCGCGCTCCTTTCCATATCTCCCGCCTGTGCGGCACGCCCCCAGGAAGACACTCCCACAACGCTCAGCGGCCACACAAAAGCCATTCGCCAGATTGCCTTCAGTCCCGACAGCAAGACGCTGGCATCAACAAGTGGAGATGGCGCGATTGTTCTCTGGGACGTGGCAACCGGCAAGAAGAGCGCAGCACTGCAACACGCGTCGGTGTGGTGCGTTGCTTTTAGCCCCGATGGGAAGAAACTCGCCTCGGCGGGTGACGAGACCGAGCTCAAGCTGTGGGACGTCTCGAAGGCCGCGGAACTCAAGAGCACCGCCCGGTTGGAGAACGTCGTGTATTCGCTCGCCTTCAACTCGGACGGGAAGACGATCGTCGAAGGACGCTCGGACGGAGCAGCGCGCATGTGGGACGCGGAGACCCTGAAAGAGAAGCAGGCCAAGATCCAGCAGTACGAGAAGATGACACTCTTCGTGCGACTAACGAAGGACGACAAGACGCTCGTGTCCGCTGGATGGGGAGGACCGATCAAGCTATATGATGTCTCGGCTGGCAAGGAACTCAGCAGTTACGACGCGAAACCTGTCTGGGCCAACTCGGTCGCACTCGATCCCGAAGGAAAGACGGTGGCAGCCGGCAGCGCCAAAGGAACAATCACGCTTTGGAGCG
>Ga0247727_10020632_pt1 | contig 10049 bp, 7 predicted proteins | sample WisWelCaveWW1625_FD_202498 | JGI IMG/M metagenome (GOLD analysis project Ga0247727, IMG submission 202498) | Biofilm microbial communities from Wishing Well Cave, Virginia, United States - WW16-25 | ecosystem: Environmental > Aquatic > Deep subsurface > Groundwater > Cave microbial mat | place...
AGAGGTCGCGGCTCGGATCACAGTCGCGGTCGCAGACCGCTCCAACAGAGGTCGCGGCTCGGATCACAGTCGCGGTCGCAGACCGCTCCAACAGAGGTCGCGGCTCGGATTGGGCGATGGGTTTCACTTGCCCCCTCCCATGCGCGCCGGCACGGAACGCGCAAAGAACTGTGGAGCGCTTCGAGCGTAATATCCGTCTCAATTCAAACGAAGGAGTCAGTTCATTGATCTGCGACATTAAGGACAAATCGCTTGCGCCGGCGGGCGTGGAGGGCATCGAGTGGGCCGAGCGCGAGATGCCGGTGCTGCGCGGGATCCGCCAGCGGTTCGAACAACAAAAGCCGTTGAAAGGCGTCACGCTCGCGGCCTGTCTGCATGTGACGACCGAGACTGCCAACCTCGCGCGCACACTCAAGGCCGGTGGCGCGAACGTGTTGCTGTGCGCGTCGAACCCGTTGAGCACGCAGGACAGCACTGCCGCCGCGCTGGTCGAGCAGTACGGTATTCCGACCTTTGCCGTCTGCGGCGAGGACGGGCCGACCTATTACAGTCACATCAACGCGGTGCTCGATCAGAAACCGAACATGACGATGGACGACGGCGCCGACCTCGTCACCGTGCTGCACACGAAGCGTAAGGCCGGGCTGCGCCACGTCATCGGCGGCACCGAGGAGACGACCACCGGCGTCATCCGTCTGCGCGCGATGGAGCAGGATCGCGTGCTGAAGTATCCGATCATCGCTGTCAACGACGCCGACACCAAGCATCTGTTCGACAACCGCTACGGCACCGGGCAGAGCACTATCGACGGCGTGATCCGCGCGACCAATGTTCTGCTGGCGGGAAAGACGCTGGTTGTTTGCGGATACGGGCAGTGCGGACGCGGCGTGGCGAACCGCGCGCGCGGACTCGGCGCGCACGTCGTCGTCACCGAAGTCAGCCCGCTGATGGGGCTGGAGGCCGTGATGGACGGGTTTCGAGTGATGCCGATGGCGCAGGCGGCGAAGTTAGGCGACATTTTCATTACCGTCACCGGCAACACCAATGTCATCCGCCTCGAGCACTTCACCGCGATGAAGAGCGGCGCGATTGTCGCGAACTCCGGCCACTTCAACGTCGAGCTCGACCTGGTCGCGCTCGGCAAAGCGGCTACGAGCAAGCGCAGCATTCGCAAGCACATCACCGGCTACAAGCTGAAGAACGGTCGCGAAATCTTCGTGCTCAGCGAAGGACGGCTCATCAATCTCGCCGCCGCCGAAGGCCACCCCGCGAGCGTGATGGACATGAGCTTTGCCAATCAGGCGTTGTGCGCCGAGTACATGTTCAAGAATGCGAAGAGCCTGAAGAAGAAGGTTTACACGGTGCCGCGAGAGATCGACGAGGAGATCGCCCGCATCAAGCTGCAAAGCATGGGCGTGGCGATCGACACGCTCACCGCCGCGCAGGTCAAGTACCTGGCGTCGTGGCAGGAGGGGACGTAGGTTCAGTCGGCAGGAGGCAGGCAGGAGGCAGTCACCTGTGCCTGCCGACGCAATAGATTGTAGACTGTAGGTCGGGCTTCCCAGCCCGACCTTTTCTATTTCTTGTCGAGCAGGGATGCTCGACCTCGATAACTACTACGCCATGCTGATGCTCTGGGCCTTTGTTACTGCTTTCGCAGCCGCGGCGGGGGGGGGAGCCGTAGCTTCGCGCCTGCCGCGCATCCGTTCGTGGCGCTCCGGGGCGACGATGCCGGTGGGGGGGGCGGTGATGGCGGTGATCACGATGTTCGTTGCTTCCAATCACACGGAGCGCATCGCCGGCGTTGGCGGCGATTGCGAGTATGTGTTGATCTGCGGGTTCATCGGAATCACCTTTATCACGCTGTGCTTGTTGAGGGTTATTGGCGCGCCTTCGTGGCTCTTGTTGCTCGCAACCTTCGGTGCGAGTTTCGTTGGAGTGCTTCCCAGTGTGCGACTACAAGCAGTCAAACTGCCGTTCAGTACGAGTTTGCTCTCCCTCGATTTGCTGGGCGCGCCGTTGACGTGCTTGTGGATCGCGGCGATCACCTGGGTCTTTGGCAGAACTGCTGAGTTGCCGGGTCTGACTGCGGGATTGGGCGCACTCACCGCTTCCTGCATGTTCGTGCTTGCTATGCTCCAACCGCAAGCTTCCGGCATGAATCAGGAATTCGTGACGGTGCTGGCGCTGGCTCTGGCCGGCGCATGCGCTGGCGGCTTCATTCCGTCGTTGCGTTCACGAACCTTCGCCGTCGGCCAGGCCGGCAGCCTTACGCTCGGCTTTTGCCTTGCAATTATCACTGTGCTCGGCGCGTTGAAATCGTCGGCGTTCCTGATTCTCTTGCTGCCGCTGCTGCTCGTCGGTGCGCCGCTGATCGACTTCTCGTTCGCGTTGCGCCGCTCGACCGGCGAGTTCGCGTTCACGCAGGCGCGCGAGCCACTGCATCGCGCGCTCATCCGCCACGGATGGCAGCCGGTGCGCGTGACGTTCCTGTATCTCGCCATCGAAGCTTATCTTTGCGGACTGGCGATTTTGCTGGTGCTGCTCATTCGCGCGCACTTCACGGTGAAGCTGCTGGTGCTGGCGATGTTCGGTTCGTTTGGGTGGCTGTTCTTCACTTCGATCGTCAAATTGCTGGCAAGACCCGTCCGCTCAACCCTCGACTCTCAACCCTCGACCCTCGGAACGGTCGACCTTCACGACCTCCGCATCAGCGTTGTCAACATGGACCAGGCGGTTGCGCAGATCGAGCAATTCATTCAGAGCCGCCAGCCGCACATGGTCGTCACTTCCGATGCGTCGGCCATCGTGCGGTCGCGGGATGACCACGAGCTGCATCGCATCATCAACGAGGCCGATCTGGTCACGCCCGACGGCATCGGCGTCATCTGGAGCGCGCGGTTTCTCGATCTGCCATTGTACGAACGCGTATCCGGCGTGGATTTGGCGCTGCGACTGGCTGACCTCAGCGCACGCAAGGGTTATTCTATGTTTCTGTTCGGCGCCGCGCCGGGCGTCGCCGACGAAGCGGCCAGCCATTTGCAGCAGCGATTTCCAGGCTTGCGCATCGTCGGCACGCGCAACGGTTTCTTTTCCGAGGAGGAAGAGCCTGCCATTGTCGAGCAGATCAAAGCCGCGCAGCCGGACCTCTTGCTGGTCGCCTTTGGCATTCCGAAGCAAGAGAAGTGGATCAAACGCCATCTGGAAGCGTTGCAGGTGCCAGTGTGCATTGGCGTGGGCGGCAGTTTCGATGTCTACGCGGGCCGCGTGCCACGGGCGCCGCTGTGGATGCAGCGGCTGGGGTTGGAGTGGCTGTTCCGCACGGTGCGCGACCCGAAACGGATTGGCCGCGCGCTGTTGTTGCCGAAGCTGGTGGTCATGACGATTCGGCGGCGACTGGCGCTGTGAGTGTTCGTGTATTCGGGGGTTCGAGTATTCGGGTAACGAATTCGACGTAATGGCGTTGTCCGAATACTGGAACCTCCGAAAACCCGAATACGTCAGGAGCAACGAATGTCGGATTCCCGCAACTACTTTCTGAACCTCACGCCCGGTAAACTGGTCGGGCTGAAGCAAATCACCGACGCCAACGACAAGTTCAAGGTGCTGGCGCTCGACCAAACCGGTGTTTTCCGCGAAGCGTTCGGCCAGGACACAGCGCAGACACTGGCGGCCAAGCTGGCGCTGACGAGAGTTGTCGGCGCACACAGCAGCAGCACGCTGCTCGATGTCGTTACCAGCGCGCGCCAGAGCCTCAACTCCGGGGCGCTGCCAAAAGGTGTTGGTCTCGTGGTGCGGTTGGAGAAGGGCTGCTCCGCCGGCGATTATGGGTTTGAGGAGACCGGCTGGAACGTCGCGAAACTCAAGCGGATGGGCGGCAGCGCGGTGAAGCTCCTGGTCTACATGGACGTTGAAGACAAGAAATACACTAATTCGCAGATCGAATTCGTCAGGCGCACGTACGAGGCCTGCGCCGAGCACGACATTATCCTGATGACCGAGGAACTGTCCTATCCCCGCAACGACGGTGAGGAGAAAGGTGACAAAAACTCGCCGGCCTACCAGCAGCGCCGGGTGAAGAACATCATCGAAGCCACCAGGCTCATCGGCCCCAGCACGGACATTCTCAAGCTCGAATTTCCCGGCGACGACCATCTCGAGGAACTCAACCAGGTGGCGATTCGCCCGTGGGTGCTGTTGAGCGCCGGCGTCAACTTCGGCGTGTTTGAAAAACAGGTGGAGTCGACGATGAAAGCAGGCTGCAGCGGCATCATGGCCGGCCGCGCAATTTTCAAGGAATGGCTCGACCCGAAGTCGCCGCAATTCCAGAGCGACACGTTTCTCGTCGGTGAGGCGGTGCAGCGGTTGCAGAAGCTCAACGCATTGGTGGATCAGTTCGCCACGAACTGGAAGGACCGCTACGGCCTGAGTGATGTGGACCTCGCCGCCGGGGTACCGGACCGCTGGTATTCACGTGAAGCGGCGACCACGACGCAAGGCTACTAAGGCTGGAGGCGGTTATGGAATCCATTACCAGCGGTCTGCTCAAGGGCCGCATGGGCATTTTGGTCGGCGGCGGGCCGGCCCCGGGCATCAACGGGGTCATTAGCGCCGCCACGATCGAGGCGATCAATCACGGCCTCGAGGTCATCGGCATCATGGACGGTTTCTCGCGGCTGATGAAGGGTGAAATATCCCAGGTCCGCCCACTGGCGATCGACGACGTTGCTCGCATCCACGGCAAGGGCGGCTCCCTGCTGCGCACCTCGCGGGCCAACCCGACCCGCAGCAAGGAGACGATGGAGAATACCCTCCGCGCGCTCGGCGATTTGGGCATCGAGCAACTCGTCACCATCGGGGGCGACGACACCGCCTTGTCGGCCAGCGAAATCTCGAAGATGGCCGGCGGTGAAATTCGTGTCGCCCATGTGCCGAAGACCATCGACAACGACCTCCCGTTGCCCGGCAACATGCAGACCTTCGGCTTTGAGACCGCGCGCCACGTCGGCACCGGCCTGGTCGAAAACCTGAAGGAAGATGCGCGCACCACCAACCGCTGGTATTTCGTCGTCGCCATGGGACGCAAGGCCGGCCACCTGGCCCTGGGCATCGGCAAAGCCGCCGGGGCGACGGTCACCATCATCGGGGAAGAGTTCCCCAATGAGCGCGTGACGCTCAACCAGGTGCTCGATGTGCTCGAAGGTTCCATGATCAAGCGCAAGGCGCTGGGCCGCGAGCACGGAGTGGCCGTCATTGCCGAAGGCATCGCCGAGAAGCTCGACCCGGCCGAACTCGAATTGCTGCCGGGCGTGGACATTCTCTACGACGACCACGGCCACATGCGACTGGGAGACGTGCCGTTGGCCAATATCATTCGCAAGCAGATGGAGCAGCGCTTCGCCGACCGCGGCCAGAAAATCACCATCATCGACATAACGCTCGGCTATGAATTGCGGTGTGCGGATCCCATTCCGTTCGACTGCGAGTACGTCCGCGATTTGGGCAATGGTGCGGTGCGGTTCCTGCTGAACGACTATCCGAGCCCGCAGCCGCTGAACGGCGCGATGGTCTGTCTGGAGGCGGGACGGTTGCGGATCATTCCGTTCGCGGAGATGCGCGACCCCGAGACCAACCGCACCCGGGTGCGCCTGGTGGATTTACACACCGAATCGTACCGGGTCGCGAGGAAGTACATGATCCGTCTCGAGCACAACGACTTGCAAGACTTGAACAAGCTCCGTCGCATCGCCCACGCCGCCGGAATGACCACCGAGGAATTCAAACTCCGGTTTTCCGACGCAGCCCGAGGGTTCGGAGAGTCTGCATGAGCGTCTTGATCGTCGGATCGATGGCGCTCGATACGGTGGAAACCGCGACCGGTCGGGTCGAGAATGCGCTCGGCGGCGCGGCCACGTTTGCGGGGATGGCGGCGGCATTGTTCACGCGCGTCCGCCTGTGCGGCGTGGTCGGTGAGGACTTTCCGCCGCACGAACTGGAGGCGCTGAGCAACCGCGGAATCGACCTGGCAGGGGTTGAGCGCGCGGCCGGCAAGACCTTCCACTGGTCCGGCGTGTACAGCCACGACTTCACTCACCGCGAAACGCTCGACACGCAACTCAACGTCTTCGAGCACTTTCATCCCAAGCTGCCCGACGACTGGCGCGACAGCGAATACGTCTTTCTCGCCAACATTCATCCCGCTTTGCAGCTCGCGGTGCTGGAACAAACGAAACGGCCCCGCCTGGTGTTTTGCGACACGATGAATCTCTGGATCGACTCGCAGCCCGAGCAGGTGCTGGAGGTTCTGCGCAATGTCGACGTGGCCTTCATGAATGACGAAGAGGCACGCGCGATCTGCAACACCCATCACCTGGTGCTGGCTGGCCGCAAGCTGCTGACCATGGGACCCAAGATTGTTGTCATCAAGAAAGGCGAACACGGCGCGATGCTCTTCTCGCAAGACGACTACTTCGTCGCGCCTTCCTACCCGGTGGAAATGCTGGTCGATCCCACTGGCGCGGGCGACACTTTTGCCGGCGGATTCATCGGTTACCTCGATCAGACTGGCAACCACTCGCCGCAGAATCTGCGCCGCGCCCTGGTGTACGGCAGCATTGTCGCCAGCTTTGCGGTCGAGTCGTTTAGTGTCGAACGACTGCGGTCGGTTACCCCTGGAGACATCGCAGAGCGCTACGACCGCTTCCGTCGCATCATCGAATACCATTGAGGTGGTGGGCGGTGAACCACTCGAGTTATTCCCAGCGCAGCGAAGAACCTCGCCCCGGACTGCTCCGGTTCGCCGCCGCCGCGCTCGACCTGCTCTTTCCGCCCCGTTGTCAGGCGTGCCTCGCGTTCCGTCCGCAGCCGCTGTGCGATGAATGCCGTTCCACGTTCCAGTTGATTGCGCCGCCGTTCTGCGACCAATGCGGTGAGCCGTTGCCCGGCAGCCAGGCGGGCACGAAGTGTGCCGCTTGTCGCCGTGATCAGTTCTACTTCATCGCCGCTCGCTCCGCTGCGCGCTTCGAGGGCCGGCTGCGCTCGGCGATTCATGCGTTTAAGTACGATGGCCGCACGCACCTGGCCGGGCCACTCGGCGCGCTGATGGCGGAATGCCTGCTCGATCCCGTGCGCGGTCTGCCAATTGCGACCATTGAGCTCGTTGTTCCCATCCCGCTGCACCTCCAGCGCCAACGCCAGCGGGGCTACAACCAATCCGAATTGCTGGGCCGGGAAGTCGCGCAACGGGTGGGCCGGACGCTCGACGCGCACTGCTGCCGGCGTACGCGACCAACCGTCGACCAGATCGGTCTCTCCGCGCGCCAGCGGGAAGACAATGTCCGGGGCGCCTTCACCGCTGAGGGCGACGCGCTACGCGGACGCGTGGTGCTGTTGATTGACGACATGTACACCACCGGCGCGACCATGAACGAATGTGCGCGCGCGCTGCGCCGCGCAGGCGCTGCCGACGTGTATGGTCTCACGCTGGCGCGGGCGGTGTGGTGAGCCAGACTCTCGCTTCGTGTCGCAGTCGAAGCAGTTTACCGACGTCGTCGTCGTCGAACCCCCGCTCCCCGAAGCCCCCGACTCGCTGACCTCCGGTGATGTGCTCCGCAGCGTCGTGCAACTCGCAGCGCCCAATGTCGCCACGCTGCTGCTAACGTCATTCAACCTGCTCTGCGACGCCTTCTTCGTCGGCGGGCTCGGGAAAACCGAACTGGCCGCCAGCGGCATGGCGCGCACGCTGATCATGTTTCTCATGGTATTCACGGTAGCCGTCACCAGCGGAACTACCGCGCTGGTGGCCCGCTTCACCGGCGCCCGCGACGAAGGCAATGCCATGTTAGCCGCGCAGCAATCGGTGCGGCTTACGCTGTGGCTTTCGGTCGCGGTGGGCGTGCCGTTGTGGCTTTTCCGCGGCTGGCTGTTGTCGGCATTGGGCGCCGATGACCAGGCGGTGCAACTCGGCAGCGCCTACCTCGCCATTGCCTTCGCGACGACACCGGCCATGTTTCTCAACCTCACCCTCACCGCAGTCTTCCGGGGCGTCGGCCTGATGAAGACGCCGATGTTTGCGCTGATGGCGATGGACATCGTAAACATCCTGCTGGCCTACCTGCTGATTCGCCCCTTCGGGCTGGTGGGGGCCGCATCGGCCTCCGGCGTTGCCCGGCTGATCCCCACCGTTTGGCTGCTGGTGGCAATGCGGCAATCCCCCATGCTCGCGCCGGCGCTACGAGGTAATTGGTTGCAGACCGATCGCGAATGGGCGCTGCGCATCCTGCGGATCGGCGCGCCGCAGATTATTGGCAATCTCGCATTCAACGTCGGACGCGGCGGCACCTACTTTTTGATGAACAACATGCCCGATGCGACCGCCGCCATTGCCGCGTTTACCTTCGGGGTCACGGTCGAGGGACTCTCGTTCATGCCAGGCTTTGCGTTTCACATCGCCACGGCCACGCTGGTTGGCCAGAATCTCGGCGCGCGCCAACCCGGCCGCGCGCACCGATGTGCGCGCAAGGCCATGTGGCTGGGGGTGACGATCATGTCGCTGATGGGCGTGGTGCTCTTCGTGGGGGCCACGCCCATCGCGCGACTCAGCGGACCCGATCCCCTGGTGCGGGCGATGTGCGCCGACTACTTGCGCATCGGCGCAATCTGCCAGCCGCTGCTTGGCGCGGCGATGGTGCTCTGGGGCGCACTGCTCGGCGCCGGCGACACGAAGTTCGCGGCGATCGTGTCCATACTGACGAATTGCGTGCTGCGGTTGATTCCAATCTGGCTGTTCGGCATTGTGCTCGGCCACGGTGTGGTGGCGGTGTGGTGGGTACTTTCGTTGTCGTGGTTCGTCTCCATCGCGCTGCTCGAAGCGCGCTTCCGCTCCGGCGCCTGGATGCGGGTGCAGGTGTGAGGTGGTAGGTCGGGCCTCCTGCCCGACAGCCCGCCGAGCGCCGAGGTTATACTCACTGCGTCATGCGTTCATCGAAGGAGCGAACAGCGCCGCGGGTTTTACTCATCGTGATCGAGGGGTGGGGCGTCCGCCGCGAGGCCGACGGCAACGCCATTGCGCTGGCCCACAAGCCGAACTTCGACCGCCTCTGGAAAGGCTGCCCGCATACAACCCTTGCTGCCTCGGGACTGGAGGTGGGACTGCCGGCCGGGTTGAAGGGGAACGCCGAAACCGGGTATCAGACCATCGGCGCCGGACGAATCGTGCCGTCGGAGAATATGCGCCTGGACTCGCTGATCGATCACGGTTCGTTCTTCGAGCATCCCGCCCTGGAGGCCGCGCTCGACGCGGCCAAGCAATCGGGTGAGCGATTGCATTTGCTGGGGCTGGTGTCGGATGGCAATGTCCACAGTCGCGACACCCACTGGTTGGCGCTGTTGGAAGCGGCTAAGCGGCGGGGTTACCGGGGCGACCAGGTGTTGGTGCATGCGATTCTCGATGGCCGCGACTCCGGGCCGCGTAGCGGCCTGACCCACGTCGCGCGCTTGATGGCCGAACTGGTCGCGCTCGAAGTCGGCAACATTGCCACCATGGTCGGACGAAAGTACGCCATGGATCGCGATGGCAACACCGAGAGCACCGAGCAGGCAGCGCGATTGCTGACGGCGAATCAGGGACTGCTGGCTGCCTCGCCCATTGACGCCGTGCGCAAGGGCTACCGCTCTGGCGAGACCGATGAGACGCTGTCGCCAACGAGCATTCTGTGCGCGACCGGCTTGCCGCCAGCCCCACTGGCGGAGGGCGAGACCGTCATCTGCTTCAATCTGGGCACCAACCGGACTGCGCAATTGCAGGAGCGGATCGCCGCCTCCTTGCCGAACTTACACTGGCATTGGCTCAGCGCGCCGATCGGGACCCCGGGCTCGGTGCTGTTTCCGCAACCGGCGATCGTCGATTCGATGGTCTCTGCGTTGGCAGCGAGCGGGCGGAGCATTTCCGTCATTGGCCCGGCATCCAGGCGCGAGCAACTCACCACCCGGTTCGGCGCCGGCACTTTTGTGAGCTTGGTGCCGACCAGCGATTCCAACGCACTCGTCTC
>Ga0247727_10020633_pt1 | contig 10049 bp, 5 predicted proteins | sample WisWelCaveWW1625_FD_202498 | JGI IMG/M metagenome (GOLD analysis project Ga0247727, IMG submission 202498) | Biofilm microbial communities from Wishing Well Cave, Virginia, United States - WW16-25 | ecosystem: Environmental > Aquatic > Deep subsurface > Groundwater > Cave microbial mat | place...
GACGCCGTGCCGCTCACCAAAGGCCGGGAGGTTTTGATCTGCGACACCGGCCGCAATCGCCTGATGGTGGTCGATATCAGAACCAGAGCCGTGGTTTGGGAGTTTAGCAAAGCGCCGAACGATAATTTGTCGCTCAATCTGCCGGTGGATGTCGAAGTCGATCCCTCGACCGGGCTGTTTGTGATCACCGACAAAAACAACCATCGCGTGTTGATGGTGGATCGCGCCACCAAGGAGAATCGCTGGCAATTCGGCGTGGGACAGCTGGGTTCCGGCGGCGACCGGCTGAACAGCCCGACCGACGCCAACGCGCTGCCCGACGGCAATGTGCTCATCTGCGACGCCGGCAACAGGCGTCTCCTCGAAGTCAATCGGCAGATGAGAATCATTTACACGTTTGCGCATCCGCTGCAGGATTTGCGCGCTGCCAACCGCATCGTTGAAAATGTGTCCGACCGGAATAAGACCCTGGTGATTGCCGCCAATCTGCCGGTCAGCCAAAATGCGCTGCCGCTGCGCCTGGCTTATGCCAACGAAGTGTTTCTGTCCAAACAGGCCAATTTTGATTTTTCCACGTCGGTGGATTACGACAGCCTGAGCTTCCCGCGCGCGGCGCTCGATGTTCCGGCCGGCACTCGCCTGCGCCTGCAATTGCGCTCCGCCAATGTCATCACCGAGCTGGCCAACGCCAAATGGTACGGCCCGAAAGACACCACCGACTTTTACACCGGGCCGGTCACCGCCATCAACCCCGTGCACGACGGCCACCGCTTCATTCAACATCGCGCCTTTCTGAACAACGACGACAATGCGCAGAGGAAAAGCGATCCGCTGCTGACACCGGTGCTGCGCCGGGTGAAAATTTCAGCGCATTATTTTGACACCAACACCACCGGCATGATCACCTCGACGGCGATCCGCGACTCGATGAAACTGATTATCACAAGCTGGAGGAAGCTGATCGTCAACAGCGTCTTGCCGGCTGATCCGCAGCAGCGCACGCAGGTTCAGATCACGGTGAACATCCGCGACGAAGCCAACCAAAGCAATTTATTCAGCCAGCCGTTGAGCAGCACGACTGGTTTGAGCCAGTTTGATTTGGCATTGGTCGACCTGCTGCGCCGCAGACAAGCGGTGCGGCTGCAAGCAGTGCTGAAAACGAACAACTCGTCGATCACCCCGAAGTTGAACAACTGGCAGTTGGACTGGGAAAACACTAAATCCACGGCTTCGAACCTGAAGTTCACCGACCCCAGCGGCCGGCCGGTCGCTTTCTACCGCGTGGCGCCGATCGAAGACAATCCGCCGCCCAACCTCGGTACGGTTTTTCTCGCGCTTGAGGATTTGAATCTGCTGCCGATCGAAGACGCCATCAATCTGCAAATTCGCGCTGTGCTCAGCCGGGACCAGCAAATCGTGCAGCTTATCGAGCAGCCTACCGGACTGTTCATCCTCAGCCCCGGATATCCGGCAGTGATGACGAGTGCAGCGCCAAATCGGCTCAATGTTTTAGAAGGCAAGTCCACTCGCGATACGTTGACTGTGCGTTACGTCGATCCCACCGACCCGACCGACGTCAGCGCGGCGCGGGTGCTGCTGATTCAAAACGTCAAAGGGACGCTTCGAATTGAAAATCGCGGCGGCGCCAAACTCGACACCGTTTCAGTGGGCGATTCGCTGTTCGTGCATGTCACCGGCGAGACCGACCGCGATTTTTCGCCGGCCCGCGATTCCGTTGTCGTCAAGTTTCTCAACACGCTCAACACCGATACCGAAAATTTGACTTTGTATGAAGTCGCCAACGCTACCACCAAAGTATTTGATACCGGCGAATTTCGCAGCCGTGTCGGCATCCCGATCATCAAAGGCGCCAGCCTCGACAACGACGGCAAGCTGCAAGTGAGCGGCGGCGATCAGGTGCGCGCGGAATTTCTCGATCTCGACGACTCCAAGCTGCAGGAGGTGGTGCAGGTGCGGCCCGCGCTTGAAGAGCCGAATTTATTTGCTTTGGTCGGCAGTAAGGCCTTCGATTTCTTTGTCGCGCCCAATCCCTATAACGCCAAACAACACGCCACCGACGGCTTGCGGCTCGGCGTGGTGGCCAACACCGGCGACGTTCTCATCGAGCGCATTGAAATCTACAATATCGCCGGCGAGCGGATTCGCATGTTGGAGGGCGCCGACGTTCCCTTCCGGAGCTTGATTTCACGCGGCCGCGCCGCCGCCACGCAGAAAGGAAATTTTTGGTGGAATTTTCGCACCGACGCCGGCGCGCCCGTCACCTCCGGCACTTACTGGGCGAAAATTTATTTGCGCTTCACCGACAGCGGAACCGGAACCACCCAGGCCGTCACTTCCATGCGAAAATTCGTGGTCGTGCAATGATTTACAAATTCAATGTGTGAAAAAAAGCAAAGATTTTTGAAAGACAAAATAATGAACGACAAAATGCCTGCGCCTGCCCTGGCCTGCGGCAGGGCAGGCGCAGGCCAGGGATGAAAAATTATTTTGTCGTCAATCATTTTGTCTTTTTGGGTTAAGGACGAAACCATGAAAAATTCTCCACGATATATTTTAAATTTTGTGATCATCACAGGAATGTTTTCCGCCCCGCTGGGCGGGGCTTTTGCGCAGGGCGGTTTGGGCAAATACGGCGCGCCGTTTCTCTCCATCAGCCCGTACGCCCGGCAGGTCGCCATGGGCGAGGCCTTCACCGCGCTGGCCAACGACGTCAACGTCATGCGCTACAACGTCGGCGGTCTCGGCAATTTGCAGCACACCATTTTCTCGCTGCATTTTCACAAATGGATCGATGACACACAGCAGGGAGCGCTGGAGGGAGCGCTCCCGTTGCCTTCCCGCCTCGGTGTGCTCGGCTTCAATTTGACCTATTTCGACGAGGGTGAGATCACCGATTTGAACAGCGACTTCCAGCAAACCGGCGGCATCACCACCAGCAACGATCTCGTGCTCTCCTTTGGGTACGGCCGGCCTCTGCCGTTGTTGAACAACAAGCTCACCTTCGGCGCCGGCGTCAAATTCATCCGCCAGGATCTCGGCGGCGTTTCGGCCAGCGCCACCGGCATCGACGTCGGCATGTTGTTCGTCCTCAAGCACGTGAACTTCGGCGCGACCCTGCAAAATTTCACCGTCAGCAAAATTCAATTCGTCAATCAATCTTCCCTGCTGCCGGAAACCGTTCGCGGCGGCGCGGCCCTGCGGCTGCCCTTTGGCCCGCTCAATCCCGAAGGCGACCGCAAGCACAAGTTGAATATCGGCACGGATGTCGCGAGGGTGCTCGACCGCGCCGACAAGAAAGTCCGCGTCTATTCCGGCGCCGAGCTGCGCATCGCCGAGGTGTTTGCCGTTCGCGGCGGCTACAAGTTTCACGACACCGAGCTGTCGCGCTGGGGCGCCGGCTTCGGCGTGATCATCCCGATGGAATGGCTGGGCGGCTCCAAAACCGAGCTGGACTATGCTTATAGCCCGATGAACGCCTTTGCCTCGCAGGCGCACCGCTTCTCGCTTTCGTTCAATTTCGGCAAAGTGCAAACCGATCGGGGCCAGTTTGCCGACATGCGCGAAATGATGGCGAAGGAATTGGAAGCCGCGGAGTTGGCGCGGTTGAATGCGCAGCAAACCCTCGAAGAAGCGCAAAGGTCCCGCCAGGCCGCCGAAGAAGCGCGGCTCGCCTCGGAAGAAACGGAGAAACGCCTGAAAGCCCTCGAAGCCGAAATGACCGCGCGTTTGGAAAAAGCCAAAAAGATCGCCGAATCCAGCGAGGGCAAAATCGAAGTAAATCCCGAGGAAAAGGGCAACGTCTTGATGACCCTGCGCATCAATTTCGATTTTGACAAATCCAACATCCGCACTACCGAGTATCCAACGATGTTCAAAGTCAAGGAGATTTTGGACACCTATCCGGAAGCGAAAGTTTGGATTTCCGGCCACACCGACAACATCGGCACCGACGAGTACAACATGAAGCTCTCCGAGGCGCGCATGAACGGCGTCATGGATTTTCTCACCCGCCACGGCATCGGCAGCAACCGCTTTTTCATGCCCGTGCCTTACGGCGAATGGAAGCCGCTCACCGACAACAACACCGAGCCCTCGCGCTTCCGCAACCGCCGCGTCGAGTTTTATCTTTACACCGGCGACAACCAGCCGGTGGTGCCGCAAGGCTCGAAGATCCAAACCGTTCAAATCGTCGGCGACTCGACCGTGTCGGTGGTCGGCAACGGCCGCCTCAATTATGTCACCAGCTTCGTGGATAATCCGCCGCGCCTGATTTTGAAATTCCCCAACGTTTACATTCCCGATCCCCAAACCATCGCGCTCAATCAAGGAAATTTCCAGCAAGCGCGCATGGCCTATCACCCTAACGAGCGCAGCACCTGGGTGGTGTTCGACCTTTATGGCCGCATTCAACAAACGCCGCATTGGTTGTCGCAGGACAATCGGCTGATGCTGCGCCTGCGCGGCGACAGCGCGGCGGAGCGGCGATAGCCTGGGTCTCGATGGCGCCGCCTAGTTTCTGCCATCGAGACCGGCCCCGGCGCCATCCGCTCAACGCCGTCCTTTGCTCAATCACCTTGACAAAGTAGAAAAAAATCGCTACTATAACCATCGGTATCGTCAATCCAGATGCTCGGCGAGCAGAATCAACGCCTGCTGAGGAATCGCGCTTGATCGCGCTGCCGAAACTCGTTGCGATTTTTGTCTGTCAAACTTTTTTGAGGAGGAAGCCATGTCCACCAACCTATCCCGCCGTCGTTTTTTGCAATTCACCGCGGCCTTGCCGGCGTTGAGTTTTCCGGCGATCATCACCGACAAAACGCAGACGAAATCCGCTGCCGGCAAGCTCCCGATCATCGTTTGCAGCCGCGGCGAAGATTGGGGCCGCAAAGTCAATGCGCCCGGCTGGGAAATTCTCTCAGCGGGTGGCAATGTGATGGATGCCGTTGAAAAATCGTCGAATGTGACGGAGCTTGACCCGGAAGACTCGAGCGTCGGTTACGGCGGGCTGCCGAACGAAGACGGCGTGGTGCAGCTCGACGCCTCGTGCATGTACGGCCCGACGCACAAACCGGGCTCGGTCGCGTGTCTCGAGGGCATCAAGACGCCGTGCAGCGTGGCGCGGCTGGTGATGGAACGCAGCGACCACATGATGCTCGTCGGCGCCGGCGCCCAAAAATTTGCCATCGCCCATGGCTTTCAAATTGAAAATCTCCTCACCGAAAAATCGCGACTGATCTGGTTGAAATGGAAAGAAAATTTAAGCGACCAAGACGACTGGCTGCCGCCGGCCGATGGCATTTACAAGGATAAAAACGGCCGACCCAGCGGCACCATCAATGTCTTTGGCATCGATGCCCAGGGCAACGTCGCGGGCATCACCACCACCAGCGGGTTGTTTGGAAAGATTCCCGGACGCATCGGTGATTCGCCGATCATCGGCGCGGGTTTGTATGTCGATAACGAGGTGGGTGCGGCTGGCGCCACCGGCCGCGGCGAGGAGGTGATTCGCACCTGCGGCAGTTTCTATGTCGTTTCGTTGATGCGGCAAGGCATGTCTCCCACCAAAGCCTGTCTCGAGGCGTGCAAGCGCATCGTCGAAATCAATCAGCAGCGCGGCGTGAAAATCGATTTTAACGACAAATTTGTGGCGGTGAATAAAAAAGGCGAGGCGGGTTGCGCCGCGATTAAAGGCTCGAAGAAAAATCCGCCGATGGTCGCCTACACGAACCCCGACGGCTTTACGGCGATGGCCGGTGAATATTTAATTGAACAACCAGAACGCTAAGCGCTGAGATTCTCGCTGGGCCGGCGGTTCATCCTCGTGTGCCCTTATTGAGTTTTGCATTAATAATAGGAAATGGCGCGACCCCCCATGCTTGGATGTCATTCATGCCTTTTTCCTTTTACTTTTGCAAACATCAATAAATTCGGCATGACATCATTCCATCCCGCCGGCAAACATTTCGAGTTGCCGGGTCAAGGGCTTGCCGTTGCCGGGCCAGCGCACGCCTTCAAGCTGCAGCAAGCGGCGTTTGAGCTGCAAACCCTCTTCGCCGACGCGGCCGGAAAATCCTCCCACCTTTCCGCCGCTGGCGACGACGCGATGGCAGGGAATGAGCAGGGGAATCGGATTTGCGCCCAACGCTTGGCCGACGGCTTGACTGGCTTTGGGCTTGCCAAGCTTTTTGGCAATCTCGCCATAGGTGTAGGCTTGGCCGTACGGAATTCGGCTCGCGAGTTGCAGAACGCCCCGCTGAAAATCGCTGGTCACAAAACGCCAATCCAGCGGAATCGTAAAGCGGCTGAGCTTGCGCTGGAAATAAAGCTGCAGTTCTTGCCGGATGGCCGCCGTCATGAGCTGATCGCGCCGGATCCAGGCTTCCGGCTGGCGCGCTTTCAGCATCTCTTCCATCTCAAACGGCGTTTTGTCGGTAAATTGAATCATGCAGACACCCTGATTGGTCACCGCCGCCATCAGCGGCCCGGTGAGCGGATGCTGCATGAACTCGTAATAAATCTGTTTGTCGCGCATTTTGCTTTTGATCGCTGCCCGCAGCAATTCGGCGCGCCGACCGCCCATTTGCTTGACCAGCGTTTCCACCCCGCCGAGAATTTCGCGATACAACGAAAACTCGCGATGGCAGCCTGGACAGTCCGAGACGTGACGATGCATGCGCTGCTCCTCGTCGCGGGTCATCTCGCCGAGATACAGCGCCATCACCTGGTCTTCGTTGATGTGACCGACAAGCTGCATGCGCGCCTCCACAGCCGTTTCAAAATCTGCCCAAGCCATGTCCATGCTGGTTAATGCGGGCGCGGGGAAACCTCGTCGCGCCGGCGTTCTTTCCTCGGCATGAAACCGTTGCTCATGCCGTTATAAATTTAAAAAATTTCAGGCGATTGTCAAGCAGAGTTTTAGCCTATTTCCCGCCTTTGGCAAAATACCGGCCAAACACCACGTCGCTCAACTGCACGGCTTCTTTGGAATACGGATTCACCCGGCGCTTTTTGAATTCGCCGTCCAAAAATGCCTTGGCTTCCTTCCAGGTTTGCAGCTCTTCGAGCCGTTCGATAAAAGCCAAATAAGCATCGAGATCTTTTTGAAAAACTTTTTTGATCAACGCCTGGCGGCTTTTTTCGTCAATCAACCGCGTCATTGAAGGATACGGCCCGGGCGGCTGCGCTTCGATTTTGGCGCGCTCGACAAGTTGCGGCTCATCATCCTCTGCCTGGTTGTAAACAATCTTGGGCAGGGTTGGAATCACGGCATCTTCGACTTCCAGAATCGTTTCGACTTCAACTTTTTCAATCGCGCTCAACTCAATTTCGGCTTCCGGAGGCGGGATAATGGGTTCGAGAAGCTGCGCGCGCAAATTGAGATCAGCCTCACACCGCTGAAGTATCGGTTCGATTTCCGGCAGCGACCACGTTTCCTGTTGCGCCAACTCGGGCGAGGCGTTTTCAGCGAGATGGCTCAAACCGCGTTCGCGCAGCATCCGCAAGACGGTCTGAGGGCTGAGGCGGGACGCGGCCGCGGGGCCGATGGCGGCGCAAAATTTTTGATAGGCCTGTAAATCGGCGATTGCCGCCGGCACGGGCCGCAGGCGATAAGCTTCCCGTTCAGCGCGGCGGCACAACGCCGCAAACGCTTCTTGAGTGACCGGCCCATCCGGATATTCCATCAAAAATCTTTGCGCACACGCCACAAACGGATAATCATCCTCAAAACCCTCGAGAATAACAGCAATGTCGGTTTTCTGCCGCGCCGTCGAGCGGCGATACAGCAAGCCCTCGAGCGTCGCGGCCGGCCTGGTGATCAAATCAAAATTCAGGCGCACGGCAAAAGCGACGGCGGCCTGCAGCTCGCTTTTGTCAAAAACCAAACACTCTGCCAGCAGATCGCGCAACCGGCGCAACTGCGCGCGAATCTCGTTGTCCTCCAGCTCGAACCGGCGCCGCGATTGCAGCACCAGCGGTTTTTCCTGCCGGATAATTTGACGCGCCTGCCGGCGCAGCAGCGCCAGCACGATTTCCCCGGCTTTCCTGATTCCGCGCTCAAGAAAAATCGGTGCATTTTTCAACTCTGAAAAAGCCACGCGTTCGCACCCGCGCAAAATGCGCTCTGTCAGCGCCAGCGTCAATTTTTCTTTTTCCTGCTCCCAATGATCGCGGCCTGCCGCAGTGGATTTTGTTGCTGGCACAAAAAAATCATCGCTTGCCGCATTCGGTTCAGCATCCGTTTCCGGTGCCGGAAAGTCGGGAGCTAAAAGTTCGTCTCGCATACTTTAAAAGAGTCAAAATGATCGGGGTCAAAATAATTAAAAACTTTTAAATTATTTTGCCACAATTATCTTGCCATTCGCTTTTGAGTTCGATTGCGCTGCGCAATTATCGAAGTATAAAATTTCGGTTTGCGACCTCGCCCCACAAGGGGGCGAGACTACGAATTCACTAAACACAAATGGCACGGATAACCGATTTACACAATTTTCAATTCAGTGCAAATCCGTTGCATCCGTGCCATTCCTGTGCGCAAAAACAAAAACTATTCCTGCTCTTCTTCGTCTTCCGGAATCACGCGCGCCACGTCGCCGATGCTGTCGTCCTGATCCAGCTTGATCAAACGCACGCCGGAGGTGTTGCGGCTGATGACTTTGATATTGCGCACGTTCTGGCGAATCACCACGCCTTTGGCGGTGATGATCATCAAATCGTCGTCGTCCACCACTTCCATAATGCTGATCATCTTGCCGGTTTTTTCCGTGGCCTTCATCGTGATCAAGCCGGAGCCGCCGCGGTGCTGCACTTTGTAATCGCGCAGCTCGCTGCGTTTGCCGTAGCCGCCTTCGCTCACCACGAGAATCGAGGCGTCGCGTTTGAGCATCACCATGCCGACGACAGCATCGCCCTTTTCGAGGTCGATGCCTTTGACGCCGCCGGCGGTGCGGCCCATCTCGCGCACTTCGCTTTCATGGAACCGAATCGCCTGTCCCAGCGCCGTGCCGAGCATGATGTCCGCGGTGCCGTCGGTGATTTTCACTTCGATCAGCGCGTCGTCGCCGTCAATATTAATCGCGTTGATGCCGCCCTTGCGCGGATTGCTGAACTCAGTCAACGCGGTTTTCTTGATCACGCCCTGTTTCGTGGCAAACGCAACGAAATGTTTCTCGTCAAATTCTTTCACCGCCACATACGCCGCGACCTTCTCATTTTGCTCCAACGTGAGCATATTCACAATCGCGCGGCCTTTCGAGCCTTTGCCCGCTTGCGGAATATCATAAACTTTAATCCAGTGGCAACGGCCTTTGTCGGTGAAAAAGAGCACGTAGTCATGCGTGCCGGCGATGAAAAGATGCTCGAGAAAATCGTCTTCTTTCGCCGTCGCGCCCGTGGCGCCGCGGCCGCCGCGCGTTTGGCGCCGATAGCCCGACACCGGAAAGCGCTTGATGAAACCGCTGTGCGAAATCGTGATCACCATATCCTCTTCAGCGATCATGTCTTCGACTGAGAACTCGCCGGTTTTTGCGACGATTTCGGTGCGGCGCTCGTCGCCGTATTTTTCTTTGAGCTCGAGCAACTCCTTGGCGATCAAATTCATGCGCTCCGGTTTGCTGGTCAGCAATCCTTTGAGCCGCTTGATCTCCGCCATCACTTCTTTGTATTCGGCTTCGATCTTGTCGCGCTCGAGGCCGGTGAGGCGCTGCAAACGCATATCGAGAATCGCCTGCGCCTGAATCTCCGAAAGCTTGAAGCGCTTCATCAACGCCTCTTTTGCGATGTGCGGATCTTTCGACTTTTTGATGATCGCGACGATCTCGTCGATGTTGTTGATGCAGATGCGCAAGCCTTCCAAAATGTGCGCGCGCTTCTCGGCTTTGTCGAGATCGAACTTGAGGCGTCGCACCACCACATCGTGGCGGAAATCCACAAAGTGCTGGAGAATCTGTTTGAGGTTCAACACCTTCGGCTCGCCATTGACGAGCGCGAGCATGATGACGCCGAACGTCTCCTGCATCTGCGTGTGCTTG
>Ga0247727_10020634_pt1 | contig 10048 bp, 10 predicted proteins | sample WisWelCaveWW1625_FD_202498 | JGI IMG/M metagenome (GOLD analysis project Ga0247727, IMG submission 202498) | Biofilm microbial communities from Wishing Well Cave, Virginia, United States - WW16-25 | ecosystem: Environmental > Aquatic > Deep subsurface > Groundwater > Cave microbial mat | place...
ATTAGTCAGCCTCGGCGAGTATGGTTGAACTGCCCCCCAAGATAGGGGGAGAACCAACCTCTCGCAAGGAAATTCTTGATCCAACAAAGCTTATCAAAAAATTGACCAAAAACTTTTGACACTACGGCGTGTTTCGCAGGGAGAGAAGTATGTTGCTCAAAGAGTTTTCGTTTCAACTTGCCGGAAAACTAGTGAAGGTTCTTACTCCTACTCGTACTCTTACTTGCCTTTAGATTTTTGCAAAACAAACGACGAGTAAGAGTAAGAGCAACCAGCATCGAGCATCCAACACCCCGCCTCTCATCCCCCTTTTCAAATTGTGCCGGCGAGATAATATGTCGCGCAGCAGCTCCAGTCCCGATTTACCGGGCAGCTTCAAATCGAGGATGACGACATCGGTTTCTTGTTCCTCGATTTTTTTGAACAGCTTCGCTGGCGTCTGCGGCAGTGCCGGCTTTATAACCCTCCGCTTCAAGCTCCGTTTGATAAAGCATTCGTAGCTGCGGCTCGTCTTCGACGACCAATAAATGTTTCATGGCGCGTCCTCCTTTCCAATTTGCCGGGTGAACGCGAGCTAAGAGCATCCGTAATGCGTAATCGGTAATCACTGTTTTTTACGCATTACGTATTACGCCCATGCACGAAATAAGAAGGTAATCCATGGTTGCCATCTTAGTCGTGTCGATGATCGTCGCCTTCATCGTCATCGACATCGTCGTCCGAATCGTTTCGGAAAAAATGCGCGAGGCCAAAACTCGCAGGGAGCGCCTCGTCGCTCTGGATATTGGTTTGAATCTCGATTTCACTCATGAAGCAAAGTCGCTGAAGCGCGTCGAGGTTTCCCACCCGCTGGCGCCTTCTTTGAGATGCGAGACGATGCGGCTGATGGTGTCATTCGCCGCGGTCGAGGGCAGCGCGATGATCGGCTTGCCGCCTTTGCTGCGGGCAGCGCCGCGAATGAAATCTACCTGGCCGCCGATGCCGCTGTAAAAATTGTAGCCGATGGAGTCGGCGCAGACTTGGCCGGTGAGATCGACTTCGATAGCCGAGTTGATCGCCACTTGCCGTGCTCACCGACCGGTGGGTATGCAGCTCGAGCTGGCGCAAACGGCTGAGATCGTTGTCTATCACTAACACTTCCGCGCCGGCGTCGGAGAAGGCGCGCGCCGCCGTGCGACCGACCATCCCTGCGCCGATAATCACCACGCTCGATGCCGGGATTCCTGCAATCCTTCCCAGCAGAGCGATGCCCAAAAAACATGCCAAGCAAGCTGATGGCAACAGACGTTTTTTCAAATCGCGCAAAGTGCTGCAAACAAAAGCATTGGTTGAAGATGACTCCTTCGGCTGCGCGCCTCTCGTGAGCAATTTATTCTTGGTTTCAATAAAAGACGATTCGCTTTTTCTCAAATTCGGGAAAGAGTAGGCGTGCTTTTATCTTTTTTTGTTGAGCTGGATTTTCTGATCTCCCAGCTCAGGCGAACCGGAGCCAAATAGCAACGGATGACGCGGATTACACCGATTGATTTTTGTAATCTGAGTAATCCGTGAAATCCGTTGCAAAAGTCTTTGCTTTTTTACAAAGAAACGATGGCTTGCTCTCATTTTTTGAACAAAGTTGATTTTTGAAAATAAAAGAGCCAGCAGTAGGAAAATCACTTGACAATGTTACGCCGTTTTAGTATTCTGTCGCCACTAAATTTTGAGGGAGGATCTTCATGCCATATATCCCCTTAGCCCCGTTGCTGACGACGTTGGGCGTCTTGTTGTCGCTGGCGTTGATGGTCGAACGCATCATGACCATTGCCAGTTGGTTGATCGACCGTCTGTCCATCGTCAAAGCCTCCACGGAGTGGGACGGCGCGAAACAGAAGACGGAAGAATTGCGCCAGGCCGAGCGCGCCAAACAGGAGCAAGACTTGCTCAGCGCAGCCGTCGTCACCGGCGCGCCGCCAGACCCGCGTGAAATTCCCCCGCATCCCGATCCAAAAATTGCCCAGGCCGAGTCACGCTTCGACGTCGTCGAAGTCATTCCGCCCAATGCGGTGAAAGTCACCAAAGAGTTTTGGATTCAGCTCTTCGGTGGATTGGTGGCGGTGGTCGGATGTTACTATATGAAGTTTTCGATTTGGCCGCTGGTGCTGGCCGCGCAAGGCGTGCAGCCGCAAGCCTCGCCGGAATTCTGGGAATATGTGTTGAGCGGCGTGATCATCGGCGCCGGCAGCAAGCCGGTAAACTTCTTGATGAACTTTTTGATCACTCGAAAAATCACGGTCACCAGGGAAGAGGTGAAAGCGACGGCGCCTGAGTCGCAAGCTGTTTTAGCGCCACCGCACCCACAGACGGCCATCGTCGCTTATCCCGCAGATCACGCGCTTGCGATCAAAAGCATCGAAGAGATCGTCGGCTTCACCTACGACGGCGGCGACCGGCCGCGCCGCCTCGAGCACACGCATCTGCGCTCCAAATCCCAACCGATCAATCTCATCGTGTATCATCACACCGCCATGCACTCCGATTCGCCTTTCGAAGAGTTGATCAAGGAATTCGATCGCAAAGGCTGGCTGACCGGTTATCATTCGGTGATCATGAAAGACGGCACGATCAGAACGTTGTGCCGGTGGGATCGCTTCGGCAACCATGTGCAGGGCTACAACAGCCGCTCGCTCGGCGTGGCCTTGCATGGAAATTTTGAAACCGATCCGAAAGTTCCCTTCGCTAATGTCAACGGCACGCTCGGCATCACGCATCCCAGCGCCGCACAGCTCGATGCCGCGGCTCGCATCGTGGCGTTGTGGACGTGGATGTACGGCGTCCCGGTGAATTTCACGAAGTCCATCGTGCCTCATTACAAACTGGCCGTCAAGGCCTGCCCCGGCAGCAATTTTCCGCACAAAACATTCCACCAGCGCGTCAAGGATTATACAGAGCAGTGGAACAAAGACATGGCTTTTGAGAAAGCGCTGAAGCGTTTCATGTCTCAACCGATGCTCATCGCGTAGGAGGCGAACATGGACACACTCAAAGTCGCAGTTGCGGATAGTCTCCGCGTGGCCAGCCAGAATCCCAACATCGAAGTGATCACCAACATCACTTATGTGTTTTTCGTTTATCTGATTCTTGCCATCATCGTCGAGCGTGTGGTCGAAGTTCTCGTTGCCGTTTTCAATTACTTCGAGATGCGAGGAAAGTGGTACGGATTCTGGAACCGGAGAGCTCTGGTGTATCAGGCGCGGTTCGAGCGTTTGTACGGCTATCAAGACGAAAGCGCCGACCGCGCGAAAAAACTTTTCAGTTGGTTATTGTGGAAAGTGATTTCGGAAAAGCCGCATGAAGGCGGAAAGGAAATCATCTCGGCAAACTTGATTCGCCTGAACTATCTGCGCGTCGCCACCCGCGTCGCGGCGTTCGCGCTCTCCTGCATTCTGGTGGCGGTTGTCGATCTTGACTTTATCGAGATCCTCAAGCGCATGATTCCAAAATTCAAGCTGCTCGAGCTGATCGCCGGCTGGCCGTTCTTCAGGTTCATTCTGACGGCGGCGCTCATTTCCATCGGCTCGGAGCCGTTGCACCAAGTCATCCGGCGGGTGGAAAAATACGCGGCGTCCAAGGCCGCCGCAAGCACAGGAGGCGCCCAATGATAAAGTTCATCAATCTTTTCGGCTTTTTGAATTTTACCGATCTCGTTTTCATCGCGCTCTTTCTTGTTGTGTTCATCTTTTTCCTGCGCGAGTTCAAAATGACCAGCAAGAAATCTTGGGTGGTGCTGCTCGGCCTCACCGCGCTCGGCGGGTTTTTCGTCTTGCAGGCCTGGCGCCGCAAAAAGCTCTTGGAGCAATTTGAAGAACGGGAGAAAGCGCTGAAGAAGGTGGAAGAGGAATACAACAACCTGAAAGCGCAGGCGAAGATCACCGAAGCGGCGTATCAAAACGCCAAGAACGATCTCGAACGCGCCAAAGTGCAAACCGGCCTCGCCATCATGAAAGCTGATGCCGAGCTGGCGCAACAAGTCAGCGAGATCGAAAGAGATTATCAAACCATGACCGTCGATGAATCCGTCGCGCGCATCAAAGCAGCGCTGCAACCAAAGTAGCCTTTAAAAGTTAAACCTTTGCTCTGAAACCAAAAAAAATTATGGCAAAACTATTTTGGGCAAAATGATTAAAGAATTGTTTTGCCCTTAATCGTGTTGCCTTGATTTAAGCGGAGGCAAGTATGAGAAGATTGTTTTGTGGAATTTTAGTATTCTGCGTTGGCGCGACGAGTTACAGCCAGGACCTAACCGTTCGCCGCGGCGCCGAGACGCTGACCGCCACAAAAGTAGATGACAAAATCTGGCTCCTACGCATGGACGGCGAGGAGTATTTTATCTTGCAGCGCGGCACGATCGATACCCTCACCAAGCGCATCGCGATCAAAGACGCGGTGATCGAGCGCCATGAAAAAGTGCTGGCCGCGCAAGACACGCTGCTTCGCAAGTACGGCGTGTTCGAGAATGCTGCCAACGAGCACATCGCCGTGCAGAAAAAACTGATCACCACCGCCGACAGTTTGTACACCGGCTACAAATCTCTTTATAACGATTTGAAAAAGGTCATCGGCTTGACAAGTTTTGCGGTGACCGGCAGCTTCGGCCTCGTCGATCCGCCGGGCGGCAGCGTGCGCCCGGTCGGCGCCATCGGGGTGAGCTTTCAACACTGGCTGGCGCAGTATCAATTCGGCAAAGAGTTCAAAGGCGTGATGGTGGGATACTTCCGCCCGTTTTGAGACAAGTAAGATTAATTTTAAGACAGAATTTTTTTCGCAATACAAAAGACCTCACGCAAAGCCGCGAAGCCGCAAAGCTCTCGCAAAGAAAATCTTTGCGTGTTCTTGGCGTCTTTACGACTCTGCGTGCGCCTTTGATTTTTTCTCTGGGTATATTTATTGATGAACGAAAAATTTGACGTGATCATCATCGGCGCGGGGGTGATTGGGTGCAGCATCGCCTACCATCTTTGCAAGCTCGGCCTCACCAATATTTTGTTAATTGAAAAAGAAGAATTCCCCGGCACCGGCTCCACCAGCAAAGCCAACGGCGGCATTCGCGCGCAATTCACGACCGAGATCAACGTGCAGATGTCGCTGCTCTCCATGCGCCTGCTCGATGAAATGGATGAAGAAATGCGCAGCCAATCCGGTTATCAGAAAGCCGGATATTTGTTCATGACCGCCGACCCATCACACCTTCGACAATTGGAAAAAAACATCCGCTTTCAGCAACAACTTGGCGTGTCAGTGGATTTGTTGAGCCGTGAAGAAATTGCCGCGCGCGTGCCTTTCGTTAAAACAGATGATTTGATAGGCGGCAGCTTCGGCAGTCGCGATGGGTTCATCGATCCCAACGGCCTGACGAATGCGTTTCTCACTCGTGCGCTGGCGATGGGGGCGAGGTATGTGAATCGGACGGAAGTGGTGGGTTTGGTGAGAGGGGGAGTGGGTGAGAGGGTGAAGGGGGTGAGGACAAACGCCGGCGATTTTTTTGCAGAGGTTGTGATCAATTGCGCCGGGCCTTCCGCAAATTTAATCGGCAAAATGGCCGGCGTGGAAGTGCCGGTGCAGCCGGTGCGTCGGCAAATCGCCGTTACCGGGCCGACGCCGTTTATGCCGAGGGTGATTCCGATGACCATCGACATGGACACCAGCCTGCTCATCCGTCGTGACGGCGATGGCGTGTCGCTCGCGTATTCCATTCCCGATGAGCCGCCGGGATTCAACTTGAAATTTGATCCAGAGTTCGTCGAGCTGATCGCGCCGATGATGATGCAGCGCTTCCCGATTTTGGAGCCAGCGGGTTTTAATTTCTCACGCTGCTGGGCCGGCTGTTACGAAGTCTCACCGGATCATCACGCCATCCTCGGCGAATCCGGCGTGCCGGGATTTCTCTTGTGCAACGGCTTTAGTGGCCACGGTGTGATGCACTCGCTGGCTGCTGGGCTGGCAATGGCGGAGTTGATTGTGAAAGGCCGAACGGAAAGCATCAACATCGCTCCACTTTCGGTGCGCAGATTTACAGAAGAAAAGTTGTTGCATGAGGGGGCGGTGTTGTGAATTTTGAAACCGCTAACGCAATCGTGAGCGGCGGGAAGACATAGGATGATGTTTGATCGAAGACGGGAGTTTGAAACTACCACCACGCGGAATTTATGCCACTGTCTTCCCGTCCGCTCCACGAATTGTTAGCGCCGCCGTTGTCCTTTCTGTTTATCCTTCGGTAAAATATCAAGACTTGTTTTCATATTTTTACTCCCCGAATTTTTGGGTGTTTTCAAACTACGTGCATTACTTTTAATAAAGCTATTATGCTCAGAAGCACTCCAATCAGTATTCCTAGTTTTTGTATCATGTCCACGATTTTTGATCGTACGCTAATATCCCAACCGAGAGGGACATCTTGAGTTGCACCAGGATACTTAAGTATGACTTTTAAGGAATGTGTTCCTGATACTAGTGCTCTGGCTAAAAAGTCAACACTTACAACCCTGTTCACATTGCCAAGATTAAAAGTTTGAGTAGTTTGACTAATATCAAATGCCTTGGTAGATTCGATTTTTATTTCGATAGGGAAGAGTTGTTTATGGTTTTCGTCTATATCATTCCACCATTCTTGCTGTATCGGATCTAAAGCATCAAAAGGTTGAGGCGCGAAGGTTGCTGTTATTGTGAATTGTTTGTCTACAACTGCTTTCTTAGGGCAGACAATAGAACCATAGCCATTGGGAGGCTCAGCAATCCATCTAGGCCTGTGCAACAGCCACTCGCGAATTTTTTCGTCAAGGATGCTTGCGACAGGGGGACGGCTTTCATCGCGGGGCATGGGGGGAAATCCTTCCTTCACTTGTTTGCCGAATTTGAACATTACGTTTTTTTTCATAGGCTCATCCTCTTATAACTTTATCTTATTTCGCTCGGTGACGATTCGCATACTGCTACAATATTGGCAGTTTGTTTTACCATTTGACTTGCAAAGAAAGCAAATGTCCCTGAGCCATAAAATAATCTACGGTAGAACCAATGCTTTGGTGTAAAAACGTATTCACTTTTCAATTTGGTTGACTTTTCTCCTGAATCGTCCTCAATTGGCTCAAGATCAAATGTGGTCGTTATGAATTCACCAAGGCTTTCCTCATGTTCTTCTATAATTACCAACCGATTTGGAATAATATGGATGATACGCACGGTCCCGATATCCCAGGGCTTAATAAGCACAAGAAGACACGCGGTGTGCCTCTTTTTGTATCTATAATATGAATCTTGTTTGGGCCAATCTCCAGAAACGGTTAAGCCGCCAGGGTTGCATCTATCTGTCATCCAGCGCCAGAACTCATGTGGATTGGCAACAATGATTCTAAAGATAGTTTCTGAATCCCTTTTTATTGTCGCCTCGGTTTTTACTCGTACAGAGGGTAACTTACCATCTCTTCTATTCTCATAGTGAAAGGCAACTCTGTTAATATAAGGGCTGCCTAAAGTACCTTCCAAAGTCTTCTTTAATTCTATGACTAGCTCCCAATGCCTCTCAGCGAATAGTGAAGTTGCTGATGAAGACGACCCTGATTGATGTTTAATATTTATCTCGCAATTTGTAGTTGAATCACCAATTGCCGTAAAGGAATATGTAATAACTAGATCATCAGTCTCCAAAGAAAATCTAGAAGGATAAGCTAACCCCACACATTTATATCTACGTTTATCAAATTTCCAAGTAGTGCCAATTGTGATCGATCTCTGGCTTAACTCTTCAACAGGTGGCCGACATAGGTGCCATGCAACAGGATCGGAAAAGAAAGCGAAGACAGTTTGTATTGGCTTATTGAATTCGATTTCTTTTCGGAAGATATTCATTGTATTGTCTTTTATCGCATTGCCTTTTGTCCGTCGTTCAAGTAATAATGCGATCATATTCCAGATCGAGTGGATGACCATGTTCCCGCCAAAGCCTAAGAAAAGCATAAGAATGCCCCTACCGATTTGCTTTTGGGCTATGAAATAGGCACACCCTGCGATTCCGAGACCAACGGGCAGCGCAAAAATCATCCCCAAAATTCTCCTTAGCCTTAAAATTTTTTCCTGTCTGCTTGGGTGGGCTAACGCAAAGACCTTGGCGGCATTAATCGACCAAAGATAGTATGCGAGCGCCAGAATACCCGCAACAGGATACTTAAGGGCTACAAAGAAGGCACATACTGCTATACCGAAGGTGATAACAAATAGAGTCATGAGTTTTTCTAGTGTACTCATATATGAGCCTTTCGTTCCGAGCATTTACGTCTCGAACGCGCCACCAACTTTTATTCCCTGCACAGCCTTCTATCTGGCCTGCGCTAACACCGTATAACCGACAGTAGGCGTCCCAAAAGAAACTGGAAAACCCGACAGAAATCACCCTGATTCTGTCGCATAAACCGTTTTGCGGAATTGCAGATTAATACTTCCAGAGCCTTCAAAACACTACACCTACCTCATTGAAATCTGAACGGCGCTATCCATCTTATGCGACAGATTCTTGTCGCATAAACCGGCAAGGGATCGTTGGGAAATGGCTTGAGGTTAGCCTCATTGCCGTTCATGAAATCTTATGGAATCCCAAACTGCCGCTTTCCAAGCGCCTCGGGAATTTTCGACCTGTGGCTTGAATTGCCTGCTGTGTTAATCATTCACTATCTTTTTCTACCGTAAGCACTGGATGAACCTTGCGACCCCCCAGACATCTAGTCAGTTTAGCGTGATGAAATGTGCAATGGTCTGGAGTAAAGAAAGTAGGAAAGCAATACTCGCGAGTATATGCAAAATCTTTTTCAAAAAGTCAATATCTTTTTTTTAGCGCGGCTTCCAATTGAAAATCGCCGGCTGACCGCTAACCTCCGGCAAATAAGTGCCATCAACCTTATCAGGTCTCACGTACTTCACGAGAAAATCAACCACCCAGCGCCGCTCGCTGCGGTTGGGGCTGATTTGCTCGTTCCGCTCCACCCGCCACACTGCGCCTTCCACCGGATCAAGCGCGCCGTGAAAGCCGTGAACATTGAGCAAGCGCATTGCCTTTTCAATGCCGAGCGGGCTGCCGCGATGGAGAAGTTTAGGAGTAATAAAATCTCCGATAGAAGTCCTTTGAATAAGCTCGTCATAGATGCGGCGGTCGGCGCCAACCATAAGATCGAAAATCACAAACGGCTCGTGCTGCAAGTTGTAGCGAGTGCCATGCGCTTGCATGAGCCACTCGCCGCAGAAACGTTCTCCGTCTTTGAGAGCCGCGAGGAAGCGATGCTGGTTTTCGTAAACCCATTCACCGAAGCGCCAATGCTGCTCGTAAGGCGAGGTGGAGGCAAGATAGCCGGCGCGGGTCAGCGGATAAATCCCGCCATCGATACGCGCCACGCCGACGTTTGATCCGTCGACCTTTTCCTGGACGATGATCACATCATGGCGGTCGCGGGGTTTTGCCGTGGCGATGCGCGCCTGGCCTTCGTGGCATTTGTGGTCGCCCGGCCCCATCCGGCTTCCCGGCAAATGCGGGATAGTACCGTAGCTTTTAATGCCGAGCGGTTTTCGTGGGAGATCAGTTGACATAGCTTTTCCTGTTTGCTTGTTTCAAGTATAGAGAACTTTGATTCTAAAAGCAACGCAGTTTTTGAGCCTTTAATTCTGTTTATCGCTTACTAAAAAGTAAACGGATTTAACGAATAGAGCGGATTAAAACCTGTTTGGTTCGGGCCCCTCCCAACCACGCTACTTCTCACAGTGAAAGCTTGATCTCGGGGTGTGAGAATTGAAACTGTATGTTCAGCCACGGCTGTATCTTGGTTTTAGCAGGCGCTAGCGTAAAAGCCAATGCCGCGGCACAGCCGTGACAGAACGTCGCCACTTGATTAATTCACAGTCTGTTATAGCTCGATTAGAATGTCATGCTCGATTCCACAATAGAAATGTCAGGGTCAAGAGTCAAGGGGTTTATGAGAATAATCTCCCTGCTCCCCAGTAACTCTACGAGTTACTGGGGTTCGCGATT
>Ga0247727_10020635_pt1 | contig 10047 bp, 8 predicted proteins | sample WisWelCaveWW1625_FD_202498 | JGI IMG/M metagenome (GOLD analysis project Ga0247727, IMG submission 202498) | Biofilm microbial communities from Wishing Well Cave, Virginia, United States - WW16-25 | ecosystem: Environmental > Aquatic > Deep subsurface > Groundwater > Cave microbial mat | place...
TCCCGACCCCCCTGCGCGGCGTGCGTGTAGTGGTGCAGGGTATCGACGCCCCGCTGATTTCCATCAAAAACGTCGCCGGCCAGGATGAGCAGATCAACCTCCAAGTCCCCTTCGGGTTGCCCCCGGCCGCGGTAACCGTGGTGATCCACAACAACGGCTCCACCGCCACCTTTACCGTTGTCATACTGCCGGTGCAGCCCGGAATCTTCCAGTTCGACTCTGGAGGGACCTTGTTTGCCGCTGCCTTGCACGCCGACTTCAGCGTCGTCACGCCGTCCAACCCGGCCCGGCCGGGGGAGGTGATCCTGCTGTTCCTCACCGGCCTGGGGGGCACCCTGCCGCCGGTGGGAACCAATGTGGCCGGGCCGGTGCCGCCGGCGGCCACCTCGCGACAGCCGCTGGTGTCCGTCAACGGGGAAAACGCGGAGGTGCTCGGCAGCTGGTACGCCCCATCCCTTTATACCGTCTACCAGATCAACTTCACCGTTCCACGGACCGCCCGGTCGGGCATCGCCACCCTCACCGTGTCCGCCGACGGGGTGGTCAGCCAGGAGTCGAGGTTTCAGATCCAGTGAGCGGGCAGCACGCCGCCGGCGGGCATGCGGGGGAAGGCCCCCCGGTCCCGGAGCCATCCTACGCCGAGCGCAGCCGCACCCTGGCCTCCCTCGGCCGCATCGGCATGCTGTCCACGCTGTCGCGTAAGCAGCCCGGCTGGCCTTTCGGCTCCGTCATGCCCTACGCCCTCGACCCCGGGGGACGTCCGCTGTTTCTCATCAGCTCCATGGCCATGCACACTCAGAACCTGCTCGCAAACCCTCGGGCCTCGCTGCTGGTCACCTCGCCCGAAGCGAGCGGCGATCCGCTGGCCGACGCGCGGGTGACGCTGCTCGGCAGCGTTGCGCCGGTCCCGCCCGGTGATCTCCCCCCGGCCCGTGAGCTCTATCTAGCCCGCTATGACAACGCCCGCTACTGGGTCGACTTCGAGGACTTCACTTTCCATCGCCTCGATGTCATCGACGTCTACTTCGTCGGCGGCTTCGGGGTGATGGGATGGGTTCTGGCTCAGGATTACTGCCGCGCCCAGCCCGATCCCCTCGCCGAAGCCGCGCCGGGCATCATCCGCCACATGAACGCCGACCACGCCGAGGCCCTGGTCCTGCTGGCGCGCAACTTCGGCCGGCTCGACGCCGAAGAGGCGGCCATGACCGCCGTCGACCGGCTCGGCTTCCACGTGAGATGGAAGAAAAACGGCCAGGTGCACGGGGCGCGCATTGCCTTCGTCCGCGAGGTTCGCACCTCCCAGGAAGCCAGAGTGGTGCTGGTAGAAATGGTGCGGCAAGCGCGAGGGTAGACCGATGGCTGCCGACAGCCGCGTGGGCATCCCTGAGACACTGTCAGCCGGCCTGACGCCCGAAGCCCTCACCCGCTCCTACCGAACCGTCTACACCTCCCGGCGGCTCGACGACCGCGAGATCATCCTCAAGCGGCAGAATCGCATCTATTTCCAGATCAGCGGGGCCGGCCACGAGGTGATCGGCGCGGCGGCCGCGCTGGCCCTCGAGCCGGGCCGCGACTGGGTTTATCCCTATTACCGCGACCGTGCCTTGTGCCTGGCCCTCGGCGTGACCCCGGAGGAGATGCTGCTCCAGGCCGTCGGCGCGGGACGGGATCCGGCCTCCGGAGGCCGCCAGATGCCGTCTCACTGGGGCAGCCGGCCATGGCGCATCGTGTCGGCATCCAGTCCCACCGGCACCCAGTTCCTGCAGGCGGTCGGGTGCGCCGAAGCCGGCCGCCTTCTCGGCGCCGCCGAGATCGTGCTCGTCACCGGCGGGGATGGCTCCACCAGCGAAGGCGAGTTCTGGGAAGCGCTCAACGCCGCCTGCCTGGGCCGCCTCCCGGTGCTGTTCCTGATCGAGGACAACGGCTGGGCCATCTCGGTTCCCGTTGAGGCCCAGACGGCCGGCGGAAGCATCTCGCGCCTGGTGGCCCCCTTTCCCGACCTCCTGGTGCGCGAGGTGGACGGGACCGACTTCGTGGCGTCCTGTCAGGCCATGGCCGATGCGGCGGCCTGGTGCCGGGCGGGCCGCGGACCGGCGCTCGTCCACGCCCGCGTCACCCGCCCCTATTCCCATTCGCTCTCCGACGACGAACGCCTCTACAAGACCGATGCCGAGCGCCGCGAGGAGGCCGAGCGTGACCCGGTCGAGAGGTTCGGGGAATGGCTCGTGGCCGAAGGGATTCTGGATCACCACGCGCTGTCGATTTTGCAGCACGACGCCGAGGCGGCCGTGCAGCAGGCGGCGGATCGCGCCCTGCAGGCGGCGCCGCCGGCGAAGGGCTCCTCCCGCCTGTTCCTGTATTCCCCCGACGTCGACCCCTCGGCCGACTCCTTCGCCCGGGAACCCGAGTTCTCCGGCGAGTCCAGGACCATGGCCGACCTGCTCAACGCCTGCCTGCGGGATGAGATGCAGCGCGATCCGCGGGTCGTTGTCTTCGGCGAGGACGTCGCCGACTGCAGCCGTCCGGCCAGCCGCGGCCAGGTGAAGGGCAAGGGCGGCGTGTTCAAAGTCACCGCCGGGCTCGAGCGGCAGTTCGGCGCCGAGCGGGTGTTCAACACCCCGCTGGCCGAGGCGGCCATTGTGGGCCGCGCCATTGGGGCCGCCGCTCGCGGGCTCAAGCCGGTGGTCGAAATCCAGTTCTTCGACTACATCTGGCCGGCCATGATGCAGATCCGCAACGAGCTGGCCACGCTCCGGTGGCGCTCCCACAATACCTATTGCTGTCCCGTAGTGGTGCGCGTCCCCATCGGCGGATACCTCGGCGGAGGCTCGGTCTACCACAGCCAGTCGGGCGAATCCGCCTTCACCCACATTCCCGGGTTGCGGGTCGTGTTTCCTTCCACCGCCCTGGACGCCAACGGCCTGCTCCGCGCCGCCATCCGCTGCGACGACCCGGTGCTGTTTCTGGAGCACAAGCGGCTCTACCGCGAGCCCTACAACCGCTCCCGATACCCGGGGCCCGACTTCATGATCCCGTTCGGACGGGCGCACACCGTCCACCCGGGCGATGACCTGACGGTCGTGACCTACGGGGCCCTGGTGCACCGCTCGCTCCAGGCGGCCTTGCGCGTGGAGAACGCGCGGGGCAGCTCGATCGAGATCCTGGACCTGCGCACCCTCAGCCCCTATGACTGGGAGGCGATCGCGCAGTCGGTGCGGCGCACTTCGCGGTTGCTGGTGGCCCACGAAGATTGCCTGTCCTGGGGCTACGGCGCCGAGATCGCAGCCCGCGTCGGGGAGGAGCTGTTCGGCGATCTCGACGCCCCCGTGATGCGCATCGGCGCCCAGGACACCTGGGTCGCCTACCACCCCCGGCTCGAGGATGAGATCCTGCCGCAGGTGGGGGATCTGGAACGCGCGATGGAGAAGTTGCTCGACTGGTAGCGGCTAACCCTGTTGGCTGCCGTTGCCGCGGTAGCGGATGAACCGGTCGACGGTTTGGGCCAGGGACTTCACTTCGGCGCTCACCGCCGCCAGGCTGTTCGCCAGCACTCGCATGCTCTCCGCCATGAGGGCCTGGTTCTCGATGAACAGCGCCTGGTTCTCCACGATCCGGGCCTGGTTGGCTTCCAGTTCGGCCTGCCTTCCCCCCAGGGTGGCGATATCGGCGCTCGCCCGGTCCAGATTGCTCTCGATCGAGGCAATCAACTGATTGTGCAGCGCTACGGTTTCCTCGATCGACATCGCCTACAGTATAACCGGGCCGCCCCAGCTTCCGCAATGCATCCCGGTAGCCGGATCTCGCGCCGCCGCGCTTTGGCTCCCGCGGTTCGAGTCCCATTGGACCGCTCCGGCGAGTGATTCCCGCTGCTATAATCAAGGGACCAAAATGTCCGCCCGGAAACTCGACACCCTGGCCGTGCACGCGGGCGACCGCAAGAGGACCGGCGCGTTCGTGCCTGTCACCACCCCGATCTACAGCTCCTCGAGCTTCTATTACCCGGAAATGGAGACGCTCGACCGCGTCTTCGGCAACGAGATCCCGGGGCAGAACTACACGCGCTACAACAACCCCACCAGGAACGCGCTCGAGGAGCAGGTGGCGGCGCTCGAAGGAGGCGAATTTGCGCTGGCGGCGGCTTCGGGGATGGCGGCGCTCAACCTGGCCATGTCGGCCGCGCTGCTCGACCGGCGGAAATCGGTGGTTGCCGGGACGGTTCTGTACGGCGCCTCTATCCGCCTGCTGATGGAGATCCTCGAGCCGGCGGGCGTCCAGGCGCATTTCTGCGACCCCAACGATACAACGGCGTTCGAGGCCGCCCTGGCCGAGCACAAGCCGGGGGTGGTGCTGGTCGAGTCCATCACCAACCCGATGCTGCGGGTCACTCCCCTCGACAGCGTGAGCGAGATCGCCCACCGGCACGGCGCCCTGGTGGTGGTGGATTCCACCTTCGCCACCCCGCTGCTGGTGCGGCCGCTCGCGCTCGGCGCCGACTTGGTGATGCACAGCTTGACCAAGTACCTGGGCGGCCACGGCGACGTGCTGGGCGGCGTGGTGGTCACGGGCGACCAGTTCCGGCCCGCGCTCCAGGCCATTTCCCGCGTCACCGGCGGCGTCCTGGGTCCTTTTGATTGTTACCTCGCCATGCGGGGCATCAAGACCTTCCCGCTGCGGATGGCCCGCCAGTGCGCCAGCGCCTGCCGCGTCGCCACCTGGCTGGCCACCCACCCCCGCATCGAGCGCGTCCACTTCCCAGGCGATCCCCGCCACCCCGACGCCGCCGTCGCCCGCCGCCTGTTTCCCCAGGGCCTCTACGGCGCCATGGTCGCCTTCGACGTCAAGGACGCCGGCAAGGAACAAATCTTCCGGCTGGTCGATTCCCTCCAGATGATCGTCCCCGCCACCAGCCTGGGCGATGTGCACACCATGATTCTGTATCCGCCCATGAGCTCCCATCGGGACATCGCGCCCAAGCACCGCCAGCGCATGGGAATCGGCGACGGCTTCCTGCGGCTATCGGTCGGGATCGAGGCCCCGGAGGACATTATCGGAGACCTCGATCAGGCCCTCCGAGAGGCGTAAATCAGGCCGCTGCCGGGGGCGGATGCAGCGCGTCGACGACGCGGATCAAGGCGTTCAGCCGCTCCTCGGTGTGTTGCTCAGTCTCCGCAAGGCGTCGTTGCGCTTCCGCCAGCAGCCGCATCTCTTCCCCCAGGCGATGCTGCTGTTCCGCCAGCCGTTGCTGCTGTTCCCCCATGCGATACTGCTGTTCCCCCAGGCGATGCTGCTGTTCCCCCATGCGTTGCTGCTGTTCGGCTAGCGCCAGCACGATTTGGCTCCACCGCAACTGTTCTTCGGCCAGACGCTCGACGACAGCCTGCAAGCCGGCTTGCTGCCGGCCCACCTCGGCAAGCCCCTGCCACACCTCCGCGAATCCCTGCCGCATCTCAGCGCGCATGGATTCCAACCCGGCGAAGAACTTCGCCTGTTGCTCCAAAATGAACTCGATGGTCCGCTCGACGTCCATATGGCCTCAGTGTGGCGCGCCCCGCTGGCGCTCACAGCTCAGCGCCAGCCGGACCTTTCCTTTCTCCCCGTAGAGACTCAGCTTCAGATCGAGCTCCGGCGTCTTCCAGGTGGAGGTGTACTCCCCTTTCCTGTCCGCAATGCCTTGGTACTGATCGTCGGCAAGCACGTAGGAGCGCTCGACGTATTCCAGGCTGGTCTTCGGCTCGCCGTGCCGGGTGCTCAGCCACCGCTTCATCTCCTGGTACCGGGCGTGGAAAGCCGCGTAGGTGGGCGCGCCGGCCTCGATCGACAGGACCGCTCGAGTGAGCCCGGACTTGTCAAACTCCAGCCGCAGCCCGTCGGCGCCGGGGACCTCCTCCGGCGCGCGCACGCACTCCAGGACCCGCCCCGAACCAGCACGGCAGGAGATGCCGGCGACCTCCATCGTCCGGATCACCTGGCTGCGGGACGCGCCGAGCGTCAGCCCCAGCGCCGCCGCCAGCAGCAGGATCACAGCTCCACCACCGCCTTGGCCACGCCGTCGGCGTAGTCGGCCACGGTGGCGAAGGCGCGATCGGCCGAGGCCAGGGGAAAGCGGTGCGTCACCAGTTTCGCCGCCGCGACCCGGCCGGAGGCGATCAGGTCGATGGCCTCGTGGTCGTTATGGTTGGAGCGCTTCAGCGTCAGCAGGGCGGCTTCGCGGTGCATGGCGGCGTGCAGATCCACCCCGGTCACCGCCTCCGACGGGATACCAATCAGCACAACATGGCCGCCCGGCCGAATGGCGCGCAGAGCCGGGTTGATGGAATCGGGCTTGCCGGCCGCGTCCAGGATCAGGTGCGCGCCGCGGCCCCCGGTCAGGTCGAGCACCGCCTCGGCCGCCGATTCCCGCGAGATGTCCACCACCGTGTCGGCGCCCATTTCCCGCGCCAGCGCCAGCCGGTGCCCGATGCGGTCGGCCACGATCACCCGGCCGGCTCCCCGCACCCGCGCCACCGCCGCCGCCAGCAGTCCGATCGGCCCGGCCCCCATCACCGCCACCGTCTGGCCGGCTTCCAGGCGCGTCAACTCGAGCGCGTGCAGGATCACCGACAGCGGCTCGATCACCGTCGCCGTCGAGAAGGCAATGCGTCGGGGATCGGGACCGCGTTGGCCGCCGGAATCGTCGCCCACTCCCGCAGCAAACCGTGGGTCTGGACGCCGCCCATGAACACCACGCTCTCGCAAAGGTTGTAGCGCCCGGCCCGGCAGTACTCGCAGCGGCCGCAGGTCAGGGCCGGCTCGATCGCCACCCGCGCCCCCGTCCGCAGATTCTCCACCCCCGCCCCCACTGCCGCCACTTCCCCGGCCGGCTCGTGGCCCAGCACGCAGGGGAACTTCGCCGGGTACCCCGCGCAGCTTCCTTCCAGGTAGTAATGCATGTCGGACCCGCAGATCCCCACCGCCCGGACCCGCACCGTCACCTCGCCCGGCCCCGGTTCGGGCGGATCCGGCATCGGCCGCACTTCCACCCGCCGCTCGGCTACCAGTTGAACCGATTGCATACGCCCCATTCTATAATGAGTGGAGTCCCAGCCCCATGCGGGCCTCCTACTCACTCGACGACAGGTACTCGCTCGAAGAAGGCACCGTCTACCTCAACGGCATCCAGGCCCTGGTGCGCCTGCCCCTCGACCAGATGCGGCGCGACCGGCGCGCGGGCCTCAGGACCGCGGCCTTCATCTCCGGCTACGAGGGTTCCCCGCTCGGCGGCTACGATCTGGCGCTCCAGCGGGCCGCGCCGCTGCTCGAACAGCACAACGTCCGCTTCGTGCCCGGCGTCAACGAGGATATCGCCGCCACCGCCGTGATGGGCAGCCAGATTCACGCCCTGTTCCCCAACCCGAAATACGACGGCGTGGTCGGCATCTGGTACGGCAAGGGCCCCGGGGTCGACCGTTCCGGCGACGTGCTTCGCCACGCCAATTTCGCCGGCACCGGCCCGAATTGCGGGGCTCTCGCCCTGGCCGGCGATGACCACATGTCGAAGAGCTCCACCATCCCTCACCAGAGCGACCTGTCGTTGTTCAACTTCGCTTTCCCCATACTGTATCCTGGCAATACTCAGGAGATCCTCGACCTCGGACTGGCCGGTATCGCGCTGTCGCGCTACTCCGGCGCCTGGGTGGGAATGAAGATGGTCACCAACGTCTGCGACGGCGGGGGCACGGTGGAAGTGTCCTCCGATCGCGGCCGCGTGGTCCTCCCCGACCCCGGCTACCGGAAGGTGATGGATGGCATGCTCATCGTGCCCCGCACGCTGGCCCTGGAGCAGGAAATCCACTACCGCAAGCTCGAGGCCGCCCGCGCCTTCGCCCGCTCCAACGGCCTCAACCGCATCGTCGCGCGCCACCCCCACGACCGGCTCGGCATCGCCACCGCCGGCAAGAGCTACTACGATCTGCGGACCGCCCTCCGCGACCTGGGCCTGGACGAGGCCGCGCTCGAACGATTGGGCATCCGGATTCTCAAGCTCGGCATGACCTATCCGCTCGAGCCCGCCATCGTCGCTGAGTTCGCCCAGGGCCTCGACGAGATCCTCGTCATCGAAGAAAAACGCAGCTTCGTCGAGTTCCAGATGCGGGACCTCCTCTATAACCATCCCTCACGGCCCGCCATCTACGGCAAGCAGGACGAGCGAGGCGAGTGGCTTACCCCGATCCATGGGGAACTCGATCCGGACCCCATCGCCCGGGTGGTCGCCTCGCGCCTCCTGGCCCGCGTTCCGGTCGGGAGCATCGAGCGCCGGTTGGAGAAGATCGCCGAGGTCGACGGGCGCGGCAAGGATCAGGGGCGAGGCAGCCTTCCTGCGCGGCCTCCCAGCTTCTGCTCCGGATGCCCGCACAACCGCTCCACCCTGGTGCCGGAGGGGATGCAGGCCGGCGGCGGCATCGGCTGCCACGGCATGGCCGGCCGCCTCCAGCACATCCATCGCGGCTTTACCTACATCACCCAGATGGGCGGCGAAGGCGCGCCCTGGATCGGCATCGCGCCCTTCACCGAAAGCCCGCACCTGTTCCAGAACGTCGGCGACGGCACTTTCTTCCACTCCGCCACCCTGGCCGTCAACGCCTGCGTGGCGGCCGGGGTCAACATCACCTTCAAGATCCTCTACAACGGCGCCGTGGCCATGACCGGCGGCCAAGCTGTCTCCGGGGCGCTCCCCATCCCCGAGCTCACCCGCCAACTCGAAGCCCAGGGACTGAAGCGCATCGTAATCCTCACCGACGATCTCGACCGCTACCGGGACCGCGCGCGCCTCGCCCCCTCGGCCGAGGTCCGCTACCGCGACGACCTCGAGCCGGTGATGGCGGAACTGTCCCAGACCCCCGGCGCCACCGCCCTCATCTACGACCAGCAATGCGCGGCCGAGAAGCGGCGGCTGCGGTCTCGGGGCAAGCTGCCCAAGCCCCAGCGCCTGCTGGTGATCCACGAGGAAGTCTGCGAGGGCTGCGGCGACTGCGTGTCCAAGTCCAACTGCCTGTCGCTCTACCCGGTCGAAACCGAATACGGCCAGAAGACCCGCATCCACCAGTCCTCCTGCAACGCCGACTACTCCTGCCTGCTGGGAGATTGCCCGTCGTTCGTCTCGGTGATGGTCGAGCCCGGCACCGGACTGCGCCGCCGCAGGCCCCAGGCGCCGTCCGTCGAGGTTCCCGAGCCGGCCGCCAAGGTCGGGGTGGGTGAGGGCTACGAGATTCTCATCCCGGGCATCGGCGGCACCGGGGTCGTTACGCTGAATGCGCTCCTGGCGACCGCCGCCCTGCTCGACGGCCTCTCGGTGACCACCCTCGACCAGACCGGCCTGGCGCAGAAGGGCGGCGCGGTGGTATCGGGCATCCTCATCGGGCCGCGCCCGCTCGAGCTGGCCAACAAGTCCAGCTACGGCAGCCTCCATCTGCTGCTGGGGTGCGACCTGCTGGGCGCCGCCGCCCCCGACACGCTGAAACGCGCCGACCCCGCCCGCACCATCGCCGTCGTCAACACCGCTGAGATCCCCACCGGCGAGAACGTCCGCCGCGGCCAGACCCGCTTCGGCGCGCCGCTCGAGGAAACCATCAACCGCCACACACGCGCGGCCGCCAACCGGTTCGTCGACGCCTCCCGGGTGGCCGAGTCGCTGTTTTCGAGCCACCTGGCCGCCAACATCGTGCTCCTGGGAGTAGCCTACCAGGCCGGGTACGTGCCGCTGTCGGCGGCAGCCATCGAGCGGGCCATCGAGCTCAACCAGGTCGAAGCCGCGCGGAACGTGACCGCGTTTCGCTGGGGACGCAAGTATTGCCTGGAGCCGGAATCGGTCGAGCCCGCCACGCCCCAGCCGCCCTCGCTCGACGAGCTCGTCGAGCGCCGCTGCCGCGACCTGGCCGGCTATCAGGATGCCCGCTACGCCTCCCGGTACCGCGGCCGGATCGAGCAAGCGCGCCGCCGCGAGCAGGCAGTCCGCCCCGGCTCGACCGAGTTGGCCGAGGCCGTGGCCCGCCACCTCTACAAGCTCATGGC
>Ga0247727_10020636_pt1 | contig 10046 bp, 7 predicted proteins | sample WisWelCaveWW1625_FD_202498 | JGI IMG/M metagenome (GOLD analysis project Ga0247727, IMG submission 202498) | Biofilm microbial communities from Wishing Well Cave, Virginia, United States - WW16-25 | ecosystem: Environmental > Aquatic > Deep subsurface > Groundwater > Cave microbial mat | place...
CGAGTTTTTTCGCGAAGCTCACGACTTTGCGAACGCCATCGACGACGAGGTTGGCATCGGTGGGATAATGAATATTCGTCTCGACCACCACGCTATCGCCACGGACTTTTTCGATGGCTTTCGGGACCAGTTGATGGCCTTCGGCGACGACTAAGTCAGAAATTTCGCGCAAGGTTTCATAGGTCACCTTGGCCAGATTCTCTTGCAGGGTGCTGCGGCGATAGTGTTTGTTCTCCCACTCGCCGATGCACAGTATGCGGCGGAGTTTCATGTGCTCATTGGCGAGATCGAGCAAGGCATCGTAGTCTAAATTACAGCCGATGCGGACCGCGGACAGCACGAGAATCTCCCAATACAGGAGGCCGGGACAGCCATGTTTATCGCTGCTATCGCCGAGGATATCTTTGGCGAGCCGGTCCAAAATTTTTTTGAGGACTGAAGGTTTTTCATAGATGTGCTTGAGCGCCATCAAAATCGGCTCCATCTCATGACGGCTATTCAAGTCGAATTCGATATTGCCAATCGCCGGAGCGTCCAACTTCATTTGCAGGATAGTGGCTTGGCGCATGGTGATTCTCCGTATCTGTTGGCAGTTGCCGGTCGTTGTCGGCGACGCGATCCAAGCAACTGTGTTTTTAAAGTAATGCTTTAAGCGTATACTGAGTTAGGTGTTTAACTTAATTTAATATAATAAAAAAATAAAACAAAATCAAGTCTTTTGTAATTATTGTTTTCCGGACAGACACTAACTATTGCCTGACCAACGCTTCTATCGCCTCCACAACTCTTTCCCACGAATACTTCTGCTTCTCAATTTTCACATTCGCAGAAAATTCGTTTTCCCGCTGGTCGCGATAAAATCGGCGAATGGCCTCGGCTAAAGCGCGCGGGTCATCGGGTGGAACTAAAAAGCCGGTTTTTTGATCGACGATAACTTCCGCCAGGCCGCCAACATTGGCCGCAATCACCGGCTTATCGAAGTTGTAGGCGATCTGCGCGATGCCGCTTTGGGTGGCCGCCAAATACGGCAGCACGACGGCATCGGCGGCGCAGAAGTAGCGGGCAACGTGTTCGTTGGGAACATAATCCGCGACGAAGCGGACGCACGAATCCAAATTCAATTCGCGGCTGCGGTGGTGATATTTTTGTTCGTCGTCATAAAATTCGCCCACCACGAGCAGCAAAGTCTCGCCGATTTCGGCTTGCCATTCTTTGAGATGTTGCATGGCTTGCAGCAGCACCAGCACACCCTTGTAACGCCGCACATAACCGAAATATAAAATAACATTTTTTGCCGTGAGGCCCAGCTCTTGGCGCGCCGCGGCTTTGGATATGGGCGCGCCAAAAATTTCAAACACGGGATGTGGCGCTTTGCGATATTTTGCCGCGGGAAAATGTTGCCGTAATTCTTTCTCGACGGCGTCGGATTGCACGATGAAATAATCCGCGTGCCGGAACGCATAGTTGGTGAATGCAATATCGCCCGGGCGCCGCTCATGCGGGATGACGTTATCACAGATGAAAATGACTTTCGTGCGAGTGCCGCGCTTCGCAAATTTTGCAACCGTGCCGAAACACGGGCCGAAAAACGGCAGCCAGTATTTGAAAATAAGCAGATCCGGTTGGCGCCGGCGAATTTCCTTTGCCACACGAATCCAATTGAATGGGTTAATCGAATCCACTAATTGCGGCGCGGGCGCAATGCCATCGTGTTGCGAGGCGGCTCCACTTTCATCTTGTGTTTTGCCGGGAAAAAGTAATTTGGGATACTGCCGTTTGAAGGTGAGCGTTTCGACGGTGTGGCGCTTGCTTAAATGAGAAGCCAGTAAAGCATTGTAGTGGGCGATGCCACCGCGCCAAGGATACGCCGTGCTGACGATAATGATTTTCATTTCTTCTCAAAGCCCAGCTCGGCTTTAATCCCATAATTCGGCGTTTGATTCTGCGTCGCGGCGAGCATTTCACCCAGCAAACCGAACGAAATCATTTGCACGCCAATGATGAGCAACAACAAGCCGAGAAACAGGAGGGGGCGATTGGTGAGATAGCGCTGATTAAATAGCCGTTCGTAACTGAGATAAGCGTTGATACCAAAGCCCAGCATAAAAGCAATGAGGCCGCCCAGCCCAAACAAATGCAACGGTCGCCGCGTGTAACGCGTTAGAAACAGCACAGTCACTAAATCAAATAGGCCGCTGGTGTAGCGGGACAGGCCAAATTTGCTTTTACCGTGTTTGCGCGGGTGATGCCGCACTTCCGCCTCGCCGATACGAAACCCCTCTTTGTACGCCAACACCGGCAGGAAACGGTGCAACTGCCCGTACACGCGAATGTTGTCTGTCACTTCGCGCCGATACGCTTTCAGGCCGCAGTTGATGTCGTGCAGCTTGACGCCGGTAAAAAATCCGGTCACCGTGTTGAAAATTTTTGAAGCGAACCGTTTCGAGAATTTGTCGTGGCGGCGTTTTTTCCACCCGGAGATCAAATCGTAGCCTTTGTTCAGCTCTTCCAGCAAATGCGGAATTTCCTCGGGATCGTCCTGCAGATCCGCATCCATCGTCACGATATAATTGCCTTGCGCGGCGGCGAAACCGGCGGCGAGCGCCGCGGCTTTGCCGTAATTGCGCCGGAATTGAATGGCACGCACACGGCGGTCGCGCCGCTGCAATTGCCGCAATTTTTCAAACGAATCATCCGTCGAGCCGTCATCGACAAAAATAATTTCCGCACGCAGGCGCAGACGATTGATCACCTCGGTGATTTTCTCGTGCAGTTCCGTGAGTGAGGCTGCTTCATTAAACAGCGGAATCACCACCGAAAGCGCGGTCGTCTCGGTTCTCGCATGCGACGGTTGTGGACGATGAGGCGGCGCCGGAGCCGGGCGGGTTTTGACATTCACTTGTTCGACGCGGCCATCGGCAACAGCGGAACGTCTGTCGTTTTGTTCAACGGCGATGGAGGCCGCAACTGGCGCGGCAGGCCGTCGCGGTCGGTGGCGGAAATGATGCCGCCGATTTTTATGTTCAGCATTTTGCCGCGGCTGTTGTCCAGTCTGCGGCCTTTCCTGAGGTGTTTCGGAATTCATTGATTCTCTAAGATCGGGTTTTTGGTTTCGGGGAGATTGGCGGGATCGGAGAGATCGACGCGCCTCGCATTTTGCGGCACCCGAATGACGAATTCACTCGCGGCGATTTTGTTGTTGACTTCGATATGATTATAAAAAATGGTCAGGCGTTCTTTCAGCGCCGGACGCTGCATTTGAATGAGTTGTGGCAACCAAATGCCGCGTACCTGTCGGAACCGTTTGAAGTCCTGGCGCGCATACAACGCGCCGGTCTCGTCGCGCTCTTCGGCTTTTACCACCACGCCGCGAGCCGCATTGATCCAATAGGTGACCCGCCAGGCGGCGCTGTCGATGGCGGCAACGGCATATTGTGTCATTCCATTGACCGGCATCCCCTCGGTCTGGCGCTGTTGCCGTTTGCCTTCAATACGATACTCCTCGCCCTCGCGGGTTATGCTAAACGTGCTGTCAAAATGGGGCAACGCCGCGCCGACCAAACCGCTCATCATCTCGTCGTAAGTCAAATCCATTTGAAAAAACGTCAACGCGCCAACCTTCTGGGTTTCGCCAAAAAAATAAAGATTTTCCAAGGGGGAGAATGTCGCGAATTGATGGCGATCCGCAAAGAAAAAGCCGGCGTCGATTCCGAGCGCGGCTTCGACTTTGATAAAAATCGAATCCGGTTTCAAAACCAAAATTTTTGCCGGGGCCATGAGCCGCGCCTGCGGCGATTCAATGGTCAACGGACCTTCGCCGCGGAAGGTTTGCAGCCGCCGGTAGTTTTCCACGACCCGCGCATACAATTCTTCCGGCTGCCACTCACGCTCTAATTTCGGCGCGCGGCCGGCACAACCCAAAATAATAAAAAAGCAAAAAAATAATAAAATAAAAAATGATCGCTGCCAGCGTTTTAAACAAGTATAAAACTCGAAGCTTCGGCGCGGCAGTGAAATTTTCCCGCTGATTGAAGAAGCCCACGGATAAAAGTTTTCAGCAGCGGGTTTCTTCAATCCGCGGGCGAGTATTGTCTGGCGAAAAACCTTCAGGCTGCGTCCGTAGGAATTTTGTTCTGAGTTTGATGGTGTTTTTAGTAATTTTAAAATAAATGCCATGTTCAATCCGGCGTCGAACCCAGTTTCTGCTGCAAACTTTTGCGCGAGCCGTCCAGTTGCAGCGCCTTTAGCCAGTACTTTTGCGCATTTTCCATTTGCCCGAGTTTTTGATATACATCGCCGAGATGCTCGAACACTTCCGCGGACGAATCGCGCGTTTCAATCGCCTGCAAAATATATTTTAGCGCGTTTTCATAACCGCCCTGCTGATAATAAATCCACCCGATGGTGTCGAGAAACGCGCCGTTCTTCGGCTCCTTCTCCAGCGCGCGCTTGACCATTGCAATCGCGTCATTGAGACGAAGGCCGCGTTCGGATAAACTGTAAGCAAAATTGTTCAACAACGTCGCATCGTCCGGCGTAATCCGCAGCGCGCGTTGATACATCGAATCGGCTTCCGTGTGGCGTCCCAGTTCGTCGAGCGTCGAAGCCAGTGTTCCCAGAATATTGGTGTTGTCCGGATCGGCAATTAACGCGGTATTGAGATACGTCATGGCCCGCTCGTGCTGGCGCTGCTGGCTCAACACGACGCCGAGCAGAAAATTGACGTTGGGATTATCCGGGGCCAGCTCATACGCGCGCTCGAGATCCTGTTGCGCGGCGTCGTTTTTATTGCGGCGCATGTTGGTCAAACCAAGTTGCATCCAAACTCGAGGATCGCGTTTATTTAGCTGACTGGCCTTTTCGAGGTAAACGACGGCTGAATCTAAATGATTCTGATTGTAATGCCAGTCGCCGAACGCATAAAACACGAGATAATTTTGCGGCGCGATTTGCACCGCGCGCAGAAAGGCCTTGCCCGCGCGCGTCGTATCGCCGCGCTGCGAATAGAGCGCGCCCAATTGCAGCCATTTCTCGCCGCCGGTCGAATCCTTCTCGGCGCGTTTTTGCAGCAAGCCGGCCGCGCGATCGAGCGTTTGTTGCGATTTCTTCTTGTCGCCTTTCTGCTCGTAGATTTCGCCGAGTTGCATCAACAAGTCGACGTTACTCGTGTCGTTTGCAAAACGCGCCGACAACGAAACGATCACGGCATCCAGTTTTTTCTGCGCCGTCGTCGTGTCGCGTTTCTGCAAATACAGTTCGTACAAATCGCCGAGAATTTCGACGTTGCTCGAATCGAGACGGCTTTGTTTTTCCAGCAAGGCAATCGCGGCGCCGAGATTTTTTTGCGCGACAAACAGGCGCCGCAGCGCGTTGCGGATTTCGCCAAAATCATCGTTGCGGCTCAGAGTTTTTTCATACCAATTGATCAACGCCGCGGTGTCTTTTTTCGCTTCGTAAACCGCGCCGATGGAAAGATAAGCGCGCTCATCGCCGGGCGAATCTTTGAGATAATCCTGAAATGTTTGCATCGCCTCGTCATGGCGTTTTTGCGCCAAATAAAGCATGCCGAGTCCGAACCACTCGCGCGGGCCGGCTTCGCCGAGATCGAGCAGTTTCTGGTACATCGCAATGGCTTTGTCCTGCTCGCGGCGCTGCAAATAGTAGCTCGCCAGTACTGCGATGGCCTGCACGTTTTCCGGCGCGATGGTTAAAATCGTTTCATACTCTTTCACCGCCGCGTCGATTTGATTCTTTTCCCGAAATGCCGCGGCGAGATTTTCGTGTGTTTCAATATTGCGCGGATCAAGGCGCACGGCGCGCCGCAGGATTTGAATGGCGCTTTCCGCGCGATCCAGCCGCATGTAAACCTCGGCGATGGCGTTGTGCAACGACACCGACGTCGAATCAAACAGCAGCGCTTCATTATAAACGTTCAACGCCGTGCCGTAATCGCCGTTCATTTCGGCAAGCGCGCCTTGCACCACCAATTGCGTCGCGCGCGGGGCCGCTTCGCGGTAGGATTTGTATCGTCCCGCTGCGGTTTGGGATTGGTCGGTTAATTTCGGCGGTTTCCCCGCGCAGCCCAGCCACAATGCCAATAGAGGCAACAAGCCAAAGTTGAGAATGAGTTTATTTTTTTTCATGAGTGCTCGTCAAAGTCGCTTTGCTTTATGGTAAATTTTCCAGATCATTCAAATCTTTATAGCTGCCGCCGGCTTTTTTGTTGATCTTCAGATGTTTCAAGCTGATGAAATTCACTTTCACTTCATCGATGATTTCCATCGTTCGTTCGGCATAGCATTCGTCAAAATTCACGCCGGAAATAGCGGTAAAAATTTTTATGCAAACCGGCGGCAGCCCTAACTGGATGGAATTTTTGTCTTGCAAAAATGGTTCGGTCGATATTTCCGGCATATCGAAGCCGAATTCTTTCAGCGCCGCAACTATCCGTTCGGCATTTTCGGAGTTGCGGGCAATCCAGATATCCATGTCGGGCGTGGCGCGCGGATAGCCGTGATATCCGACGGCATAAGCGCCAATCACTAAATACTCAACTTCATGCTTGTAAAGCAGGCGCAGAAATTCTCTGAAGTCGAGATGCAATACTCCTTCCATTTAAAAGCTGTTGTTCCGTCTTATGGCAGGTTTTTCAAGTCGACCAGATCTTTAGCTCTGGCACTGGCCTTCTTATTGACTTTCAGATCGTGCAAGTTAATGAAATGAACGTTGAAATCATCGATCTTTTCAATGATCCGCTTGGCATAACACTCGGCAAAATCAACTCCCGAAATGGCGGTTGAGATATCAATGCGCAATGGCACCTCGCCAAATCGAACGATACTTTTATCCCGCAAAAATAAACTCGTTGAAAGCTCCGGCACATTAAACCCGAATTCCTTGAGTGCAGCAACCATTCGCTCGGCATTGTCGGGATGAATGGCGATCCAAATGTCAAGATCTTGAGTCGTTCTCTGATAACCATGATAGGCGACGGCGTAGCCGCCAATCAGCAGATATTCAACTCGCTCGGTGTGGAGAAATCTTAAAAAATCTTGGAAGTCGGGGGGTAGTTTTATCTCCATAATTTATCCACCGCAGAGCTTCGATATGCCGCAGTCTCTCAAAGGAAGCTCGGGAAAACCAATGCGGCCTTTCATCGGGCTCATCTCCGAGCGCTGAGACTGAAATGACGGTTTTATTGATTTTATATGGAAAAGTTAGCTCATTCATATTCTGGCTCAAATTGTGTATTGATTTGTTGCAACACGAATCTAATAAAAATATACCACAAATCCCCAAAAATAACAAGGAGATTTTTGCCTGCACATCGGCGCGCGGGGCGAAGTTCGACTTGCGCTCGAAGATTTTTCTAATTTGCAACAGCTCGCGGCGCAAGTCGAACTTCACATTTTTGTTGTTTCTTTCCCGTCAAATTTTTATCTTGCTAATCGCTTTTGCCGTTCGCTAAAAAATGAAGTCGACTGTTTAAATTAAAAAGCTGATTTACGTCTTACGTTTTACAAATAAATTTTCATGTCCCGTCTCAACGATCTCAATCCCGAACAACGACAGGCGGTCGGACATACCGAGGGGCCGTTGCTCATTCTCGCCGGCGCCGGTTCCGGCAAGACGCGCGTCATCACGTATCGTTTAGCTTACTTGCTCGAATCCAAACGCGTTCCGCCGGAAAATCTTTTGGCGGTGACTTTCACCAACAAGGCCGCGCGCGAAATGAAAGAACGGTTGGAAGGATTGGCGGGGAAGGTCGCGGCAAAAGTGACGCTCTCCACTTTTCACTCGCTCGGCGTGCGCATTTTGCGCAAGAATGTCGAAGCACTCGGCTATCGTAAAAATTTTGTGATTTATGACGAGTCCGACCAGCTCGCGCTGATTCGCGAGATTATCAAAGATGACGCGATGGAATTTGGCGGACACAATCCGGCGCAGTTGCTCGGCCGTGTTTCCGCCGCGAAAAATGGCGGCCACTCGCCGGAGCAATTGCACAAAACCGAAAACGCCGAGGAGCTGCTGTTTCGCGATCTGTACAGCCAGTACCAGCAGCGCACGCGCGGCTTCAATGCGATTGATTTCGACGATATTCTGATTCTGGCGACGAAACTGTTGGCCGAGCATGCCGAGGTCCGCGAGTATTATCAAAATCTCTATCGCTACATCATGGTGGACGAGTATCAGGACACTAATCCGCTGCAAGATCAGTTCATTGAATTATTGAGCGGGCAGCGGCGCAATCTCTGCGTCGTCGGCGATGACGATCAGTCGATTTACTCGTGGCGCGGCGCGAATCCGGAAATCATTTTGCATTTCGAGGAAAAATATCCCGGCGCGCGGGTGATCAAGCTGGAGCAAAATTATCGTTCGACGCAACTGATTTTGGACGCGGCGAATGCCGTGATTAAAAACAACAAACGCCGCAAAGGGAAAAATTTATGGACGGCGTGGCCGGGCGGTGCGAAAATCAAAGTGCTGCGCGGCGCGAATGAGCATGACGAAGCGGAAAAACTTTTTGCAGAGATCACCAGCCAGCGCCTGCTTGATGCAAAGCGGCGCTGCAGTGATTTCGCTATTTTGGTGCGCACGAATTTTCAAATGCGCCCGCTCGAAGAAGCGGCGCGCGCGGCGAATGTGCCGTATCAACTCATCGGCGGCGACTCGTTTTACGACCGCGCTGAGATTCGCGATTTGATCGCGTATTTGAAAGTGATACGCAATCCCGATGACGAGCTGAATTTCAAACGCGCGCTGCATTTCCCCAAACGCGGCATCGGCAGCCAAACGTTGCTGCGGATGCACGCGTATTGTGCGGCGCATCACAAAAATTTATATCGCGCCTTTCACGAAGCCGAGTTCATCGAAGACTTGCGCGGCCCGCTGGCGCAGGCGATGATTCAATTCGCGCATCTCATTGACGAGTTCCGCCGCAAATTTCACGACGGGCAGCTCAGCACCGTGGCGGAAGAATTGGTCAAACGTCTCGATTTCATGCGCGCCCTGCAGGAAACTTCGCACGACGAGAAAGTGATTGAGAAGCGCCAAAACAACGTGCGCGAGTTTCTCGGCAGCTTGAAGCGCTTCGAGCAAACCAGCGACGACCCAACGCTGGCGGGATTTCTTGATCGCCTCAGCCTCGTTTCGGATACGGATTATCTCAATCGGCAAGTTGATCGCGTCGTGATTTTAACCGTCCACGCGGCAAAAGGATTGGAGTTTCCCTACGTCTTTATTTACGGGATGAATGACGGCCAATTTCCCAGCAAGCGCGCCTGCGAAGAAGGCGGCGAAGAGGAAGAGCGACGATTGTGCTACGTCGCGCTCACGCGGCCGCAACGCGAATTGACGGTGAGTTTTTGCGACAAGAAAACGCGCTACAAGGAAGAGCTCGCGCTGGAACCGTCGCGCTTTTTGCGCGAGATTCCAGCGGCGCTTTTTGAAAATTCCCCGTTTAAAATTGAAAGCGCGGAAGAGACGACACAGCGGGAAGCCGCGGAACAGGAAGAGGCGCTGGCGATGATTCGGAAAATCAAGTCATCGCTCAAGAAAACGCCGGATTGATTTTCAAAATCCCCACACGGTGGCGCGCAGCTTTTCATAGGGCGAGGGCAGGACAACGTCGTTGCGGCGATAAATTTTTTCTTCCCAACTTTTTCCCGAGCGCCGATCGAAAATCATGAGGTGGCCTTGGGATTCGCCGAGTTTGTCAAGATATTCTCCCAATTGTTTCAAACCGTCGGCTGCGGTTTCGGCGTCGCGATATAATTTCAATTCCAAAACTTCGCGCTGCACGGCAACGCCCGGTGGAATCGGCCAACGGCGCAGCGCCGGATTGGTGGTGACCGGCCATTCGATCAGCATATCGGCGCGTTGATTGCCGACGGCGCTCTCACGCTGCAGATGTCCGCCGCCGTTGATGACGCGCTGCAGCCACGCATACAAAATCAGATGTGGCCCGGCTTCTTTGTAGTCAAAACGTTCCAGCCAGAACTCGCTGTCGCGGCGAAAAAACTGCTGAAATTCGCCGAGCAATTTGA
>Ga0247727_10020637_pt1 | contig 10046 bp, 5 predicted proteins | sample WisWelCaveWW1625_FD_202498 | JGI IMG/M metagenome (GOLD analysis project Ga0247727, IMG submission 202498) | Biofilm microbial communities from Wishing Well Cave, Virginia, United States - WW16-25 | ecosystem: Environmental > Aquatic > Deep subsurface > Groundwater > Cave microbial mat | place...
TCGGGCTCGAGGACGACGATCTCCTCGAGGTGCCGGCCGATCACCTGGAAGGCCATCTCTCCTCCGCGGCGCATCATACGCCGGGCGGGGCCGCCCGCGATCCGCCGTCGGGGTGCGCCGTCAACACCTTGACGCCGGCGCGGGGCGGCTTGCCTCGGGCGCCGGTGGTCCCTAGGTTCTACCTCTGCATGAGCGGCGCCTGGCGTCCCTTCGGGAAGCGTCTGTTCGTCCGGCTGGCCTTCGTTTTCGGAGGGGCGCTCCTGCTGTCGTTCGCCTTCGTCACCTTCCTGTCGATCGTGCCGATGCACCGGACGATCGAGACGGAGGTCAGCGACGATCTCCGCTGGGCGGCGGACGAGGCGCTGACCCGGGTGCGCCGCTACATCGAAACGCGCTGCAACGAGGTGAGCGTCCTGGCCACGCTGGGCCAGGTCGGTACGCTGCCGGCCGATCGGGCGGCCATGGAACTCGAGCGGCTCCTGGCCGCGGCCCGTGAAGACCCGGGTCCCGGCTACATCCGCCTCGATCTCGTCGACGCCGCCGGACAGACGATCGCCGCCGCCGGCGTTGCGACGGGGGCCGACGCCGCGCGGGCGCCCGACGACGCACGGATCCGGGCGGCGACACCGGCCGCGGCCTGCACGACGATTCTCCGGCCCGGCGACCGGCCGCGGCTCCTGGTCGCGACACCCGCGCCGGGGTCGCCGGGCGCGCGGCTCGTGGCGTCGCTCGATTGGGAGCCGTTCGCGACCGTCGTGACCTCGGCCAGCGTGGAGCGCGTTCCCCAGAACGACGAGACCTTCCTCCTGCTGCTCGACGGGGTGGGCCGGCTGCTCGTCGGTCCGGGCATGAGCGGCGCACCGGTCGAGCCGGCGCTGGCCGCGGCGAAGACCCTCGCCGCCCGGCCGGTGGAGACGGTGGGGATGGTGAAGACGGTGGATCTCGGCGCGAGCGGGAAATTCCTGGCCTTCGCCGCGGCCGACACTCCCGCCCCCGGGATGCCCGGCCTGCGCCTGGTCGCGTTGCGGAGCGCCCGCCACGCCAGCGCCGATGACACCGCCGGCATCGCCCGGGCGCTGCTCGCCGCCCTGCTCGGCCTGATCCTCGCCGGGTCGCTGTCGTTCGTCATCGCCCGCGACCTGTCGCGCCGGCTCGAGCGGCTGGCCGCCGGCACCCGGAGGCTCTCGGCGGGCGAGACCGGGGTGCGTCTCGCCGACGGCCACGACGATGAGATCGGCGACCTCGGCCGCGCCTTCGATCGGATGGCCGCCGAAATCGCCCGCGTGAGGTCGGGGCTCGAGGGGGCCGTGGCGCAGCGCACGGTCGAGATCGAGGCCAAGAGCGCCGCGCTCGACCATGCCCTGCGCGCCTCGCGCACCGCCGATCACGCGAAGTCGCAGTTTCTCGCCAACGTCAGCCACGAAATCCGCACGCCGCTGAACGGCATCATCGGCCTCACCGCCCTGGCGCTCGACGCCGACCTCCCGGGGGACGTTCGCAGCCAGCTGCTCCTCGTCAAGTCGTCGGCCGACGCTCTGCTCGGCCTGGTCAACGACATCCTCGACGTGTCGCGCATCGAGACGCGCCGCCTGACGCTGGAGCCGATCCCCTTCCGGATGCGCGCCAGCCTCGACGACGTGCTGGCGCAACTCGGTCCGCGCGCCGCGCAGAAGGGGCTGGCGCTCGACTGCCGGGTGGCGCCGGAGGTGCCCGACGACCTGGTGGGCGATCCGGGCCGCCTGCGCCAAGTCCTTTCGAGCCTGGTCGGCAACGCCATCAAGTTCACCGAGACCGGGCGCGTCGAGGTCGGGGTCGATGTCGAGCCGGCGCCGTCCGGGCCCGACGGCGTCAGGCTGGTCTTCGCGGTGCGCGACACCGGCATCGGCATCCCGGCCGACCAGCAGACGCAGGTCTTCGAACCGTTCACCCAGGTCGACGGCTCGAGCACGCGGCGCTACGGCGGGGTCGGGCTGGGCCTGGCCATCGCCACGCGTCTCGTCGAGATGATGCACGGGCATCTGTGGGTCGAGAGCGCGCCCGGGCACGGCAGCACCTTCCGGTTCACGGCGCGGTTCGCCCGCCCCGGCGCCGTCCGCGCCGCCGCCACGCCACCGGCGCACGGCCTCCGGGGCCTGCGCGCCCTCGTGGTCGACGACAACGACATCAACCGCCGCCTCCTCGAGACGCGGCTCGCGGCCTGGGGCATGCGCGTCGAGAGCGTGCCGGGCGGCGAGGCCGCGTACGGACGGCTGCGCGAGGCGCGCGCCGCGGGCGACCCGTTCATCGTCGCGCTGCTCGACATGCAGATGCCCGATGTCGACGGCTTCATGCTGGCGGAGCGCATCCGCGCCGACGCGACGGTGGAGGCGACCCACCTCCTGATGCTCACCTCGGCCGGCCAGCGGGGCGACGCGGCGCGCTGCCGCGCGATCGGCGTCGAGGCCTACCTGACCAAGCCGGCCCGCGAGGCCGAGCTGCGCGACGCCCTCCTGGCGATCGTGGCGGGGCGCCGGCCCGGGGACGCGCCGCGCGCCCTCGTCACCCGCCACGCCCTGCGCGAGGGACGCCCGGCGACGGGCGACCCGGCGATGGCGGACGGATCCGTTGCCGGCGTCGACCGCTCCACCCTCGACGCCGCCGATCTCCTGCGCCGGGTCGAGGGCGATCGCACCCTCCTGGCCGACCTGGCGCGCGCCTTCCTGGAGACCGCGCCGGCGCAGCTCGCGGCCATCGACCAGGCGCTCGACCGCGGCGAGGGCGCCACGTTCGTGCGCGCCCTGCACTCGCTCAAGGGATCGGTCGCCAACTTCGGCGCCGGCGCCGCGATGCGCGCCGCCGGACGAATGGCGGCGCTCGGCGACGCCGGCGACCTGACCGGCGCGCGCGCGGCGCGCGGCGAGCTCGGATCCGAGATAGAACGCCTTTCACGGGCGCTGGCGCCCTACCTCAAGGGGAACGGTTGATGCGCGTCCTGATCGCCGAAGACGACCTGGTCTCCCGGAAAATGCTCGAGGCGACGCTCGCGCGCTGGGGCTACGAGGTCGTCATCACCAGCGACGGCGAGGCCGCCTGGGAGGCGCTGCAGCGGGACGACGCGCCGCGCATCGCCATCCTCGACTGGATGATGCCCGGGCTCGACGGCGTCGACGTGTGCCGCCGCGTGCGCGCCCGCGAATCGGGCGACCCGGCGTACATCCTCCTGCTCACCGCCAAGGGGAACAAGGCCGACATCGTCTCGGGTCTCGAGGCGGGGGCCGACGACTACATCGTCAAGCCGTTCGACCGCGAGGAGCTGCGGGCGCGCCTGCAGGCGGGGATCCGCATCGTCACGCTTCAGGAAGCACTCGCCCTCAGGGTGCGCGAGCTCGAGGAGGCGATCGGGCGGGTCAGGACCCTGCAGGGCCTGCTGCCGATCTGCTCCTACTGCAAGCGGGTGCGCAACGACGGCGACTACTGGCAGCAGGTCGAGAGCTACGTCAGCGACCACTCGGACGCCCGCTTCAGCCACGGCATCTGTCCCGACTGCTACGAGAGCGTCGTCCGGCCGCAGCTCGCGAGCCTGACGCCACCCGACCGCAAGGCCTCCTGACAGTCCGGGTCGGACACACTCCTAACCCCGGCCGCGCTCGATCCCCAGATCGACGGCGACCCGCGCGATGTGCGCCATGACCCGGTCGACGTCGCGCGTCGTGGTGCGGTGGTTGAAGACCCCGAAGCGGAACCAGACCGCGCCGTCCATCATGACGGTCGGGAACCAGGCGAAGCCGCGCCGCTCGACCTCCTGCTGGATGGCACGCTGGGCGGCGTCGAGACGGGCGCGCGCCGCGCGGCCGGGCGGCGTTCCCCCGCCGCCGCGCGCCCAGGCCGGCAGGTAGCGGAAGCAGACGCTCGCCAGCTCGACCGGCGCGCCGCATGCCTCGAAGCGGCGATCGGCGGCCACGCGCCGCGCCAGGTGGGTAGCGACATCCATCGTGTGATCCACCAGGTCGCCGAGGCCGCGCGCGCCGATCATCTGCAGCGTCATCCACAGCTTGAGCCCGCGGAAAGGGCGCGATCCCTCGAGGGAGTACTGGTAGAGGTCGCGACGACCCGGATCGGCCTCGAGGTCCTTGCGCAGGTATTCCGGCTCGGTCGTGAACGACGCGCGCAGCGCGCGGCCGTCGCGCGCGAGCAGCGCGCCGAGGCTGAACGGCTGGAACAGCCACTTGTGCGGGTCGACCGTCACCGTGTCGGCCCGCTCGAGGCCGTCGAGCAGGCGCCGGTGCCGGCGCGAGAACAGCAGGGCGCCGCCGTACGCGGCATCGACGTGCAGGTGGGCGCCGGCTGCCCGGGCGGCGCGCGCCAGCGGCGCCAGCGGGTCGATGTTCCCGGTGTTCGTCGTCCCGGCGGTGGCGACCACCGCCATCGGCCGCAGGCCGCGCGCCCGGTCGCGGGCCAGGGCCGCGACGAGCCCGGCGGGCCGCAGCCGGCGATCGGCGCCGGTCGGCAGGAGCACGAGCGCCCGCTCCCCGAGGCCGAGGATGTCGAGCGCGCGTCCCACTGAGAAATGCGCCTGGTCCGAGGCGTAGACCCTGAGCCGCGCCGCCTCACCGCCCGAGCCCCGGAGCCGGCTCGCGAGACCCAGGGCCCGGTCGCGCGCCAACTTGAGGGCGATGAGGTTGGCGACCCCGCCGCCGCTCGTGAAGGTCCCGAAGGCGCGCGGCCCGAACCCGACGAGCCCGTTCATGAGCCGGATGAGGCGGGTTTCGACGTGGGTGGCGGCGGGCCCCGCCTTCCACGCGTCGGGCGACTGGTTGACGAACGCCGCCGGCAGCGCCGCGAAGGCGGCGGCCGGCAGCGGCCCGGGGGTGAACAGTCCGAACAGCCGCGGATGGCCCATCTTCATCGAGTGGCGCAGGATGTCGTGCTCGAGGCGCCGCAGCACCGTTCCAGGCGGCAGGCCGCGCCCGGGGATCGGCCGCGCGAACAGGCGCTCGAGCCGTGCGGCGCCGGCGCCGCTGTAGGCCGGCCCGCGTCCCGTGGACGCGGTCGCGCGCAGCGTCAACCGCAGCAGCCGCAGGCCGAAGCGCCGGGCGTCGGCGGGGCGATCGAGCAGGCCCGGAGAGGGGCGGCGGTGGCGGGGGCGCACCGACCCCGTCAGCGCGCCGGCAGCCAGCGGGCGATGCGGCTGCGCGGCCGGAGGATGGTCTTGTCGCGCTCGGGCGAAACCGACACGATGCCGATCTCGCAGCCGACCAGCGCCTCGATGCGCCGGACGTATTCGCGGGCGGCCTGCGGCAGGTCGTCGAAGCGGGTGATCGACGAGGTGTCGCTGCCCCAGCCGGGCAGCGTCTCGTACACCGGCCGGCACGATCGCAGCACGTCCGGATCGGCCGGCAGCGTCTCGAGACGCCGCCCGCCGTGCTCGTAGGCGACCGCGACCGGGATCGCGTCGAACGCGTCGAGGACGTCGAACAGCGTCAGCGCCATCGACTCGATCTGGTTGAGCGACACCGAGTAGCGTGCCACCAGGGCGTCGAACCAGCCGCAGCGCCGCGGCCGGCCGGTGGTGCTGCCGTACTCGCGCCCGCGGTCGCGGATGCGCCGGCCGTCCTCGTTGTCCTGCTCGGTCGGGAACGGCCCCTCGCCGACGCGCGTCGAGTAGGCCTTCATGACGCCGAACACCCCCTCGATGCGGATCGGGCTGATGCCGAGGCCGGTGCAGGCGCCGCCGGCGCTCGAGGCCGACGAGGTGACGTAGGGATACGAGCCGTGGTCGAGATCGAGCATCGTCCCCTGCGCCCCCTCGCACAGCATCACCGCGCCGTCGTCGAGACGGGCGTTGAGCAGCGCCGAGGTGTCGGTGACGTATGGTTCGAGCGCCCTTCCGTGGGCGAGGTACTCGGTCGCCACCGCCGCCGGCTCGGGATCGAACTCGGCCGGCAGCCGCCCGTTCCCCGATCCGCGCAGGACCCCGGCGGCGCGGGCGATCTTGGCCTCGAGCGTCGCGGGGTCGAGGAGATCGGCGACCCGCACGCCGTAGCGGCCGGCCTTGCTCTCGTAGGCCGGCCCGACCCCGAGTCGGGTCGTGCCGATGCGGCCGTCGCCCGAGGCCTCCTCGCGGGCGATGTCGCAGCCGCGGTGGTACGGCAGGATGACGTGCGCGCGGTCGCTGACCCGGAGATTGTCCCCGACCTGCACACCGGCGCGCCTGAGGCCGTCGATCTCCTCGAGCAGCGAGGCGGGGTTCACCACCATGCCATTGCCGATCAGGCACAGGACCCCGTCGCGCAGGATCCCCGACGGGACATGGTGCAGCGCCAGCCGGCGCCCGCCGGTCTCGATGGTGTGGCCGGCATTGGGGCCGCCGCCGTAGCGCGCGACGACGTCGACCCGCTCGGTCAGGAGGTCGACGATCTTCCCCTTCCCCTCATCGCCCCACTGGGCGCCGACCACGACGTAACCCGGCATCTAATCTCCAGGAAGATCGACCCGCTGCTGTCGCGCGGCCGGCCCATGCTAGGTGGGTGACCGCGAAAGATCAAGCGCGCAGCGGGTGGGGAGGGAGGCGTGTCGGGCGGGCGTGCTAGACTGCGCTCCGGGCCACGGCAGGCGGCCCTTCCCCGCGATCGCGGAGCGCCTCATGGACCCGGTGGTGCTCGACGGACAGGACCTCGAACTGGGCGCCATCGCCGCGGTGGCGCGCGGCGGCGCCCGTGTCGCCCTGGGCGCCCGGGCGCGCGCCGCCGTCGAAGCGGCCCATGCCGTTGTCGGTCGGATCCTGGCCGGGGAGACGCAGGTGTACGGGGTCAACACCGGGTTCGGCCACCTCAAGGACATCCGCATTCCCGGGGACCGGCTCGGGGCGCTGCAGGTCAACCTCGTAAGGAGCCATGCCGCCGGCGTCGGCGCGCCGCTCGACCCCGAGACGACGCGCGCCGTGATGTTCCTGCGCGCCCATGTCCTGGCGCGCGGCCATTCGGGCGTGCGGCCGGCCGTGGTCGAGAGCCTCATCGATCATCTCAACGGCGGCCTGCTGCCGGTCATACCCGAGCAGGGATCGGTGGGGGCCAGCGGCGATCTGGCGCCGCTCGCCCACCTGGCGCTGGCGCTCATCGGCGAAGGGCGCGTCGTCCTCGGCGGCGCGGTGCTGCCGGCCGCCGAGGCGCAGGCGCGCGCCGGTCTCGCGCCGCTCCGACTCGGGCCCAAGGAGGGGCTCGCCCTCATCAACGGCACCCAGTTGATCGCGGCGATCGGCGCCCTGGCGCTGCTCGAGGCGCAGGAGGCCGCGACGCTGGCGGATGTCGCCGGCGCGTGCAGCCTCGAAGCGCTCAAGGGCAGCCACCGCGCCTTCGACGCCCGGCTGCACGCCCTCAAGCCGCATCCGGGGCAGATCGACAGCGCCGCCAACCTGCGCGCCCTGCTCGCCGACAGCGCCATCGCGCGCTCGCACGAGGGCTGCGGCCGGGTGCAGGACGCCTACTCGCTGCGCTGCATGCCCCAGGTCCACGGGGCGGCGCGCGAGGTGATTCGATTCGCCTCGGGCATCCTGACGACCGAGATCAACGCGGTGACCGACAATCCGATCGTCTTCCCGGCCGACGGCGACCTGGTGTCGGGAGGCAACTTCCATGGCGAGGCGCCGGCAATGGCCCTCGACGCGCTGGCGATCGCGGTGGCGGAGATCGCCTCGATCGCCGAGCGCCGCATCGAGCGGCTGATGAACCCGGCGCTCTCCGGGCTGCCGCCCTTCCTGGCGAAGGACGCCGGCGTCAACTCCGGCTTCATGATGGCGCAGGTGACGGCGGCCGCCCTGGTCTCGGAGAACAAGGTCCTCTGCCATCCGGCGAGCGTCGATTCGATCCCGACCGAGGCCGGGCAGGAGGACCACGTGTCGATGGGCCCCATCGCGGCGCGCAAGGCGCGCGCCGTCGTCACCCACGCGCGCCGCGTGCTGGCCATCGAGATGCTGTGCGCCTGCCAGGCGCTCGACTTCGTGGCACCGCTCCTGCCCGGCCGCGGCGCCGCCGCGGCGCGCGCGGCGGTGCGCCGCGTCGTGCCGTTCATGGAGACCGACCGCGTCCTGGCCGACGACATCGCCGCGGTGGACGCGCTCCTCGCCTCGGGGGCGCTGCGGGCGGCCGCCGAGGCGGCCTGCGGGAGGCTGCGATGACCTCCCCGTCCGCGGCGGGACGCTCCGGGGTGCGGGCGCCGCGCGGCACGGCTCTGTCCTGCAAGGGCTGGGCGCAGGAGGCGGCGCTCCGGATGCTGATGAACAACCTCGACCCCGAGGTCGCCGAGCGCCCGGGCGATCTCATCGTCTACGGCGGCACCGGCAAGGCGGCGCGCAACTGGGAATGCTTCGACGCGATCGTGCGCGCCCTGCGCCGGCTCGAGGGCGACGAGACCCTGCTCGTGCAGTCGGGCAAGCCGGTGGGCATCTTCAGAACGCACCGCGACGCCCCGCGCGTGCTGATCGCCAACGCCCTGCTCGTCCCCGCCTGGGCCACCTGGGAGAAGTTCCGCGCCCTCGATCGGAAGGGGCTGACGATGTTCGGCCAGATGACCGCCGGGTCGTGGATCTACATCGGCAGCCAGGGGATCGTGCAGGGCACGTACGAGACCTTCGGCGAGGCGGCGCGGCGCCACTTCGGCGGCAGCCTCGCCGGCCGCCTGGTGCTGACGGCGGGTCTCGGCGGCATGGGCGGGGCGCAGCCGCTCGCCGCCGCCATGAACGGCGCGGTGGTCGTGGCGGTCGAGGTCGATGCCGATCGGATCCGCCGCCGGATCGGGACCCGCTACGTCGATCGCCGCGTCGACACGCTCGAGGAGGCGATCGCCCTGGTTCGCCCGGCCCTCGAGCGCAAGGAGGCGCTGGCGCTGGCGCTGCTCGGCAACGCCGCCGACATCCTGCCCCGCCTGGCCGCCGGTCCCCTGCTGCCGGACCTCGTGACCGATCAGACGAGCGCCCACGACCTGCTCAACGGCTACGTGCCGCACGGCCTCCCCTACGCGGAGGCGCTGCGGCTGCGCGTCTCCGATCCCGCGCAATACCTCGAGCGCGCCAGGGTCTCGGTCGCGGCCCACGTGCGCGCCATGCTGGCGCTCAAGCGGCGCGGCGCCGTCGTCTTCGACTACGGCAACAACATCCGCGAGGAGGCCCGCCTCGCGGGGGTCGCCGACGCCTTCGAGATCCCCGGCTTCGTGCCCGAGTACGTGCGGCCGATGTTCTGTCGCGGCAAGGGGCCGTTCCGCTGGGTCGCCCTCTCCGGCGACGAGCGCGACATCCGGCGCACCGACGAGGCGGTCCTCGAGTTGTTCCCCGACGACCAGGGCCTGAAGCGCTGGATTCGCCTGGCGGGCGAGAAGGTCGCCTTCCAGGGGCTGCCGGCGCGCATCTGCTGGCTGGGGTACGGCGACCGGGCGCGCTTCGGACTGCGGATCAACGAGCTGGTGGCCCGGGGGGAGGTCGGCGCGCCCATCGTCATCGGGCGTGACCACCTCGACGCCGGCTCGGTGGCGTCGCCGAACCGCGAGACCGAGGGAATGCGCGACGGCTCCGACGCCATCGCCGACTGGCCGGTGCTGAACGCCCTCCTGAACACCGCCGCGGGCGCGACCTGGGTGTCGGTGCACCACGGCGGCGGCGTCGGCATCGGCTACTCCCTGCATGCCGGGATGGTCGTGGTCGCCGACGGCACTCCCGAGGCGGCGGCGCGCCTCGAGCGCGTCCTCACGACCGACCCCGGCACCGGGGTGATGCGCCACGCCGATGCCGGCTACCCCGAGGCCATCGCCTGCGCCCGCGCGACCGGCCTGGACCTGCCGATGGTGCCCGGGGCCGGCGACTGACAGCGCCGCGGCGCCGCGGCGGCCGGACGACTTCCAGTAGAATCGCGCCCACGATGCCGATGGCCGCCGACGGACGCGTTGTCCTGCGGCGCGGGCGCGACACGCGCGCCCGCGCCGGACATCTCTGGATCTACGCCGGCGAGATCGAGCGCCTCGAGGGGGCCGCCGAACCGGGCGCCGTGGTCGACGTGGTCGATCCGCGCGGCCGTTTCCTC
>Ga0247727_10020638_pt1 | contig 10045 bp, 8 predicted proteins | sample WisWelCaveWW1625_FD_202498 | JGI IMG/M metagenome (GOLD analysis project Ga0247727, IMG submission 202498) | Biofilm microbial communities from Wishing Well Cave, Virginia, United States - WW16-25 | ecosystem: Environmental > Aquatic > Deep subsurface > Groundwater > Cave microbial mat | place...
GACGTCACGCCCCTGGTGACGACCACGAACCCAACCCTGGCTACGGTGGTCGAACGGGCCCGCATCGAGCAGCTGCCCGTCAACGGCCGGCGTATCGAGAACCTGCTCTACATCACCACTCCTGGTATCGAGGCAAGCTCTGGCGCGGTACCCCGAGTGTTTGGTCTGCGGTACGCGGTTGAGCTGCTGCAAGACGGAGCGGTGCTGGCAAACCGCCAGCGGCAGGAATTCCCCCAGCGGCCGCCGGGACTCGACACCATCGAGGAGTTCCGGGCGGAGACCAGCAACTCCTCGGCCAAGCTGAACCGCCCCGCCACCGTCATTTTGGTGACCAAGGCCGGCACGAACCAGATTCACGGTTCGCTTTTTGAGACTTCCCGCAACAGCGCCATCGGCGTGGCGCGCGCCCGCCAGGATTTCTACCTGAAGCCTCCTCCCCTAAATCGTAACGAATTCGGTCTCTCGTTGGGAGGGCCGGTTGACCTGCCCAAGCTCTACAGCGGGAGGAACAAGACTTTCTTCTTTTTTGCCTACGAGGGCTTCCGCCAGAGATCCGCCTCCACCCGATCCGTCACGATGCCCACCGAGGCGATGCGACGCGGTGATTTCAGCGGCCTGATCGACGCTTCGGGACGCCGCTTTAACCTATACGATCCTCAGACCACCGGCGCCAACTGGGTGCGGCAGCCGTTCTCGAACAACCAGATTCCGCTCAACCGCCGCAGTCCGTTGGCCACTCATCTGTACAACATCACGCCCTTGCCGACCCATCCCAACGTCAACCCGCTGGTGTCGGCCAACTGGTTCGGGACAGGATACGACAAGAGAAATCAGCTCACCGAAACAGCGCGAGTCGACCACCGGCTCTCCGACCGCGACCAGCTCTTCTTCCGGTACTCGCACAACCCTACTTCCCGGCAGTCTACGAGCTCCCTGGGCGGAGGCCCTACGACCCTGGATGGAAGGGCGAATGCGGCCATCGACGCAGGTGTCAACGACAGCGGCGTGGCCTCCTGGACCCACACCTTCTCGCCTACCTTCTTCAGCGAGACCATCTTCAGCGTGCAGCGGGACCATCGCGAGCTCACTCCCATCATCAACGAAGATATCGCCACGCAACTCGGGCTTTCCAATCCCTTTAAGGGTCTGGGCTTTCCGCGCATCACCTCCACCGGGTTCGGGATGGACTACGACTCCGCCGCCAACCTGAATATGGACTTCAGCCGAATCTACAACCTGGATCAGAATTTCACCAGACTGCACGGGCGGCACGAATTTCAATTCGGCGGGCGATGGCGTTACGAGTCGATCGATATTCTTGCGGACACCCAGGAGACGGCGGGACGCATCTTCTTCAACTCCCTGGGCACCTCTCTCTATGATCCTGCTTCCGGCAGCTCGTACGGCGCGGTTCCCCTCTCCGGCCACGATGGCGCCAACCTGTATCTGGGGGTCGCCACCTACTATGCAAGGTATTTCCCATCGTTCTTCCACATGAGGACGGGAGAGAACGCCGCCTACTTCCAGGACAACTTCAAAGTGAACTCCCGGCTGACTCTGAACCTGGGGTTGCGCTACGAATACAACAGTCCGGCCAAGGACCGCGACAACACCATCCTCGGTTTCAATCAAAAGACGCACGCCATCGTGATGGGGCGGACTCTCGAAGACCTGGTGAAGCTGAACCACGCCCATCCCGCCATCGCGAAAGGTTATGCGGACCTGGGTGTGAAGTACGAGACGCTGGAGCAGTCCGGCCTGCCGAAGAACTTCGTCCATCCCAACCGGTGGGATTTTGGGCCGCGCTTCGGGTTTGCCTACCGGATGGGCTCGGCGAGCCGTCCCATCGTGCTGCGCGGCGGTTACGCTCTCTATAGCTTTCCCGAATCGTTGAAGCTGCTCACCTGTAATACTCGGGCGATTGTGCCCACCACCGCCACGTTCACTAACAATCCCAATTCGGCGCAGCAGAGCCCCGACGGGCTGCCGAACTACCTGCTCCGCTCCGTGCCCAGAACCATCGCCGGGGCGAACAGCCAGGATGTCCTGGACCTCACCAAAGTCACCGGCCTCAGCCGAGGCTCCGCAACGGTCTACCACATGGACCCGCACCTGCCGACGGCGCGCGCCCACGAGTGGAACCTCACCTTGGAACGGGAAATCGTTGCCGACACCAGCGTCCGGCTGAGCTACGTCGGGACCAACGGCATCCGGCTGAACCAGTATTACGCCTACAATGACGGACCCAGCGCCTATGTCTGGTACGCCACCACCGGCTTGCCCTTGCCAACCGGGGAGTATGCCAACGTGGCAACTCGTAATTTCGACCGGGAGGTCCTCGGCACCATCCAGCAGTACCAAAAGAGCGGCTGGTCCAACAACTCGAGCTTCGTCGCCGAGGCGCAGCGCCGGTATTCCGGTGGTTATGCGTTTCAGGTGTTCTACTCGATGAGCAACGCCATGCGCGCGGGCGGTGACGGCTATCGCGACGACATCCTCAGGGCCCCCAACACTTTTCTGCCGGGGGCGGTCCCCGATGACAATCAGGCCCGCAACCGGCTCCAGTTCTACCGGCGGGACATTGCCATTCCCAAGCATCGCGTGAATTGGAATTGGATCGTCGATCTTCCGATCGGTCGCGGCAAGCCGCTGGGACGCAACTCCCGTGGCCTGCTCAACGGCCTCATCGGCGGCTGGCAGATCGCCGGCAACGGAGCGCTTGTCAGTCGCTACTTCCAACTGCCGACCACGATGTGGGGCACGCCCGGAAGGGTCGAAGTCTACGGCAAGCAGTACCCGATTCAGGATTGCCGAAGCGGAGTCTGTTACGACGGGTGGCTCTACTACAACGGCTACATCCCGGCCAACCGGATCAACAGCGTTGACGCCCGCGGCAATCCCAACGGCGTGATGGGAGTCCCGTCCAACTACAAGCCGGCCATCCAGCCAATCATCCCCTACGGCACAACCACTCCGCAGCCGAACGCGCCGGCCGGAACCAACCTTCAATCGTTGTGGGACACCAACACCGTGTGGGTTCCACTGAGAAACGGGGCCGTGCAGCGCGTCGAGTACAACAACAACCTCCACCCGCTCCAGAACCAGTTCGTGCTCGGCCCCATGCTGTGGTCGATGAACGCCTCCGCGTTCAAGTCGATTCAGCTTCGGGAACAAGTGTTTCTCCGCTTCAATATCGACTTTTTCAACGTGTACAACATGCCCGGCACCAACCTGCCCAACGCGACGACAGGAATCATCCTCAACCAGACGTCCGCCAACTCGTCTCGCGTCCTGCAACTGACCGGGCGGCTGAGCTGGTGAGGACCGGGAGCCGCGGCTTGAAACTCGCCGCTCTAACGCCCGTCATTCTCCTGACGGCTGGATTCTTGCGCGCGGACATAAGCCGCCTTGCCGAAGCCGTCCGAAAGGCTACCGGCTATCAGCGGCAAGGCTTGTATCAGGAAGCGGAGAAAGCGGCGGCCGAAGCCCTCTCCCTGCTGGACAAGGCCGGCACGCCGGATTTCGACGTCGCCGGAAGCTTGAACGACTTGGGGGCGCTGGCCTACGCTCAGGGCGAGCTGGAGCGTGCCGAGCGGCTATTCATGCGGTCCCGCGACGCTTACCAGGCGCTGGCGGGGCCTGACGACACCAGGCTGGCCGGTGTTCTATTCAATCTGGCGGGAGTGTATGTCGACCAGGGACGATCCGCGCAAGCCGGGCCGCTGTATCGCCGCGCTCTCGAGATCCGGGAGAGTGCGCTCGGCCCGGCGCATTCGCTGGTAGCCGAGGTTGCCAACAACCTGGGATTTCTGTACATGAAGCAAGGAAACTACAATGAGGCCGAAAGCCGGCTGGTCGCAGCCTTGCGCGTATGGGAGACGATGGGTGATTCTCATGCGAGCTACATGGCCGTTGCCTTGAACAACCTTGCCATGCTCCACAAGCTTCGGGGCGGATTCGATACGGCGGAATCACTTTACCGGCGGGCTCTGGCCGCGGAAGAAAGGATCTTCGGGCGAGGTCATCCCGAAGTCGCGGTTACCGAGATCAGCCTGGCCGCTCTCTACCGCAAGCTGGGGCGCGTCGAGATGGCGATCGATTCGTACCGGCAGGCACTGGCGGCCTTGGAAAAAACCCTCGGGGCTCAGGATCCCTTGGCCGTCCAGACCCGGGCGCAACTGGGCGAGCTGATCGCCGGCATCGCGAAACCGGGGGAATTTCAGATCCTGATGGTCCGCACCAAGAAGGAAGCGGAAGATCTGCGCCAGAGCATCGAACAAGGCCAGGACTTCGCCGCTTTGGCCACTCGTTATTCCATCGATCCGACCGCCTCCAGCGGCGGTTATTTCCAAACTGGATCTTCCGGCCTTCGACAAGAGCTTCGCACCGAGTTGGACCGGCTTGGTTTGGGACAAGTGAGCGGTGCGTTCGCGCTGGCCGGCAATTGGGCAATCGTGAAGAGGATAAAATGACTCCTCACCGGCGGGCGTGGCCCCATGCCCCGGCCATCCTGGCGCTGTTGGGATCCGCTGTGGCGATGCCGGGCGCTGCGGTGGCGCAGGAGAAACATGCGTCGCGGCCATGGCGCATCAAAGGCCAGTTGTCGGAAGCCTGTAGCTGCGCTGTGCCTTGCGCATGCAATTTCGGAGAGCGGCCCTCGCCCTATGAATACTGCCACACCATGTGGTCGTATTGGGTGCAGGAGGGGAACTGGGACCACCAGGTAAGGCTGAACGACCTGCGCGTCGGCGGCGTGGAGGGACCAGGGGGAATCCAGGGCCTCCTGGACGCGCGCGCCGACGCAACCCAGCGCGCAGCGATGGAGAACATCTGGCATTTGTTGAGCGGGCGCATGCTTTGTCTGATGCGGCTGTGGCCCCTCAAAGCCAGCGGCGCCGAACCCGGCGAGCGGCCCGCGCAGCAGGGTTCCATCATCCGCACGCGTTTTGTAGAGCGACAGTTCCTCGGTTTCGAGTATGTGCCGATTGATCACGTCATTACCGAACGCGGAGCCAAACTGACATTTCCAGACGGAGGATTCGAGGCCGCCTATATCTTCGGTCGCGACGCAGCAAAACCGGTGACCGTAACCAACATTGTGTCGTGGCCCATACCCGTGAGCATCAAGGGCAAGACGATCTATCTTCGGTACAAGAACAAGTTCAACCAACTGGATTATCAAGGGACCAACGCCAACCAGGGACACTTCGATCTGTCCCACACCCAGCCCGCTGCGCGCCCCATGATGGCGCCGAAGTGAACCTGAACCGCGCCACGCCGCCTTGATGGTGCCGGGAGTGAGTCTCCGTGCCTCCAGATCCATGCGCCACCGGCGGCGGGCTGGCGGGCAGGTGCAAGCCTGACAGAACCGGTAAGATCAGATCCATGGACCTCACGAAGCACTCCAGCCTGGCGCTCGGTGGCAGGGCGGCATGGCCCAACTTGTTCGTGTTTCCGCAGGAGCTGCGGGATGCAATTCCTGATTACGGATCTCGAGCCCTGGTGTTCGACGCCGTGTCGGGCTCGACGGATAATCTGCCAGCCGAGATCTCCCGCCGGGCCGGCGCAATGGCGTTCGAAACCGGTCCGCGGGCCCAAGCTCGATTCCTTGTCCATGAATCCGGCAGGCTCGATTGCCAATTTGTGCTGTGGGTGGATCTTGACTCCGTCAGCATGCGGGCGCTCGGCCAGTTCCTGGTAGAGTTAGCGGACCGGGCCGAAGCCCGGCAAGCATGACTTTCGACGACCGGGACCCAGCCGGCCGGTGGAAAGCCGTTTGAACCTCAGCTCCTCGCGCTCGCCGCCCGGTTCAGCTTTTCGATCAGCCCCACCAGCCGAGGCGCTTCGCCGATCTCGCCGCCAAAGCGCAACGCGTTATAGCCGCGGGTGAACTCATCGACCAGCACACCGAGCTCGCCGGCCGGCAGCCGCCGGGCAAACTCGGCCGGGGTCATCCAGGAAGGCTTCCGGTAGCCTCGCCAGTCGAGCGCCGCCTGCATCCGCCGGTAGAGGAGCACGGCGTCGGAACCGTCGACTTGTCCGAACTGGATCCGCCGCCAGCTGCGCCGGGCGATCCACCACCCGCGCCCGCGCCGGCCGATGAGCCACAACCCCGCCAGGGCCGCCGCGATGACGGGCGCCAGCAGGGCCGGACCCTTGGATACCGCTTCACCCGCCTGGTCCCATAGTCCCTTCATCCTGTCCAGCCAGACCGCCGAGAAGCTCCGGCCAGACTGGCCCATGCGGTCGGCCAACACCGCCTGGCGGCTGAGATCGTAGCCGAGAATCCACTCCTGCCAGAACGTTTCGGCGGCGTCGGCATACAGCATCCAGCGCGACCAGAACGACAGGCGCCGTGCCTCCGGATCCGGCGGCGTCGGATCGAAGATTCTCCACCCGCGGCCGCCCAGGAATGCCTCGACCCAACTGTGAGCGTCGGAGGCGCGAATCACCTGCCAGCCGCTGATCGGGTTGTAGATTCCGCTCTGAAACCCGGTCACCACGCGCGAAGGAATACCGGCCGATCGCAGCATCACCGCCATCGAGGACGCGAAGTATTCGCAATGCCCGCGGCGCCGTTCGAACAGGAAATCGGCCAGCGGGTCGGCCGGCGGACGGGCTGGCAGCTCGAGCGTGTAACCGTATTGGCTCGACAGGTGCCGCTCGATGGCCCGCGCCCGCTGCTCGTCGCTCCCGGCGGCGGCCGTCAGCCGCCGGACCAGGTCGTGGATTCTCGGGTCCATGGGAGGCAATTCCGTGCATTGACGTCGCATTTCATCGGAAATCTGAGTCCATTCCGGAGCCGTTTCCGGCTCGCCTCCCAAAAAGCTCCGGGCGCTGTAGCGCGCGCCGGCGGGCGAGCCGTAGCCGAGCCGGTATCCGCCGCCGAGGGTCCGGATCAGCAACGGCGCGTCGATCTGGACGAACTCCGGCAGGCCGGCGAAGAACAGCGTGTCGGCCAGCGAGCCGCGGACGTGGACTTCGTAATGGGCTCGCCGGCCGGGCCGCCGGATCTGGGCGAAGTCCGCCAGCCACGCCTGCCCGCCGGTCACCGGCACCTGCTGCCGCCCGGAGAAATCGTTGAACCAGCGCCGGCCGTCGAAGCGGTGCAGCGCCGCGCCGCGCCACTTCAACGCCGGCGGCTGGCCCTCGGCGAATCGGACGTGGATCAGCGGGGTGGACTGCCGCTGGATTTCGCCGATCTGCCCGAGACGAACTTCGTGGGAGAATCCAGGCAGCAGGAGACGCTCGGATACCAGGTACTGAAACGCGGCGCGCGCCGTTCGCGGCAGCATGAAGAACAGCCCGGCGGTGGTCGCCAGGATGCCAAGGCTGACAAACGCCGTCACCGCCGCCAGCCGGCGGACCGTCGCCGCCGGCCCGTTGCGGCCGGCGGCCGTCTCGGCCGCGCGACGGATCTCGCTGGCGATCATGTGGGCGACCGAGGAAACCAGAAACAACGCCAGAAACAGGAAGAAGCTGATATTGGCCGACAACACCGAGGCCGCCAGCAGCTCCAGAAACGCCACCATCCGGAGGAAAGAATACTGGCGGTTCGTCCCGGCGGTCAGCACCAGCGCCGAGGCGAGGAAGAAAACAAGGTGGACCGTCGCCGCCAGAAAGTCCCGCGAGAGGAACTGATAGTCGACCAGGTAAAAGACCGTGTACGCCAGCGCCGCCAGGCTCACCGTCCGGTTGGAAAAGCGCGGCCGCGCCAGCCCCCACATCATCAGCCCGCGGAGCCCCAGCGCCGCCCCCGCCAGCGCCGTTGTCGGCGCGTCCAGATGGCCGGAAAAGACCACGGCCAGGTACCCGCAGGCCAGCATTCCGAGCAGCGAGATCTGGAAGAACCGCTCGATGCCGTTCGCTGGCATGGGCGGTCAGAACCGGCGCACGCTGCGCAGAATCGGGTCCGTGTTTCCCCCGCCGGGCAAGTCGACGGCGTGAACGTTCTTCCAGTCCTTGTCCTTGGCGCCGATGTAGAGCGCCCGATCCCGCTCGGCGCCCATGAGGATGACCGTGAGGTCCTGTTTCGCGTACGTCAGCGCCCGGTACTGCCGCTCGCCGGTCTCCGAGAGCCAGCGGTCCGAATCCGGCGTTCCGAGCCTGCGCGTCACGGCGTGAAAATTGTCGAGCGCGGTCAAGCCGAGGTCCAGTTGGAGCACCGGCCTCAACTCGACGCTCCGGCCCGACTGGCGCCCGCTGAACAGGCTCACCACCAGGAAACAGCCGATGACGCCTGCCACCAGCACCACCGCAATCAGCCGGCCGATCCGCGACTCGGCGCCGGAGGCATGCTGGCGCGGCGGCGGCGGCTCCGAATTCGCGGTCCTGGGGGCTCCCCCGCGCGGCATCTCGAGGATCCGCCGCTCGTGCGGCCAGATCGAGCCGCTTTTCAGCTCCAGTTCCCGGCGAAGGCCGACAATCGTCACCGGGTGGTCCACCGGCGAGACCTCGCCGAGATACCCGCGCGGAATCCAGACTTCGATCCCGATCTTCGGATTCCACACCTGGATCTCGGACCAGGTTCCCTGGCGGAACACCCATTCGTTGTGCTCGACGTTCACGATCGGAGGGTAAAACGAGAACGAACGTTCCCCCAGCTCGTCCAGCTTCGGCGGCACGGGGGCGGCAGGCATTTTCCCGTCCCATCTTATCGCACACGGCCGCGCGTCCCGGCCGCCGGGAGGCGCGCGCAGCCGCCGCTCGGCTACGATACAAGGAGATGGACAATCTCCGCGGTTTCACCGTCGGCCCCGATCCGTTCGGCAAGACCTGGACCGTGGAGTTCGGGTGGCTCCAGACGGCCGTCGCGATCCGGCACAGCGATTCTGTCGACGTCAAGTTTTTCCTCTCCGACGGTCAAACGAGGGTGGAAAAGGTCGTTGCCCTCAGCCATCCGGATTTGCTCGATCTCAGCCGGGACAGGGGCCAGGAGCTCACCGACCCGTGGTGCATGCGACTGGCCGGCGCGCACCTGCGCTACATGATCGAGACCGGCGAGGACATGGAAAAGACCCTGGTCACCGTGGGAGCCGACGACCTGGCGCGGTACGCAGCCGCCTGACGGCCGCGGCCGCGGTGGACTTCCCGTGGCCGGGCGTTACCATAGAGCTATGGTTCGACTGGAGACGGTACTGGATTCCTGGAAGGCGGTGCGCGAGGACACGGCGCGGGCGGTCGAAGACTTCCCGTCCGCGGAGCTTGATTTTCGGGCCACGCCGGAGCTGATGAGCTTCCGCGAACTCGGACGACACATCCTCGACGCCGGTCAGGCGCTCACCGGCATGATGCTGGACGAGGTCGAGAGCTTTGCCCTGCCCGGCATTCGCGAGCGGTTTAAGGAGTACTTCTCGCCATTGGCTACCGACGCCGGCGCCGCCGAGCTCGCCGCCGAACTGCGGCGGGCCGCCGACGAGCGCTGCCGGCGGCTGCTCGATCGTTCCGCGGATTTCTACGCGCACATCATCACCCGCTTCGATGGCCAGCGGGTCACGCGTCTCGAGATGTTGCAGTTCGTCAAGGAGCACGAGCTCACGCATCGGTCACAGATGTTCCTGTACCTGCGCCTGAAAGGGATCGTGCCGCCGACCACGCGCCGGCGCGAGGCGAAGAAGTAGCCCGCTCGCCCGCGCCCGCCTGCCCTCCCCTTGCATTCCAGCCAGATTTTTGTATAAAGGTGTTTGCACCGCGGTTTGCGGAGGAAGTTCCCATGGTGAATTGCCCAGTTTGCGACGCACACATCGATGTAGAAGAAGACGACCTCGACGAAGGGGACTCCCTGGTTTGTGAGGAGTGCGGCGCCAGCCTTCACGTCGCCGGCGTCAAGCCCCTGGATCTGGAAGAAGCCGAAGAGGAAGAAGAGGACGAGGAGAAAGGGGAGCAGGAGTCCGGCGCCGAGGAGGACGAAGACGAGCCCTGGCGCTGACCCATCCGCGTCCCCGCCGGACCGCTGCGATATAATGGAAGGAAAGAGGACCCATGGGATCGAGATGGCTTGTCATTTCACTTCTCATGACCGCGCTTGCGGCGCCTTACGCTTTCT
>Ga0247727_10020639_pt1 | contig 10045 bp, 10 predicted proteins | sample WisWelCaveWW1625_FD_202498 | JGI IMG/M metagenome (GOLD analysis project Ga0247727, IMG submission 202498) | Biofilm microbial communities from Wishing Well Cave, Virginia, United States - WW16-25 | ecosystem: Environmental > Aquatic > Deep subsurface > Groundwater > Cave microbial mat | place...
ACCGCCCCGCGGCCATGGCGGGTGGCGCCGGGCTCGACGGCCGCCGACGCCGCCTCCGGACCGGGCGCCTCGCCGAAGAGCCCTCCCTGGAGCGCCTGCGACGCTGCCGGCGCGCGCGCCGGCATTCCCACGGGAAGCGCGCCCGTAGTTTTTTCCGCGGCCACGGCCGCCACGGACGCAGCGCCCGCGGGCGGACGCCGGATCGTCTCGACACCCATCAGGCGGAGCCACTCGAGCCGCGTCTTCAGGGCCCGCGCCGCGCCGTCGCCGGCGCCCATCACCGCCCCACCCGGCCCGCGCGCCGTCCGCGCCCGACTCCGGGCACCTCGCCCGCCCGCTCCCGCAACAGCGGCTCTGCGAGGTCGAGGATGGCGCGCGCCATCTCCTCCTTGCTCATCAGCGGCAGATCGACCGGACGTCCCGACCGGCGCACCACCAGCGCCCGGTTGGTGTCGGCCTCGAAACCTTCCCCCGCCACGCCGATGCGGTTGGCGACCACGAGGTCGAGGTTCTTGCGGCGCAGCTTGAGGCGCGCGTTGCGCTCGAGATCGTCGGTCTCCGCGGCGAAGCCGACGAGCACCTGGTTCGGCTTCTTGCGCCGCCCGAGCTCCTCGAGGATGTCCGGTGTAGGCACGAGCCGCAGGGTGATGGCGCGGTCGGCGGCGCCGGCGGCCTTCGCCCGGCGCCGCAGCGTCTCTTTCTTGACCTTCGATCGCGCCCGGTCCTCCGGGCGGTAATCGGCCACCGCCGCCGCCTTGAGGACGAGGTCGGCGCCCTGGGCCTGGTTGAGCGTGGCGCTGAACATCTCGTCGGCGGTTGCGACGCGCACGACGCTCACGCCGGCCGGGGGCGCTATAGACGTCGGGCCGGAGATCAGGGTGACCTCGCCGCCGCGCGCCGCCGCCTCGGCGGCGAGGGCGTAACCCATGCGTCCCGTGGAGGGGTTGCTGATGAAGCGGGCCGGGTCGAAGAACTCGCGGGTGGGGCCCGCGGTCACGAGGACGCGACGACCCTCAAGCCCGCGCGGGCTTTTTTTTTAAGCAGCGCCAGCGCCTCGGCGACGATTGCCGCCGGCTCGGCCATGCGGCCCACCCCCTCGTCGCCGCAGGCGAGGTCGCCGACGCCCGGATCGATGACCCGGACGCCGCGCCCCTTGAGCATCGCGACGTTGGCGCGGGTCGCCGGGTGCTCCCACATCCAGACGTTCATGGCGGGCGCCACGACGACGGGTGCGGTCACCGCCAGGTGGAAGGTGGTCAGGAAGTCGTCGGCGAGCCCGTGCGCCATCCGCGCCAGCACGTTGGCGGTGGCCGGGGCGATCAGGAAGAGGTCGAGGCCGCGCGTCAAGGTGATGTGCTGGATGTCGGCCCCCTGGCTCAGGTCCCAGGGATCGCTCAGGACGCGGTTGCCGGACAGGGTCTGCAGGGTCAGCGGGGTGATGAACCGCTGGGCGTGCTCGGTCATCAGGACGTGCACGTCGCACCCGGCCCCGGTCAGGCCGCGGACGATCTCGGCCGCCTTGTAGGCGGCGATCCCGCCGGTCACCCCCAGGGCGATGCGCGGCCGCCCCGGGGTCACGACGATGGGCGTCCGGCTTCGTGGCGGGCGACCTGCGTGCCCGCTTGTGCCGTCACTCACCCGTCGACCCCGTCTCCTCGACCGCATACGACTCGGTGGTGACCTCGCTGACCTCGGTCTGCACCGGGGTTTCGTCCGGGAACGGCCCGTAGGAATAGGCGATCGCCCCGGCGAGGACCTCCTCCTGGGCCACCGTCACCGGCTTGAAGGAGAGCGAGTCCACGCGCGGCCGGGCGCCGCGCTGCAGCTGCTTGCAGCGCTCCGCCGCGATGCTGATGAACTCGAACTTGTTGCCGATCGAATCGAGACGAACCATCCAGCCTCCTCCGGCGCCGTTCACGGGAGCCGAACCGGCCGGCGCCGCGTTCGGGAAGCCCGCATTCTAGCCGAAAGAGGTCCGGTCTCAAAGCCGCCGGGAGGCCTCAGGCCTCGGGCTGCCGGAACCGGGCGGCGATCGCCTCGAGCCGCCCCGCCTGGCGCTCGCGCCGGGAGCGCACCGCCAGGACGACCGCGCGGAGGCGCTCGTAGGCCTCGTCGAGGTCGTCGTTGACGATGAGGTAGTCGTAGAGGTGCGCCTGGTCCATCTCGCCGCGGGCGAGGCCGAGCCGGCGCTCGAGCGCATCGGGCGCCTCGCTCCCCCGCCCCTCGAGCCGCGCCCGGAGCGCCTCGGGATCGGGGGGCAGGATGAAGATGTGCACCGCCCCGGGATCGAGCCGGCGCACCGACGCGGCCCCCTGGGTGTCGATGTCGAGCAGGACGTCGCGGCCGCGCCCCTGCGCGGCGCGCACGGCCGCCGCCGAGGTGCCGTAAAGGTGCCCGGCGACCAGCGCCCACTCGAGAAACGCGCCCTCGGCCCGCAGCGCCGCGAATTCCCCCTCGCCGACGAAGTGGTAGTCGACCCCGTCGCGCTCGCCCGCGCGGGCGGCCCGCGTCGTGTGCGACACCGAGAACTCGATCGCCGGCACTTCGGCCAGGAGCCGCTTGCACAGCGTCGTCTTGCCGGCCCCGGAGGGCGCCGAGACCACCAGCAGGCTGCCGGCCCCGGAGGCCGCGCCGCCGGCCGACGCCGCGCCACCGGGCGACGCCACGCCACCGTGAGCGGGAGCGCCGGGCGCCGGGGGACGCCGCGAGCGGCGGTCACTCAAGGTTTTGCACCTGCTCGCGGATCGCCTCGACGATCGAACGCACCCGCAGCGCCGCCTGGCAGATCGGCAACGCTTCCGACTTCGACGAGATCGTGTTGGCCTCGCGGTTCATTTCCTGCATGACGAAATCGAGCGTCTTCCCGACCGGTCCGGGCGGGTTCTCGAGGAGTCCGCGCGCCTGCTCGAGGTAGCCGCGCAGCCGCACCAGCTCCTCGGTGATGTCGACGCGGTCGGCGAGGAGCGCCACCTCCTGCGCCAGCCGCGCCGGGTCGATGCGCCGATCGCCATCCAGGATGACGGCCAGGCGCGCGCGCAGCCGCTCCCCTTGCAGCGCCGGCTGGCGCGCCGCCTCCTCGCTCATCAGCCGGGTCTCCTCGTTGATCTCGCCGAGCCGCGCCAGGAGGTCCGCGGCCAGGCGATCGCCTTCGGCGGCGCGCATCCCGTCGAACGCGTCGAGAGCGGCGTCGAAGGCGTGGCGCAGGGTGGCGCCCGCCGTCGCGGGGTCGAGCCCCGCCTCCGGAACGACCTGCACGACGCCGGGGAATCCCAGCACCTGGTCGACGCCGATGGCGCCCCCGAGACGGTGCTTCCGCTTCAACTGGCGGGCGGCATCGAGGTAAGCCTCGACGAGAGCGCGGCGCACCTCGAGCCGCACACCGTCCGGGCGGCCGGCGGTGATGCCGACCACGGCATCCACCCGGCCGCGGGCCACGCGGGCCTGGATCTTCTGCTTCAGCTCGGCCTCGAGGCCGGCGAACTCGCCCGGCAGTTTGACGCGGCTGTCCAGGAAGCGGTTGTTGACCCCTTTAATCTCGACCTCGAAGCGCACGCCGTCGCGCTCCGCGGCCCCGCCGCCGAAACCGGTCATCCCCTTGATGCCGCCCCGCATCACCACGCGCTTCGCGCTCACGCCGCCATCCGCATTTGCCCGCCGATCACGCCTCGGAACCCCCGCTTCGGGCCCGGATCATATCCCACGCCGCGGCGGCGGCGCGCCCGATGGCGCCCGGTTCCCCGAGCCGGCCGCGCACCTCGGCCAGCCCTTGGCGCGCGGCCGCGGCGCGCGCCGGGTCGGTCAGCAGGGCGCGGATTTCGAAAGCGATCCGCTCAGGCGTGCAGTCGCCCTGGACCAGCTCCGGCACGAGCCGACGCCCGACGATCAGGTTCGGCATGCCGATGTGCGGCAGGCGCGTCAGGAGGCGCGCCAGCAGGTGGGTGACCGGGTTCATCCGGTAGACGATGACCATCGGCACGCCGAGCAGGGCGGTTTCGAGTGTTGCCGTGCCCGAGGCGACGACGGCGCAGTCGGCCGCCGCGACGGCATCGTAGCGGTCGTCCGTGACCAGGACCGGCCGCGGCCCCTGCCCTGCGAGGGCCGCGACCCGCTCGGCGAGGTCGCGCCGGTCGCAGGTCGGCGCCACCGGCATCACGAACTGCACGTCGCGGAACTCGGCGGCGAGCCGCCCCGCGGCGCCGAGCATCGGCGCCAGGTGCGCCCCGACCTCGTTGCGCCGGCTCCCCGGCAGCAGCGCCACCAGCGGCCGGTTCGGGTCGAGACCGAGGCGGGCGCGCTCCTGGCGCGGCGTGCGCGACGCCGCCGCCAGATCGAGAAGCGGGTGCCCGACGAACTCGACCGCGACCCCGGCGGCGCGGTAGATCTCCGCCTCGAACGGCAGGATGACGAGCACCTTCGACACCACGCCCGCCATCGTCGCCACCCGGCCGCGCCGCCAGGCCCACACCTGCGGGCTGATGAAGTAGAGCACCGGCACCCCCGCCGCGCGGCAGCGCCGGGCGAGGCGCAGGTTGAAGTCGGGGTAGTCGATCAGGATCGCGATGTCGGGACGGGTCTCCGGCCGGCGCAGGCGGGCGCCGGCAGCGCGGAACGCCCGCCAGATGTCGCGGAATCGCTCCACCACCTCGACGACGCCGGTGACTCCCATCACCGACGCGTCGGCGACCGGCCGGAGCCCGGCGGCGCGCATCGCCGGCCCGCCGATGCCCGTGAACTCGACCGTGGCGGCCGGGCCCGCGGCGGCGCGCGCATCCGCCGCAGCGCCGGATGCGATGGCCCGCATCAGCAGGCCGCCGTAGAGATCGCCCGAGGCCTCGCCAGCGCTGATCAGAACGCGCGCCGGGCGGGTCATCGGCGCCCGGCCGCAATCGCCTCGGCGCGTGCGGTGAGCGACTCGAGGGCGCGCTCGAGGGCGCGGCGCCGCTCCTCCATCAGGTCGCGGCCGGCGCCGGCCGGAACCTCGATCGGCTCACCGTAGACGAAAACGCCGCGTGAAAAGGGGTACGGGATCTGGAATCGATCCCACGATCGGAGTTTTTTTTTCCCGAGGCGGCGAACGCCACCGGCACCACGGGCGCGCCGCCCAGCCGCGCCGCCTCGATGACCCCGATCTGCACCTGGTGCCGCGGCCCGCGCGGTCCGTCGGTCGCAAACGCCGCGTCGTTTCCGTCGCGCAGCAGACGCACCATCCGGCGCAGGCCCGACATCCCTCCCCGCCCGGTCGACCCGCGCACCAGCAGGTGGCCGAACCGCTCGAGTGTGCGGGCGACATATTCGCCGTCGCGGTGCCGGCTGGCCAGCACCGCCAGCCGCCGCCCGAACGCGGCGCCGCGGTACGAGTAGGTCATGAGCAGGAGCTGATCGTGGAAGAAGGCGTGCACGTACGGCCGCCCGGCCCGGTGCAGCGCCAGGACCGCCTCGTCGTTCACCACGGTCCAGCGCATGAGCGGCCGCAGCGCCCGGATCAGGCCGCTGGCCAGGCGCGGCGCCACGGCCAGCGCCAGGCGGTGTCTCAGCATCCGGGGATCACCTCGCAGGCCGCGGCGGGCGCGCCGCGGGCGGGCGGATTATAGCAGCCGCGCCGGGAGCCGCGCCGGGTGCATATATACTCCGCGCCGGAGAGGCGGCCGATGACGACGAAAACGCGTCCGAAACGACCCGCGAAGAGCACCCGGCGACGCCGGGTTCTGATCACCGGCGGCGCCGGCTTCATCGGCTCGCACCTGTGCGACGACTTCCTGGCGCAGGGCTTCGACGTCATCTGCGTCGACAATCTCCTGACCGGCTCGACCGACAACATCGCGCACATCCGCAGCCCGCGCTTCGAGTACATCAACTCGGACGTGACGACCTACCTCTATATCGCGGGCCCGGTCGACTACATCATGCACTTCGCCAGCCCTGCCAGCCCGAAGGACTACCTCGAGCTGCCGATCCAGACGCTCAAGGTCGGCTCGCTCGGCACCCACAAGGCGCTCGGGCTCGCAAAGGCCAAGGGCGCGCGCCTGCTGCTCGCCTCGACCTCCGAGGTGTACGGCGACCCGCTCGTCCATCCGCAGAAGGAGTCGTACTGGGGGAACGTCAACCCGGTCGGGCCGCGCGGCGTCTACGACGAGGCCAAGCGTTTCGCCGAGGCGCTCACCGTCGCCTACCGCGACGCCCGGGGCGTCGACACCACGATCGCCCGGATCTTCAACACCTACGGTCCGCGCATGCGCCTGCACGACGGCCGCGCGATTCCGGCGTTCATGACCCAGGCGCTCTCCGGCCGCCCGGTGACGGTCTTCGGCGACGGCCGCCAGACCCGCTCCTTCTGCTACGTCGACGACATGGTGCGCGGCCTGCGCGCCCTGCTGATGTCCGACCACTCCGGCCCGATGAACATCGGCAACCCGAAGGAGATGTCGCTCGAGGAGATGGCCCGGGCGGTCATCCGCATCACCGGCTCGAAGAGCCGCATCGTCCACCGGCCGCTCCCCACCGACGACCCGAAGGTCCGGCAGCCCGATATCGCGCTGGCGCGCGGGGTGCTGCGGTGGGAGCCGAAGGTGGGGCTCGAGAGCGGCCTCAGGCGGACGGTGCGCTACTTCCGCGCGCGGCTGCGGAAGCGCGGGCGGTAGGCGCGCCGCGTTCGCCGCCCGGCTTCGCGGCGGCGAACAGCCGGTGCGACCGCAGCGGCGGCAGCGCCTCCACCATCCGGCAGAGCAAGAGCGACCAGGGCGCCAGGAGCCGCAGGATCTGCGGGATCCCCGTGACCGACCGGCCGGTCTGCGGCCAGCTCGCGAACGCGGCGCGCAGCTCCGCAAGACCGACCGGGCGCGTGTCGGCGTTCCACGGATTCGGGTAGCGGGTGTCGTACGACAGGAACACCCCGCCGGGCGCGAGCACCCTCCGGATCTCGGCGAAGATCGCCGCTCGGAAGATCGGGTCGAGAGTGGATGAGAGCATGACGGACTGATAGACCAGTCCCACCGATGCGGTCTTCAGCGGCACCCGGGCGCCATCGGCCGCCAGCGGATGCAGCAGCGGGCCCACGCCGCGCGCTCCGGCCAGCGGCTCCCGCCGAAGGTCCAGCGCGATGATCCCTCTCAGACCCGGTGCGGCGCCCTTGAGGCGCGCGCTGTCGCCGCCGCCCTCGGCCCCGAGGTCGACCGCCCAGGCGCCGGGGGGTGCCGGCGCCAGGCACCCGAGCACTCGATCGATCTTCGCCCACTTCCGGTCTTTCTCGTGCCGCGACGCCGCGTTGTCCCCCCAGATTCTCCGGCGCCGGGGATCCCTGTCATAGGCGCCGTAGACCTGCCGCACCCGTTCCACCTCGCGCCACCCCGATGGAACAGAATGGCTCGAGTGCGGCGAGCGTGGCTTCATTCGGGAGTGACGCGGCTATCCGGTGGAGCGGGTGAGGCTGCTCGCGGCCGGCTGTGACACGGCCACGGCGTCGGCCGCGGGCGCCGGGCGGCGTCGTCGTCCTTTCCGGTCGCCACTCTCGCCGTAGTAGTAATAGCCGACGTAGTAGTAGTCCTTGTAGTGCGACCGATCGAGATCGACGTTATTCAGCACCGCGCCGATCACGTTGCCATTCACCCGGCGCAGGTTGAACACGCAGCGGCGGATGAGGTCCTTGTCGTTCTCGTTGTGCTTGATCACGAAGGTGATCATGTCCGACATGGAAGCGAGAAGCACGGCGTCCGCCAGCGACACCACCGGCGGCGAGTCGATGAAGATCCAGTCGAAGTTCAGCTTGAGCTCGGCGACAAGCTGCTTGAAGCGCTCATTGGCGAAGACCTCCGCCGGATTCGGCGGAATCGGACCGCACGTGATGGCGAACAGGTTCGGACGGTCGGTCGCCTTGACGTACGTCTTCCACTCGTCGCCCTCGCTCGAGATGATGTAATTCGTGATGCCGCGGTCGCGGTCGAGCGACAGTCGCTGATGAACCGTCGGCCGGCGCAGATCGCAGTCGAGCACGACCACCCGCTCGCCGGCGGCGGCGACGATCCGCGCCAGGTTGATCGTCGTGCAACTCTTGCCTTCCTGGGGGCCCGCGCTGGTGAACAGCACGACGTTCTGCGCCTTGTTCTTGCGCGAGAACAGCAGCCCGGTGCGCAGCGTCTGGTAGGCCTCGCGCACGGCCCCCTCGGTGTCGGGGCTTTCCTTCGGTACGATCGCCAGGAGGCTCAGTTTCAGGTAACGCTCGATGTCGTCGGCGCTGCGGACGGTGTTGTCGAGGTAATCGAGGAAAAACACGGTCCCCACCCCGAGCAGCAGGCCGAGGAGAATCCCGACCGCCATGTTCATGACCGTGCGCGGCCTGACCGGGCTCTTGGGCACCGGCGCCTGGTCGAGGATGCGGAGATTGTTGTTCAGCAGGCTGGCGCTGAGATCGATCTCCTTGATCCGGGTGCTGATGATGTCGTAGATGCGCTTGGTCTCGGAGGTTTCGCCGCGCATCATCTCGAAGGACGAGGTCTTCTGGTTCGTGCGCAGCGACTCCATGCGGGTTTCCTGCATCGAGCGCACGAGGTTCGCCTCGCGTTCCCGGTACAGGGAGAGCTGCGTCCTGAGATTCCCCAGGAGGCGCTCGGCCTCGGAGTCGATCTTCTGGTTCAGCTTCTCGATCTCGGCCTTTTTCTCGAGCACGCGGACATGGCGGTCCTTGTACGTCAGCAGGAGCCGCTGGTAATCGCGCTCCACCGTGACCCGGCTCCGCAGCATCTCCTCGACGACGGGGTCGGCGCTGACTTGGGGGATGGTGTCATAGGAACCCCCATCCGCCTTCGTCGTCTCGGCCTCCCTCAGGATGCTCTCGAGCTCGGCGCGCTTCACCTGCGTGTCGGTCAGATCGGTCTGCAGCGTCGAGAGCCGGTCGTTGGTGATCTTCTGCTGGTTCTCCGGCACGTAGAGATTGGCCTTCTCGGCGAATTCGTAGGATGACCTCTGGCTGACCTCGAGCTTCTCGCGCAGCGGCGAGATCTCGTCGAGAAGCCCCTTCACCGCGCTCGAGGTGGCCTGGATCGCCAGGTCGAGATTCCGATCCACGTAGACTTCGGCGGTCGTGTTGACCCAGAGGGCCACCTCTTCCGAATCGGGCCCCTCGATGCTGATCTCGACGATGCCGGTGTCCTTGATCGGCTGCACCTGCACCATCTTGGCGAAAATGCCGACCGGGTCCTTGGTTTCCTTGAAGACCGGGTGGCTGTAGAGGTCCAGGCGGTCGAAGACGCGCTGCGCGACGTCGCGGCTCTTGATGATCTCATACTGGGTGTTGAAGTAGCGCTCCTCGGCGAACCAGCCGTAGTTCCCCGTGCCCATCTCGGCGACGTCCGCCATCGGCGTGACCTTGCGCGACTGCGGGTTGATCTCGATCGTGGCGCGCGCCCGGAAGATCGGGACCTGGGTGAAGGTGCCTATCGCGACGAGCGTGACCACGACGACGAAGATCCCGAGCACGGTCCAGCGACCGCGCCAGATGCTCCGCCAGTAGTCGAGAAGGTGGATTTCCTTCTTCTGGTCATCGAGGATGGGCTGTGGCTGCATGTTCAAAGGGTATCACCAGGGCCTTTCTTTGCAAGGACTTTGTGCGCGTCGCGCCTAGAAGATCCTCCTGGGGACAATGATGACATCGTCGGCGCGCACCGTAATGTCCTCGATCTTGCCATCCTCGATTTTCTTGAGGTTGACCGCGATGTTCTCCTGGCCACCCCCCTCGCGCGATCGCACAAGCTGGACTTCCTTGCGGTTGGCGTACTGGGTGAGGCCCCCGGCCACCGCGATGGCTTTCATGATCGTCATCCCGCGCTCGAGGACGAAGGCGCTCGGACGGTTGACCTCGCCGCGGATGTAGAAGACCGAACGCTCGCTGACGGCGATGACATCGCCATGACGCAGCGGCAGATTGGCGTCGGGCACGCTGGCGTTCAGCAGGTCGTCCAGCCGCACGCGCAACTGGCGCCCCTCGGAGGTTTTGGCGTCGTAGCGGGTGACCACGATCTCCTGGCCGGCCTCCTTGGTCGGCCCGCCGGCCTCG
>Ga0247727_10020640_pt1 | contig 10045 bp, 7 predicted proteins | sample WisWelCaveWW1625_FD_202498 | JGI IMG/M metagenome (GOLD analysis project Ga0247727, IMG submission 202498) | Biofilm microbial communities from Wishing Well Cave, Virginia, United States - WW16-25 | ecosystem: Environmental > Aquatic > Deep subsurface > Groundwater > Cave microbial mat | place...
CGTGTTGAAAGATTTCCCGTTGGGGTGACGCAGGAGCCCTCCGGCCTGCCAGTTGCCGGGCGACCAGCCCTTGCCCGTGTGGCCGACCAGATAGCCGGCCTCCTCCAGCAGGCGGGGGAACAACGGATACTTGGCCGGCAACGTGCCGTACAGGACGCCGCCTTCCTCTACCTGCCAGACGTTCCGCCCGGTCAGCACGGCGCTGCGCGAGGGCGTGCAGGAAGGCGCAGCGCAAAACGAGTGAGTCAAGGTGACCCCTTCCCGCGCCAGGCGACTGAGCGCCGGCGTTTCGAGCGTGCCCTCGGCCAGCGACAGGGCCCCGGGCCAGGACTGGTCATCGGCAATCGCGAACAGGATGTTGGGACGCGAGGCCCGCCCGCGCCCCAGCGTGCAGGAACTGAGCAGGGCCGGCGCCGCCAGCAGCAGCTCGCGGCGGCGGGGAGAATGGGCCGGTGTCAGGAACTCACCTCCTGGAGGATGATACACCGGATGGCAGCCGCCCAGCATTCGTGTCTGCCCCTGCGAGACGCACCCCGGCAGAACCGGCACAGTGGGCACTTAGCCGCCGTCAGGTTCCCGCTGAAGAATCGCGTTCAGCGCGCAGAGGGCTTCCTCGTCGTCCAGAATCCGGCTCCAGGCCACGATCTGTGAGCCGCCGGTTCGATCTGATCCTCTCCGGCGCCTGGCAGATAGAGCTACTGCTTGGTCCGCTCGGCGGACCAGGTTCGACTCGCCTCGCCCGCGGCATACGTCCCGCTCATGCGCTCGCCTTCCGTCGTGCCCTGGAAAGGGACCTGGATGGGCTGATCGCCGCCCGTGTAGTGGACGCGGAATTCGATCTTGTCGCCGCGAATGGTCCCCTCGATTTTGAATTCGCCCTCCGTCGCCGAGAGGGCGCCGGTGATTTTCTCGCCGTCCTGGGTGAGGGTCAATTTGGCCTGGCGCTCGCCCTGCGGCGAGGCGGCCTTGAAGCTCCAGGCGCCGGAAACATCGGCGCGCTGAGCGTGGAGAATCGAAAGTCCCAGCAGCAGGGCGAGAACGAGAAACCAGCGCGGCGGCAACATGCCGGCCAGATTAGCACAGCGGCAGGAGGGAGGGCGCTTCGCGGTACCATAAGGACTTCGTGGGGGCCAGGTATGCGCTTCGAGGGCGGGTCCGCCGCTGGTGGAAACCGGCGCTGGCCGCTTTGTCCCTGCTGGGCGTCCTGTACGCGACTCGCCTGTATTGGCTCCGGCAAGCGGGCGAGTTTCTGGTGCGAGGCGAGCCTCCGCAAAAGGCGGAAGTGGCCGTGGTGCTGGCCGGCGACTGGTTCGGACACCGGATCATGAAAGCGTTGGAGTTGACGCGCCAGGGTTACGCCTCGCGGGTGCTGGTGGACAGCCCGCGCGGGCCCTACGACACGACCGAAGCGGAGCTGGCCATCGGGTTTGCGGTTCGCCGGGGCGCCTCGCGGGAGCTGCTCGAGCCGCTGCCGATGCAAACACGCTCCACCATGGCCGAGGCCCAGGTGGTGGACCAGGAGCTGCGCCGGCGAAATCTCACCCGCGCCCTGATCGTCACCTCCAACTATCACACGCGCCGGACGCGCTCGATCTTTCGCTACTTCGGCTCGCCGGAAGTCCAATACACGGTAGTGGCCGCGCCGGACGAGGACTTCTCCCCCGACGCCTGGTGGCGCACGCGCGACGGCCAGAAGATCGTGTTCCTGGAATATGTGAAGCTGCTCAATTGGTGGCTGGTGGATTGACGCCGCGCCCGGCTGAATGCTGAAACAACTCCACACTCTGTGGCCGTACCTGCTGCGATACCGCTGGCGGCTGGCGGCGGGGATGGCAGCGCTGGTGTGCAAGGACGGCTGCGCCGTCCTGGCCCCGCTGCTGATTCGCCAGACCGTCGATACGCTGGCCGCCGGGCTCACCATGGCGCTGGTTTGGCGCTTTGGCCTGCTGCTGCTGGGCTTGGCCCTGGTCAAGGGCTTCTTCCAGTACTGGATGCGCTGGATCCTGATCGGGGTTTCCCGCGACATCGAGTACGATCTGCGCAACGATCTGCTGGCCCACCTCACCCGCCTCTCCCCCCGCTTTTACGGCGAGAACCGCACCGGCGACATCATGTCGCGGGCCACCAACGACCTCAACGCCGTCCGCATGATGCTCGGCCCGGGCATTATGTACTGGACCGACACCTTCGTCGTCTTCGTCGCCGCCATCGCGGTGATGGGGTCCCTCGACTGGCGGCTGACCTTCTTCGTCTTCCTGCCCGTGCCGGCGGTGAGCTTCACGGTGGGATATTTCGGGCGGATCATTCACGACCGCTTCCAGCGGATCCAGGGAATGTTCGCCGATATCAGCTCCCGGGTGCAGGAGAGCCTCTCCGGCGTGCGGATCCTCCGAGCTTACGCCCAGGAGGAGGCGGAGCGGAACCAGTTCCGGGAATTGAACCAGGCTTACATCGGCGAGAACCTGAAGCTGACCCGGGTGTGGGGCTCCTTCTACCCGCTGCTGGAAGCCCTCATCGGCCTGACCTTCGTGATTGTCCTGTGGATGGGGGGCCGGCAGGTGATGCGCGGCGCGATTACGCTGGGCTCGTTCGTGATGTTCACTTCCTACATGGGAATGCTGATCTGGCCCATGATCGCGCTGGGATGGGTGGTGAACCTGATGCAGCGGGGAAAGGCCTCGCTCGAGCGGATCAACCAGCTTCTGAGCGAGCCGCCGGAGATCGACGATTCCCAGGCCGCGGAGGGGGCGCCACGGCCGATCCGGGGCCAGATCGAGTTCCGCGGGGTTCAGGTGCAGTACGCCTCGAACGGCGCCCGAGGCGCCGCGCTGGCCGGCATCGACTTGCACGTCCCGGCTGGCCGGACCGTGGCCATCGTCGGCCCGACGGGCAGCGGGAAGACCACCCTGGTCAACCTCCTGGCCCGCCTGCGCGATCCGGACCAGGGCGAGGTGCTCATCGACGGCGTCGACGCCCGCCGCCTGCCGGTGGGCGAGCTCCGCCGGGCCATCGGCTTCGTGCCCCAGGAGACCTTCCTGTTCAGCGACACCATCGCCGAGAACATCGCCTTCGGGGTGGGCGAGGCCGCCGAGCCGGAGATTCAAGCGGCCGCCGAGGTGGCCGGCCTAGCTCGCGAGATCGAGGAGTTTCCGCAGCAGTACCGCACGCTGGTCGGGGAGCGCGGCATCACCCTCTCCGGGGGGCAGAAACAGCGCGTGGCCATCGCCCGGGCGGTGATCCGCGATCCGCGCATCCTGATCCTGGACGATGCGCTCTCCAGCGTGGACACCCTCACCGAGGAACGGATCCTGACTCACCTGGCCGAAGTCCGGCGGGGACGCACGACCCTGCTCATCTCCCACCGCGTCTCCACGGTGCGCGCCGCCGACTTCATCGTGGTCCTCTCCGGCGGACGCCTGGTCGAGCAGGGCGCCCACCAGGAGCTGCTCGAGCTCGGTGGATACTACGCCGACCTGTACGAGAAGCAGTTGCTCGAGGAGGAGCTGGAGCAGACTTGAGCCATCCGCACGAAGAAGAAGCGCTCGGAAAAACCTACGACGCGCGCCTGCTGCGCCGCTTGATGGGATACCTGCGTCCCTACCGGCGCCTGGTGGCCTTGTCGGTGATCCTGCTGGTGAGCCAGGCGCTGCTGCAGACCGCCGGGCCTTACTTGACCAAGGTGGCCATCGACCGTTATCTGAATCCCCAGCCGGTGGCCTCCCCGCTCGACCCGTTCCTGGCCCAGGACCGCTTTGCCGGACTGACCCAGATCGCCCTGCTCTACCTGGCCGCCCTGATCATAGGCTTCTTCTGGCAATACGGGGAAATCTACCTGATGCAGTACACCGGGCAGCGGGTCATGTACGATCTGCGCACCGATATCTTCGGCCACCTGCAGCGGCTGGACATCCGCTTCTACGACCGCACGCCGGTGGGCCGGCTGGTGACGCGGGTCACCACCGACGTGGACTCGCTGAACGAGCTGGTCGCCGCCGGAGTGGTGGCCATCTTCGGGGACCTGTTCTCGCTGGTCTTCATCTTCGCCGCCATGGTGAGCCTGAGCCCGGCCCTGACTCTGGCCGGGATCTCCGTGGCCCCGCTGGTGGTGGGGGTGACCTTCTTGTTCCGCCGGGCGGTGCGCGACGCCAACCGGCGCATCCGCGTGGCCATCGCCAAGATCAACTCCTACCTGCAGGAGCACGTCAGCGGGATGAGCGTGGTGCAGTTGTTCAATCACGAGGCCAAGAGCCAGCAACGCTTCCGGCAGATCAACGGCGAGCACCGCGACGCCTTCAAGGACGCCATCCTCGCCCACGGCCTGTTCTACCCGGCCATCGAATGGCTGGGGGCGCTGGCCCTGGTCACGCTGCTGATCTATGGCGGGCGCCGGGTTCTGTCCGGGGATCTGACCATCGGCATTCTAGTGGCCTTTATGCAGTATTCGCTGCGCATCTTCCGGCCCATTCAGGACCTGGGGGAAAAGTACAACATTCTGCAATCGGCCATGGCCAGCGCCGAGCGGATCTTCAAGCTGCTGGACACGCCGGTGGAGGTGGCGCGGCCGGCCGCGGCGCCGCCGCTGCCGCCGCAGGCCGACGGCGGTCGCCGGCCGCTGATCGAGTTCGAGAATGTCTGGTTCGCCTACCAGGGCGAGGAGTGGGTGCTGCGCGACCTTAGCTTCGCGTTGAGCCCGGGCGAGACGGTGGCCCTGGTCGGTCACACCGGCGCCGGCAAGACGACGATTGTGAGCCTGCTGCTGCGTTTTTACGACTCGCAGCGGGGCCGCATCCGGGTCGACGGCGTGGAGGTCAAGGACTGGGACCCCGTCGAGCTGCGGCGGCGGTTTGGGGTCGTGCTACAGGATCCCTTCCTGTTCAGCGGCACGATCGCCGGCAATATCCGTCTGGGAACCGAGTCCATCCCCGACCGCCGCATCGAGGAGGCGGCCGAGGAGGTGAACCTGTCGGAGTTTATCCGCTCGCTTCCCGGCGGCTTCGACGAGCCGGTGCGGGAGCGGGGCAGCTCGCTTTCCACCGGTCAAAAGCAGCTCATCAACTTCGCCCGCGCCCTGGCCCACGACCCGCGCCTGCTGATCCTGGACGAGGCCACCTCCAGCGTGGACACGGAAACCGAGCTGAGGGTGCGCGAGGCCGTCGGCCGCCTCATCCAGGGCCGCACTTCCCTGATCGTGGCCCACCGGCTCTCCACTATCCAGCGCGCCGACCGCATCCTGGTAATGCACAAAGGCCAGCTTCGCGAGAGCGGCTCCCACCAGGAGCTGCTGGCCCGGCGCGGCATCTACTGGAAGTTGTACCGGCTGCAGTACAAGGATCAGGAGGCGCCGTAAACTAACCACGGCCGGGCGTTGGTTGTAAACTGTAGAGCTATGCTCACTCACCCCCTGCCCGAGGCCTTGACCTTCGACGACGTCTTGCTCGAGCCGGCCCGCAGCGCGGTCCTGCCCGCTCAGGCCGACACCCGAACCTGTCTCACCCGGCGCATCGCCCTCAACATCCCCATCGTCAGCGCCGCCATGGACACGGTTACCGAGTCCCATCTGGCCATCGCGCTGGCCCAGCAGGGCGGGCTGGGATTCATCCACCGCAACATGGGGATCGAGCGCCAGGCTGAGGAAGTAGACCGGGTCAAGCGCAGTGAAAGCGGCATGATCGTCGATCCGGTCACCATGGCCCCGGAAGACCGCATCTCCCAGGCCCTGGAGGTGATGAAGCGCTACCGCATTTCCGGCGTCCCCATCACCCGCAACGGGAAGCTGGTGGGCATCCTGACCAACCGCGATCTCCGCTTCGAGACCCGCCACGACTTGCCCATCGCCGAGGTGATGACCAAGACCAACCTGATCACGGTGCCGGTGGGGACCACCCTGGAGGAGGCCGAGGCCATCCTGCACCGCCACCGCGTCGAAAAGCTGCTGGTGGTCGACGATCAATACAATCTCAAGGGACTCATCACCGTGAAAGACATCCAGAAAAAGCTCAAGTATCCCCAGGCCGCCAAGGACGGCCAGGGGCGGCTGCTGGTGGGCGCGGCCATCGGCGCTACCGGCGACTATCTGGAGCGGGCGCAAGAGCTGGACCGCCGCAAGGTCGACGTGCTGGTGATCGACACGGCGCACGGGCACAGCGAGCGGGTGTTGGAAGCCGTCCGGCTCGTGCGGCGGGCGCTGCCGGAAATCCAGCTCGTGGCCGGCAATGTAGCCACCGAAGAGGGCGCCAACGATCTGATCCGTCTCGGCGTGGACGCCATCAAAGTGGGCATCGGCCCGGGGTCGATTTGCACCACGCGGGTGGTGTCCGGCGCCGGGGTGCCCCAGATCACCGCCATCAGCCAGTGCGCCCGCGCGGCTCGGGATGCCGGGGTCCCCGTCATCTCCGACGGCGGCATCCGCTATTCGGGCGACATCACCAAGGCGGTGGCGGCGGGGGCCAACATCGTCATGATCGGAAGCCTGCTCGCCGGCGTCGACGAGAGTCCCGGCGAGTTGATCCTCTACCAGGGCCGCACCTTCAAGAGCTACCGCGGGATGGGGTCGCTCGGCGCCATGTCCAACGGTTCGAGCGACCGCTATGCCCAGGACAGCCGGGACAAGCTGGTGCCGGAGGGAATCGAGGGCCGCGTGCCGCACAAGGGACCGCTGGCCGAGCTGGTCCACCAGCTCGTCGGCGGACTCCAGGCCGGCATGGGCTACTGCGGCTGCGCCAACATCCAGGAGCTGCAGCAGAAGGTGCGGTTCCTGCGCACCTCCCCGGCCGGAGTCCGCGAAGGCCACGTCCACGACGTGATCATTACCAAGGAAGCGCCCAATTACCAGGTGGAGTAGGGGCCGGGCCCGCCCATGTCCGCGTCTGTTCCGTCTGGCGGAGCCCGGTTGCCGGCAGTCGCCGGCCTGTCCCTCCTCTTCACCGGCCTGTTTTTCTTCGAGTACCTGGAGCCTTTCAAGCGCGCCTACATCCCCTTTGACCTGCCGGGGTTTCACTATCCTCTGGCCAACTATGCGTTCCTGGCGCTGCGGGAGGGCCGGCTTCCGCTGTGGGATCCGACCATCTACTCCGGGATGAGCTTCGCCGGCAATATCCAGGCGGGATTGTTCTATCCCCCGAACTGGGTTTTGTGGGCCGCCTGCGCGCGCCTCGAGCGGCTGCCGTCTGAGGGCCTCGAGTATCTGGTCCTGGCTCACTTCTGGCTGGCTTTCCTGCTGGCCTGGGCCTGGCTGCGGCGCAAGCACGCCACCCTGCCCAGCCTGCTGGGCGCCGGGGTCTATGCCTACAGCGGATATATGCTCCTCCAGATGCAGCATCAGGGGCTGATCGGCGCCTACACCTGGATGCCGCTGGGCTTGTGGGGAATCGACCAGGCGGCCGAGACCCGGCGCTGGGCGCCGCTGTGGAAGCTGGCCGCCGCCTCGGCGCTCTCCTTCCTGGCGGGTTATCCACCCACCTGGGTGGCCTTTTGCGTCTGCGTGGCGGCCTACGCTGTCGCCGGCCCCGCGCGCTGGAGAACGGCGCTGGGGACCTGCCTGGCCCTGGCCCTGTCCGTGCTGCTGGTCATGATCCAGCTCCTGCCCGCTCTCGAAGCAGCGAGCTTGAAGATCCCGGAGACTAAGTACGGCGAGGGGGTCCGGCGCGCGGGGGCCTTCGTCTCCTACCTGATCCCCAATTACTTCGACTTCGAGCGGCGCGAGGGGACGGTGACCCGCCGGGTCGGCGAGTACCTCTATCTGGGCGCGCCCGCCTTGTTCGGCCTGATCTGGCTGATCGCCCGGCGGGGCCGGCTCGGTCAGACGCCGGCCCTGGCGATGGCTGTGGCGACCCTGGTAGCGGTCACCAACCCTTTCGACCTGGTCTGGACCGTGGTGCAGCATTCGACCTGGCTGAGCCAAGTGGCTCGCGATTGGTATTTCCTGGCCGGCCTGACCCTGGCTGCGGCTGCCCTGACCGCCGCCGCCCTGGACGACTTCCTGCGGAAGCGCGCGGCGGCCCCCGTTCCCACATGGCTGTGCTGGGTCGCCGTCAGCCTGCTCGCTGGATGGTCCGCGCGCCAGCTTTGGATCTGGCCCCCGGGCGGACCGGTGTTTTCCTCGGGCTGGCGGGGCGCGTTCGAGCCGGCGGTCATGCTGGTCCTGTTCTCCCTCGCCCTCTGGCTCTGGCGGGACGAGCGCGGCGCGCGGCGCGTCGTGCTGGGGGCGGCCCTGCTGCTGGCGGTCGGCGTGGACTACAAGGTCTTCGGCACCAGCCGCCTGTTCAACTCCGAACCGGGGGACAAGGATCGACTCTCCGGGGCAGAGCTTCTCCCCGGCCTGGATAGCCAGGTCCTCCGCGAGATGCGCGCCCATTCGGAATACCGGGTCGCGGTCGACTCGACCGGCCCGCAGCCGGAAGAGTTTCGCCACTTGGGTTTGACCACCCCGCAGGGATTCGATCCCCTGCTGCCCGTTCAGTACAAGCAAGTAGTCGAGCCGGCTGCGCGATTCTCCGAGGCGCGCCAGTTCACGATCGATCCGGGCCGCGAAGAAATGCTCCGGCTGCTGGCGGTCCGCTATATCATCAGTACCGAATTGCCGCGCGGCCCGGCTTACGATTCTTTGCTGGCCAACCCCAACTTCCGGGTGCTCCAGCCGGCCACCAGCTATTACAAGGTCTTCGAGTACACGCGGGCTCAGTTGCCCTATCGCTGGGAGATCGAGCAGAACATGGACCCGCGGACGATCCAGCGCCTGCGCTGGGACCCGGAGCATCGCTCCTTCCTGGTCCGCTCCCAGACCGGCGGGCGGTTCGTTCTCGTCGAGCAGCATTACCCCGGCTGGCGAGTCAGGGTGGACGGATTGCCGGCGGCGTTGGAGCGATGGAAGGGCGCGTTCCAGGCGGTCGAGGTCGGCCCAGGGGAGCATCGCATCGACTTCGAGTTTCGCCCCCTCCGTCTGCGGGTCGGCGCCGGTTTGAGCCTGATCGGCCTGATCGGGCTTTGCTGGATGGCGCGGCGGGGACGATCGTCGTGATGCGATCGAAGCCCTCCTCTGGCGCCGGGGGCTTCAGACGCCCTGCCAGCCGCCGCATGGCCTCTTCGGGCACCCGGCGGCCCCGGCGGCGGTTCCGCTCGAGGCAAACCTCCAGCGGGGCGTCGAAGTAGAGCGCTTCGATCGCGCCTCCGTGCTCCCGGGCGATGCGAATGTACGGCCGGCGCTCGGCGCGGGTCAGGTTCGTGGCGTCGATGTAGGTCACCGGGCGCCCCAGGCGCAGGCGCTGGCGCAGCAGGTGACGCAGCGTTTGGAAGATCCAGGCCTGAAAGCCCTGCTCTGTGTCGTCGTCGGCCAGGAGCAGACGGAGAGCGTCGCTCGACAAAGGAACAATGCCGCGGCGCGCGAAATAGGTCGACTTCCCCGAGCCGGGCAGCCCTACTGCTAATATCACCCGCGGCCGCCCGCCGGCCGGGGAGGGCGCCCGCCGCATCAGACTACGTACTTCTCGGCGGCGATCAGCCGGCTGGCGATGCGCTGCCGCAGAGCGATCGAGTTAAGCGGGTCGTGCTTGGTCAGCCGGCGCAGGAAGGCCAGATTCGCCCGCAGGGCGTCGCCCTCGGCGCAGGCGGCCAGCACGGCGCGGGCCGAGGATTCGATGCGTCCCAGGGCGTCGCGGGCGAACACCGCGGTCATGTCCAGGGCGTTTTCGCCGCGTCCGGCGCGAGCCAGCTTTTCGGTCCGCAGCGCCGCCGACTCGATGGCGTAGGCTTCCATGACGATGTCGCTGATCCCGGCCAGGACCTCCTGCTGGTTTTCCAGATCGGTCAGGAAGCGCTGGAAGGCAAGGCCGGCGGCCAGCAGCGCGATCTTCTTGGCCTGGTAAGCGATCCGCTTCTCGGCGGCCAGCGGCCCGTCCTCCGGCTGCGGGCCCCACCCCGGTCCGGCCAGCATTTCCTCCAGCAGGGCCTGCGCGGCGCCCATCAACGGCAGGTGCCCCTTCACCGCGCGCTTCAGCAGCATGGAGGTGATCAGCAGCCGGTTGATCTCGTTGGTGCCCTCGAAGATGCG
>Ga0247727_10020641_pt1 | contig 10045 bp, 9 predicted proteins | sample WisWelCaveWW1625_FD_202498 | JGI IMG/M metagenome (GOLD analysis project Ga0247727, IMG submission 202498) | Biofilm microbial communities from Wishing Well Cave, Virginia, United States - WW16-25 | ecosystem: Environmental > Aquatic > Deep subsurface > Groundwater > Cave microbial mat | place...
GGATTTATCGTTGCTACTTCTTTGGCGTGCTTTTAGACTTCTACGCCAGCTTCTCTGAACAGCGTCGAAGTGTCTGCGCCTACAATGCTATTTATGATGCCTACAAAGTCTTTTTGACTAACGTATCCTCCACGTTGGTTGATTTGGCCGAATAGTACCGGCAGGTCATCATAATCAAAGCCATATTCTTTACAGAGCTTGAAGAACATAGCACGCCCTACCGGATGCGGATCATGGACACCCGGGCCTGGCGCGTACCATTCATTCCCTCTCCAACAAAAACTGTTCCGCTCATTGCCCTTCAAGAAGAAAGAGTCTAAGACTTCCGCAAGTCCTTCGTCTATCACTGGATGAAATTCGTATTTACCTCTTAAAAACAAATGTGCAACTTCATGAATCGATGTTGAGTATGGGAATTTGGAACGATCGTAGAACATTTTTTCATAAAAGAAACATAAGAGCCCGCGTGAGTTTCCATTTACGTCTACGTATGTAGTTTGGTACGCGGCAGCGCCCTTTAATAGAGGGCACCGCTTATCTTCGGATGCATGCACTTCAAAAGGCAGAAACTCCTTATTGATATCTGATTTTGTTAATCCTCGGAGTGTAGAAACTGCATACGCTATCGCTGCAAGTTCTTGATCCAGAATTGCTTTGGAAACGGGACATTGCATTGTGCATACTAGTCTGAATTCAGGGGTTCTTTGGTCGTATGCGTAATCGCTTTCTTCAAACGGCTTTTCTTCAGGAGTGTAGCCTTCCCGCCTTCTTTCCACTACAACCGGTGCTGGCTGAGGTGCCGTTATTTGTTTCACAGTCTCCACCAACTCCGTTGGTCCCAGAAGCGCGATTTCTTCAGGAAAGGGGGATTTTCTGAAGAACAACAGCACAAAGATAATCACGCCAAAAACGACGATCGCAGTTATGGTTGCAGATAAAGCGTGGGACATTACTAGCCGTTCTTCACCCAGCTTTCCCCCACAGCCAGTGCAGAATTTCTTGCCTTTGGTGATTGCGGTTCCACAAACAGTGCAGTATCTCATGGCAAAACACTACCAAGGAACCTCAAAGCCAAAGAGCCAATTGACTTTTTTATATCGTGTTTCTGTCTTGGTCTTTCTGACTTCCCGCTCGCGTGTTTCTGTTCTGGTTCTGGTTACTTTTCTGTATTTAGTTTCATCGCGGTATTTAGTAACCGCACGTATTTTGATGATATCTTTATAGCTCGTAACCGGTTTAGAAGTCTTATACAACTCGCACACCTGCTTCTGGGGAATTGACACCGCTTCGTATTTGCAGTTCTGAATGGATGTGTCACTGATTTCATAAGTGAATGTTTCCGAACGACCTGCCATTATCGTCTTTGTCATCGGAGCGCCATAAAAAGATCCGTCCTCATCGACATAACCGACCTTGAAGGTGAATTGACCGGCTTCGCTATCAGCATTGTGAACAGAAAGGGTTGCTTCACCGTTCCCGAAGAACCATCCTGCCTTGCAATTCACCCACTGAATATTGTAATTCAGGTACTCGTAACGACACTGCTGTTCAACAGATTCTTGTTCTTCTTGTACAGGAATTCGCTCAGCATATTGCTCTGTAGTTTCGTAAGGGACTTGCTCCACATATTCTTCAACATCTTCGTAGGGAACTTCAACCGTGTATTGTTCTTTATCGATGTAAGGGATTTCAACTTGATATGCGATAGTTTTGGTTGGTATAAGGATAGTTCCAGCCGCGATCAAAATGCCAATGAGAATTACCCAAGGCAGTGCAGCCGGAGAGATTTTCGGCAAAGCCTTCGCCCCAGTTTCTGTCCGTTCATGCCCACATTCTCCGCAGAATTTTTCCGCGCTTATGAGCTTCGCACCACACTTATTGCAGTGTCCCTTTTTACCGACATCTGATTTGTGCTCAGATTCCTTGTGTGATGCGACTTGGCGTATCTTGTTTCCGCACTTGTTACAGAATTTTGCCCCTTCTTTGGGTTCTGCGCCACATTTGTTGCAATAAGTCATTTTAACTCGGCAATTTCCTTTGCCAATTCACCCAAAAACCATTGCTTTTCTGCTTGGGCAGTCAACAAGAACATATAATCTTCGATTATAAATAAATATGTCACACTCTGCCCTGTCACAAATCGTTCAATCTCAACACCTTCAATATTGATATTTGTAAGTCTGTCCCCTAGACCCGTCTCAATAAATCCATTTCTTGCCTGATACGGTTGAGCAGTCTTTACAATTATCGCTCGTCCGATTGGATCTACAGGACTATCGAAAACTGCAAGTTCTTGGTACTGTATATTTCCAAGAGCTCCAGGATTAGCATTTATCCCTCCAGTTTCGAAGAAATACTTTTCTTCTCCAGTTTTATCAGCAACCTTCCTCCCACTTATTTTCATGTGACCGCCTTCAAATACTCGTTCTTCAAACTCCATTACGATTCCTTGTTTCAACACGTTCTGGAAACCATACACATTGCTTGGCCATTGTGCGACCACAGTTTTCCCAATGGAATATTGTTTAATCGCAAAGCCAAGCACGATGACAGATATAACGATTAGTACAACCCACACAATTTTCTTGGGGATGGGAAAAGTCTTGACAGCGAGTTTTTTGTGTAACACCTTCGTCCCGCATTCAGGGCAGTAAATATCACTGTGAGTTAGATTGGCGCCGCATTTGGAGCAGTTCATAATCACACCTTTTAAACAGTTTTGGGAATACGAGTATTTAAATGTTAATGTTAGGCACTTTAGGATATTTCTCCTTTTATCCAAGGTAGCAAAATGGAGCGCTTAAATACTCTGCAGTCTTTTATTCGCTCATGGAAATTTTGGCAGTTATTTCGTCGAGGGGGTCGGAAAAGGGGTCAAAAACGGGGGTAAAAACCCGTGTGCGGTATTTATCTATTCCATCCCCTTATCAGAGCTAATGCCTAAGAACCGCCGCATCCATTTCCGCGTTACTGAACCACAGTATGCCAGGATCAAGGCAAATGCTGAGGCAGAGGGGTACATCACGATTGCGGCTTACTTGCGATATCTCGCATTGGAACATGATCTTTTGATTGATAAGAATATTATCCAAATGAGTCGTCAAATCCAGGATATGCACGGGATTCTCAGCAAGGCAAAGCTGCATTCTCGGCCTATAACTCAAGGTACGCGCGTTGCGGTCGAAGCGTAGCCGTCAATTTTGCGTATTCATCAGTGCTGATTTCTCCTTTTGCCAAGCGCAATTTGAGCAAACTCAGCGGGTTTTCTCTTCGTGTTTGCACGTGGATGGTCTGGATTTGTGGTAAAGCTGGCTTGAGCTCTATGGTTCTTGCAGGGTCGAATGCGGCCTCGACCTTGTTCTGCAATGCTTTGTCGCTAACATGAGTATAGACCATCGTGGTGTCAATATCAAAATGCCCAAGCGCGGCTTTCACTGCATAAATGTCACCGGTTTTCTCCCACAAAAGCGTGGCGTATGTGTGCCGGAGTGTATGGAAGTTGTATTTGTGCTTCTTCCGTCCTCGTGCATCAAGCTTCCAGAAAATGCGTAGTCCCGCACGTTCAAGAGCTTTCCAGTATTTCCGTTCAAAATACTCTGAGGTAATGTGCTTTCCTTGGCAACTTATGCTTGGAAAGAGCCACTCATTGTTGGTGCAGCGCATCCATTTTCGCAAAGGATTGACAAGAACAGATGGCATTGGCACGACGCGATCCTTTCCATAGCCAAGTTCCTTCTTTCCCGGCATTTTACCATCTCTAACGATAAGTTGTTTGCTATGCAAGTTGATATCTTCTTTACGCAGACGCATGATTTCGCTGATTCGCAGTCCGCAGAAGATGCCGATAGCAACGCCAATCATCAAGTCTGGTTCGGTAACTTGATCGACGAGTGCAATGAGCTGTTCTTTGCTGAACACGTGCGGAATTCTGTTTCTTTTTGCCATTCAGATCACCTCTTTTACAGCTGCACGAATTTCCTCAATGATTTGCATGCCTGCATTAACGTGCTGCCTGCGTTGCCTGTTTCTCGTGATTGTCAGTGCTTGTTTTTGCGTTAATAAGCCCTGTTCAAGCTGGTTTTTCACATCTTCGGGCACAAGTGATGCCCTGAACCACTTTTCGAGCGTTCGGGGGTTTACACCCATTTTGAGCAAGTGCTGGTAGAGCTGGGTTTCTTGCTCGGTGAGCTTCGGTCGCTTTTTGTAGTGGTAGTGTCCGATTCTCGATACCATGCGGAAGATATCCTCCTCTGTCTTGTCAGGATAGAGTGATTTCAGGTAGCTTTTCAGCACAATTACCTGGCGCAAGTACTTCTTGCACAAAGTTTCTTGGTATTGTTCTGCATAGCTCATGGTAGGTCCTCCAAACCACTCTGCTGGAGAACGCGTGCGCTTTTCTATTTTGTACGCCAGCACGGCGCCGGTCAGGACAACCTTTTTAAACCGTTTACGACCTTGATGTCATAAATGCCGTCGTCGCATAACCCGGTAGTGCGGCGGTCTTGAAGCCCGCAAGGGCAAAGCAAACCGCTTCCGCAAGGAATTGCAGGTTCAAATCCTGCCGACGGCGTATGGAGCATAAGAGTGTGGAGGCTGTGCCCTGCTCTGAAGTGGAGTGGAAGGCAAAGCTCACGCCAGACCAGTACCGCATACTGCGCGAGAAAGGCACTGAAGTAGCTGGCACAGGCAAGCTGCTGCACAACAAGGAAACAGGGATGTATGTCTGCGCTGGTTGCGGCGCAGGATTGTTCTCTTCTGATGCGAAGTTTGATTCTGGCACTGGCTGGCCGAGCTTTGACAAGGCGACAGAGAATGTTGGCAGGCGCCCTGACACGCGCCAGGGGATGGTGCGCACAGAGGTCTATTGCAAGAAGTGTGGCGGCCATCTCGGTCATGTCTTTGACGACGGCCCGACAAAGACAGGAAAGCGTTATTGCGTCAACTCGTTGGCATTGGGGTTCAGAAAGGGTTAGCGTTTATTCAAGTGACCGTTGTATGCAGAGAGGACTTTCTTGTTCCATCTGGTTGTGTTGCTCCTGACCTGGGTTAGGTCTTTCTCTGCGAACTCATCCGCCTTGTCAAGGAGCTCTTTCATGTCGACTTGTGCGCTGTGCCTTGCGATGTACAATGCTTCTGCGAATGTCCTTGCAGGGATTAATTCAATATCGCTTTCGACAGGGTATGGACAGACTTTCAGTTGGTGCTTGAGCTCAACATAGTTCTCAGCAGGGAATACGAATCGCATCGGCTGCCTGCGACCGAACTGTTGCATGCGTTCGTTGGCTTTCCAGACGGTCAACGCTTTGTCGTACACGCCCCCTATCGGCCCGATTGTTCCGTCGCTGAAACTGACTGTCCCTGTGAATGCCGTGTTCGTGTAGACATCGTGTCCGCTGAATGCAGAGTGGAGCGAGAGGAGTATCGGCAGGGATGCGGAGGGTCCTTCGGCACCTGCTTCCTGGTGGAATGTGGTCTTGGTCACGAACCTGACTGGCTGCCCGAGGAGCTTCTTCAGGTAGTCGACTGCCTCAAAGTACCCTTTGTTGGTGTCTGCTGAGTTCATTCCCCGCGGAGCGTCAAAACCTGTCGCAGTGTCATGATGTACGAAGTTCTTTTCTGCAGTCGCCAGTTCGAGCAGCACTCCTGACCTGATGGGCATAAGGTCGCCAGCTCCGCCGGAATATAAGCCTATGCCAAAGACTTCGCCAACACGCCTCTCAGGTAGGTCTTCTATCCTGTCCTCAAAGCGCCTGTTGACATGCCTGAACCTTGTCTTTGGCTCCCGTTCCCTCTCTAACGCGATAAGATCATCCAGTGTGAGCTTGTGGTCCCTGCCTTTTGTGAGCGCAAAGCTGGCAAGGGCGAATACCTCGTGATTCCTGAGGTAATCATAATCAAGCCTTATCATGTCTGGGCTGGAGTAGTTCACCAGCAATCGGTCTGTGACTTCAGGAGAAAAGCTTACTCTGGAACTGTTTTTTGCGTTGAAGTCCTTGATGCCTTCCATTATGACTCCTATGCTGCCTCTGCGTGTCTGCGGGGTATTGTGCGCAAGGTCGCCCCAGTCCTGAACGACGAATCTTCTTTCCATGGCATGGTCGTCATCGTATTCTTCTGTGTTGTACGTGCTGAATTTAACAAAAGGATTATCATTGTCACATCCCACGAACATGACAGGAGAATGTATTTTGTACGTGATGCCGTGCTTTTCAACTATCAGATCGCCTGATTCCATCAGCGTCAGGATTGTCTGGCGTCTGGCAGCGGATTTCTGCACTTCATCTCCGAGCACTGCCTTGAAGAAGCCCTGCATGTTATCTACCAGGACCAGTACGCTCGCTTCCATCAGGTATCCTGGCGTGTAGCATCTGTGCGGGGGCTTGTCTGTGGCCTCATCGTCATCGTCATCTTCCTCTTCATTCTTGGTTTCCTTGGACACGCTCTTTGGTTTGGCGACCTTGCCCCACATCTCCTCATCAGAGAAGCTGCTTGGATATTTTATGCTTAGTTCGCCTGAGCCTGCCAGAACGCATGTTTCTGGAACAAGTATTTCGCTCAATGGCATGGTGCTTCTTCCATGAGGTATCTTGAATTCGTCACGTGAATAGAATTCATCGACATACGGGTGTGTTGGTGTCCCCTCTTTCTCTAGTTTTTGTATCCTCCTTGATACGCCATCTGCTTCGAGATATTCCTCAACCAGCGTGTCAGAGAGCACGCCTTGATTGTCGCGGAAATAACGCACTGTCGCGTCCATCCAATCACGCACTGATTGGGGCGCTTTGTCGCGATGGGCGTCTGCGATTGCCTGGAATTGGGACACGCACCATTCAAGGCTTTTCGGAGACATCATGAGGGGGGTGTTCTCCAGGACCTTGGCTTGCCTGAGAGCCTGATAATACGGCAGCGTGCCTTTGGAATACAGCCCTGAGATCTCATCAAAGTCGTGATCAACACGCGCCATCGTCTCTTTGAGGAATTTCCGCCTTTCTGCCTGAGAATAATCTGGCACTTCGATCTTGTCCACCAGCGAGAAGAGGTGAGCGACATCATTACGTATCACCGTGCGCAATCGCTCGCGCAATCTCTGCGCGACATCCTTGAGAGCGATGAGCTGGCGCTGTTTCTTCTCTTTTTTCTTGCTTTTTTTGTCAGTGTCGTCTTTATTTTTCCGTTCGTACATCATGAATGCTCTCCTGACTGTGGCCCATCTCTCCTTGCCGCCGAGGAACCTGAAGTTGAGTGCGTAATTCTGGAGGTCGTCGCTTGGCTTGATGTCAAAGTCAAGGTGGATGTCATCGGTGTAGTTGGCAAAATTGCCATAGAGCTTCTGGTACAGAAGCCTGACAGAGCGGTCGACATGTTCCTTGAATTCGCCCTGGGTGAAATAAGGGTGGATTTTTGAATGCGATCCGAGCGTGTCGGTGAGCTTTATCATCTCGTCGCAGAATGAGTCTGCTGCCTTCTGCGCAGCGTCGATCTCTCCGCGCAGGAAGTCCAGGACAACAGGATGGTGCGGGTCCTGGAGGTTTGGCAGGAACAGGTAGTCGTGAGCCTGGAAGTCTCTTGTCTTTGCCTTGATTGTCTTGAACATCTCATGCCACGGATGGCCCTGGGGGATGGTTCGCTTGCCTGTGATGACATCCAGTATGAACTCAAGAGTCATGGTTTTGGCATTCCCTGGCGCTCCGATGAGCGCGATGTTAGGGCGCTTGGCATATGCGATCTTGCGCAAGAGCTGCCCGATATCCTCTTCCCGGTTGGCGATGTGGAAGTCAAGACTATCAAATGCTTTGACTTCGCCTAGATAAGATCGCGGTTCTATGTTGTGCGTTGCGCGAGTCGGTGTATGAAGCACTTCACTCCCCCGCGCCCAATAGCAAAAGCATTATTAATAAAGGTTGGCTTCAAAGAGACCTGCTAATCGGATGGAAGGGCTGATCATCACTTCTTCTGTTCCTTGCGGTCTGGATCAAAGCGTGGGAGCTGTCCGGCAAGGAAATAGAATTGCTTGTCAGGCACTCGCCATTCGACCCTTGATTCGACAGCAGCTTCAAGCGCGCGGGCAGCATAATCGCAGAATGATTCCATGTGGAACTGGAACGCGAGAGCATTATCAATACTGACAGGTTTCGCAGGGCAATAAGTGGTCGTGATCGCCAGGCTGCCGTCTGATCTTGGCTTTTTCGAAGGCATCACCTCTGCCTCATAGCCTTTGGGTATTTCGATTCCACTGACCACCTCGTCGATCCCTCGCAATTCGTCATTGTTGGGCAGGCTGTACATGTTGAATGAGAAATCATAAGTGCGATCCTCGCCGAGACCGACAAGAGCCATAAGATAGTGTATCGCGCACGTGAAGAAACGCCTGTCTTCTGGATCGAGAAGGTCCTGGTTTTTCAGCAGATAGAACGGCGGCTCTTTCCCTTTTGATTGTTGTGCCGCGAGGAACCTGCGGCTAGCCTCAAGGTCTCCAGGAACAAAGGTGAACATGTAACAACCTCAGGACTGCTAATTTTAAAGCTTTCGCGGCCTGCGCACAACCCCATACAGGTCACAAGCTTTATAAAACCCAAAAGTATGTTCTGGAGTATATAAATAGTGGGTGAAGCGATGACAGCAAACGGAGGACCAAGCACCAGACGTTTCAGTCCAGATGCAGTTCCGGAAATAAAGATACCCTGCAGGGTAAAGAACGTTGTCACGCTTGACGAAATACTTGGCACCGGCGCCTCAGGCATTGTGGCGCGAGGCAAGGATGTCAACCCTGTCGCGTTGCTCGGTGAGCTTGTCATCTCAGGTGTCCATTCTCCGGAAGTCCTTGGCCTGAATGACATCAAGTACGCTCCGCCCAGCATTGACCGCCTCTACCCTATAACGAATGAAGCAGACCAGCGACGTGTCTATGAAGCTGTCGAAAAAGAGACAGCTGAGTGGGAGAAGCGCAAGGCTCGCGGCGAGCACAGGGAGTATGCTAGAGAAATACACCCATTACTGCTCCAGAGCGAATATGTTGCAGTGAAAGCTTTCAAGCCGCACCTGCCCCCTGGCCAGGAAAAGGACACCTCAATCCTTGATGATTTCCTCCAGCGGTTCTTCAGGGAATATCTGGCAGTGAGCAAGCTCGACCACCCGAACATCGTGCCGACATTGGGCATGTTTGCGGACGATGCCGGCATTTGGTACATGATGATGCAATTCATTGATGGAAAGAGTCTCGATAAGGCCCTTGGTGAATTCCCCGGGAAGATGATGCCTCCTGAAAAAGCCGTGACGATCGCGCAGAAGATGGCCAGAGCGCTCAGGTATGCGCATCAGCAAGGAGTAGGCCATCGTGATGTCAAGCCGCAGAACATCCTTATCGCAAAGGACGGTACGCCAGTCTTGACTGATTTCGGTTTGGCAAAGCTGAGGGATACGTCTGGCCTGGGCGGGATAACGCAGCAGGGCCAGATCTTGGGGACGCCGCGCTATATGGCGTGCGAGATGGCAAAGGGCCTTCCTGCAGATGAGAGAAGCGATCTGGCAGGGCTCGGCGAGGTATTGTTTGAGATGCTCACTGGACACGCTTCTTATGAAGGACTTGACACGCTCACGATAACAAACATGCGCAGGGCAGACAGCATAGATCATCCCACTAAGTTGATTGATTTCATGCCTAACTGCTCGCGTCAGCTTGGCGCTCTTGTTGAGCGCGCGCGTGAGAAGGATCCTGGGAAGCGCTGGGGTTCGAAAGAAGAAGAAGACGGCCCGAGCCCATTGGAGGAATTCGACAGCCTCTGCTCGCTGATCCTGGAGCACAAGCTTTATGCGACCCGTACTCCGCTTGTGACGATCGAGGACCTCAAGAAAGCGAAAGCTGCCGCAGATATCGACAGCAAGGTCATAGATTATGAGCGCGAAACCATCGAAACAAAGCTTCATTACGAACGTGTCCAGGAGGCGATAAGGGTTGTCCGGAATACCTTGAAGGATGGCAGCTATGCGCAAGCAAAGGAAGGGTTGGAAGAGCTCAAGCCGCATTTGGCTGAAAAGTTAGGCAGAC
>Ga0247727_10020642_pt1 | contig 10045 bp, 9 predicted proteins | sample WisWelCaveWW1625_FD_202498 | JGI IMG/M metagenome (GOLD analysis project Ga0247727, IMG submission 202498) | Biofilm microbial communities from Wishing Well Cave, Virginia, United States - WW16-25 | ecosystem: Environmental > Aquatic > Deep subsurface > Groundwater > Cave microbial mat | place...
CCTCCGGTTGCATGCGCGCACGCTTGCCCCCGAGACGGCCCGAGCGGCGCGTGGCCGGCGCGAGGATGTCCGGGTCCACGGCCGGGTCGCTCGGGAAGGGGACGGCGCATGCGTGGCACACATCGGGAGACCGGCGGAAGCGATCCGCGCACCTCGCGTCTGATCTGCGCGCTCGCGCTGGCGGGCGCGACGGCGGCTGCCGCGACCGAGGCGCCGCCGCCCCCGCTGCCCGAACCTGCGGCTCCTCCGATCGCGCGGCGCGCGCTCTCGCTCTCGCTGCTGGCGGGGGCCGTCGTTCCGCGCGTCGGCATGCAGGCCAACGTCGCGCTCGGGGTGGAGGGCGCCTGGCGGCTGCCGTCGCTGCCGCTGCTCGCCGATCGGCTGGAGGTCACCGCGGGCCTGGGCTGGGCGCTCCTGCGCCAGACCGGGCCGGCGCTGGTCGCGGGCCGCGGCTACGACCCGGCGCTGGTCCAGAACAGCACCACGCTGCCGCTCGATCTGGGCGTGCGCGCGCGCCTCTTCCGCTTCGGGCCGGCCGCGGAGCTTTCGGCCGCGGTCGCTTACGAGCTGATGATGGTCTGGACCCGCTATCTGGCTTTCGGCGCCGAGTCGCGCAACAACGACGCCGTCGCGGGCGCGTCGTTCGCCGCGCGCATCGATTGGCCGCTGGGCCCGGGCTCGCTGGTCGCCGAGCTGCGCCACTCCGAACTGACCAAGACCGTCGGCCGCGTCGAGCCGGCTTCGGCGCCGATCGGCGAGCCCCGCCTCTCCGGCACGCGCATCGCCGCCGGCTACGCGCTTCGATTCTTCTAGCTTACGGAGGGAACCATGCCGCAACGACTTCTCGCCGCCACCTGCGCCCTGCTCCTCGCCGGCTGCGCGGCGAAGGACACAACGCCCCCGCCCGCGCCCCAGCTCGACGAGACGCCCGCGAGCACGGCGCTGGGCTCGCTGCGCGTGACCGGCACCGCGGAGTACGGTTCCATCGTCTCGGTGCAGCGCACCGCGCCCGCGCTGGGGACGGACGAGAAGCTCCCCGACCCGGTGGCGGCCAACGCCTTCACCGCCCGCTTCGCGATGGTGCTCCCGCTCGCGCTCAGCGGAGACGGCACCGAAAACGTCTTCGCCTTCACCGCCACCGACCCGGCCGGCAACAAGAGCGAGGCCGGCACGCTCAAGATCGTGCGCAGCAAGCAGGCCAGCGTGCAGATCGCCAACCTGACCGTGAACGGCGCGCTCTGCGTGCTCTCGGGGACGCCGCCCGCCTACTCGGTGCGGCCCGACGACACCGTCGATTTCGACCTGGTCGCCTTCGCCATCGTCGGCATCTCCGAGCTGGACTTCACCGCGTATTTCACCAGCACGGGGAACCTGTTCAGCCGCCGCGTCCTCGTCGCCGCCAACACGCCCGTCCCGGTCACGTATCACTTCAGCTTCAACGTGCCCGGCGGCGTGCTGCCCGAAGACGTCACCATCGTCGGGCTGGCCATCGACGGCGTGGGCAACCGGCTCTCCAGCGTGGCCAGCCTCGTGCGCGCCAGCCCCTTCCGGCTCTTGGGCGGGCGGCAGGCCAGCATCGCGGTGCGCGGCGGCCTGGTGAACTCGCCGTCGGGCGTGGTGGTCGACGGCGCCGGCAACCTCTTCATCGGCAACGACGGCCGCAACGATCTGCTCAAGCTCGCCGCCGGCGCGACCGTGCCGCAGATCTTCTCCGGGTACAGCGCCGGCACGACCTTCCTCGTCCCCGATGCGCAGGGCAACCTCTTCGTTTCCGACGGCAACGACATCAGCAAGATCACCGCCGACGGCACCTCGGTGAACAACTGGCTCGGCCTGAGCGGCGGCCGGAACGCCGCCGGCATCGGACGCACCGCGGCCACGCCCGCCAAGGGGCTGGTCAACGCGGCCTCCGCCCAGGACGGCGACAAGGTGAAGATCGGCTCCATCGACTACCAGCTCGATCTCGGCGCCGGCTGCACGACCTCGCCCACCAACGCCTGCGTGACCGTCTCGGGCAACGTGAACCAGTCGCTGGTCGACGCGCTGGCGGGGTCGACCACGGTGAACGCGGCCTTCGCCGCCTCCGGCTGCGGCGGGGGATCGACCGGCACCACCGGCTGCGCCGTGCTGGTGGCCAGGGCGGCGGGCGCGGCCGGCAACTCGGTGGCGCTGTCGACCAGCGCCCCGGGACGCATCGCCGTCAGCGGCAGCTCGCTGCAGCAAGGCCACGACGAGGATCTCTGGATCGGCCAGAACAACGCCGGCGACAACAACGTGTACCGGTATCCGGCCTCGCTCTCGGGGAACCCGACGCTCCCCAGCGGCTCGGTGGGCACCTACGCGCTCGGCCGCGAGCAGCTCGGCGTGGCCGTGCGCGACTTCACCACCGCCGGCAGCGCCAACCTGCGCGACCTGGGCATCTACGTGGCCGACGCCAACCCCAGGGCGGTGGCCGGCTACACGGCGGTGCAGAGCCTCGACGCGCTCTCCGTCACCCAAGTCTTCTCGGTCACCAGCGTCACCGGCGGTTCCCAGTTCGGCCGGCCCTACGACGTGAAGGTCGAGGCGGCCACCGGGTGCCTCCTGGTCTCCGACAGCAGCCGGGGCAACGTCTACACCATCGACGTGCGCACGCGCGGCAACGGGTCGCCGCCGGTGGCGCAGATCATCGGCGGCCTGTCCAGCCCGCGCGGCCTCGCCTTCGACGCCGGCGGCAACCTATACGTCGCCGACGCGGGCACGAACTCGATCGTCAAGGTCACGCCCGCGGGCGGAGGCGGCTGCTTCTGATCCGCGTTCAGCGCTTGGGGGCCGAGGCAGCGTGGCTCGCGGCACGAGCGCTGACGACCGAGATGCGCACGGCCTGCAAGCGGCGCTTGAGGCGGCCCATGTCCTGGATGGCGTCGAGCACCAGCTCGATCTTCTTGATCTCGTCGACCGCGTCGTCGTGGTGCTCGTAAAGCTCGCGCAGCTCGAGCTGGGCCAGCAGCGCGGTCCGCGGATCGGGGGCCGCCGGAAAATCGGAGGTCGCCGCCAGCTCGACCTGACGCCGCGGGAGCGCCGGCGGCAGCGAGGGCAGCGCCGGCTTCTCGGGGGCGAGGGCCAGCTCGCCATGCAGCCGCTCGACCTCGGCGCGGACCTCGAAGTACCTCGCCGCCTGCTTCTTCTTGGCCTCGAACTCCTCCTCGAGGTGGGCGGAGCGCGCCCGGGCCAGCTTCAACTCCTCGCGCGCGCAGCCGAGGAGCGCCGCGGCGAACAGCACCGGCCAGAGCTTGCCCATGTCGCGACGCTAGCGCAGCGCGGGAGCGGGCGCACCCGACGCAAGTCCGAGGCCGAGCCCGAAGCGCCCGTCGGGCGATTCGAGCCACGCCTGGGGCGTGAAGCCCGACAGGGCCAGGAGCCGCTCCACCTGGGCGCGCGTGAAGCGGCGGGAGATCTCGGTGCGGATGGCCTCGCCGGCCTCCAGGCGCAGGACGCCCCCGATCCGCCCCAGCTCGATCACCTGGGCGCGCGGCGAGCGCAGCCACATCTCGATGCGCTGCTCGTGGACGAGGTAGGGGGCGCGATGCTCGAACGCCTCGGGATCGAAGCGGCTCAGGGCCAGGTCGTTCACCGCGCGCAGAATGTTCCGGTTGAACTCGGCGGTCACGCCCTGCGCGTCGTCATAAGCCGCCTCGATCACCGCCGGGTCGGTGGGGAGCATGGCGCCGAGCAGGAGCCCATCGCCCGGCTCGATGCGCGCGCGCACCCGCGAGAGGAGCGCCACGGCATCGTCGTCCTCGTCGTTGCCGATGGTGCCGCCGAGGAAGAGCACCAGCCGCGGCCGCCGGTCGATGCGCGCGGGCAGCTCGAGGGGGCGGGAATAGTCGGCGAGCACTCCGCGCACGTCGACGCCGCGCAGGATCTGCCGCGTGCGCTCCAGGGCATGGGCGCTGATGTCGACCGCCACGTACCGGGGCGTGCGGCCGCGGCGCGCCGCCTCCTCGAGCAGCGCCAGCGTCTTCTGCGCCGCGCCGCTCCCCAGCTCGACGAAGTCGCCCCAATCGCCGGCGTCGATGAGGCGCGCGGCGTTGGCCTCGATCAGCGCCCGCTCGATGCGCGTCGGATAGTACTCGGGCAGCTCGGTGATGCGCTCGAAGAGCGCCGAGCCGCGGTCGTCGTAGAAATACTTGCAGGGGATCTGCCGGGGCCGCGCGAAGAGCGAGGCGCGCAGCTCGGCCAGCGCCGCGTCGATCGCGGCCGCCGCCGTCATCGCGCGTCACCGGCGCAGCGCAGGCCGGCGGGCAGCGCGCGCAGGTGCGGCTCGTACCAGTTGCGGAAGGTGTGGCGCGCGATGCGGCCGGCGGTGGCCCAGCTTCCCCCGCGCAGCACGCGGTGCGTCCGCCCGAACCAGGGCACCGAGTAGCCGTCGTAGGGATAGGGGCGGAAGCCGGGGTAGGCATCGAACCAGCTCGCGGTCCACTCCCAGACGTTGCCGGCCATGTCGCAGAGCCCGCCCGGCGAGGCCGGGAAGCTCCCCGCCGGCGTGAGCCCGAGGCGCGCCGCGTCGACGTTGGCGTTGCCGGGGTAGGGCGGCGCGTAGTCGGCCGCGTGCTCCCATTCCGCCTCGCTGGGAAGGCGCGCCGAGCGCCAGCGCGCGAAGGCGTCGGCCTCGAACCAACAGATGCCGGTGACCGGAAGCCGCGGCGGCGGCCGGCGCTCGCGCGTCCAGCCCAGGGGAGCCTCGACTCCTTCCGAAGCGCGCCAGGACCAGCCTTCCGCGGACCAGTGCCGTGCGTCGCGATACCCGCCGTCATCGACGAAGGCCGCGAACTGCTCGACGGTGGCGGGCAGCCGATCGATCCAGAACGGCGCCAGCCGCGTCGCATGCCGCTGCCGCTCGTTGTCGTACGCCTCGGCGAGATCGTCGCTGCCGAGCTGCGCCTCGCCGCCGGCGAAGTGGACACGCTCGGGACCCGGCCGCGGCTCGCCGCCCGCTCCCGCCCAGAGGCGATCCTCGAGGAGCGCCGCGATCACCTCGAGGTGCTCGGCGTGCTGCAGCGCGTGCTGCGCGAGGTGGCGCACGAGGAAATCCTTGGGCAGCCCGGGCAGCGCCGGCCCGCGCCGCGCCGCCTGGTGGACCCGGTCCAGCTCGTCGAGAAGCTCGCGCGGCGCCGGCAGCGCGCCCCGCTGGTCCTTGGGCGTGACGAACGGATCGAAGAGCCGGCCAGGCTCCTCGGGGAGCAGCCAGCGGGCGAGCGTGGCGGCGACGTGGCCCACGTGCCAGCCGGCCGGGCTGTACTGCGGCGCGGGCCGCTCGGCCCAGCGCTCGTGCGGCACCCGCGCGGCCGAGGCGAGCAGGCGCTCCCGCGCGTCCCACAACTCCTTCACCGCAACGCCTCGACGCGCAAGGCCGCGCCGGGGCGCGCGATGACCACGTGCTGCGGCGGGATCGGCAGCCACGGCTGCGCCGGATCGAGCGGCTCGGAGGCCAGGCAGTGGCCCTCGCCCGCCGCCGCGGCGTAGAGCGTGGCCGGCTCGGGTCCGCCGGCCGACCAGCGGCAGGCGTAGAGCGCCTCGCCGTCGCAGAGCATCACCGTCGCCACCGCCTTCACCCGCTCGGCGTCGCAGACGACCCGCAGGCGGGCCAGTGCCGCCGCCATCGCCGCCTCCGGCCGCGCGCTGTGCCCCTCGTCGAGCACCAGGCCGAAGATGTGCTCCGAGTCGCTCGTGCCCTCGACGGATTCGTAGGCCTCGATGCCGATGGTGTGCCGGATGGCGCGCTTGGGCCCGCGGTGGAAACGCTCGATGAACCCGTTGTGGACGAAGCCGAGCCTGCCGTGCGTGAACGGCTGCACGCTGGAGAGATCGAAGCCCATCCCCGGCGTGGCGCTGCGCACCGCCGCCAGCGCGGCCCGCGCCCGCAGCCGCGTCGAGATCCAGCCCAGGTTCGGGTCGGCCCACATGGGCGCGGCCGTCCGGTAAAGCGCCGGCTCGGGCGCGCCGTCGTCGAGCCAGAGCGCGGCGCCGAAGCCGTCGGCGTTGACCGTCCCCGACGCCATCTCCCGCGGCCGGTAGCTCTGGACGTGAAGCGAGTGCGGCGGACCCGTCCACAGCTCCGCCTGCGCCATCGCGGGTCCGACGTAGCCGACCATCCTGCACATGGGAACCTCGGCTAGGCGTGCGGCTTGCGGAGCAAGGAGGCGGCGAGCGCGACCGCCAGGATGGCGGCGATGATCGCCAGCGACATCCCGGTGGGCAAGTGCACCCACTTGTAGAGCACCATCTTGATTCCGACGAAGAAGAGGATGCCCGCCAGACCGGGCTTGAGGTACTTGAGCTTGGACATGGCGCCGGCCACCACGAAGTAGAGCGCGCGCAGGCCGAGGATGGCGCAGACGTTGGAGCTGAAGACCAGGAACGGGTCGTCGGTGACGGCGAAGACCGCCGGGATGGAGTCGAGCGCGAACACCAGATCCGCGGTCTCGGCGGCGATGACGGCCAACAGCAGCGGCGTGGCCAGTCTCTTCCCGTCGCGCTTGACGAAGAAGTGCGGCCCCTGGATCTCGGTGGTCATGGGGATGATGCGCCGCACCCAGCGCACCACGGCGTTGTCGGTCGGGTCCTCGTCCTCCTCGTCGCCCTTGCCCACGTGCCAGGCGAGCTTCACCGAGGTGTAGACCAGCACGATGCCGAAGACGGCGATGATCCAGTTGAAGTGCTGGACGAGCGCGACGCCGGCGAAGATGAAGATGGCGCGCATCACCAGCGCGCCCAGGATTCCCCAGTAGAGGACGCGGTGCTGGTGCTCGGGCGGGATGCCCATCGACTGGAAGAGGATGACGAAGACGAAGAGGTTGTCGACGGAGAGCGACTTCTCCAGCATGTACCCGGCGAAGAACTCCAGGCCCGACTGGCCGCCGAAGCGCCACCAGAGCCAGCCGCCGAAGATGACGGAGAGCATGATCCAGAAGACGCTCCAGGCCACGGCCTCGCCGAACTTCGCGCCGTGCTCGCGCTTGCCGGCGAGGCGCAGATCGATGGCCAGGAGCAGCAGCACGCCCCCGAGGAACGCCACCCAAAGCCCCGGCGACTGGATGTTGCGCGCGCCGTGGTCGGCGATGGCGGCGATCATGCGCGCCTCCCGCGCGGCGTGGCGGAGCTCTTCTCCTTGAAGAGGAGCCGCACCGGCACGCGCAGCCCGAAGCGCTCGCGCAGCCCGTTGACCATGTAGCGGCGATACGAGTCGTCGACCGCCTGGGGGCGGTTGCACTGCACGGCGATGGCGATGGGCTGCGCCGCGACCTGGTAGGCATACGAGAAGCGCACCGGATATCCGCGCCAGAGCGGCGCCGGGTGCGCGTCCTGCATCGCCTGCACCCAGGCGTTGACGTCCGGCGTGGAGATGCGCCGCGCCGCCTCGTCGTGCAGCTCGGCGGCGAGGTCGAGGATCTTGTGGACGCGAGTGCCCTCCAAAGCCGAAATGAAGAGGAGCGGCGCGTAGCCGACGTGCTGCAGGTGGCGCTTCGCCTCCTCGCGCAGCCTCTCCGCCTCGGCCTCCTTGTCCTTGACCAGGTCCCACTTGTTGACGGCGAGGATGACCGCCCTGCCCCGCTCCTCGGCCTGGGCGGCGATGCGCGCGTCCTGCTCGACGCCCAGCTCGCTGGCGTCGGTCAGCACCACCACCACGTCGGCGCGCTCGACGGCCCGGAGCGCCTTCTGGGCCGAGAACACCTCGATGGCGTCGGTGACGTGGCGCTTCTTGCGCAGGCCGGCGGTGTCGGTGAGGACGAAAGTGCGGCCCTTGTGCGTGAGCGCCTCGTCGACCGCGTCGCGGGTGGTGCCGGGCATGGCCGAGGCCACGAACCGCTCCTCGCCCAGGAGCCGGTTCAAGAGCGTGCTCTTGCCCACGTTGGGCCGGCCCAGCACCGCCAGGCGCACCGTGCGCGGGTCCTCCTCGGCCTCTTCCCCGCCCGGCGGCAGCCGCGACACCGCGTCGTCGAGCAGCTCGGAGACGCCGCGGCCGTGTTCGGCGGAGACGGGATGGACCGCGTCCAGGCCCAACTCCCACAGCTCGCCCAGGTCGAGGGCCGCCTCGCGCTTGTTGGAATCGATCTTGTTGGCCGCGACCAGCACCGGCTTGCCCCCGCGCCGGAGGATCTGCGAGAGCTCGCGCTCGGCGCCGGTCACGCCCGCCTCGGCGTCGACCACCAGCACGATCACGTCGGCCTCGCGGATGGCGGCCTCGGCCTGCTCGCGCACCGCCTTGATGAGCTGCTCGTCGGTGTGTGCGAGAAAACCGCCGGTGTCGACGGCGCGGAAGCGGCGGCCGCAGTGTTCGGCCTCCTGGTACTGGCGGTCGCGGGTCACTCCGGGCCGGTCCTCGACGATGGCGGCGCGCCGCCCGACGATGCGGTTGAAGAGCGTCGACTTACCGACGTTCGGCCTCCCTACCAGGGCCAGGAGCGGGAGCATCGTTTACGCGCGCACCACGGGAAGGGCCCGGCGCGGCGCTGGAACCAGCGGCGCCTCGACCAGCGCGCTCTCGCGCCCGCGCAGCGCTACGAGAGTGGCCGACTCGATCCGCACGTTCACCACCGACCCGACGGGCGAGCCGCCCTGGAAGTGGACCGTCCAGTTTTCCCGCGAGCGGCCGAAGCGCTCGCCGCCGGCGGCCTGCTCGACCATCACCTCCAGCTCCGATCCCACCGCCGCGCGATGGCGCTCCAGCGTGCGCCGCTGCTGCAGGGCCTGCACCTGTTCCAGGCGCGCCAGGGCCAGCGGCCGCGGCACCTCGGCCCACTCGGCGCTCTCGTCCAGGTGCCGCGCGGCCGAGGTGTGCGGCCGCGGGCTGAAGATGAAGCTGAAGAGGTTGTCGTAGGGGATGCGCGCGAGCAGCTCGAGATTGAGCCGGTGGTCGTCGTCGGTCTCGCCGGGAAAGCCGCAGATGATGTCGCTGGTCAAGGCGATGCCGGTGCTGACGGCGAAGAGCTGCGCCACGCGCCGCTCGTATTCGGCCACGGTGTAGCTGCGCCGCATGCGCCGGAGCACCGCGTCCGAGCCGTGCTGCACCGGGAGATGGAAGTGCGGCATCAGCTCGGGCACCTCGGCGAAGCAGGCCACCAGTTCCTCCGAGAGGTCCATCGGGTGGCTGGTGGTGAAGCGGATGCGCAGCAGGCCCGGCACCGCAGCGACGCGGCGGATGAGCTGGGCGAAGGTGCAGCCCCCCGCGTAGGAATTGACGTTCTGGCCGATGAGCGTGACCTCGCGGACGCCGACGGCCGCGAGCGCCGCCACTTCGCCGACGATCTCGGGGTACGGCCGCGACATCTCGCGCCCGCGCGTGTACGGCACGACGCAGAACGAGCAGACGTTGTCGCAGCCCTTCATCGCCGTCACGAAGGCCGTGGCCGCCCCCCGGCTCGACTCGGGGTCGGCCTGGGGAAACAGATACTCTTCCGAGGGCAGCCAGCCGGTCTCGACCGCGCCGCGGCCATCGGCCGCAAGCGACGTCACCTTGGCGAGCTGGTCGGGGCCGAGGACGAAATCGACGTACGGCGCGCGCTCGAGCAGCCTCGACTTCTCCTGCTGCGCGACGCAGCCCGCCACGCCGATGCGCGTCCCGCGCGCCGATTTCAGGATCCGGTAGCGCCCCAGGGCCGAATAGAGCTTGTCCTCGGCCTTCTCCCGGATCGCGCAAGTATTGAGGAGGACGAGGTCCGCGCCGTCGGCGGCCTCCGCGCGCACCCAGCCGTCGGCGGCGAGCGTCTCGCCCATCCGGGCCGAGTCGCTCTCGTTCATCTGGCAGCCGAAGGTATGGATGTAGAAGCGGCGGCGGGCCATGGCAGCCGGCGGACCATGCCAAGGCGGAACCCCTCCGTCAATTCAATCTGCCCGGGGTTGCGGCGAAAAAGGGGGTCGGATGAGCGACGGATGACATCCGCCCCGCCGGGTGGCAGCGTGTCCCACTCACCGGAGGATTCCGTGCCCAGCCGCCTGTCCATCGCCGCCCTCGTCGCGCTCGTCGGCTGCTCCTCGGCAAAGGCTCCGCCGTTGAGCGCCGTCG
>Ga0247727_10020643_pt1 | contig 10045 bp, 11 predicted proteins | sample WisWelCaveWW1625_FD_202498 | JGI IMG/M metagenome (GOLD analysis project Ga0247727, IMG submission 202498) | Biofilm microbial communities from Wishing Well Cave, Virginia, United States - WW16-25 | ecosystem: Environmental > Aquatic > Deep subsurface > Groundwater > Cave microbial mat | place...
CATTCTGCCGCCTGATACGGCAGCAAGCAAGCTCGATCTCCGCCCAGCCCCGGCCGGCGCCTCGCAACGATCTGCAAGGAGAAATGCGGCCAGGAGCCGGAGCAGCCCGTTGTATGATGAGAGGGAATGCACGCCCACGTTCTTTATAACAGCCGCATTGTTCCCGCCAGCGAGAAGGTTCTCTCCCCGGGACAGATCGGCTTGTTGTCGGGATGGGGCATCTTCACCACCCTGCGGATTTATGATGGGGTGGCCTTTGCCTTCGAGCGTCACTGGCAGCGGATGGCGAAGGACGCCGCCCTGCTGCACGTGCCCCTGGCCTTCGAGCGAGACGCAGTGCGGAGGAGCATCGGGGAGCTGATCCGGGCCAACCAGGCGGAAAACTCGGTGGCCCGCCTGTGCGTGGTGCGCAACCAGGGAGGCTTCTGGGAAGGGCCGGGGATCGCCAACGCCGCCGACCTGCTAGTTTTGACATCCGACATCAAAGCCTGGGCCCAGACGGCGCGGCTGACCGTGGCCCCGCAGGCCCGCCACGCCGCTTCCCCCTTTGCCGGGACCAAAATTCTCTCCTGGGCCTGCAACCTCACCTGGGTCGAGGATGCGCAAAATCGCGGCTTCGATGAAGTGATTCTGCTGAACGAGAGGGAGGAAGTCGCCGAGTGCACCTCGGCCAACGTGTTCTCTGTGAGGGAGGGAAAGGTCGCCACACCGCCCCTGAGTTCGGGCTGCCTGCCGGGGGTCACCCGCAATGTCTTGCTGGAAGAGATCGGCGGCATCGAGGAACGGGTATTGCTGCTGGAGGATCTCTACCGTGCCGAAGAGGTCTTCCTCACCTCGACCACGCGCGAGTTGATGGCGGTTGGAGAAATCGACGGCCACGCCATCCCGGGAAACGGATCGGTGCGGGCCCGCTTGCAACAGGCTTTCACGGCCCACGTCCGACGATACATCAATGAGGCGAAGTGAACGTAGTCCTGCTCTCCACCTACGAGATGGGCCGGCAGCCCTTCGGGCTAGCTTCCCCGGCCGCCTGGTTGCGGCGGGCCGGGGCCTCCGTCACCTGCCTGGATCTGTCGCGAGAGCCGCTTCAGGAAGAGGTGATCCGGGCCGCCTCCTTGATCGCCTTCTACCTTCCCATGCACACGGCGACGCGGTTAGCCGTGGCGGCGCTGCCTCGCCTCGGCCGGCTGAACAGTAGCGCGCACCTGTGCTTTTACGGACTCTACGCCCCGGTCAACGAGACGTTTCTGCGCGGCCTGGGGGCCCAGACCATTCTAGGAGGCGAGTTTGAAACCGGCTTGGCGAGCCTGGTGGAACGGCTGCGGGCGGGGCTCGATGGCCCGCAAGTCGAGCCAGTCGTATCTTTGGAGCGTTCGCGGTTCCTCGTGCCGGAGAGACAGGGGCTCCCGCCCCTGAGCGAATACGCCCGGCTCCGGTTGGGCGACGGAAAATCGCGCACGGTTGGCTACACCGAGGCCAGCCGCGGTTGCCAGCATCTGTGCCGGCATTGCCCGGTGGTCCCCGTCTACCAGGGCCGGTTCCGGGTGGTGAATCGTGAGGTGGTGCTGGAGGACATTCGCCGCCAAGTGGCCGCCGGAGCGCAGCACATTACGTTTGGCGACCCGGATTTTTTCAACGGCCCAGGTCACTCGATGGCGATCGTCCGCGCCCTCCACAGCGAATTCCCAGAACTCAGCTACGACGTCACCATCAAGATCGAGCACCTGCTCAAACAAGCTGCGCATTTGAGCGCGCTGCGGGCGACGGGCTGCCTGCTTGTGACCAGCGCGGTCGAGTCCATCGACGACCACGTGCTCAGGCTGCTCGATAAGGGGCACACAAGGGAAGACGTGTTGCGCGCGCTGGAGCTGTGCCGCCAGGCCAGGCTAACCCTGGTCCCCACGTTTGTCCCTTTCACGCCGTGGACTTCGCAGGAGGGGTACCGCGAGCTGCTGGAATTCCTGGCCCGGAATGACCTGGTTCACAACCTGGCCCCGATTCAGTTGGCCATTCGGCTGCTCATTCCCTCGGGTTCGCGGCTTCTGGAGCTGCCCGAGGTGCTCGGGCTGGTCGGTGCATTCGAGCCGGCTGCATTGAGTTATCGCTGGGAACACCCCGACCCTCGCATGGACGAGTTGTGCCGGCAGATTCTGGCCCTGGTGAAACAAGCCGAAGCGCGGCGGGCGACGCGGGCGGAAATCTTCGCCCAGATCTGGGACTTGGCTCATCAGAATGCGCCCGTTGCCTTTCCCTGGGAGGCGAACCGGCTCGACCGCGCCGCAATCCCTTACATCAACGAGCCCTGGTACTGTTGAGCCGAGCCCGCCGAAGAGCAGGTTGCTCTTCTTTGACCGGCCGGCGAACGGGGCCATGCGCGGTTCGCTTCTATTAGTTTCGACCACCACCGGATACCAGGCGCGCGCCTTTCGTGAAGCGGCCCAGCGGATGGGCGTGCCTCTGGCCCTGGCCAGCGATCGCTGCCACCAGCTTGAAGATCCCTGGCACGACGGCGCCATCCCCGTGCGCTTCGAAGATCCGCCGGAGGCGGCGCGGCGAATCGTCGAGTTTGCCGGCAAACAACCCATCGCCGGAATCATCGCCATCGGCGATCCGCCCGCGCTCCCCGCCGCGCTCGCCGCCCGGGAATTGGGGTTGAAACACCACCCGCCGGAAGCGGTCGAGGCCTGCCGAAACAAGTTTCTGGCGCGCGAGCGTTATCGAGCCGCCGGCCTGCCAGTGCCGTGGTACCGCAGGTTTCCATCTCACCAGGATCCCCGTCCAGCGGTGGAGGGCGTTCCCTTCCCCTGCGTGCTGAAACCCTTAGGTCTGTCGGCGAGCCGCGGGGTGATCCGGGCCGATGATGCGGAGGGATTTCTGGCGGCTTTCGAGCGCATCCGGGCTCTACTCCAGTCGGCCGATGTTCGCAAGATGAGAGAAGAATCTGCCGCGTGGATTCAGGTGGAAAGTTTTATTCCCGGCCGCGAGGTGGCCCTGGAAGGGCTGCTCCACTGCGGCCGGCTGCAGGTGTTGGCCTTGTTCGACAAACCCGATCCCCTGGACGGTCCATTTTTCGAGGAAACGATTTACGTAACTCCGTCCCGGCTGGACCAGGGCATGCAGAACGCCGTGGTCGAGACGACTCAGCAAGCGGCGGCCGCTTTGGGGTTGTGGCACGGTCCTCTGCATGCTGAATTGCGGCTCAACGAGCAGGGACCGTGGATGCTCGAGATGGCTGCCCGGCCGATCGGGGGACTTTGCTCGCGGGCCTTGCGATTTGGGGACGGGATGTCGCTCGAGGAGTTGCTGCTGCGTCACGCCCTGGGGGAAAGCGTGGAGGCGTTGGCGCGCGAGCGCGCCGCCGCCGGGGTGATGATGATCCCCATCCCCGGCGCAGGAATATTCGAAGGGGTGGAACAGCTCGATCAGGCTGCCGCAACGGCTGGGATTGAAGAGATTCAAATCACCGCCAAATTCCGACAGGAGCTGGTTCCGCTGCCGGAGGGATCGAGTTACCTGGGGTTTATCTTCGCCCGCGGTCCGGGGCCTGAGTTCGTCGAAGGGGCGCTGCGGAAGGCTCACCAGCAACTGCGGTTTGTGATTTCGACGAGCCTGCCGGTGCTGTAAAGGCGCTTCATTTTGCGCGGGGCGGAACGTAATCGGGAGGCAGCGCGGCGCCTTCCCCGAAGAAATAATCGTCCATCTGCTTGATGACGATTTCCTGCGCCTCGTGGGTGGCCAGGTTCAACCGGTACTCATTCAGGACCATCTTCAGATGTTCCTTCCACAGATCCCAGGCGTCGAGCGACACGTTCTCGAAAATCTTCTGGCCCAGCTCGTTGTCGAAGGGGACCTCGTCCAATCCAGGCAGTTCTTTTTGGAATTTCACGCAAAACACCTTGCGCTTGACCGGCTTGCCGGGTGGGGGGGGAAAGGCTGGTGTTCCACAGCTCATTGTTTCTCCAAACTTGTCTATCGATTGGGTGTCAAGTGACAATAGGATTATCGCACAAAGGCGCCCCCAGATGCCGGCCAATGAACTGATCCACGAAACCAGCCCTTACCTTTTGCAGCACGCGCACAACCCGGTGAATTGGTTTCCCTGGGGCCCGGAAGCGCTCGAGCGGGCCCGCGGCGAGAATAAGCTGATTTTTCTGAGCATCGGCTACGCCGCCTGCCACTGGTGTCACGTGATGGAGCAGGAGAGCTTCGAGAACGGAGAGATCGCCGAAATACTGAACCGCGACTTCGTTTCCATCAAGGTGGATCGGGAAGAACGCCCGGACCTGGATGAGATCTACATGAACGCCACTATGATTTACACCGGCCAGGGCGGCTGGCCGATGAGCGTGTGGCTGACCCCCCAGTTGAAGCCGGTGTTCGCCGGCACCTATTTTCCACCCGAGAATTACTACGGGCGTCCCGGGTTTAAACATCTGTTGCGGCAGTTGGCCGAGCGATGGAGGGAAAGCCGCGAGGCGTTGGAGTCTCAGGCCGAGCAGGTGGCCGGGGCCATCGCCTCGATGCAGGCTCTGGAGCGCGGGCCAGGGCTGCCGCCGGAAGGAATTTCCCAGCTTGCCCGGCGCATGGCCCAAGCCTATGACCCCCACTCGGGCGGCCTGGCCAGCGGAGGAACCAACAAGTTCCCCCCCAGCATGTCCATGGATTTGCTGCTCCGCGAATATCACAAGTCCGGCGACCGGGTTTTGTTGGGCGCGGTCGAGTTGACCTTGCAAAAAATGGGTGACGGAGGCATCTACGACCATCTTGGCGGCGGCATTCATCGGTATTCCACTGACGCGCGGTGGCTCGTGCCGCACTTCGAAAAGATGCTCTATGACCAGGCCCTGGTCAGCTCGATTTTCCTTGACGGCTACCAGGTCACCGGGCGGCGGCAGTTCGCCGATCGGGCCCGGGGCATCCTCGATTACGTGATCCGCGACTTCCAGAGCCCCGCAGGCGGGTTCTACTCCAGCGAGGACGCCGACAGCGATGGCAAGGAAGGCAAGTTCTACATCTGGACCTTGGAGGAGGCGCAGGAGATCCTCGGTGAGGAGGACTCCGCGCTGTTCGCCTCCCATTACGACATCACCGAATGGGGCAACTGGGATCACCCCGGGGACGCTCACGTGCCCGCCGGACCCAAGAACATCCTGCAGGTAGTTCGTCCGATCGAGACCATCGCCCGGTTAAACGGCGTCGACGCAACGGTCTTCGAGGCGCGGTTTGATTCCCTGCGGAGGAAAATGCTCGAGGCGCGGTCCTTGCGCCCCCGACCGGGGCGGGACGACAAGATCCTCTGCGGCTGGAACGGGCTGATGATTGCCGCCCTGGCCAAAGCGGCGGCGGTGCTCGATGAACCTGGTTACGGGGCGGCCGGACGGGGCGCGGCCGGATTTATCCTTTCCTCGATGATCGAGCACGGCCGGCTGCTGACTACCTTCGGAAAAGGCCGCGCGCGCCTGATGGCCTACCTGACTGACTACGCTTTCCTGGTGGAAGGCCTGCTGGGGCTCTACGAGTGGAGCGGGGAGCGAGAATGGCTCAATGCCGCTGTCAAGCTGATCGAAACGGCCCTTGAGTATTACTGGGATCCTAAGGAGGGCGGGTTTTTCTTCACCGCTGCGGACCACGAGCGGTTGATCCACCGCAGCAAGATTTCTACAGACAGCGCCATCCCCTCGGGCAACTCGGTGATGCTGGCCAACCTCCACCGGCTGGCCGTGCTGCTCGATCGCAGCGACCTGCGCGAAAAGGCGGGTCAGATGATCGGCTTGTTTAGCGGGGCGGTCGAAAAGCACCCCTTTGCCTATGACCGGATGCTGGCGGGGATCCAGGCCTGGCACGCCGGGTTGGTCGAAATCGCGATCCTGGGGCCGCCGGGCGACCCCCGCACCCGGCAATTGATCCGCACCGTTTACAGCCGGTATTTGCCGAACAAGATTGTCGTGCGAGCCGAGCGAGACGATGACAGTCTGCCCTTCCTGGCGGGCAAGCGGCTGCTGGATGGTCAACCCACCGCTTACGTCTGCCGCAATTACGCCTGCCGGCGGCCGGCGACCACGCCCGAGCAACTGGCTGGGGAGCTGGGGTTTGACGAGCTACTCACGTAATAGCGCCGATGGGATCGTGCGCTTCCCCGGGGTTGGGCGAATCGAGCTTCAGAGGCCCGGACGCGCCCACGCACAGTGTGCTTAACCGTGTTGGGGAAGCGGTCGTGGCGCACGCTTTAGCGTGCAGCGGCGAGCTTCAGCTCGCCGAAGGGCGCGGGTGAAACCACCCAGCATGGGCTGAAGCCCACGCCAGCACGCTGAAAGCGTGCGCCACGTCGCCTCGCAGCCAGGCAAACTCCCCAAAACGGTTAAGCACCCCCACGCACAGGACGCCTGGCCAGGCGCTGGATTAGAATAGATGCGTAGCCCGAGGAGGATCGATGGCTGAGAAAGCGACTTACCTGGGCAGTGGGGCCTTTGCCATTTCCAAGCCCAAGCGCAAGCGGGCCAAGGCCCGCCGGGCGCGGCTAAAGAAACCGCAGCGGGGCGCGCGGAAGTAGGCTCGCCGGCTAGCGATCCCGGGTGAGTTGCCAGAAAATGGCTGCCAACAACCCCCATTGCAGGCTCAAGGCCAAAAGAAATGAAACAATCAGGGCGAGGCAGACAGCAAGGATTTCCATCGTTCTCCAACCTACCCAGGATCCATGCAATTCAGGGGCCACCGCGCCAGGCCCCTGTTGGCAACCAGTTGCAGGATTGCTCCGGCTCTGCTATGTAGTTTGTTCCAGCCGTCGTGTATTTTTTGAGACCCCTTTTGTTATGAAGCAGCAAGACCTGGCGGCGCGATTGTATCGCGTACGCGGGTTGGTGCAGGGAGTGGGGTTTCGCTACTTCGTGCAGCGCGCGGCGGTGGAGCTGAACCTGACGGGCTACGTCAAGAATTTGGCCGATGGCGAGGTTGAAGTTTACGCTGTGGGTTCTCAGGAACGGTTGTCCCAACTGGTTCGCCGTTTGTGGACGGGCCCTGCCTCGGCGAAAGTGCGTGGGGTTGACGAGCAGGCGGCGGCGGTGCGCCACACCGCGTCGTTTCGAATCGAGCCGTCTTGGTGAGAACAGGGGGCGCAAGGCATGATCGAGCTGAAGAAACTCATCCGAGAAATCCCTGATTTCCCCAAGCCGGGAATCCTGTTTTACGACATCACTACGCTGCTGAAGGACTCCCATGGCCTGCACCAGTTGATCTGCGACCTGGCCGCGCATTACGAAGACAAACGCCCGGACCTGGTGGTGGGCATTGAAGCCCGTGGCTTTGTCTTTGGACCGGCCCTGGCCTTTCGCCTGGGAGTAGGGTTTGTGCCAGTTCGCAAACCGAAGAAGCTGCCCGCCGAGGTGGTCGGCGTGACCTACGAGCTCGAGTACGGAAGCGACCGGCTGGAGGTCCACAAGGACGCCATCCAGCCGGGGCAGAGGGTTCTGATTATGGATGACCTGCTGGCCACCGGCGGCACGGCCCAGGCCTCCGTCAAGCTGGTGGAAATGTTGGGTGGCAAGGTGGCCGGTCTGGCCTTTGTGATTGAACTGGAGTTTTTGAATGGACGACGCAAGCTGGACAGATTTGAGGTGTTTTCGTTGTTGAAATACCAGAACTGAGTGGAACAGAACCTCCACTCCCACCGCCCGGTTTTCCCATGCCCCACCTTTGCGTCCAGGCCTTGGCTAAGGTAAACCTCGGTTTGCGTGTTCTCTACAAGAGACCGGACGGCTATCACGAGGTGCGCACGATCTTGCAGACCATCTCGCTGGCCGACCGGGTGGAGTTGGAGTATCGCCGGTCCACCGCGAGTGGCGGCGACCGAAGGGTGGAGTTAACTTGCAGCCGGGCCGATCTTTCGGGGGGAGAGAATCTCGCCGCCCAGGCGGCGCGCCAGTTACTGGAAGCCACCGGGAGCCGCGGGGTGGTCCGCATTCATTTGACCAAGCGAATTCCGGTAGGCGCCGGATTGGGCGGCGGATCGAGCGACGCGGCGGCTGTTCTGCGGGCCCTGGGTTGGTTGCTCCGGCCGCGGCCCGGCATCTCTGTTTTGTTGCGCCTGGCGAAGGCGCTCGGCAGCGACGTGCCGTTCTTCTTGCTGGGGGGGCGGGCGCTCGGCCTGGGTCGTGGCACAGAGCTCTATCCGCTCCCGGAGGGGCCCGAGCGGTGGATGCTTCTGCTCACTCCGCGGCTAGAAATTTCCACCGCTCAAGCCTATCAACAGGGGAGCCGGGATTTGACTTCCCATGGCTGGGAAGATAAGATAGATCGTTTCTGTTCAAGCGCTTATGGGTTTGAGCAGGGAGTGGCGGAAGGGATTGGAGCGGCGCCAGAAAACGACTTCGAAGCTGTCATTTTCCGGCTGCACCCGAAACTGAAACAACTGAAGGCGCGCCTTCAGGAGTGGGGGGCGCAGCCGGCCCTGCTGTGCGGGAGCGGTTCTGCCCTTTTCGGCGTATTCGCCGATCGTCAGCAGGCCCTTCGCGCCCATCATTCGCTTAACCCGGAGGATGTTCCGAGCAGGGTGGTGAAGTCGGTGGGTCGGCGTGGGTTCCGCGAGCGATGGCTTAGGTGGTTGAAGGAAAACTAGCATGACGACCCTGGTTCAAGAGGCGGCGGCTCCCGTCCGTGTGAGGGAACAAGATCGGTTGAAAGTGTTTTCGGGGAACGCCAACCCGGGACTGGCCGAGGAGATTTGCAGGCACCTCGGCGTGCCCCAGGCCAAGGCCTCCGTGCGGCAATTCTCCGACGGAGAGATTTATCTGCAAATTCTGGAGAATGTGCGGGGGGCGGACGTATTTGTGGTGCAGCCGACCTGCACGCCGGTCGACCGCAACCTGCTGGAGTTGTTGCTGATGATCGACGCGCTGACCCGGGCCTCGGCGAAGCGGATCACTGCCGTGTTGCCCTACTACGGCTACGCGCGGCAGGACCGCAAGGATAAGCCGCGGGTGCCGATTTCGGCCAAGCTGGTGGCGAGCATCCTGGTTACCGCCGGGGCCAACCGGGTGCTGACGCTGGATCTGCACGCCGCGCAGATCCAAGGGTTCTTCGATATTCCGGTCGACCACTTGTTCGCTACCCCGGTGATGATCGAATATTTTCAGGGGCTGGCGCTCCCCAAACTGACCGTGATTTCCCCGGATGCGGGCGGGGTGGAGCGGGCCCGCGCTTTCGCCAAACGCCTGCGGGCGCCGCTGGCGATCATCGACAAGCGCCGCGACGAAGTCAACGTCGCCGAGGTGATGCATATCATCGGGCGGGTGAGAGAGCGCACTTGCCTGATCGTGGACGACATGGTGGACACCGCCGGGACCCTGGTCAAGGCGGTGGAGGCGTTGCTGGAGCACGGCGCCACGGCGGTGTACGCCTGCTGCACGCACCCCGTGCTCTCCGGGTCTTCGGTTGCATGGATCTCCCGGTCGAAGCTGCAAGAGCTGGTGGTGAGCAATTCCATCCCGCTCTCGGCGGAGGCTAGGCGCTGCGACCGCATCCGGCAGTTGAGCGTGGCGCCGCTGCTGGCCGGCGCCATCCAGTCGATTCATGAAGAGACCTCCATCAGCCGCATGTTTGTTTGACCGGGGGTGGAGGAAGCAGAGGAGGTTGTCTTGACACAGGAGATTACCGTCGAGGCCGCGCTACGCCAGGAGAGGGGAAAGAATGCGGCCCGCCGCCTCCGCCGCCGCGGCCAGATTCCCGCCGTGTTGTACGGCGGGGGCAAGGAGGCGGTGCCGGTCAGCTTGAGCACCAAGCAGATCGGCCAGATTCTGCATTCGGCCACCGGCCACAACACCATCTTTCAGGTAGCCATCGACGGACGGGCCGGCGAGTCGGCCATGCTGGTGGAGTGGCAGCAGGACCCCGTGCGCGGAGACCTGCTGCACACCGACCTGCGACGCATCGATCTTTCCAAGCAACTGAAGGTCTTGGTGCCGATGATCCTGCGCGGCGAGTCCAAGGGGGTCAAAACCCAGGGCGGATTATTGGAAGTGGTGAACCGAGAGGTGGAGATGGAGTGCCTGCC
>Ga0247727_10020644_pt1 | contig 10045 bp, 11 predicted proteins | sample WisWelCaveWW1625_FD_202498 | JGI IMG/M metagenome (GOLD analysis project Ga0247727, IMG submission 202498) | Biofilm microbial communities from Wishing Well Cave, Virginia, United States - WW16-25 | ecosystem: Environmental > Aquatic > Deep subsurface > Groundwater > Cave microbial mat | place...
GCTTCCTGTTGTTGAAAATGGCAAGTTATTAGGCCTGATTACTGTAAGAGATATTTTAAGCTTCCACCCGGAAATTTATCCTGAGCTCGAGGAGTATGCAAAAATAAGAGAAGAGCAGGAAAAATTGGGAAGAATGAAAAAGGAGAAGGGACTGGCAGTCATGGATGATGGTGTCTGTGAAGAATGCGGAAAAAGAGACACGCTCTACAGAGTTCACGGGATGCTGGTTTGCGACTCCTGCAGAAGCTCTATCTGATTTTATTCCTTAATAGGTATTTTTTGCCCATTCTCCCCATGATTTTCTTTTGGGGTTGGTGGCTGGTAGATTGGTGTAAGATCATAATTAAAATCCAGTTCTTTTGCTTTTTGAATGACTAAATCTTCAAGGCCTATCCCTCTTTTTAGTGCTTCAAATTTCGCTTCCTCCAGATTATTAATCCTAACAATTTTGTTTTTTATTGCTTCAATTCCTCTTTGTCCTTTCACGCCGACATTTTTATCAGTCAGATCATAGGCTATTGACTGAATATCCAAGGGAGTTCCTGTAAAAAAATATTTGAATCTTGGTCTTATATGCCTCGTAATAATTGAGTGAAAACTGAATAAATAATTGAGATCAATTCTTATTTTTTCCTTTTCTAAATATAAATATCCAGACTCTGTTATTTTCTTATCCCAACCTTTAGGCACATACAAATCTTGACTTGCCGGACCTCTTTCAATTAAAAAATCTATATCAATTTGCGATGGTTCAGAAACCTTAAGTTCTGGGTAAATGCTCTTTATTATTGGCCTATAAACAAATCCCCCCATTATCCATATCCTTCCTTCGCCGGGCCTTCCCATTGCGCGGGAATTTCTTCTGGCAATTTCAGATATATCTGAAAATTCAGGATAAGTTTTCAGGAATTTTTCAAATATTAATGTAAATTCTGTTTTTTCCTTTTCCTTCTTTCCCATTATTATTAAGGCAATCTTAGTTTTATAAAATATGTTGTGAAGCAAAACATATGATATTTTTAACTACTCTATGGTTAAAACACCATATTTGGGTGATTTGATATTTTCTCGGCATTTAACTTATTCCATTAAATATTTAAATCAAATCCTGCTTTATTGGTAATGGCTGAAAAAGAAACTATTTTCTCAAGCAAGATTAAGTATGCCGGAATTTTTTCGTTCAAGGATTTTTATAAATTCAGCTATGACTGGCTTAATGAAGAGGCAGGTCTTGAATTGGCCGAGAACAAATATACTGAAAAAATAGATGGCGCTTCCAAGAATATAAATGTAGAATGGTCCGGGGGAGTAAACCTCACGGATTATTTCAAATTTGAGGCAACTATTAATATAAAAGCAGAGAACCTGAAAGAAGTTGAGATAAACCAGGGCGGAGCAAAAATAAAAACAAACCAGGGCTCTGTGGAGGTGGATATCAAAGGGATTCTTGTTCGTGATTATGAGGGGAAATTTGAGACAAGCGCGTTCAAAAAATTCCTCAGGAGCATTTACGAAAAATGGGTCATCCCTTCAAGAGTCGAGGAATATGGGGGAAAAATCTCCGAGGCATGCGATTCATTCCTGAACCAGGCAAAGGCTTATCTTGACCTCGAAGGAAAAAAATAAAATTTTCCATTTATTCCCTTCCATATCATAAGATTTTGTGCTGTAAAACACAACCGAAATACTTAAATATAAAATTCTTCTGATTTTTGCATGAAAAAGTGGTTTTTTTTTAGCCTAGTATTTTTACAGGTCCTGTTTCTTCTTCCAAATGTGCTTGCAATAAATATTGAAGTTGGAAAAATAAGCCATGATGAAGTTCTTATAGCAGACCTTGAAAATCCTGCTGCCATATTTGGCATTAACATAACTAACAAAGGCCCTTCTGGCACTTTTGAATTTTACAATCTCGCGGGATTCAGCATGTCTCCGACAAAGATTACGATAAACTCCGGGGAGACAAAAGATGTTCAGCTTAATATGTCTCCTATAGGAAAAATTTCCCAGAGGGGGTATTTTACTGTTCCTTATTTCATAAGAGCGGCAGACACAAGTGAAATTGAGGAAAGTTTTACTTTCAAGATAATAGAGCTGCGGGAAGCTTTTGAAGTTGGCTCAGGAGATGTTGACCCTGAATCCAAGTCTATAGAAATATTCATAAAAAATCTTGAGGGCGTTGATTTTGGAGATGTAAACGTAAAATTTTCCTCAGCCTTTTTTAATATCGAGCAGAACTTTGCAATAGGGCCAATGGAGACAGAAAGAATACCTGTTCAGCTCAACCAGGAAGATTTCAGGAGCCTGCTGGCTGGTTTTTACACATTGGAAGCAGATGTGGCTGCTCTTGGAAAAGAAACAACCATTGAGGGAGTGATAAAATTTGTAGAAAAGGATATTCTCACGACGACAAAAAAAGATTACGGCTTCCTGATAAACACGCAGATAATTGAAAAAACCAACGGGGGGAACACTGTCGCAACTTCAGAGACAGTGATAAAGAAAAACCTGATTTCAAGATTATTCACCAGCTTCAGCCCTGCTCCTGATATAGTTGAACGAGATGGTTTCAGCGTTTATTATAGCTGGACAAGAGATATAAATCCTGGAGAAACACTGGAAATTGAAGTAAAAACCAACTGGCTTTTCCCTCTTCTCCTTATTTTCTTCGTTGTGGCAATAGTTGCTCTTGTCAGAAAATACACAGGAACAAGCCTTGTTTTGCGAAAAAGGGTGGCTTTCGTGAGAGCCAAAGGCGGGGAGTTTGCCCTGAAAGTTTCTGTATCAGCGCATGCGAAACAGCGGTGCGAAAGAGTCAACCTGGTAGACAGGCTTCCTCAAATGGTAAGCCTTCATGGGAGCTACGGAGGAGAACAGCCGACAAGGATTGACGAGAAAAACAGAAGACTAGAATGGAACTTCGAAAAGATGGAAGCAGGGGAAGTAAAAATAATCTCGTACATAATTTATTCAAAGATAGGAGTTGTCGGCAAATTTGCATTGCCTACAGCAACAGCGGTATTTGAAAGCCATGATCAAATCAAGGAAGTTCAGTCCAATATGGCTTTCTTTATAGCTGAACAAAAGGCCAGGCCTGAAGAATAAGAACTTTTAAAAATCCATAAACTTTTTCTACTTAAACCCCGCATAGCTCAGTGGTAGAGCGCTCGGCTGTAGTTTACAACTAAGGTGGATATTCCATTCGGATAAAAATGAAACCCCAAAAGCCGAAAAAATCGAGTTCGATATAGCAGAACCCGAGAGATCCCCAGTCCGATTCTGGGTGCGGGGATTTTTATTTTTCTTAAAAATATTCTTTCAATCCTAATAATCCTTATATACCTTGAAAACCGAGAGTTAAAATGGATGTGGAATCTCGCGGAAGAATGCTTCTTGAGATAGTTGCCGGTGCTGTGCTGGTAATACTTTTGGTTTTGGCTTCTGTCATGGTTGTGAGCGCATATAAAAATCCAGAGACAACAATAACAAATTCCTATAATACTTACACTTATGCAAATCCTGCTTCTTCATATTCATATCCTTCTATGATGCGATATTCAGCCTTAAGCACGAAGCCGTACATTGTTGATAGGTATTATGATTCTTACAAATATGATAACGTGAAAATTTATTATTCCGACAGGCCAAGGAATTATTATATTTATGATGATGACTATGATAAAGATTATTACTCTGGTGATTACGATTATTATGATGACAGGGATTACAGAGACAGATATGATTCAGACTATCACAAAAAAGATGACAGGTATTTGAGTTATGATGATTTCGGAAATTTTAAGACATATAAAGGAATTGTCGGCAACAAGGTTGATAATTATGAGGTTTATGTAAGAAACAGGGACTATGTTGGTGGCTACTTTAAGGCTGTTTTTCATTTTGAGGGCTATTATGGGAATGTTGACTCAGAAAGCATGACGCATTACATTCCTGCAAGGGAAGAAAAAAGATTTGTTTTGAAAGACATAAGTCCTTCGAGATATGATTACAGAAGATGGTGGTATGAAGTTGTTCCGCTGACAAAAGTGCCAGCAAAAACCGATTATGATTACGATAGGCAATATACGGGAACATATTCTGGGGGCTCTCAACCAAGAACTTATTATTAGATAAATTGATTTAAATACCGAGGACAAAGAGATATATTCCCGTCTATAGAAATATTTAAAAACTGCCTTTTTCTTTAGAATTCAACAAAAAAGAGGTGAAAAAGAGGCTGACAAAATGGTGGATATGAAAAAAATTGAAGAGTTTGAGGATGAAGATGAGTTTGAAGAGGCCATAGATGATCTTGAACTCGATGAAGCTCCTTAATTGTTATATTTTAATATAGCTTCATTATTTTCCTTTTCCAATTCTTCAAAATCTGCATTGATAAAAAATTTCAGTTCATCTATATTTTTCTGAAGTATAAAAATATTATTAATTAATATCTTTCTTCCATGCCCTATTCCCAAAGATTCAAATTCAATCTTTTTGATTGCTTCCCCATCGGCATAAATTTCCACAGTTCCTCCTGGAGAATTCCTAAGCCCCTGATTTCTTATTGTTAGATTCAAATCAAGGTATCTCGAGCTCATCGTGGCAGAAACATTCTCAAATGCAAGGTCAGGGAGGCTTGGGAAAGAATAGAGCCAATTTATTAAATCCACAGTGTCCTGGCCTATGGTTTGGCTACACTTGCTGACAGGATACATTATGTTGTTCGAATTTTCAGAATGGTCAAATCCAATGGCATGCAGAAGTTCGTGGGTTCCGACATTTGGGTTTTCGCATTTTGACTCTCTTATAAGCGTTATTGCCCCTTTCTGGATGACATTGAAATTTCCTGCTCTCGTGATGTTTATAGGGCCGCCTTCCCCGGCAATGAACAAATCCCCTTCAAACTTGGCTTTGCTGTCACAGGTCACCAAAATTTCCTCGTTGCTGCCAACAGGATAAAAATTTACAGAAGTTAGATTGTCTATTATATCAAAAGCCCTTTCCATCTCATCTTCTTTCTGTAAAGTGCATCCTTGAATCTTGTAGGAAATGTCCTGGCTTGAATACCTCATGCTCTCATAAAACTGCATGCTCTGGTTTCCATAGGGGTTCAGGCTGAAATTGGAATTTCTCGAGCTGGTTGCACCGAAGTCTATGGTTTCCAGAGGAAAGACCCAGTAAAAAAACAGGAGCAAGACTAAAAGAATGGCAAGGGCATAACCAAGAAAAGTTTTCCACCCCATTTCAGAAAAAAATAATTGTTGTATATAAATTTGTTGGCAGCCAGCCAAGTTAAATAAAAATAATAAAAAAGAAAAAATTCAGAAGGATTCAGTAATTTCAATAATCTTCTTCCATGTCCTCAAATCCTTCTTCAGAGTCTTCCTTATTCTCTGATTCTTCTCCAATTTCTTCCTCATCCTCTTTTAATTTCTCTTCTTTGTGTTTGTTTTTCATTTCACTCTCAAAGATATCAAGATATACCAATTGCTGGTTTTTTAAAGATTTTGGTTCAGGAAGTTAGGTATTTTTAATTTATAAGCACCATTATATTTTCTTAATCCTGATTTTTCCTTCCTGCCAATCTTTCAGGATTAATCTTGCTGTTTTGTCTGTATCGACAATCCCATTTTTTAACAGAAAATTCTTTTTCCTGCCAAGTGTTTCCAATAGTATTTCAGAATCATTGTTTGTATCTATTTTATAATATTCTTCCAGCATTCCTGGAAATTCCCTTGCTAATTCATCAATGGCTTGCTCAGGATTTTTAATCTGGCTGTGGCTTCTCGCGCCTAATTTGGTGTTTTTGCCCATTACTTTTGAATCCGAAGAGGAATATTCTTCTTGAGGTATGACTCCTGGGCTGTCTAAAAGAGTTATCTCTCCGGAAAGTCTCAGTTTTTGGATTCCTTTTGTGAATCCTGCATCAGCCCCTGTTCCTGCAGAGCTCCTGCCGATTAGAAGGTTAATCAATGAGGATTTTCCTGTGTTTGGGTATCCAATAACCCCAACAATTATCTTTCCCTCTTTATTCTTAGGTATTTTGGAGGCTAATATTTTTATCATAGTTCTCAAATTTTTTATCCCTTTTCTATCTCTGCAGGAAACACTTACACTGGGGCTTGGAAGATTCCCTGGTTCAGGATTTAAATCTGATTTGTTTATGACATATATTATTTTCTTATTTTTTTCCATTATTTCTCTTTCCAGTTCTTTGTTTCTTGTTTCTTCAACAAATCTTGCATCAAGGACTTCCAGGATAATCTGTGACTGCTCCAGAATTTTTCTCAACAAGTCAGGATACTTCTGCCTTTGCTTTCTGTTTTTTCTAGAGTCTCTTGCCCTGCCTGTATGCCTGCTTGAGAAGGAGTATCTTACTCTCATATTATCTAAAAATAATATAGGTTTATAAGATTTTTATTGGAGAACGCCCCAACCGGGAATCGGACCCGGATCTATACCGTGACAGGGTATCGTCATAGCCATTAGACCATTGAGGCTCATTAAAGGATGAGGAAATTTATTTTTAAAGGTTGCTATAGAAACATAGAAATGTTTTTAATTGATGTTAAAATATCCTTAAAATGCTAAAAAATAAATTTGACAGCTGCTTCAGGATATTAATTTATATTATCTGGATTTTTCTGTTGTTTGTTGGTTTCTACGATTTATTCATTAACCCTTATAGATCAATAGTTTGGTTTGGGTCTTTTTTAGCTTCAGTAATATTTTACCTTAAATTTCAGAATATACCACCAATAACCCACCTTCTTTTAGGGATAGTATTTGTACTAAACGTGTTTGGCGAACATTTTTTCGAGTTTTACTATATTTATGATACATCACAAAATTTTTATACTTCAAACTATGACAAAATTTTACATTTTATCAATCCAATAATTGTTGCTTTCTTTTTTTATTCACTTTTAAAACCAAGAATAAAAGATAAAAAAAATTTGCTGTATTCCAGCATCCTTGCTACTATATCACTTTCTATATTGTGGGAAATTTTAGAATTTTTGTTTGATAATTATCTTGGGGTTCTTATGCAGGGAGTTTTTTTAGTAGATAGCCAAGAAGGACATTTTTTTAATTTTGGATTGATATTAAACCCTTTAGCAGATACCATGATTGACATGGCTCTGGCTCTTGCATCAATGATTGTTTTTTGGGCCATAATTTACCTTTATGTTGATAAAAAGGAACTAAAGCTGAGGTAATTATTTTTTCTTTTCTTTGCCAATAACCTTCTTTCCACCCATGTATTTCTGCAGAACGCTGGGAATCTTAACACTTCCATCTTTATTCTGGAAGTTTTCAAGAATTGCAACCATAATCCTTGATGTTGCCAAAGCAGTATTATTCAGTGTATGCAAGACATAACGCTCTCCTTTTTTTCCCAAACCCTTAATGTCTAAATTTCTTGCCTGATAATCTGTGCAATTGCTTAAACTTGCGATTTCTCCATAGGCTTTTATAGTGGGTCTCCAGACTTCAATATCATGGCTTCTTGCTTTCCAGTCTCCCAAGCCGCCTGTGCAAATTTCAACAACCCTGTAAGGAAGCTGCAAAGCTTTTATTATCTGCTCTGTATTGGTTAAAAGTTCATCATAAATTTTCCATGAATCAGAAGGTTTGCAAAAAACAAACTGCTCAACTTTATTGAACTGGTGTGTTCTCCAAAGCCCTTTCTCATTGATTCCATGACTTCCGATTTCTTTCCTGAAACACATGCTGTAGCCAAAAAGTTTCAAAGGAAGTTTTTCTTCATTAACAACCTGTCCTTTCAACATTCCAAGAATTGCGTCTTCTGCTGTCGGAATGAGATACAAATCCTGTCCTTCAATCTTGTAAAGTGCATTTTCAAAAGCTGTAAAATCTCCTTTAGCAACTTCAACTTCCCTGTTAACCATCAAAGGCGGCTCAATGTATTCGTAGCCTTTCTTCAGCATAAAGTCAATTGCAAAGTTCACCAAAGCACGATTAAGCAAAGCCAAATCCTTTTTTAGATAATAAAAACCAGTTCCTGCAATTCTTGAAGATGCCTCGTAATCAGCAATGTCTAATGCCTCGGTAAGTTCAACATGATTTAATGGCCTAAATGACTTTAACTTTTTCGGCTTCCCCCATTTCTTCACAACTTTGTTGTCTTTCTCGTCCTTTCCTTTCGGAACTTTCAAGTGCATAAGGTTAGGAATCTCATAAAGACTTTTCATCAAAGAATCATAAAGATCTTTTTCCTCTGATTCAAGATTTTTAAGTTTCTCTGGAATTTCTTTTGCTTCTTTTATGAGCTCCCTGATTTTTTTCTCATCATTAGCTTTTTTCTCTTGATTTATTCTTTCAGAAATTTTATTTCTCTCGTGTCTTAATTTGTCTGCCTTAAGCTTCACGCCACGCCATTGCTCATCAAGGCTTAGAACATCAGAAACAAGATTGTCCTTCCATTTTAATGTTCCGTAGCCTTTCCTCCGCATGTTGGCCCTGTAAATTTCAGGCCGCTCTCTCAGGTCTTTCAGGTCAATCATAGAAAGATTAGTAAAAAGAGATATTTAAAATTATTGAATTAGAAAATGTTTAAAAACAGCAGAAGGCAAAATAATAAATGGCTATAGGTGATTTTACTTCTGAATTAACAACTGCATACAGCGGATTTTTATCCATTCTTCCTCCATTTTTTCAGACTTTCCTTAACTTATTTTTTCTGGCACTGCTGATATTTCTCTATACCACCTTTATCTGGAAACTTCACAAGTTCATCTCCACAAAAAATATTCTGAACCTGGATCTTAACAGGTATAATACGGCAGAGCATCCGACAAATGCAAAAATGGTTGCCGGGGCCCTTTACTTCCTGGAGTATATCATAATAATGCCGCTCCTGATTTTTTTATGGTTTTCTATATTCGGAGTATCCATCATAATTTTCACAGATCTCCAGATAGGTTCTGTACTGGTTATTTCAACAGTTATAGTTGCAGCGATAAGAATACTGTCTTATTCCAACGAAACCATAGCAAGAGAGGTTGCCAAGCTTCTGCCTTTAAACCTGCTGGCAATTTCCCTCCTTGTTCCTGGCTTTTTTGAATTCGAAAGGGTGCTGAACAACATCAATCAGGTTCCAGATTTTTTGAGCCAGATATTTTATTATCTCGGATTCATCATAATTCTGGAGGTAATCCTAAGGCTCTTTGAATTTATTTTTTCAGTGTTTGACCTTGAAGGTGAAGAAACAAAAAGGAAAAAATCTGAAGATTGAGGCTAGTCCTTTTCAACATTTGGATGCTCCTGGCCTCTGGAAGACATCTCTTTCAGCATTTTAACATGCCTCTCCTTTTCTTCTTCATAGCCTTTTCCATCTGTCTTCATTATTGAAAGCATTCTGGCGACATATTCTCCTCCGAGGAAATGAGGAGTCAGAACGTAGCTTGCTCCTTTCTTGTAAAGCTCAAGGGCATCATCTATGCTATGAGCTCTGAGAATTATTATCGCTTTTTTGTTCACCTTCCTTATATTCTCTATGAGCAAGGCATTAGTTTCAAAATCAGGGATTGTCGAGACTGCAATTTCTATCTTGTCCAAAGGAAGCTCTCCAAGAAGGTCTTCGTCATCGGCATCTCCGTAAAGGCACGGAATTCTCAGCTTTTTCAAGTCAGAGACAACATCAGGATTGTAATCCACAACCAGGTAATTCTTTTTTATTTTTTTCAGGGAGCTAAGAATGCTGAATCCTATCCTGTTGTATCCGAAAAGTATAGCATCAACATCTCTGGCCTTTAATCTGCTCTCTATCGATTTCTTTTTTTCAAATAATCTTAGATGTTTTGAAAGTTTGTGATAGAGTTTCTCAGAGTATATTGTCATGTAAGTGCAGCCGGCGATTGTTATCAATCCTATGATAGTTATAAGGGAAAGGATTTCTCCTGAAATATGGCCTTCCCTTACTCCCAATGCCACGAGTATCAGGGAGAATTCACTTATCTGCGCCACAGTCAGTCCTGCGAGGAAATTTGTCTTCTTCGTGTAGCCCAAAAGGCCCATC
>Ga0247727_10020645_pt1 | contig 10045 bp, 7 predicted proteins | sample WisWelCaveWW1625_FD_202498 | JGI IMG/M metagenome (GOLD analysis project Ga0247727, IMG submission 202498) | Biofilm microbial communities from Wishing Well Cave, Virginia, United States - WW16-25 | ecosystem: Environmental > Aquatic > Deep subsurface > Groundwater > Cave microbial mat | place...
TGCTGCCAAAGGCGGAGCGCATCGCGACGGCGCCCCTCCCCACGGCGGTGCGACCCTTGGCTCGCGCCTTCAACTACCTCGCGATCGTCTGGCCGGCGCTCGTCTTCGGCGTGCTGATCGGCGCCGCCGTGCGTGCGCTCGTCCCATCGTCCTGGCTCGCCGGTCTGCTCGGAGGACCGCCCCTGCGCTCGCACCTTCTCGGCGGGCTTGCCGGCGCGCCGCTGATGCTCTGTTCGTGCTGCGTGGCCCCGATCTTCGCCGCGCTCCATCACCGGACTCGCCTCGCGGGGCCGGCGAGCGCTCTGCTCCTCGCGTCGCCGTCCCTGAACCCGGCGGCCCTGGCGCTCACGTTCCTGTTGTTCACGCCCGCCGTGGGCTGGGCCCGGATGGGGATGGCGATGATCCTGGTCTTCGGGTTGAGCGCGCTCGCGGCGCGCCTGGTGCCTCGGGCGCCGGAAGGCGCCGTGGCCTGCGCCATCGAGACCGAGACGCAGGTCCACCCAGCGAGCGCGCTCGCGGCTTTCGGCGCCGAGACCGCCCGCTTGGCCGTGCAGACGTTGCCGTTGATCGTGCTCGGCGTCGTTGCCTCCTCGATTCTCGTGGAGATCATCCCCATCGCTCGCCTTTCGGACGGGTCGTTCGAGATGGCAACGGTCCTCGTCGTGGCGCTCGTCGCTGTGCCGCTGGCGCTCCCGACCTTCGCCGAGATCCCGCTCGCCCTGGGACTTCTCGCCGCCGGTGCGCCGACCGGGGCAGCCGTGGCGCTGCTCGTCGCCGGCCCGGCCATCAACCTGCCTTCGCTCCTGACCCTCAAGCGCATGACCGGCACGCGCTACACGCTGGCGCTCGGGGCGGGGACGTTCCTCGTGGCCGTGGCGGGCGGTTTGCTGGTCTAGGACGTCGCGCAGGTCCGGAAGCCACCGAAGACGTCGCGCCGGTGCGGCTCGTAGAAGTTCCGCCAGGTGTTGCGAATGAGGCGTCCACGCGTGGCCCAGCAGCCTCCTCGCAAGACCCGATGCGGCGTCCTGAACCACGGCTCCGAGTACTGCTCGTATGGATCGACGACGAAGCCGGGGTACGGCAAGAACCGTGTCGCCGTCCATTCCCAGACGTTCCCGATCATCTGCCGGCAACCGAACGGGCTGTCTCCCGCGGGCAGCGCGCCGACGTCGATGCAACCGCGCGCGCGGCCGTCCAGGTTCGCGCGCGCAGGCGTCGGAGGATCGACGCCCCACGGGAAGAGGCGCTGCGTTCCCTCGATCGCGCGGCCGGAAGCGGCCAGCTCCCATTCCGCCTCCGTCGGAAGCCTGCGGCCGGCCCAGCGACTGTAGGCCTCGGCCTCGAACGCGTTCACGTGGCTCACTGGGGCGTGCGCCGGCAACGCCTCGAGCCGATCGTAGCGCCGCCAGCGGAACCCCCCGCCAGGAGCGGGCTCCCAATACACGGGCCGCTCGGCGCCGGCGAAACACCGCCAGCGCCAGCCGTCCTCGGTCCAGTGCCGCTCCTGCCGATAGCCCCCGACCTCGACAAACTCCGCGAACTCGTCGTTCGTCACCGGGGCGCGGGCGATCCGAAACGGCGCGACCTGCACCTCGTGGGCCCACTTCTCGTTGTCGAACACGAACGGAGTGTCGGGCGTGGCGCCGAGGGAGAACGCACCGCCGGGCACCTCGACGTCGCCCGGAAGCGATCCGGCGCCATCAGCCATAGGAGCCGCGGCGATGGTGAAGCGCGGCTCGGGATAGGCCAGCGTTTGTCGCGCGTACGTGAAGGCTTCGGTGTGCATGTCCTCGTGGAACAGCGCCAAGCGATAGAAGTAGACCGCGCGCTCGGAGAGGTCCCGCGTGGCGACGCGGTCGAGGACTCGCTCGAGCACCTGGCCGGCGAAGACCAGCGTCTCGTCCATGGCCGGCAAGGGCAGGTCCCAGCGCGTGTCGTGCGCCACGCGCGACGAGTCGTAGAGGGCGTCGCCGTCCCGGCGGACCGGTGGCTCGCCCCACAGATGCCGGAGCGCCCAGTGCTCCTGGAACCAGGCGACGTGCCCGACCTCCCAGCGGAGCGGGTTCACGGTGGCCAGCCGTGGACCCATGAGCTGTTCGTCGGTCAGCCCCGAGACGAGCTCGAGCGTGCGAGCGCGCGCATCGCGCTGGGCGCTCAGGAGCTCCGCGGGTCTCGGCGGTTCGGGTGGAACGGTGCGTGGCAACTTTTCGACCCGGAACTGCCGCAGAATACCATGGGGCCTGGAGAATGAAGATCGACATCGCCTGTCCCGCGCCGCCCGGATCGCGCACCGGCAACCGCGTCACCGCCGAGCGCTGGGCTCGGTTGCTGCGGAGGCTCGGGCACCGCGTCCGCGTCGTCCACGACGGGAACGTCGGCCCCGCAAACCTACTCGTGGCGCTCCACGCCACGCGCTCGGCCGAGGCCATTGTGCGCTTCCGGGAGATGTGTCCGGCCGCGCCGTTTCTCGTGGCCATCTCCGGCACGGATCTCTACCGTGACCTCGCACGGGGTCGGGGAAGCTGGCGCGCACTGGAACAGGCCTCGCGCCTGGTGGTGTTGAACCCGCTGGTGGTGGAGGACCTGCCGGGCGAGCTGCGGGCCAAGACACGGGTCATCCTGCAGTCCGCCGTTCCGCCGCGCCGACGGTCTCGGCCGACCGGTCGCTACTTCGACGTCGCCGTGGTGGGCCATCTGCGGCAGGTCAAGGACCCCTTCCGCGCCGAGGAGGCGGTTCGCGATGTGCCGGCGAGCTCCCGGCTCCGAGTGCGTCACGTGGGACGCGGCCTGGAGGCCGGCATCGAGGAGGATGCGCGGCGTCGGGCGGCGTCGAATCCGCGCTACGTCTGGCTCGGCGGACGGCCTGGGTCGGCGACCCACCGGGAGATCGCCCGCGCGCACCTGCTCGTCCTGTCGTCGCGGTTCGAAGGGGGCTCCAACGTGATCTCGGAGGCGGTGGTGTGCGGCGTGCCGGTTCTCTCGTCCCGCATTTCCTGTGCCGAGGGCTTGCTCGGCCGCAACTATCCGGGCTTCTTTCCCGTCGGCGACACGGCCGCGCTGCGGGAGCTGCTGCTGCGAGCCGAGAGCGAGCCGCTCTTCCGTCGACGGCTCGAGAGGCGCTGTCGCTCGCGGCGCGGGCTCTTCACGCCCGCACGCGAGCAGCGTGCGTGGAGGAGCCTCCTCGCCGAGTTGCGCTCAGCCTGCATCAGCCAGTCGTAGCACCGCACGGTCTCGGAACCGCCTAATGCGCGCCCCCTGCGCCCAGTCCTGCACGATCCGGCCTCGCGCCCGAGCTTGGCTGAGATCTCATACGAGCCGAGGCGTGTGCCGATCACGGCACCTTCCCTACGAGCAGCACGGTCCAGTCGAGGACAACCGTGATCGGCGCGCTATCGGAGGTCGAGCTGCGATTGAGCAGGAACCGCTGGCCGTCGGCGGAGACGTCGTACTGACGATCCGTCGCCTCTTCGAGGCTCGCAGGGAACAGGGGCGTCGGCGCGCCCGGTTGCAGCGGATCGCCCGCCACGATCCGTACCGCGGTCAGACGCCCTCTCGCGTCGACGTAGAAGAGCTCGCGTCCGTCGCGTCGCCAGAGCGGTTGGAAGCCGCCGTCGTTCGAGATCCTGATCGCGCCGCCCGAGCTGTCGAGGCGGCGGATGTAAACCTCCGGGTTGCGCGTGACGTCCGAAACGAAGGCGATCCAACGCGCGTCCGGCGAGAGGTAGGCAGAGTACTCGGAGGCGGATGCGGAACCAAGACGGGTGGCCTCGCCCGTTCCGTCGAGATCTCGGATCCAGATACTCACTTGGCCCTTGGCGTCGGTCCGCTCGAACACGACCCGTCTTCCGTCGAGAGTCGTGGCACTCGGAACCTGAGCGGTCTCTCCTGCGAGCCAGAGCCGCCCTTCACCGGGCTGATCGGGAGCAATCCGGTACAGGCCTCCGGGAGCCTTGGCCCGGCCGGAGCTGAACACGATCTCGCGCCCGTCGGGCCGCAGCCAGGTCGGCAGGTAGTCGTCGCCGGCGCCCAACGTGAGACGGTTCGCGAGGTTGCGCTCGAGATCGTGGACCCAGATCTCGCCCAACCCGCTCCGGGCTTCGAGGTGGGAGACGGCCAGGAAGCGTCCGTCCGGCGAGAGGCGCGGCCCGTAGTGCCAGATCGATGCCGTGTTGGAAAGCGCGACGAGCTCCCGGCCGGTGCGATCGACCCAGACGATCTGGGTCGAGCCGCGCTTGTCATTCCGGTAGATCAACGTGCCGCCGCTCGATACCGCGACCGACCGCAGGCCGGAGACGGTGAGCGAACCCGCCATCGAGTCGATGATCGGCACCGGCTCGCCGACCAGCGCTTCGCGCTCGTCGTCGAAGCCGTGGGCGACGATCGACTCGCCGCGAGCGTAGATGAGATGACCCGGCGGGGCGAAGACGGCGGTCGAATGCGCCCCTCCGAGCAGCTTGGTGTCGAACGATCCGACGCGGCCGAGGTAGAGGCTGCCCGGCTCGGTGCCGGTCCCCGACGCCGCATAGAACACGAAGCGGCGGCCGTCCGGGAGAAACGACGGGAACCGCGTCGTGCCGATCTCGCTGCCGTCCGGAATCCGCGTCGCGGGCGCGCTCGCTCCCCCTTGGGCCGGGACCGCCAGGATCGGGCCGGTGTAGGTCGGCACGTAGAGAATCACGTCGTCTGCTCCCCACGCCGCGCCGCGCACGTCCTGCACTGGGGATGTCACCGCGACCACGAGCGGCGAGCCCCCCGCGGTGTCGGTCCACTGGAGGCCTTCGGGGCTGAAGAAGCCGATCCGCCGACTGTCGGGGGCCCAGAACGGGAAGCGCGCGCCGGCGGTCTCGGGCAGCTGGCGCGCCGCGAGCGAGTCGAGCGCGCGCACCCAGAGCACGACGCGGCCGTCGGCGCCCCGCGCCGTGAATGCGATCTTGCGTCCGTCCGGGGAGAAGGCAAAGCCCCGCACGAAGCCGGTCCCCTCCGGCGCGCGGATGTCGAACTGGGTCAAGACCGGGTGAAGCTGATCGGCGGACGAGCTCCCCAGCCAGCGGCCGGCGGCAATGCCGAGCAGGATGCCTGCCGCGAGGCTGCCCGCCGCGAGCAGCCAGCGCGCGCGAACGGCGGGAGGCGGCGGCTCGGCGTGCCCCCCCGAGAGGACCTCTTCGATCACGATCCTCGCATCGGCGATGTCGTGCAGGCGGTTTTTCGGATTCCTCTCGAGGCACCGCCGCAGGAGCTGGCGCACCGCATGCGGCGTGCCTGCCGGAAGCATCTTCGTGTCCAGCTCGCGCGTCAGCACCGCCGCGAGCGTGTCGGACACCGTCTCGCCATGGAAGAGCTGCGTCCCGGTCAACATCTCGTACAGCACGACCCCGAAAGCCCAGATGTCCGCGCGCTTGTCGACGCTCTTCCCGCGCGCCTGTTCCGGGCTCATGTACGCCGCGGTGCCGAGAATCATTCCGGCCATCGTCGCGGCGTGCGTCAGCGTCGGCGAGTTCGCCGAATCGAACGAGCCGCCGCCGGACACGTCGCTCGCGTACGCTTTCGCCAGGCCGAAGTCGAGGACCTTGACTTTGCCGTCGGGGGTCAGTTTGACGTTCGCGGGTTTGAGGTCGCGATGGACGATGCCCTTCTCGTGCGCCTCTTCGAGCGCCTCGGCGATCTGCTTCGCGATGGCCATGACCTCGTCCAGCGGGATCGCACCGCGCTTCAGGCGCTCGGCCAGGTCTTCCCCTTCGACGAGCTCCAGTACCAGGAACAGCTTGTCGCCATCTTCGTCGAGGCCGTAGATCGCGGCGATGTTCGGATGGTTGAGGGAGGCCAGCAGCTGCGCTTCCCGCTTGAACCGCGCGAGGCGCTCCGCGTCCTGCGCCACGCCGGCCGGCAGCACCTTGATCGCAACTTCGCGCTTCAACTTGGTGTCGGTCGCCCGATAGACTTCGCCCATGCCACCCGCGCCGATCGCGGCGATGACTTCATAGGGGCCGAGGCGGGTGCCGGGGACGAGGCTCATCGCGGGCTCGACGATAGCATCCAGCCGGCCGCGCCTTTGTTCATGGCGTCAACGGTACTCCCCGCTCCACAGGGCCTGCAGAAACTCATGGAACGGCAGAACGACGACGCCCTCCGTGGTCCGCGGCCGCGGCTCCAGACACACGCAGAGGTATCGCTTCAGCTTCTTCTCCTCGGCGATACGCTCGGCTTGGCCTTGACCTCGATGGCCGTATGATCGCCTTAGCTCCGCCGTCCAGTTGATCACGAGGGTCGCCGTCGGCGTGTCCCCCTCGCCGACCGGCTCATCGTAGGTAACAACCCACGCTGACACCGCGAAAAATCAGGGTGTCCCCTCTTCTACCAGCCGGCCATGGCGTCGAAGATCGCGCCCCCCAGCGTCGGGAACACGTAGTGCGTGGACGCGACCTCCCTACGGGTCAATCCACCACGCATGGCGACGGCGGCGATCTGCACGAGATCCTCAGCGTGCGGGCCGAGGACGTGGACGCCGAGTAGCCGCTCGGTGCCTTCCTCGTAGACGATCTTGACGAGCCCGTCCTCCTCGCCACGCACGCCGGCCGCCGGGTTGTCCTCGATCGCGGTACGGTGCACGACCACCTGTGCCCCGGTCCTGCGCGCATCCTCCTCGGTGAGTCCGACTTGCCCCAGCGCGGGGATCGTGAACAGCGCCGTCGGCAGAAGTCCGTAGTCCGCCTTCTCGTTCGGGCCCCGGACTGCGTTGCGCGCCGCGAGAGGTCCCTCGTACCAAGCGACCGGAGTGTGCTGGTGGCGGCCCGCCGCGTCCCCGGCGGCGAAGACGTGCGGCGCGCTGACCGACTGCAGGTGATCGTTCACCCGTACACCGCGGCTGTCGTGGGCGACGCCCGCGGCCTCGAGTCCGAGTCCCGCGAGATTGGCCGGCCGGCCTGTGGCGAGAAGCACCACGTCGGCCGGGAAGCTCCGCGCCGCTCCAGCAACCTTCGCGGCGACGCGATCGGACTCGATGGCAACGACCTTCACGCTCGTCGCGAAGGCGATGCCGACGCGGCGGCCGATCTCGAGCAGCGCCTCGCGCATGTCGTGATCCACGCGCGGCAGGAGCAGCGGACCCGACTGCAGGACGGTCACGCTCGTCCCGGCCCGGGCAAACGCGAACCCCAGCTCGAGTCCGATGAACCCGCCCCCGACGACGACCATTCGTGCCGGGAGCGTCGTGAGTTCGAGCAGCTCGTCGCTCGTCAAGGCCCGCTCGACGCCCGCGATCGGCGGGCGCGCTGGAAGCGCGCCCGTGGCGATGATGATCTTCTCCGCGCTAACCGCGCGCCCGTCGACCCTGAGCTCGTGCGGCGAGACGAAGCGAGCGCGCCCCTTCAGGACGGTGACACCGGCCTTCTCGAGACCCTTCCCCTTGCCCGCGGACCAGCTCGCAACGATTCCGTTCTTTCGCTCGATGACCGCTTTCCAGTCGATTCCGACGCCGGCGGTCCCCGTCAGACCGAGATTCGCCGATTCGCGTACCCGGCTGAGCAGCTCGACGGTGCTGACCAGCACCTTCTTGGGGATTCAGCCCTTGCCCAGGCAGGTTCCGGCGAATCCGTCCTCCTCGACGACAGCCGTGCGGACACCGAGGCCCGCCGCGGTCTTGGCAGCGTTCGAGCCGGCGGTGCCGGCCCCGATGACCAACAGGTCGTAGTCCATGGCTCACCTCTCCGTCAAACCGCGACCAGCACGACGAGCCCCAGCGCGATCCGGTACCAGGCGAACGGTCGGAGCGTGTGCGTCGAGACCCAGCGCAGGAGCCAGCGGATCGTGGCCCAGGCGACGAGGAACGACACGACGAGCGCCAGTCCGAGCCACTTCAGATCGCCCGGGGCCAGGTGCTCGGCGTTCTTCGTCAGGTCGTAGACGGTCGCCGAGCCGAGGGTCGGGATGGCGAGGAGGAACGAGAACTCGGTCGCGGCGCGACGGCTCAGGCCGCAGCACATGCCGCCCAGGATCGTCGCGGCCGAGCGCGAGAAGCCCGGCCAGAGCGCGAGGCACTGGGCCAGGCCGATGCCCGCGGCCTGGGCCCAGCCGGTTCTCTCTGCGACCTCGGTGCGGACGCGGAGCGGCAGCGCCTCGACGACGAAGATCAGCGCCGCACCGGCGAGGAGAGCCAAGGCCACCGTGCGCGGGCTGAAGAGGTGCTCCGAGATCGCGTCGTGCAGGACGAGGCCGGCCAGCGCCGCCGGTAGGAAGGCCACGAACAAGCGCGCCGGGAACGCCCGGGCGTCGGCGCTTCCGCGAAGCTCGCGCGTCACGGCGAGGAGACGCGCCCGGTACTCCCAGACCACGGCCAGCACCGCGCCGAGCTGAATGAAGATCTCGAACACCTCGGCGCGTCGCCCGGTCAGTCCCAGGGCGCTCGACACCAGGATCAGGTGACCCGTCGACGAGACGGGCAGGAACTCGGTCAGCCCCTCGATGAGCCCGAGCACGAGCGCGACCCACGCCATCGCCACGTCAGTCGACCTCGGCCGGGCCGGGCTCCGCGTGTCCGAGGATCGCCGGGACGAGCGTCAGCGCGGTCAGCAGGCACGTCGCCGAGCCGAGGAGCGCGACCTGACCGAAGCTCCGCAGCGCCGGGTAGTTCCCGAGCCACAGCGTCCCGAACCCGGCGATGTTGGTCAGCGCCGCGAGCACCACGGCCTTGCCCGTGTCGAGGAGCCCGGGCGTGATGCGCCCACCGCTCAGGGTGAGCCGGTGCACGATGTGGATGCTGTAGTCGATCCCCACGCCGAGGATCATCGTGGCGACGAACGAATTCACGTAGTTGAGGTGGATCCCGAGGACGCGCATCGCCCCGAACATCAGGATCACCCCGCTGACGAGCTGGGCCAGCGCGATCAGCGTGAGCTTGAGTTTGCGGAAGTCGACCCACAGCAGCACGAACACGACGACGAGCCCGAGCAGCACCGCGCGCGGTGCCTCGCGGTGGAAGATCTCGCGGAACTCGCGGTTGACGACGTTCGTCCCGGTGACCACGACCCCGGCGTCGCCGCCCTGGATCGTCTCGGCGAGCTCGGGCGGGGCCTCGCGCTTCCAGCGCGGGTCGGTCAGAAAGAGGTAGGTGACGATCCGCACGCGCCCGGGCTCGGTCGACACGTAGCGCTCGAGGATGCGGTCGAGCCCGCGCCCCTCGAGGTCGGCGAGGCCGATCGGCCGCGCGGGGCTCAGGAACGCGTCGAGCCGGCCGAGGAAGCGGTCGAACGCCTCGGGCCGGAACCCCGAATCGCCGAGGCTCTGCACCAGCGTCGCGCGCACGCGCGCGGGGTCGAACGCCCCGCTCGTATCGGCGGCCAGCGCGCCGAGGACGCGACGCTGATCGTCCTCGGGCGGCAGGTAGGTCAGGATCGAGTCGACCGAGCCAACCAGACCCGACGCGCGCATCGGCTCGACGCGCTCGGCGATCCGCGCCGTCAGCGCGAGCGCCTCCTCCCGCGTCGGCGCCTCGGCGATGGCCATCATGTACGACAGCGACGCGCCGAACTTCGTCCCGACCTCCTGTTGAACGTCGTAGGCCGGTGAGCGGTTGCTACGCAGCGCGTTGATCGTGTCGTCGAAGGGCAGGTCCCAGGCCAACCACCCGGCGACGAGCGTCAGCACGCACAGGATCCCGATCGTCGCCCGACGATGGCGCGCCGCGAGCGGCATCAGGTGCTCGAGGCCGAACGACTGCAGATGCAGCTTCTTCAGCGAGTCGACCTTGCGCGGCCGCACGCCCTCGTTCCAGTGGATCATCGCCGGCAGCATGAACAGGATCGCCACGGCGCACAGCAGGATCCCGCTGCCGAGCAAGAACCCGAGGTCGCTCAGGCCGCGGAACTGGCTCACGCACATCGCGTAGAACGTGCCCGCCGAGGTGATCGCGCCGGTGAACACGCCGAGCCCCGTCTCCCCGGCCATCAGCTCGGTCGCCTCGACCAGGGTCCGTCCGCGGCGGCGCTCCTCGACGTAGCGCGCGTAGCCGACGATCACGAAGTCGGTGCCGAGCCCCATCAGGAGCGCCGTG
>Ga0247727_10020646_pt1 | contig 10044 bp, 9 predicted proteins | sample WisWelCaveWW1625_FD_202498 | JGI IMG/M metagenome (GOLD analysis project Ga0247727, IMG submission 202498) | Biofilm microbial communities from Wishing Well Cave, Virginia, United States - WW16-25 | ecosystem: Environmental > Aquatic > Deep subsurface > Groundwater > Cave microbial mat | place...
GGATATTGAGAAACCCGGCACCTGCAATCTGCAGCGGCTCGCAGACTCCGGCGCGAGCGATAGCTTGGGCGGTTGCGCGCTTGAGTTCCTCCGCAATTTCCCTTGGCGGTCTTCCCAGAGTCTTGGCCAGCTGCAGAGGCGCGGTGCTCGAATAGTCGCCGTGCTCGGGCCTGCGTGGTTTCTCCAGTACTACATGGAACTCGATTGGCTCGGGCGCGATCTGCCTCACGCCCTCGGTAAGGATGCGTTCGATCTCGGTTTTCGGATCTGAAGCCATCTAAGAGGGCGCGAATTATACCGTTCGACTCTAGTCGAATTCGATCGGGTCGACGTCGAGATGCCAGCGCAGACCACTCGGTGCGGTGGCGGGCAGTGCCGTCGACCAGGCGCGCAGGAACTCCTGCAGCGCCGGGCGCGAGGCGGACTGCACGATCAGTTGCGCGCGCTCGTAACCCGCGCGGCGCGTGATCACGTGCGGTACCGGATCGTAGATGCGCACCCCCTCGGGTGCGGGCACGAGCCGCGCCGCCGCGTTCAGGAACGCCATCGTGGTCTCGAGTCTGGTTGCCTCGGCGCGCAGCGCCGCTTCGTGGACGTAGGGCGGAAATCCCGCGCTTTCGCGTTCGGCGAGCTGGGATTGGGCGAAACCGGCGTAATCGTGGCGCGTCAATGCCTGGAACATCGGGTGGCCCGGATAGCGCGTCTGCACCAGCACCTCGCCCGGCTGCTCGCGCCGGCCCGAGCGCCCGCCCACCTGCGCGAGAGTGGCGAACAGGCGCTCGGCAGAGCGGTAATCGGTGGACAACAGCGCGTTGTCCGCGTTGAGTACGCACACCAGCGTCAGGTTCGGAAAGTCGTGCCCCTTCGCGAGCAGCTGCGTGCCGACCAGGATGTCGCCCTCGCCGCGGCCGATCCCTGCAAGCGTACGCGCGAGGTCTCCGCGCCGCCTCGAGCTGTCCCGGTCGATGCGCAGGATGCGCGCCTGCGGGAACAGGCCAGCCAGCGTTTCCTCCACCCGTTGCGTGCCGCGCCCGAGCGGGCGCAGGTCCACATTGCCGCAGGTCGGGCAACCGCGCGGAATCGCCTGTGCGGCGCCGCAGTGGTGGCAGCGCAGGCAACCGGAGGACTCGCGCGAGCGCTCGGCCGCTTTATGCACCACCAGCCGCGCACTGCAGCGGTTGCAGCCGGCGGCCCAGCCGCAGGCCTCGCAGGCGAGCACCGGCGCATAGCCGCGGCGATTGATGAACACGAGGCTCTGCTCGCCGCGTGCCAGGCGCGACGCGATCGCCTCGATGACCGGTTTCGCCAGGCCGTGCTGGGCGTTCTCGGCCCGCAGGTCCACGGTGCCGACCACAGGCAACTTTGCGCCGGGGACCGCGCGCTCGGCAAGCGCCAGCAGCTCATAGCGCCCGGCACGGCAATTGAACCAGCTCTCCAGCGAAGGCGTCGCGGTGCCCAGGACGACCGGGCAGCCGGCAAGCTTGCCGCGCACGATCGCGGCATCGCGCCCGGAGTAGCGCAGGCCTTCCTGCTGCTTGTAGGAGGCGTCGTGTTCCTCGTCCACCACCACCAGGCCGAGTCGGGGCATCGGTGTCAGCACGGCAAGCCGCGTGCCGAGGACAATCTGCGCATCGCCGCACGCCGCGTCCAGCCAGGCATGGGTGCGGGCCGTGTCCTGCAGCGCGCTGTGCAGCACCGCGATGCGGGCGTCCGGAAACGCCTGGCGGAAGCGCGCTTCGAGCTGCGGGGTGAGTCCGATCTCGGGAACGAGCGCGAGGGCCTGCTGGCCGCGCTCGATGACCTGTGCGATCAGCCGCAGGTAGACCTCTGTCTTGCCGCTGCCCGTAATGCCGTGCAGCAGGAAGATCCGGAAATCGCCGAGCGCGGCGCAGATGCGCCCGATCGCCAGCGCCTGGGCCGCGTTCGGCTCGTGGCCTGCGACGTAGCGGGGCGCACCGCTGCCGAAGGGATCTGCTGACGATCCGCGCTTCTTCGGCAGCGGCTTGAGCGAGCGCAGGCGCGGCGGCAGCGCGCCGGCCACGGTTTCGCCGAGCGGCCGTTGGTAGTACGACGAAAGAAACCGCATCTGCTCGAGCCAGGCCGCGGAAAGCGGCGGCGCGTCATCGAGGACACGCACGATCGGCTTCAACCTTGCAGTCGATACTGCGCTGCCGTCGCCGATTTCGACCACCACGCCGACGCGTTGCCTTGCGCCAAACGGAACCACCACCCGATCGCCCGGCCCGGCCGGGGTCCGATCCTCTGCCAGGTAGTCGAAAAGCTTTGCTACCGGCACTTCAAGCGCGACTCGCAACACTCTCATTTGCAGAGGAAATTTTCTTGCGCAGCGTTGCCTGTGGACAACGCTGTGAGTAATTCCGCCGTCGCAGGGAAAGTTATCCACAGGGCTGTCTGGAAGCGCCCAAGCGCTTGCGTCAGGAGAAAAATTTCCATTATTCGATCAACTGTTTGCGCGCCTCGTGCATGAACGACGCCCCGAGAAAGCGCGATTTCTCACTCTGGCTAGCCTGTGTGGATAACTAGGCTCGACTCGCTCTCAGTTTCGTGCTGTGAGCGCGCACTTCGTCTACCAGTGCTGCAACCGCCTCCGGCCTCGCGTTCGGCGTGATGCCATGACCGAGGTTGAATATGTGGCCGGGAGCAGCGCCAAACGCATCCAGCACTCGTCGCGCTTGCTCACGCACGCTCGCGTCGGGCGCGGCGAGCACCGCGGGATCTAGATTTCCCTGCAAGGCGACCTTGTTACCGATGCGACTACGCGCCTCGCGCGGATCGACTGTCCAATCCAGCCCCACAGCGCTGCAGCCGCTGGCGGCGATGCTCTCCAGCCAGATGCCGCCACCCTTGGTGAACACGATCGACGGGACCGGGCGCAGGGCAGCCAGCACGGGGCGCATGTAGGCGAGGGAAAACTCCTCGTAGTCGGCCGCACTGAGGCTGCCGCCCCAGGTGTCGAACAGCATCGCTACCTGCGCACCTGCTTCGATTTGCGCGTTCAGGTAATCCGCCACCGCGCGCGCGTTCACCTCCAGGATGCGGTGCAGCAGGTCCGGGCGCGCGTAGCGCATCTCCTTTACCCGCTGCCAGTCGTCGCTGCCCGAGCCTTCGATCATGTAGCAGGCCAGCGTGTACGGGCTGCCGGAGAAGCCGATCAGCGGCACCCGCCCGGCCAGCGCGCGCCTGGTTTCGCGTACCGCGTCGAGCACGTAGCGCAGTTCCGCTCCCGGATCGGGCGCGGCGAGGCGCATGATCGCCGCTTCGTCGCGCAGCGGCCGCTCGAAGCGCGGACCCTCGCCTTCGGAAAAGTACAACCCCAGGCCCATCGCGTCGGGCACCGTGAGAATGTCCGAGAACAGGATCGCGGCGTCCAGCGGGTAGCGCTCCAGAGGCTGCAGTGCGACCTCGGTGGCGAGCGCGGGCGATTTCGCGAGCCTGAGGAAGCTGCCCGCTTTGGCACGCGTGGCGTTGTACTCGGGCAGGTAGCGGCCCGCCTGGCGCATCAGCCAGATGGGCGTGTAGCCGGTCGGCTCGCGCGCCAGCGCCCGCAGCAGCGTGTCGTTCCTCAGCGCAGCCGGTTGCAAATGAACTCCCACTCGCTTGCCGTCACCGGCGTGATCGAGAGGCGGCTGCCGGGGCGCAGCGTCCACATCTTCGCAAGCTCCGCGTGGCCGCGCATCTCAGCCAGCGGCAGCAGGCGCGTTTTTTTCAGCGCGCGCACGTCGACGCAGAACCAGCGCGGCGCGGAACGCTTCGATTTCGCGTCATGGTAGGGGCTGCGGCGGTCGAACTGCGTCGGATCGACGTAAGCCTCGCTCGCGACCTGCGCGAGCCCGGCGATGCCCGGTTGCGCGCAACTCGAGTGGTAGAACAGCACGCCGTCGCCGGCGCGCATCTGATCCCGCATGAAGTTGCGCGCCTGATAGCTGCGCACGCCTGTCCAGGGCGTGCTGCGCTTGGGCGCCGCGAGCGCATCATCAATCGAGCACTCGTCGGGCTCGGATTTCATGAGCCAATGGTTCATGGGATGGTCTGGTGGAGTCCCCCGCTTGTGCCGGTGGGCCCGGCCTCCGAACCCCGCTTAATCAGGGTGGTCGCTTACCTGCCGCATCAGGTTCGTCCGGCGCGCCCGAAGGCGAGGGACGATCACAACAGCGGCACTTGGAGCCGCGACCTGGGGAAGCTATCGGTTCGGAAAATATGGGCCCGGTCGAACACAGCAGGGGACAAAGAGCGTTCTAGAACAATTTATCCTGCCGGGCAAGCGCTTCATCGAGCTGCGCCTCAATCAATCCGATTCTACGCTTCGCAGCGCCGATATCAAAACCATTGCCCAGTTTGGTGGTGAGAAATTCGTGCGCGATGTTGAGCGCCGCCATCACCGCGATGCGATCGGCGCCGCTGACCTTGCCGGCTTTCTTGATCTCGCCCATCTTGCCGTCGAGAAAAGCGGCTGCCTGCATCAGCGCTTCGCGCTCGCCTTCCTCGCAGGCGATCCTGTAGCTGCGCCCGAGGATGCTGATCTCGATGGTCTTGGCGTTCTCGGCCATGTCAATCCGGCTCAGTCAGGCAAGCGCGCAAGCAGGCTCTCCAGCTTCAACTTGGCGCCTTCGATCCGTTCGTTCAGCCGCTTGGCGTCGTTCCTGGCGCTCGCCAGCTGTTGCCGCAGGTCGTGATTCTCCGCGCGCAATCGTTCGACCAGGCCGACGAACTGCGCGACCTTGGTCTCGAGGGAGTTGAACTCCGCGTCCACGCCGGAACTATGTTGCAAATCTGCCGTAGCGTCAAGAAATAAGGGCCGTTTGTGCAAGTGGTTCCTGACCATGCTGCGGCGCTCCAAGGCGGCCATCGCGAAAGGGATTTCTGATATCCTGTTTTCGCCACGTTGGTGCCTGCGCTGTGTATCTGCGGCGCGGGTTAAACGGGAAACAGGGGTCGAGGCCCATCGGGCTTGGATAACCTGTGCTGCCCCCGCAACGGTAAGCGCGGTACGGCTGCATCGAATGCCACTGCGGAGCCAAACTCCGTGGGAAGGCGATGCGGCAACCTGGAGCGAGATAGGCGCTCGTGCTCCAGGGACGCGCCAGCCCGTATACCGGCCCACGGGTCGGTCTCGCATTTTGAGGCCGCAGTTGGACGATTGCGGGCGGCAATCGTTGGCGCGAGCGCGCCACGCCCCTTCATCGTCCGTTTGCAGCGCCGCAGCCTGCGGGGACGCTGGCTGCCAAAGCAGGGGGATTTCATGTCCATTCATTTCGTTGCGCGAGCCGCGACCGCATTCGCGATTCCCGCATTCGCGTTTGCCCAACCCGCGCCGGAGGAAGACTCGATCGTGGTCACCGCCTCGCGCACCGAACAGCGCGTGCGTGATGCAATTCCACACACCACGGTGATCACGTCGCCGGAGATCCGCGAGTCGGGCGCCATCGATCTGCCCAGCCTTCTGCGCAAGGAGGCCGGATTCGAGTTTTCACAGAACGGCGGGATTGGTACTGTCAGCTCGACCTTCCTGCGCGGCGCGACGACCAATCAAGTCCTGGTCTTGGTTGACGGTGTGCGCCTGAGCAATCTCAATTTCGGCGCCACGGCAATCGACCAGCTGATGCTCGACCAGGTTGAGCGTGTCGAGATCGTGCGCGGCAACGTGTCCAGCCTGTATGGTTCCGGCGCGATCGGTGGTGTGATCCAGGTATTCACCAAATCCGGGGGCGGCGCGCCGCGCGCCAGCGTTGACGTTGGTATTGGCGAACAGGGCGACCGGCGATTGCGTGCCCAGTATGGCGGGACAGCGGGAGATACCAAGTTTAGCCTTAACGTGTCGTACTTTTCGACCGACGGATTCTCGGCTCAGAGACCTTCGAATTCCGCGACGACAAATCCTGACCGAGACGGCTACCGGAACCTGTCGTTGTCCGGGTATCTGGAACATAGGTTCAACGCGGATCACCAGGCAGGCGTGCGCTACTTCGCAAGCGACGGCAAAGTCCAGTTCGACAACGCCTTTGCGGCATCTGTGAACGACAAACACACCGCAGACGCAAGCGTAGGCTCATGGTCACTGTTTTCCAACAACCGGATCACGCAATGGTGGTTGTCGAAGCTCACCTACTCCGAGGGCTTTGATCAGTTCAATTCGTATACCAACGATACGCTCGCGAGCCGGGCCAAAACGAAGAACTCGCAGCTCACCTGGCAGAATGAGATTCCGTTCCATGCCGATCACAAGTTCATTGTCACGGCTGAGTATCTTCGCCAGTCGATCAGCAGCAATACCGCGTATGCGCGCTCGGGACGCAGCGTGGATGGCTTGGTCGGCGCCTACCATGGCCGTTTCGGGGCGCACAACGTTCAACTTTCGTCGCGCAACGAAAACTATTCCGACTTCGGGACCAGTCGCACGCATTTCGGCGGCTACGGCTACGACCTGTCGGACCGTTGGAGATTGACCGCGGCGTCCAGCACCGCGTTCCGCGCGCCCACCTTCAATGAATTGTTTTTTCCCGGCTTCGGCAATCCAAACCTGAAGCCGGAGCGCGCTCGCAGCTTTGAAGCTGGAATACAGTACGCGGCCGCTGGCCATCTTCTCCGTGTGGTGGCGTTCCATTCCCGCATTCACGATCTGATCGGCGGTTTTCCGCTTACCAATATCAACAGCGCCACGATTGATGGTATCGAAACGAGCTATGGCGGAACCTTCTGGGGCCTCGACGTGAAGGCAAGTTTCACGATGCAGGACCCGATCCAGCATACCGCGACCACGCATCTGCAGCTCATACGCCGCGCCAAGGAGTTTGGAAGCCTTGCGGTGGCAAAGAGCATCGGGCCATGGCGGGTATCCGGCGAGATGTTGACGAGCGGCAGGCGCTTTGACAACAACATCGTCACCTTTGCCAGGGTCGAGCTCCCGTCCTATACGGTGTTCAATTTCATGACGCGCTATCAGGTCGCAAAGGAAACTGCGCTGTCGCTGCGGCTTGAGAACGCGTTCGACAAGGAGTACACGCTTGCGCATGGCTTCAACACCCAAGGCCGGAAATTGAGCGCGTTGCTCAGTCATGGTTTCTAGAGATCACCGCGTGCCGCGAGCCTCCATCTTGCGGCCGCTCGAACGGCTTGGCGCGGGCACGCGGCGCGTGTTCAAGGCAGAGCGGGTGCTGATGGTGCAGGGCACCAGTTCAGGCGCGGGGAAAAGTACGCTGGTCGCGGGCCTTTGCCGGTTGCTCGCGCGCCGGCGCTTGCGGGTAGCGCCTTTCAAGCCCCAGAACATGTCACTCAACAGTGCTGTATCTGCCGATGGCGGGGAGATCGGACGGGCACAGGCGCTGCAAGCGCAGGCAGCCGGTGTGGCGCCGCGAACGGACATGAACCCGGTGCTACTCAAGCCAGTGAGCGACATGCGTTCTCAACTTATCGTGCATGGCGAGCCGCGAGCGGATTTCGAATCGAGCGATTTCCTGCGAGTCAAGGCTGGACTTCTTGATGCGGTTCTGGAGTCGTTCGGGCGCTTGCGCGAGGCGTTCGACGCGGTCGTGGTGGAAGGTGCGGGTAGTCCTGCCGAGATCAATCTGCGCGCGCACGATCTGGCCAACATGGGCTTTGCGCAGGCAGTGGATTGCCCGGTCATTCTGGTCGCCGACATCGATCGGGGCGGGGTGTTTGCACATCTCGTCGGTACGCTCGAATGCCTTGCAGCATCGGAGCGCGAGCGCATCGTCGGTTTCGTGATCAACCGCTTTCGCGGCGAACGCGCGGTGCTGGAGCCGGGACTAGATTGGCTCGAAACCAAGACGGGCAAGCCGGTCCTCGGCGTTCTACCGTATCTGCAGGGATTGGCGCTGGATGCCGAAGATGCCCTGCCGGAGCGAAGCGTTTCCGTGGGGCGCGACGCATTCAGGGTGGTGGTTCCCGTATACCCGCGCATCAGCAACCACACTGATCTGGATGCGCTGCGCCTGCAGCCAGGGGTTGAAGTGCGTTTTGTCGGTCCGGGGGAACCCCTGCCCGCCGCCGACCTGATCGTGCTTCCTGGAAGCAAGAACGTGCGCGCCGATCTTAGGTTCCTGCGAGACCAGGGGTGGCGTGAATCTATCCTGCGACACCTGCGCTATGGCGGAAAAATCGTCGGCCTGTGCGGCGGAATGCAGATGCTCGGATGCGTGATTCGCGACCCCGCAGGCGTCGAAGGCCCGCCTGGGGAAAGTACGGGTCTCGGGGTGCTCGAATCGGAAACGGAACTGACCTCTCGCAAGCTCAGACGCAACGTCGAGGGCGCGGTGTTTCCAGGTACGGTACAAGAGGCGCCGGTGCGTGGGTACGAGATCCACATGGGGTTGACGCGCGGGCCTGCGCTCGATCGCCCCGCAACCCGCCTCGGCGGCGCGCCCGAAGGCGCGCAGTCGGCCGACGGGCAAATTCTCGCCACCTACGTTCACGGTCTGTTTGATCAGCCGCTCGCCTGCGCTGCGATCCTCGAATGGGCGGGACTGCGCGGCGCAGTGGCGGTAGACTTGAACCTTGCCCGTGAAGAGAGCCTTGACCGGCTCGCCGACTGCATCGAGGAACGCCTAGACCTCGAACTTATTTTGCGATTTTACGGAGCCAAACAATGAATCTGACGATCGCCCGTGGTGGACAAACAACCATCGCGCTGTTGCTCGCTCTCCTCATGGTTGCGACCCGCTTCCACCACTTCGGTTCGGCGACCCACCTGCCGGACGCTTCCCTGGCGGTATTTTTCCTTGGCGGCTTCTACTTGCGGCGGCCTGCTCTGCTCGGCTGCTATCTGGCAGAGGCCGCGCTGATCGACTATCTCGCGATCACTCTCGGTGGCGTGAGCGACTGGTGCGTCACACCGGCCTACGCCTTCCTCATCCCGACCTACGCGAGCCTCTGGTTCGGCGGCGCCTGGTACGCGCGCCGGCATCGCATGGAATGGCGGACGCTCGCGCCGTTTTTTGGCGCGGTCTTGCTGGCAGTGTCGGCTGCCTTCCTGATTTCCAATGCGAGTTTCTACTTATTGTCCGGATATTTTCAGCAAATGAGCTGGATCGAGTATGCCTCCAGGGTCGCCAAGTACTTCCTACCGTACGCCTCGGCCGCGGTGGCCTATGTCGTTCTCGCGGCTGGCCTGCATCTGCTCGCGACCCAACTTGGGCCGCGATCGCATAGGGCATGACCGCAGCGCGCGCAGCCTGAGCGGTGAAGCTTCCCGAGCGCATCGTCTGCCTCACTGAAGAGACGACGGAGACGCTTTACCTTCTTGCTGAGGAACGCCGCATCGTCGGCATTTCGGGATACACTGTGCGCCCGCCGCGGGCACGGCGCGAAAAACCCAGGGTATCGGCTTTTTCCTCCGCGAATTCCGAGCGCATCCTCGCGCTCCGGCCCGACCTGGTGATCGGTTTCTCGGACATCCAGGCGGACATCGCCCGCGATCTGATCAAGCGCGGCCTCAATGTGCTCGTGTTCAACCAGCGCTCGGTGACTGAGATCCTCGGCATGATCCGGATGCTTGGCGCGCTGGTCGGCGCGGCGGATCGCGCCGCAAAGCTCGTCGCCGAGCTCGAATCGGGTCTGGCGGCGATCCGCGCGCAGGCGGGCCGTCTGGGAAAGCGGCCGCGTGTCTACTTCGAGGAATGGGACGAACCGATGATCAGCGGCATCCGCTGGGTGTCGGAACTGATTGGAATCGCGGGCGGGGACGACGTCTTTCCGGAGCTTGCCCTCTCGCAGGATGCGCGCGGGCGCATCATCGCCGATGCGAGCGCAGTCGTGCGGCGAGCACCCGATCTCATTCTTGGCTCCTGGTGCGGCAAAAAGTTCCGGCCGGAAAAGATGCGCGCTCGTCCGGGTTGGTCTGATGTTCCAGCCGTGCGCGACGACCAGCTCTTCGAGATCAAATCGGCGGAAATCCTGCAGCCCGGGCCGGCGGCGCTCACCGACGGGGTGAAACGGATTCACGCGATTGTCAGGGCGTGGGCCGGTGCACGCGTCGTCACCGCGTAAGCGCGCGCTTCTCGCCTGGTC
>Ga0247727_10020647_pt1 | contig 10044 bp, 20 predicted proteins | sample WisWelCaveWW1625_FD_202498 | JGI IMG/M metagenome (GOLD analysis project Ga0247727, IMG submission 202498) | Biofilm microbial communities from Wishing Well Cave, Virginia, United States - WW16-25 | ecosystem: Environmental > Aquatic > Deep subsurface > Groundwater > Cave microbial mat | place...
AGGATTTATTATAATATAATCCTTTCCCAAATCTATTCTTTCATAGAATATATAGAATAATACCTTTAAACATAAAGGAGATAATCCCATATAATCTATTACTTGGTCTGTATATATAATTACAAAAGGACTTGTAGTTTTTCTTTTTATCTTACCTATTCCTAAATCAACTTCAGTTAATTTTCTATTCTGATTAGTTAATTCTTGAACAATATCATAATCTTTAATCTTTTCAGTTATTACAGCTTCATTTCTTTTAAATCTCTTTAAAGTAACTCTTTCATTAACATTTAAGTGTTCTAAATAAGGATTTTGTTTCATTTCTTTAGCATCATTTATTGAAACATGAACCAAGTTCATTTCTAAATTATAAAATATATCTTCCATTATTTAAAATTACACAATTTATATCAATTTTACAAGAAATAGTATAATATTTTATACTATTTGTCAACTTTTTTGACTCTCGATACAATATTTTGACCCTGTGGTGAAATAAATAGGAATCAATAGTTCATCCTATCAGCAAGTTACAGAGGTCTCTCTATTATAGTATTACATTTCTTCCAAACATTTCTTTCCAATTCCAATTCTTATATATTCAGGGTCAGTTAATTTCCTTCCACAAATACTACATCTTCCGGTATAACATACACTTACATTATTAGGAATCATATTTCTTACAAATACAAAGTTAAATAATCCCTTAAATGTCTCTGCTCTTTCCTTACTTAATATGGCAAGATGTTTAAAATCTATTGATTGAAAACTAATAATATTTTGAGATTCTAATACTATATAACCTATATCAATCTTTATATGGGATTTATAAGAAACCTTAAATTTATTATCATTATAAGGAAACTTTTTAATAATATAATTAATTCTATGTTCGTTATTTTTATTTACAATTACAAAATCTGCTTTTCCTCCTAACATAAAATCCTGTAATTTCTCATATTCTAAAATATATAGTTGTTCTTCCATGTAATTGAAAAATTTAGTTGATAGAAGGGCGAAAAGAAAAGAATACTTTTAAGTATCCTAATTTCTCTTAAATTAAGCAACTTTTTGTTGATTAACTTGTTTTGATATAAGAACTTCTGATATACCATTAAATACAATTTTATTTTTATTATCTTTAATAATTATTTGTCTTGTATATTTTCCAGTAGTCTTAATTTCAATTCTATATTTATTATTCATAGTTATTACTAATCTACCTGCTTCGGCAACATATTTAATAGGTTTATTAGTATCTATGAAATCTTTAATATCAGGATGTGTTTGGTCTATATATTCCTGAATACTATTTATTTGAGTGAAAAATTCATATATAGGTTTTACATCTTTATATTTTTCTTCTAAAGGTGTAAGTCTTACCTTCTTAGTTGTATTCTTTCTCTTAGTATCTACAATTCTCTTTGCTTTTGAAGCACTCTCCTTAATACTTTTTAAGGAGAGTACTTTAAATGTTTTTGTTTCTTTTGTCATATTAGTTTTAATTTTTACTTGTGGTATATGCTATACCTGCTAATGCACTATTTAATAGTACAAATGCTAAAATTCCGCTTAAAATCATAAGATTAGAGTTTAGTGTTGGTTAATAATTAGGTTAATTCTCCTAGAACATATTGGTATTAGTTAATGATTATTTTGGTACTTGTTTTTTGAAATTTATTTAAAGAATGAAAACATTCAAAAGTTTCATGGTCTTTAATCTTTAATTTCTTTCTATAAATTTCAGTATGTTTATCAAGAGCTTTTTCAACTTTCTTTTTATGAGATTCTAAATCTCTTTTAAAATGTTCAGTTCTATTTTCTCCAATTAATTGTCTTTTACTTCTTTCAAAAGGAATTACTTGAACTCTTAGTTCTTTTCCTTTATTTTCAACTCTTGCTCTACTATTTAGATTAGGAATTATAGAAGTTTCAATTAATAATAAACTAGGTTTATAATAATGTTTTCTTCCTGTACCTGTTCTATTGTTTCTTCCTGCTATTCTTGGTAATGTATTCATATCTGTTGTTTTAGGTTGTTAAAAATCAAATGGTTTATAATCTTTCATACTCAAATAAAAATTGTAATTATGGTTTAATTCCTTTCTTTTCTTCTTCTTTAATTTTCTTGGAAGATTATAAGTATGTTTGTATAATTCTATACATTCATTAGCTTTTCTATCCCAATCATCTTTAGAAGGTATCATTGCAGAAGCTATTGAAGCCATAGCAATATAAGTATTTAAACCCATTAAACTCTTTTTGAATTATTAATATTCATATTTTTTATTACTCTATTAAGATTATCAACTTCTTTATCTTTAATCTTTACTGTTTTTAGAAGTTTGTTCAAATCTTTTTGAAAATCTTTATAAGCTTGTTTTTGTTCTCTTTCTAAATTCTTTAAATCACTTTTATACATTTTAAGTACTTGTAAAGTATCTTTAAAATTCTTTTGAGATTCAAGATACATATCTGCTAAAGATTCTTCTTTTTTCTGAGATATTAAATAATCTCTTTCAAGTTTTTTATATCTTATAGCACTTCTTATATTTAATATAAGTTGTATAAGACATATTAATCCAATTGTACTAAATACAATTATTCTCTGCTGTTCTGTCATTTTAATTAGGTTTTAAATTTGTTTTTGAATATGATAAAGGAACATAGTTATATACACATTTCCTCCGATTTTACGGTTATATGGAATTAATATTTAAACTTCTCCAAAGGAGTCATTTTAAATAAAACTACGGTCTTAATTCTAATTGCAATTAAAAAAGATATTGTACAATTCTCTGTCCTAGCATTAGACTATGCTCCTTTATCATTTAATGTGTCTTAATTTTTATTAATTCTGTAGTTATTTTCAGTTTACGCTTTTTAATATCTGAAAGAACAAGTCTCAAAAAACTACCAAAAAATACAATAACAAAACAGATTAACTAAAGTTTATTAAACTCTAATTTCATTAATAATAGGTCTTCCGATTGGAATACAATTACCTTATTATCTTTAATAGCATTAAACTTTATCTTACTATCTTTAGACGTTAAAACTTTAGTAACTTCATTACTAAAAACTTCATAATTTTTATCTTCTATTGTACTATTAGGTTTAAGATAATTCTTTAAAGCTTTTCCAATTCCTTTTAAGATATATTCATTACTATCAATACTTAATTGTTTTATGAAAACAATTTCAATAGTATCTTTTCTAATTGTAGAAGCTAAGAATTTTCCTTCAAAATTCTTCACTATTACAGGGTTGTTTGTAGGTATTTCATTTTCTTCAGGCATAGGTTTTGTTTTTGATTTATTGCAAGATACTAAAAATAGTATTATAATGCAAGTTATTATTTTCTTTATCATATTTAGTTTTTAAAATGAATAATTCTGTAAGCTCCATTGATACCTCTTACTTTATAAGTTATAGTATCTCCATGAATCCATTCTGATTCAATACAATCTCCCTCTTTGAATGTCTGGAATTGTATCCTCTTGTTCAATTTGCAATTCATCAGTATTACTGACAATATTACAATTATTAATTTCTTCATCTTTTGAGTTTTTAATAAGGTAATTCAAATAAGAATCTAATTCCTTATTCATTTCCTTAGTTTGTTGTTTAATAAAGTTTTCCATTTAATTAGGTGTTTTAATAGTCCATAGTGTTTAGCTCATAATAGTTATAGAGACCCAAATTTCTGAGGGCTTATCTATTACTAGCATGCACTATGGACTAATATTAATTTAAAAATGTTTATGTTTTTCAATCCATTCTTGAGGAGTTACATATTCTTTTAATTTGCAATATTCCATATAATATTGCATATTAAGATACATTTCATCTTTTGTAATAGATTTAGCTCTATGGATAATAACTGTATTATCATTACGAGTTTTAATAAATAGTTGATTATTTTCCCATTGTTTTTCATCAACAATAGTTACACCTTTCATATACTCAACTAATACTTCTTTAATATTACCTTGAGCTTCTATATAAGCTTTAATGAATGATTCAGGTATTTGAGGAACTTGAAAAAATTCATTATCGGCACATCTGAGAGATTTATCTGTTGTAGCTATTATTTTTTTCCACCAATCCATACTACCATGTCCTGTATATTTAGCAATAGAATTAGTATTTTGATTAATAATGCAATCTCCTTCTTCAATCTCTTCATCAGAAGTTAAATAAAGATGTTGTTTATTTACTATACCTTCTAATTCAGATTGATGTCCTTTATATCTTAATACTTCAGTAGGATTATGATAATATAAATCACTTGCTTTTTCAGTAGGAAGCATAACTACATTACATTGTTTTTTCATTTGTTCTTGTTTTAAGTTAATGATTTGTTTAATTAATAAGGGGTTTAATCTATCTTACTATTCTTATTCCACACCTATTCGGTATCTTCGTAATAGCAAACTATATTTACTTTATAAAGATAATATATTATCACTTATTAGGGTAAATTATAATCTAATGTTAAAGCTTATTAATTAGAATAGATTAAACTTGTAGCTATAATGACACTCGAAGTCATATCCCTTATTATTTCAGGATTACCATATATAGCTATATATTAAAGATTAGTCAAGGTTTGTCTTAATCCTTGTTTTGATTCCAAACGCAATTTCGGTAGCTAGACTATATAATCTCCAAGCAGGTGGATTATAATGTTGGTCAAACTAATCTTTAACTTCTTTCAATACTTCAAAGAACTATATTCTAAACCTTATTAATATAGTAAAGATTTCAATAGCCTTTTGTTTTGTATGAGTGAGTATATTAAATACTCTGCCATCTTTTGAGGTAATTGTAAATTCTTTCATATTAATAGAATTTATCAAAGGTTTAAAATTCAAAATATAATTAGTTTCATAGGCTCAGCTAATTCCATCTCAAAAGGCTCATATGACCTGATTTAATAGTTCGATGATTAGCACACTTTTCCTACGACATAAGGTTTCCCTTACTAGTCAAAACTCTCTTGAAAGAGAATATCTATTTTCCCAACTATTCAAGTCATTGGTTATAAGATATTTTTCTAGATTATTAATTTACTTGTAAAATGCGATGTTCAGCTTTTAATCTTCTACTTATTCTCTTGGTCTCTAACCATTCAAATAAGCCATGAACTTTAGCGTAAATTGGATTATCATTTTTATCAACATCTAAACCTATTAAATGGTCAATTACAGCGATAACTCCAAATTTAGACTTTTTCATTATATGTACTTTAGGTTTTTTCATATTGATTGAAGGTTTTAAATTGGTTGTTATAATAGGTCTTTTAATTTTAACTTCTCAAAGTTAATGATTTCTTCTGATATTGTATGAAATAAAAGTCCTTTGTATTTGCCTTTTATATCCCAAATTTTACAGATTGTGAGAAAAGTTATCATAGTTTAATGTATTAAATGATTAGGTTATTTTAAAGAAATGTTTAATTTAACGGCTTTAAATTCTTAAATCCTACAAAGATTATATGTTTGGAAGGTAATTAAAATGGTAGAAAGCTAAGGATTTAAGAATTTAAAGGTTATAATAGTGTAGGAAGAAAAATGGGTATATTCTCTAGTATCGTTAGAAGTATTCATTGTACTAGGTGTACCATCATCATCTTAAGCATTATTGAAATACATTAAATACCTACAATACTTCCAGTATTATAAGATTTAACGTCTTCAACGGCTCTTGTTACTTCATAAGCTAACAAGTTGGTAAAAAAGTTTATTAACTTTTTCATTGGTTATATTGGTATATGTAATTTACTAAATAAAGAAGGAAGAAGACATTATCTTATATTGACAACCATGACAGTATTAGCAACATCTCCTCCCTCTCTTCCTGTATGACACCTAATCAACAGTTTCTTCTATATAGAATATATTATCTTGAATATATCCTTTAACTTTACTTCCAATTTCAAAATTAGAATCATTAAAGTCATCATCGAACTTATATTCGTAGTATAATTCTTTTACTTTTACTCTATAATTTTGTCTTACTATTCCTTCGATACTCTTTGTATTATTGTAAAAAGTAAAATATAAGAACATTCCTAAGAATATTGACATTATAATAGAATAAGTACATAATTCAGGTGTTATCATATCTAAGTAAGTACATGAAAGACATGCAAATACGAAGATTATTATGGTTGTTATTAAAGATTTCATTTGATTAGGTTTTAAGGGTTATTGTTTACAATTTATGTGGTCATATAGATATGAAAGACATGCACCTTATTGGTTAGCAGAAAAAAGAACTACCGCAAGGGTAATTCTTCTGGGACTTATGCTAAGTCCAGTTCTAATGCGTCTATATACAGCATTAAAACACCAAAGATAATGACATACTTTTTCATAACGATTAGGTTTTTATTGGTTAATACATACAGCGTTACCTTCTCTTGGTAAATTGCTGTTTATTGGGGGAACTTGATGACCTTCCATGTGATTAGATTTTAATTATTTATAATAGACTATCAGCCCCTATGAAGCTGATAGTCTTAATACATTTTAAACTTTAGGAGCATCTTGAGTTGGCTCATCAACAACTGCAACTGCTTTAGGAGCAAATACAGGAGATTGAGAAGCATAAGCACCACCTAAAGCTATTTCAACAAGCTTAGTTTGTGCAGCAAGTCCAAGAGTTATCTCATGGTTATTCCATGCGATATGGTCTTTTTGAATGGTTCCTTTTTCACCATTCTTTTTGGTGAATGAATCACCAGCTTTGCGTTCTTCCATGTCAACAGATAGTTTAGCACTACCGTTAGACATATCAATAGCAAGCTTTAAACCTGTTGGATGGTTAATTCCTAAACAACGTGTAGAGATTCTACGAAGATTACCTTCGCTGATTTCCATTACACCATATGGATAATCTTTTGTTGGAGCAACAATAGCAGCAGCTACGTTCCCTCTTTCGTTAGCTTGAGCAAAGATTTGCAAAGCTAACAGTTTTAACGATACTTTTTTCATAACTTTTAGATTTTTATTGGTTTATATTAGATTATTTTGGAAAGACCATAGGGGAGTTCAATCCAAAACTTCGAGGGGAGTAGTCCGATGGGGTAGGTTAGTACCTACCAATTTATAAACCATTTTCCTTCCTCAAAAAATTTTTTATAAAATTTTTCTTTCTTCCTTTTCCCCTTCTTAAATCCTTTCTTTCTTCCTTTCTTAAACATCTTAAAATTTTCCTTCCTTAAAATCTTCCTCTCCTTTATATTCAAATTATGTAAGTTTCGTCAATTAATACCTTTTATTGAGGAAACTTGCATATTATAAATAAAAAGGCTATATAAATTTGCATTTTAAATTTTAAATGCTTTATATTTGCCTGTAAAGAATATAATATGAATTTAGAAGAAACAATAAGAGAAGTTATAAAGGGTTGGAATAAAAATTGTAAAAATAATAAGATTGATAAAACTTATCATCTTGACTTAAAGATATATACTAAAAAGTATTATACTACTAAGACTAAATTTTATGAGAAACCTATTGCTGAATTAATCTATAGAGTAAATGGTGAAGTTACTTTCTCATTATATAGAAAAGAAATTGATATTGTTAAAGTTGAAGGAGTTGATAAAAAGACTCAAGATGAAGAATTTAAGAATATGTTACTTCAGTATTTTCTATATGAATGTATTGGTATATTTGGATTAAATTCTGAGGTTCTTATAAAGTCTAAAGATTATGCTCAATATGATTTTAAAAATGATAGGTTAATGCAAGACCCTGAATATAGAGATTGTGAGATTGAAATTACTAAGGATGGAGATTGGTATAAGAAGGGAGATGTGTTTGAGGTATTTACTAAACAAGATAGTAACTGGGGAGTATATTCAGCATTTCCTGAATTTAAGAAGAATAATTATATTGGAAGAGTACCTGCTAAAGATGCTAAGATTATAAAGCATCCAAAGATAAAAATTGAAAGCTTAGAAGAACTTGGAATAAAACCTAAAAAGATAATTCTTACTAAGTAATGTCAAAACTTCCTATAGATTATAAAGTTAATAAATTTATAATTCAAATACAAAAAGAATTTAAGGATGAATTAAATATTGATATTGAATACGATACTATAGTAGCTGTATTAGAATCTCAAAATCAAGCAATAGCAGATGGAATGAAGAATGGAGATACTGTGGTACTTAAATACTTTGGAACATTTGTAGCTACTAAGAAAAGAGTTGATATGTTGAATAAGCAGTATGCTAGGAAAGGATTAACTCCAAAACTTGAGGATAAGGGATTAGTAAGATTATCTTTTAGTAAATGGGGAACTTTAAAGAATGAAAGTATTATAGAATTGACTAGTAAGAAAGATGGTTAAATATGATATATTTAAAATAGTAGATGGACTCCTTGAAATTGATAAAGAGTATGTAAGAGGTATTCCTGAATTTCAAAGTATCTTAATGAGAGATAGAGGAAGTAAGGGAGATATTGATGGAAGGAAGAAGTATAGAGCTTTTAAGGAATTCTATTATATTAAGATTACATGTGATAGATTTTGTTATCCTGCTATGTCGGGATTAAATGAGAAGGAAACTCATAAAGCTGGAATTAAAGAATCTGATTTAGAAGAAGACTTTAAACCTGATAGTGCTATAAAATCTGCTATGATTAAATTTAGGGAGATACAAGATTTAACATCTCCTGCTATTAATAGTATCTATACTATATTATGTGGTCTTAAAATATCTAATGTTATATGTACTAATATAATAAAGAATATTGAAAGAACAATGGAATTAAATGAGGAAAAGAAATCCAAAGATATTGAGGAAGGAAGACCTGTAGATTTAGCAGCAGATTTAGCATTAACTGTTTCATTAAGTCAACAATTAGAAACTATGTATAAGATAGCAAATACTATACCTAAGACTATGGAAACATTAGAAAAACTATATGATAAACTGAGTAAAGAATTATCTGGAGTGGGAATGGCAAGAGGTGGTAAGGATATTGGAACTAGAGCAGAGCCTAAATAGATGGGATGCCTTAATTGTAATAAAACTACTTTACAAACTGGAATTAATATTATAAAAGGTATTGGTAATACTATAATTAAAACTTCTGAAACTGAAATACTACATGATAAGAGATTACCTATATGTGAGGTTTGTGAATGTAAGAAACCTTTAATTAAATTAAATGGTAAACAACATTATTGGTGTAGTATCTGTACTTGTAGTTGTAGTCAAAAGGTAAGAGTTAAAGAAGAAGTTTGTCCTAAAAATAAATGGTAATGCAAGAAAAAAGAACTATAGTATTTAAAGAAGTAAGTCATACTTATACTGATGAATATGGAAAGGTATATACTTCAGTAACTACACTTATAGATAAGTATTGTCCTAAGTTTAATGAGGATTATTGGGCTACTGTAAAAGCTCAAGAATGGAATACTACTCCTCAGATTGTAAAGGCTTTATGGAAACAAGGAAGAGATTTTGCATGTGCTAAAGGAACTAAAGAACATAAGTTATTAGAAAATAGTATTAATGAAGCTAACAATAATGCTAAATTTCAGTTTGATATGCCTTTAAGTTATAAACCTACAAAAGGATTAGGAGTTGGACTTCAAAAAATTGATAAAACAAATATTCATATATTACAGGGTTCTTCTTTAGCTTTAAAGTATCCTAAGATATTTCAATTTCTAAGGATTAAAATTGAAGAAGGATGGATTCTATATGCTGAAAGAAAAGTATATCTTGCAGAATATTTAGTTGCTGGTACAATAGATTGTTTACTTGTAAAAGGTAAATTATTTATGATTGTAGATTGGAAAACTAATAAAGATAAATTAGAATTTAAAAGTGGATATTATAAGAAAGTTGGTGGAGTTAAAACTGATACATGGATTGATAAGAAAAGTTATATGTATGAACCTATTAATAATATTGAAGATTGTAAAGGAATGAAATATACATTACAATTATCATTATATGCAAAGGTATTAGAGATGTGGGGATATGTGTGTACTGGACTTATATTGTTTCATCTA
>Ga0247727_10020648_pt1 | contig 10044 bp, 10 predicted proteins | sample WisWelCaveWW1625_FD_202498 | JGI IMG/M metagenome (GOLD analysis project Ga0247727, IMG submission 202498) | Biofilm microbial communities from Wishing Well Cave, Virginia, United States - WW16-25 | ecosystem: Environmental > Aquatic > Deep subsurface > Groundwater > Cave microbial mat | place...
TGGAGTTGATGAAATATGATTTTTCTGCAATCGGTGCAAGCGAATTGATGTATTCCCCCGGCTTTTTTCTAAAGAAAATTAGCACCGTGCGTAATCGTCCAGCCGTCTTTGATGAGGGCGTTCTTCACTTGATCATGATAGATGTCTTTTGCCGGCATATCTCTTATTCACCTCACGTGCCGCTTCCGATTCCGAATATAATCCACAAAAACATACTGCCCAAGCTTATTCAATGACGAAAAATACGCGCGCCCGCGATTGGCTTCGGTGAGCTGATTGACGAAATCGACCAGCCACTGATCCTGCGCCACCATGAAGGTCGTGATCGTAATTTTATCGCGGCGGCAGACGACGGCTTCGTCCAGCGTTTTGTTGACGATCTTGCGGTCGAGGCCGAACGGATTCTTGTAAATGCGCCCGTACTCGAAAATCGCCGAAGGCTTGCCGTCGGTGATCATGAAAATTTGCTTGTTGACATTGCGCTTGCGCTTCAAAATCTGTCTGGCCATCTGCAAGCCGGCTTTGGTGTTGGTGTGAAACGGGCCGACGGCAATAAAGGGAATATCGGTGACTTTCACTTCGGCGGCGTCATCGCCAAACACGACGACGTGCAGGCTGTCTTTTGGATATTTGGTTAAAATTAACTCTGACAACGCCAGCGCGACATTCTTCGCGGGGGTGATGCGATCTTCGCCGTAGAGAATCATGCTGTGGCTGATGTCGATCATCAACACCGTCGCGCAGGTGGTGAGATGCTCGGTCTCGTAAACTTCGAGATCGTCTTCCTTTATATTGATACTATCGATGCCGTCGCGGCGCAGCGCGTTGCTGATCGTGCTTTGAAAATCGATATTTGACGGCTGGTCGCCGAAACGATACGGCTTGGTCTCCGAGAGGCGCTCGATGCCTTCGCCGGAGTGCGGCGTGGCGTGCTCGCCGGCGGTGGGATTTTTTTTGAGCGACGAAAAAATTTTGTTGAGCGAATCCTGCCGGATGCGCCGCCCGCCTTTTTGCGTGAGCCGGCGCATGTTGTCGATCTCTTCGATATAGCCCTGCTTCTTCATCCACTCGATGAAGTCGCCGAGGCCTTTGCCTGGCTCATCCGGAAAAATGCGATGTTGGTCGTCGAGATACGTGAGCCATTGCAGCGCCTGCCCGACGTCGCCGTTGGAACGCACTAAAAGTTGACTGAAAAAGCGCATGAGATCTTCAAACGTCAGGCGGCCCTTATTCTGCTCATCGCGCCATTCCGAATAACGCAAGATCATGATTGTATTATAAAAAATAATATCCCGTTTTTGTCAGAGTAAAACAATATGCGAATTTATCGGCGGAAAAGCAAGTTTTTTAAGAAGGTGCTTTGCTTTTAATGCATCAACACGAGCTTTTTAATTTCCTCGGAGTTGCCGGCGCGCAAACGATAGAAATAAATGCCCGTCGCTAATCGGAGGCCATTCGCCTCACGGCCATCCCAAAAAAAAATATTGTAACCCGCCGGTAAAACCGTGTTAGTCAACTGCCGCACTTCGCGGCCAAGCCGGTCGAAAATACTCAATTCCACTCGCGTCTCTTGCGGGAGGATGAAGCGAAAAACGGTTTGCGCGCGGCCGGAAGATTTAATCACCAGGGGATTCGGAAAATTTTGTTCCAACGTAAATTGCAAAGGCGGCGCCTCCGTCGAAACGCCGCCTATCGCCGCCGCCATCATAAGATTGTTAGCATTGGTGAAAAGCTGGCTCGCCGGCTGCCAGGCGCCGCCGCGTGTTTTCAAGCTCGACCGCAAAGCCCGTGTCGTCACGCCGTCGTCGAAGAGAAGCTGTGCGGCGCTGTTCGCGTCAACTTCCGCGACAATAAAGAAATCCTGCGCCGCAGTGACGGCAATATTGCGATCTCCCACCCAAATTTCATGCGGGATCAACACGCCGCGATTCAAAGATTGCACCGGCACGGCGATTTGATCGATCACGTCGCCCGGTAAATTGCGGTCGACGGAACTCGGTCGCGCTATGCTGAAACGCATCATGTCGTTGCCCTTAATTGCATCTTTGCCGCCATTGATAAAAAGACGAATCCATAACAGCTTGCCGCTGACCCTCGGCGTGAAACGCACGGCGGCAGCAACATGGGGATGGGACATGCCGATCGCATAAAAAAACGCCGCTTTAGTGCTAAAGTAACGGTCCAGAGTTTGACCCGGCAAATCATTGGCGAGAAAATCAATATTTTCCGTCACCCCGTTGGCTGACACCGAAACGACGACGGCGTCTTCCGGACGATCGGCGAAAGGATCGTGACTTTCGTCGGCGCCGTTGTAATATTCAAACGGAACGGCATTGATAAAAGCGAGATCGCTGCGAATTCTCGTATAGGGCCCGACGCCGGAGCCGCCATAAAAATTTTCCACTACCGGCTCGGCGAGAACAAAATAATTTCCTGCCGGCAAGCCGCGAAATTCATAAACGCCGGGCGCATTCCCCAAATAATCCGTCACCGTGCTGTATTGTTCCACTGAATTGGCAACGTTAATCGCGACGACATTGGCGCCGCGCGCCAGCGTTCCCTCGCGTCGTCGAATTGTGCCACGCAGCGTGCCGCGTTCATTAAAATAAATTTCGCCGGGATAGAGAAGGCTGATGGCATGGAGATCGTCTTCCGCGAAATTCGCGTTCGAGGTGCTAATGGGAAACATCAGCGGCGCCACGTTATCGTTCGTGTCAATGCCGTCCAAAGCTTCGTGCTGATTGAATTGCGCATGATCCAGGCCGAGCAAATGGCCGATCTCATGCTTAATCACGCCGAGATATTGATTAAAAGAAGTCTTGTCGCTGAGCGCGCCATTGATGAGCACTTCGCTTTCCGCAAAAAATCCGGCGTTGGGTCCGCTGGTAAAATATGCCGAGACCGCCAAGCCGACGACGTTGTTTTTGGCGCCAACGCCGCGAATCGCCTCGATGATTTCACCATCGCTATCCAACAACACCGGATTGATGCCGTCAGCAAACTTTCCCCAGTACGTCATGTAATTGCTCACCGTAATATCCGCCGGTAAATCCTCGCCACGGGAGAATGACGGCGTCGCCGTCGGAAGGTCTTCCCAGGCGCGAAAAGCCTCTTGCACTAAACGCACGGCGTCGTTACGGCTATAGAGTCCGAGCGTACCGGCATCTAAACGCCAGGTAAGCGGAAAAGCGCTGTCGCGATAAACCACGGCGCGATTGGCAACGACCACGAGCGGCCCGCCGGCATGAGCCAGAAAAGCATGCAGCCATAAAAAACCGACCATAAATTTGCGGCGATCAAAGGAACGCATAATTTTCATTTTGAATTCAATGCCCGAGGTTCATCAATGTTGTGACGCAACCATTTCACGCACCAGCGAAATAAGGCGATCATATTCTGCCGCCGGCGCCGCTGGCCGTGTTTGCGTTCGCGCGTTTGGCGCGAGCAGCGAGGCAATCATCTTCGCATGCAACAGATTGCCGGCGACCATTTTTTTTCCCGTGTTGACCTCGCGCTGAATCAGCAGCTTGCCTTCACTCGTTCCGATCGGGCTCGTGAAGCCGAGCGCGCTGGCCGGATAAAGAAACGCGACGATTTCTTCGCCAACCGCGAAATAACTCATATCCGCCACCCACACATTCAAGCCGCCGGCGCTGCCGCCATATTGTTTAAACGTGTATTGGCCGCCGCTAACGCCACGCAACGCTTCAGCAATTTTGACTTGAGTATACGTGACGATAAATCCCGTTTGCGCTTCGCGCGCTCCAAACCTTGGTCACAGCGCCCGAAAAAATCGTTCCGGAGGCGGCAACGACTTGCGGCAAGCTCATCAGTTGGTTTTGCGCGAAAGCGGCCGCGCTGCAAGCCCAACCGAGGAAACCGAAAAATAAAAACTTGTTGAATTTTTGCGACATCGTTTCATTCCTGTTCGTTATAAAAATTCAAAAGGCAAATCTCTTTGAAATTACAAGCTAGAAACATTTCATGCAAGAAGAAAATTTTAATAAAAATACTTGCTTTTTCCCCGAAGTTTCGTAATTTATTCATATCATGTTCTATCGTTCACGGTTCCGGCGCTGCTCTCGGGGAAGAGGCGCAGCGTCATTCGGCAACAGCGGTGAGCGACAAAGTATTCTGCCTACCGAGTTTCGGTTTAGGGGCAGGCATACAAATAATTAAAGTAAACTTGACAAACGACCCACACGGAGAGAAATCGTGAGGCAAGAGCTTTTAATTAAGTATGCGCTTTATTCGGCGCAGCCGAATCAGGAGAGGATGAGTGTCGCTACTTTAGGCCGCGATGAAGATCTGGCCGAAGTCGAAACCCACTTAGCGACGTGCCCGTCGTGCAATTTGCGGGTCAAAGCCTATCGGCAATTGTATCTCGCCAATCAACCGTTATCGCCGCAGCTCACCACCAATGGTCAGGCGCTGCCGGAATGTATCGACGAAACGAGTTTAATCAATTCAAAAAAACGCCGGACCGGAAAAGAACGTTCAAGCGAGTATCATCGTTTTGCCGCGATCGCCCTCATCTTGATCGGCGCGGCGGGGTTGAGCGTATTTCTTGCCGATCACTTTACGCGTCCGAAATATTACGCGCTGGCGAGCGTGCGCAGCGATCGTTACGATCAAATCATTCTTTATCGCGAACGCAGCTCGTTGCTGCAGGCGCTTTTCCTCTTTCGCAGCGGCAATTATGAGCGCGCCATTCCGGCGATCGAAGCCAGTATCACGACGAAAGACGGCTACAACATGCGGCCTTATCTGCGCCTCATGCAAGGGTTGGCTTATTTAAAGTTGGCCGAAACCAATTCTTACGGTTTCTTTCCGCGGTTCGATTTGAATCGTGTGGAAGCGGCGATCGTCACTTTTCAAGCTTGCATCGATGAAGCCACAACACCCGAAATGATCGGTGTGCGTGCTTCCGCACACATCTATCAAGCCAAGGCTTACTTGGTGATTGGTCATGCAGAATTGGCGCAACAAGCGTTGCAAGGCGCGATCAATACCGGCGACGAATTGAGCGCGCAAGCGCGGCAACTGTTGCAGCTTTTGGAGGAGAATATCCCCAAATCTTGATACCGGACTTTCTGCAATCGAAAATGGTGCAGCTTTTATCTCCTGTCAAACCGGGCGTCCGGCGCACATTATTTAGCAACGCCAAATGATACCCGCTGAAACTCTGCTGGAGGCCTACAGCCAAGGCATGTTTCCGATGTCTGCTGAGGATGGCGACATTCGCTGGTATGAGGCCGATCCCCGGACAATCCTCGACATTCACCATTATCACCTCCCTCATGATCTGCGCCGGATTTTGAACCGCGGCCATTTCATCATGCGCTGCGATACCGCTTTCGAGCAAGTCATTCGCGCTTGCGCCGACCGCGCGTCTACTTGGATTTCCGACGAAATCATTTCTTCTTATATCAATTTACACAAATTGGGATATGCCCACAGCGTCGAAACCTGGATGCGCGTTGATGGAAGTGAGAGCGGTGCGAAGGGAAAATTAGTGGGAGGGTTATATGGCGTGGCTATCGGCGCGGCGTTTTTTGGCGAATCGATGTTTTATCGCGCCTCGCACGCCTCCAAAGCGGCGCTCGCGCATCTCGTCGCGCATTTGCAAGAACGCGGCTTCGAGCTGCACGACGCGCAAATGATGACGTCGACGCTCAAATTATTTGGCGCGCACCAAATTCCGCGGGAGGAATATCTAATGCGTTTGCAAAAAGCGATCAAGAAGAAGAGGAAGTTTTAAAACGCAGAGGGCAAAGCGCATAGAGCTTAACGCTCTGCGCCATGCCCCTACGGGAGTAGCCTCTGCGCTCCGCCTCAGTGCACCTGCCTCTTCACCGTTTCATCGCGCTCGAGCTTGCCGTCGCGCAAACGCAGAATGCGCAGCGCGTGCTCGGCGATATACTCTTCGTGAGTCACCAAGATAATCGTGTTGCCCTGCCGGTGCAATTCCTCAAAAATCTGCATGATCTCATCGCCGGTCGTCGTGTCCAGATTTCCCGTCGGCTCGTCCGCGAAAATAATGGAAGGGTTGTTGATCAACGCGCGGGCGATGGCCACGCGCTGGCGCTGGCCGCCGGAAAGCTCGTTCGGTTTGTGATGAAATCGGTCGCCGAGCCCGACGCGCTCCAAAGTTTCCATTGCCATGGCGCGGCGTTTTGCAGCAGGAATGCCGGCGTAAATCAACGGCAGCTCGACATTGTGCAGCGCATTGGCGCGCGGCAGCAAATTGAACGTTTGAAAGACGAAACCAATTTGCCGGTTGCGAATCTCGGCGAGCTGGTCGTCATTCATCTGGCTCACCACTTCGCCGCCCAAATCATACTCGCCGCTCGACGGCGTGTCCAGGCAGCCGAGAATATTCATCAGCGTCGACTTGCCGGAGCCGGACGGCCCCATCACCGCGACGTATTCGTTTTTCTGAATGCGCAGATCGACGCCGCGCAACGCATTGACTTCGACCGTGCCGATTTGATAAGTTTTGACCAGATTGCGAACATCGATAAGCATGAACACCTCTTGAGCATAGAGCATGGCGCAAAGCCCATAGCAAAATGCAGCGGCGCCAAGCATAGTTAACCGGAATTTTTATTGCGCGCCAAGAATTCCCATAGACGCATAGAGCGACGCGCGCGCGCTCATCATTTCGTACTTAGCACTGATCAAGGTTGCTTTCGCATTGGTCAGATTGAATTGTGCCGTAATGATGTCCAGAAGCGTGCCGGCGCCAACACGATAGCGCTCCTGCGCCAGACGCAAGTCCTCATTGGCAGATTTTAGATTTTCCTCGTTAATGGCGGTGATGTCCCTCCAGGCCTGCATGGCCAGCAAAGCCCGCTCGACTTCCAACTGGATGTTACGCTGACGATCAACGAGATTTTCCTGCGCGATTTGATAATTCAAATTCTGGCGCTCGACCTCAGCCTGGTCTAAGAAGCCGTTGAAGATGTTGAAACTAAGCGAAGCGCCGAGGTTAACAGAATAGTTCTGCCCGAAGTTGCTATACACCTTATCGAGCAGGGGATTGTCACGCGAGTAAGTAATCCTCGCCCCCAGCGAAGGGAGATAATTGACTCTGGCGACCGAAGCGCCCAGCTCGGCAGCGCGCATGCTTTTTACCAAACCCTGAAGCTCCGGATTTTTTTCCGAGGCCACTTTCATAACTTCTTCCACGGTGTAATCTTTTGCATCACCCGCGGTTTCAACATCGCTGATCGCCAGTTCCGCACTGGCGGGACGTCCGAGCACCACGTTGAGTCCGGCGCGAGCATTCGCCACGGTGTTTTGCTGATTGATGAGAGTGATGCGGCTATTTCCCAGAACCGTGCGCTGGCGAAAAACATCACCCTGCGCCACCGAGCCGATTTCATACATAGTCTCGGTTCGTTTCAATTGCTCCTCATTGGACTTTACCGCTTCCTGCTGAACATCGAGCAAACGCACCGCTTTCAAATGATCGAAATAACGCAGGTGCACCAGCGCAATCGTCGTTTGACGGGTGGAATGATAGGAAAAACTCGAAGCCTCCTGGGAGGCATTGGCCTGCCGAATGCGGTTCCAGCTTTGGCCAAAATCAAAAACCGTCATTTGCGCGGTTACGCTCATCGAGTTCGTGTTGCGCGTCGAGCCCTGCTGAATGATATTGCGCTGCTCATATTTAGTGGGCTCTCGCGTTATCGGATCAAACTCAACCGGCACGTCGATTTTAGACTCGCGGTCTCCCTGTTGGAATTGGCCGGTGGAAAAAGAAGAGTTGATCGACGGCAATATGCCGGCGCGGGCGGTGACCACATTCGTTCCGGCCTGGTGCATCCGGCGTTCGGCATTCAACACCTGCGAATTATTCCTGATGGCCATTTCGACACATTCCTCCAGCGTCAGCGGCCGGCCGTTTTGCGCAAAAGCGGCGTTAGCGACAACCAGCGCGGCAATGCTAAAAATTAAAACCGTTTTCAAACGTTTCACGTGAACCACTCCTTTATTTTTTAGCTAAAACATCGATTTAAAAACGGCGGCGCCAAGCGCAAAAATGGCCCAAACGACGAATACCATCGTCATCGCTTTTCTCGTGGAAAACTTATAGGCCGCAGCAACGCCGAAACCCAGAACGGCTACCCACCAGATGGCAAAGAGATCAACCTGGGAAAGCAAATGATGAAAAAATGTTTTATTTTCTTCCGCAGCGAAAAACGAGCCTAAACTGGTGGCGCTTTCCATCGTCTGACGATCGGCCATCACCGGAATGTTGATCAAGTAACTCAAAACGGTGATCATGCCGCTCCACGACACAATCGAAAAAAGCGTTGAAAACTTAGTTTCGCCTCCCATAATGACGTTTCCGACGAACATGCCGACGCCCGCAAAAACTAAAAACATAATCGGTGTAAAGATGAGCGTCGAAACCGGCGCAATAATGCCCATCATATCCATAAAGGGCATGGCCTGTTTGATTTGTTCCTCCGGCATGTTTTTTTTTTCCATCTTCTCAATTTCTTGCTGCACGATGACGTCTTTGAGAAAATAAGTGCCGCCGGCAGTAATCACGGCAACCAGCAGCAAAGGCAACAACCAACTCGGCCGCGCGGCAATGTCGCGCAGCGTTTCTGCCGGCGAAACAAAAATGCCGATGATGCGCTCCAATACACCTTTAGATTGCGGCTGCACGGCCGCGCCAACGGTTTCATTTGAAAAAGACATACTTTCCTCCTCTCACGGTTATTGACCAAAAACAAACAATTTATAAGACGAAAGAATCGTTAAAAAGTTGCTTCCCGATTCAAATTAGTGGCGCAACATTCATGTTGCGCTTTTCATGGAAGCGAAGACCTCATCCTTAATCGCCAACAAATACGCCAGCGCCGCCTCATGCTCGTTGGGAATTTTTCCATCGAGAATCGCGTCTTCAATCGCCGATTTCAGCTTGCCCACCAGCGGGCCGGGCGGCAAACCGCAAACTTGCATAATCTCATCGCCGCGCACCGGCGATTGAAACGTGCGCATGCGATCTTTTTCTTCGACTTCATTGAGACGCTTGACGACAAAATCAAAATTCGCCAAATGCCGCTCGCGGCGTTTCACATTGCCGGAAGTAATATCGGCGCGGCAGAGCATCAACAAATCTTCCAAATCCTCGCCGGTTTGAAAGAGCAGACGGCGATACGCCGAATCCGTGCATTCTTCTTCGGTGAGCGCGATCGGCCGCAAATGCAAGCGCGTCAGTTTCTGCACGTATTTCAACCAATCATTGGGGAGCCGGAGCCGATTGAAAATCGACGGCAGCATGCGCGCGCCGACGTCTTCGTGGCCGTGAAACGACCAGCCCTTGCCTTGAATAAAGGCTTTCGTGCGCGGTTTGGCAATGTCGTGGAAGACTGCCGCCAATCGCAGCGGTACTTTCTCCGACATCGCTGCGAGATTGTCCATCACCATCAGCGTGTGATTGAAAACATCTTTGTGAAAATAACCTTTATATTCTTCCACGCCTTTCAAAGCAACAAATTCGGGAAAGATAATTTCCAACACGCCCGCCTCGTCGAGCAGGCGAAATCCTAGCGAAGGTTTGGCCGCCGCCAAAATCTTGAGAAATTCCTCCGTAATGCGTTCCTGCGAAATAATGCGCAGCCGCTCGCGCATGTCGCGCATGCCGTTGAAAGTTTTTTCTTCTATTTTGAAATCGAGCTGCGTGGCGAAGCGGATCGCGCGCATGAGACGCAGCGGATCGTCGCTAAAGGTTGCCGTCGGTTCCAGCGGCGTCCGCAACAACTTCGCGCTCAAATCTTTTTGGCCGTCGAAAGGATCGACGAGCGCGCCGAAGTTTTCCGCATTCAACGCCAACGCCATCGCATTGATGGTGAAATCGCGCCGCGCTAAATCACTCGGCAAATCCGCCGGCTCGACTTGCGGCTTGCGCGAGTCGCCGCGATAGCTCTCTTGGCGCGCGCCGACGAACTCGAGCTGCATATCGTCCCACTTCAACATCGCCGTGCCGAAATTGCGATACACCGCCGGTTTCGGCAAATGCAACTG
>Ga0247727_10020649_pt1 | contig 10044 bp, 8 predicted proteins | sample WisWelCaveWW1625_FD_202498 | JGI IMG/M metagenome (GOLD analysis project Ga0247727, IMG submission 202498) | Biofilm microbial communities from Wishing Well Cave, Virginia, United States - WW16-25 | ecosystem: Environmental > Aquatic > Deep subsurface > Groundwater > Cave microbial mat | place...
TAACGATTTGGAAGAAGGATTGGATTTACATGACACGGTAAAAATGTTACGCGAGATAGATGCGGACGGCAAGCTCGGCTTAAAAAATGCCTCCGATGATTTGCTGCAACGAGCGCATGAACGCACCCGCGGCTTCCCCCGCGCGCTGGAAGCGTTGTTTGCAATTTTGTCCGCTGACCGTGATACGTCACTTCCGGAAATTTTGAATGACACGCAAAAACTATTGCCGGAAAACGTCGTCGAAGCTTTGGTTGGCGAAGCCTTCAGCCGGCTCGATGCCGTTGCGCAGCAAGTGATGCAAGCGTTGTCTGTTTACAACCGCCCAGTGACTGCGAATGCCATTGATTATCTTTTGCAGCCGTATGTGCCAAGTGTAGAAAGTGCGCCGGTTTTGAAGCGTCTCGTGAATATGCACTTTGTTCGCAAGGAAGCCGGGCGTTACTACCTCCATCCGATTGATCGCGAGTATGCTTATGGCCGTGTGTCAAAAGGTGAAGTGTCTGATCGTAATGAGGCCGAAACGCTGAAGTACACGCAATTTGCGCTGTTGCATCACGGAGCAGAATATTTCAAACAAGCACGTTTGCCACAAGAGAGCTGGAAGACGATTGAAGATTTAGAACCGCAGTTGGCGGAGTTTGAGCTGCGGTATGAAGGGCAGGATTATGATACCGCTGCGGAGGTGCTGCTGGAAATTGACGACGACTATCTCGTATTGTGGGGCTATTATCGGCTGGTGATTGAACTATATGAAAGATTACAGGACAAGATCACCGAACTATTAGTTAAGGGAAGACTGTTGCACGGTCTCGGGATAACATATGACAGAATTGGATATTATCAAAAGGCAATCAACTTCTTTGAAACTGCCCTACATTGTTTCCATGAAGTCAAAGATCGTCAGGGAGAAGGCAGTACTATTGGCGCGCAGGGAGTTGCCTATTTACGTTTATCTCAGCCATTTCGTGCTATTAAGTATTGTGAGCAAGCACTGACTATTGCCCGGGAAATGAAGGATAGACGCAGTGAAGGCTACTGGCTTGGTCGTATCGGCGTTGCCTATCGTAATTTAGGACAAACTCTTCGTGCCATCGAGTATATAAAACAGGCATTAACCATTGCACGCGAGGTTAAAAACAGGCATGATGAAAGTGGGTGGCTGGCTCACCTTAGTTTATGCTACGCTTATTTAGGACATACTGCTCACGCTACTGATTATTATGAACAGGCGCTGACAATTTCCCGCGAGATTGGGTATAGAGCAGGAGAGGGATGGCAACTTGGAATTCTTGCGGAAATGATGATTGAAACTGGTTGTTACAAAGATGCCGTGCAAAGTGCATTTAATAGTGTAGAAATAGCAAATGAACTAGGTAGGCCACACCTCAGCAGTCAAAACAATCTCATTCTTGCTCTCTCCTATCTTTATTATGGCGATTTAGCTGCTGCGCATTCAGCTACTTTGGTCGCCCATCAATATGAAGATCCACGTAATAACCATCGTGTTCTTGCTCTGCTCGGTGTCATCACGTTGCGCCAAGGAGATCACATCTCTGCACAAGAAGTATTTCAAGAAGCAATCGTCAAAGCCGATGCCATTCTCGAACTCAACAATCAGAATTATTATGACGCCTTGGATGCCAAAGGCCTCGCCTACTCCGGCTTGGCCTTGTGCGAAAGCAGCGAGCACATTTCAAAAGCCATCGAAGCCTACCGCGCCGCGCGGGCGCTTTGCAAAGATGTCGGCATCGTCAATCGCGTGCTGCGCTTGTTCGAGGCGCTGGCGGTGGCGGATGAAAAAGGGATTCTGGCGGAGGTGAGAAAAGCCGCGGCAGGAGAAGCGTAAGGCAGTATTCAGTTTTCAGGGTGCAGTAAGCGCGCATGAATGGTTCATAAAACTTTACAAGGTGAGTTCATCGACAATAAGCACACGCAGTTCCGCAACTCGTTTCAGTCCGGTATCATTTGTCAAAAATGCTTGGCACCCGCTTTCCAATGCTGCGGCAACTTGCAAAGCATCGGGTGTGCGCAGATTGTAACGAGCGCGTAAATCTGCTGCACGTACAGCGATGATCGTATCAATCGGAATCAAATTAAAGTTACCGCCATGGAGCAGCAAATCACCATACTCGATTTCAAGCGTTGTGTTGGCGAGTCGTTTGGGCTGAGTAAGCACTTCGGTCAAAATAACTACAGAACCGAAACCCGATAATGTGCCGTTATCAACACGGCGGAAAACTTCGCGCATGAGATCGACATATTTCGGATGGCGCTCAACAAAATAAATGAACGGCGCGGTATCGAAACCTAAATCCGCCACTCCCATCAAGGCATCATCCAATTTCATCATGGCCGGTGATCCCATTCCTTACGCAATTCGTTAACATATTCTTGCGCATCGATGCCTTCCCAAATTTCCGCTCCCAATCCCTCAAGTTCCAACAAACTGCGCCGGCGCGGTTTGTTTTGAGAAGCGCCATTTGCTGCCGCCAAATCATGCGTAATGATCGCCGCCAGGCTTAACCGCTCGGCGGGCGTCAGCGGCTTAATATGCCGCTCATAAAGTTGTTCAATGTTGGTTGTGCTCATAAGCTTCACCTCGAAATTCAATCATGCCAGACGATCCTTCCGCTTTTCTTATCTTTAAATATAGCAAAAATTTCCAATGATGCAACTGGTGTTTTTTTAAACACAGCCGATAAAAAAGCACTTGCAGGACAAAACGGGATTGGCTATCTTATTCTTCGCAAGAAACGTGATGCATTAAACACCTTATGAAACTCAAAGACCTTGCTTTCGAAGATTGTGTGATCGTCGGCTTCAGTCGCGACGCTGCACGAGGAACGTTGACTTTGACCTTCGAAGCTTACGCTGCCAATGCGCCGATTCCCGAGCGCGATCTTTATACTTTGGAATGCGTCGGCGTTAAAGATGTACGACTCCAATTTACGCCTGAATTTCCAACCGATCTGAATCGTCCGTATGATCCAGATAGCCATGATCAACGGGCGAATGAGATTCATGAGCTGCGTTGGGACAACTCAGGCTGCGTCCATCTGGTGGCCGATATGATACAAGGCAGTTTCTATTGCCAGTCGTGCCGTCTTCTCCGCGTTGTGGAAGTTGAAACGTGAAGTTGTTCATCTTTCTTATGAATCACGCGAAAACTTTCCGTTTTCATTTAACGCAAAAATGAATTTGTTATGGCAATCGATAAAGAGTTTTATCGCAAAATGCTCGAAGCATATCGCGAGTGGAATGAGTTTGAGCTGGTTGATCGCGCGCGCAACGCCGGCAAGCTTTCGCCGGAAAAGGCCTGGCAGCAGTACGTTGATTTATGGGAATTCGCCATGAATACTGCACCGCGCCAAAGCGATTTGCGGCTAAAATTGCGTCTGCAGGAATGGGAAGATTATTATGCCAAAATCCAAAAATTCGAAGCGTGGCGGCGCGCGCGTGCCCAAAAGACTCAAGACGCCTCTGCGTAAAGCCATCAAAACTTTAGAAGAAAACGGCCATCGCTATGCTGTTATCGGTGGAATTGCGCTCTCGCAATGGGGCGTGGTGAGAGTGACTCAGGATGTTGATCTCAAGGTGCTGGTGTCAAATCTTGATTATGCCGGTGTTCGCGAGCTTTTGACGCGTGCCTTTCCCAAACCCGCACGCCGACGCGCCCCCAAAAATCCTTTTATCGTCGCTGTCGAAATTGATAAAGTGATTGTTGATTTTCTCCTGACCGCGCCGGGCTACGAAGAACAGATCATTGCCCGCGCCGTCCGCCGAAATCTCAATGGGTTCTCCGTTTGGGTTTGTTCCGCCGAAGATTTAGTCATTCAAAAAGTGATTGCGGGGCGCGGCAAAGATTGGCCTGACGTTGAAGCTTTGCTGATTGAGCAGCGCGGCAAACTCGATGAAGCCTATATCGAAAACTGGCTCTCGCAGTTCGCCGAAGCGTTGGAGAAGCCGGAGCTGTTAGTAGAGTATCGGCGTCTGTTTGAGAAAATTAAGACGCTCACATAGATAACGATGGCAAATTTACCTCGAAATTGGAAACGCCCATGCCCACAACAAATTCCCCCACCCTCATCGAAAAAATCGCTGAAAAACTCCGGCTTATTCCCAACCTGCACGGCGATCTCGGCGGCGAAGTGCCGCGTCTCACCGAGCCGGGAAATTTGACGAATTATCCGCCGCCGGAGCAATGGGATGACTGGGTCGAATACGAAGCGAAGAGTTGGCCGCGGCGCCATGCGAAACATTACATGATCGTGCCGACGACGTGCTTCAATTGCGAGGCCGGTTGCGGCTTGTTGAGTTACATCGACAAATCAACAATGCAAGTGCGCAAGTTCGAGGGCAATCCGTATCATCCTGGCAGTCGCGGGCGCAATTGCGCGAAAGGTCCGGCGACGATCAATCAGATTAATGATACGGATCGTATTCTTTATCCTTTGAAACGTGAAGGGCGAAGGGGCGATGGGCGATGGGCGCGAGTCTCATGGAACAATGTACTTGATGATATTGCTTCGCGCATTCGCACCGCTTTGCAAGAAAAGCGGAACAACGAAGTCGTGTATCACGTCGGTCGCCCCGGACACGAAGGTTATATGGATCGCATTCTCCAATCGTGGGGCGTCGACGGCCACAACAGCCACACGAACATTTGCTCGGCAGGCGCGCGGTTTGGTTATGCGATCTGGCAAATGTATGATCGGCCCTCGCCGGATCATGCGAATGCGAACTTCATTTTGCTCATCAGCGCGCATCTCGAGTCGGGACATTATTTCAATCCGCACGCGCAACGCATCATCGAAGGCATGATGAACGGCGCGAAGCTGGCGGTGATGGATCCGCGTCTCTCCAACACGGCGAGCATGGCCGATTATTGGATGCCGACATATCCCGGCAGTGAAGCCGCGGTTTTGCTCGCGATAGCGAAAGTGATCATCGACGAAAGTCTTTACAATCGCGCGTATTTGTGTGATTGGGTGAACTGGCAGCAATATCTCCAACACGAACACCCGAACGACGAAGTTACTTTTGATAATTTTATTTTGGCATTAAAAGCCGCGTACAAAGAGTACACGCCTGAATTTGCCGAAAAAGAAAGCGGCGTGCCGGCGAAAACGATTGTCGAAGTCGCGCGGCAAATCGGTCGCGCCGGAACGCGCTTCGCGACGCACAATTGGCGCAGCGCCGGTAGCGGCAATCTCGGCGGCTGGGCGGTCGCGCGGTGCTTGCATTTTCTCAATGTGCTCACCGGCAGCGTCGGCACCGTTGGCGGCACGTCACCGAGCGCGTGGAGCAAATTCAAACCGACGGTGCCGCACAAACCGCCGGCGCAGAAATTTTGGAACGAGCTGCACTTTCCCAATGAATATCCGCTGGCACATTATGAAATGAGCTTCCTTCTCCCCCACTTTCTCAAGGAAGGCCGCGGCAAACTCGACACGTATTTCACGCGCGTGTTCAATCCGGTATGGACGTATCCTGACGGCTTCTCGTGGATTGAAGCGCTGTCGGATGAGAGCAAAATCGGCTTGCACACCGCGCTGACGCCGACGTGGAACGAGACGGCATATTTCGCCGATTACGTTTTGCCGATGGGCCACGCGAGCGAGCGGCACGACATCATCAGTTACGAAACGCATTCCGGTTTGTGGATTGCGTTTCGCCAGCCCGTGCTCCGCGAAGCGCGCCGCAAAATGGGCCAGCCGGTGCAATTCACCTACGAATCCAATCCGGGCGAAGTGTGGGAAGAAGACGAATTTTGGATCGAGCTCTCGTGGCGCATCGATCCCGACGGCAGTCTCGGCATCAAAAAACATTTCATTTCGCCGTATCGACCCGGCGAGAAAATCACGATTGACGAATACTATCAATATATCTTCGAGCGCACGTCCGGCTTGCCGGAAAAAGCCGCGGAGCATGGTCTCTCGCCGCTCGAATACATGCGCAAGTTCGGCGCGTTTGAAGTGGAGCAGACCTCGTACAACAAACATCTGCGCCCAATTGCTGCGGCTGATTTGCAAGGCACGGATACCGATTCAGCAACAGGCCTCATTAAAAAAGCCGGCAAGAATATCGGCGTGATGGTGAATGGCGCAGCTTGCGAAGGTTTTCCGACGCCATCGCGCAAGCAGGAATTTTTCTCGCCAACGATGATTGAGTGGGGTTGGCCGGAATACAAAATTCCCACTTATATCAAAAGCCACATTCATCCCGACACATTAGATCGCAGCAAAGGCGAGTTTCCGCTCGTGCCGACGTTTCGTTTGCCGACGCTCATTCACTCGCGCTCCGGCAATGCGAAATGGCTCTATGAAATTTCCAACCGCAATCCGATTTGGATGCACACCTCCGATGCCAAAAAACTCGGTATTCAAACCGGCGATCTGTTGCGCGTCACCACGGACATCGGCTATTTCGTCGATCGCGTGTGGGTCACCGAAGGCATCAAGCCCGGCGTCGTCGCCTGCTCGCATCACCTCGGTCGCTGGCGCCGCCCGCAAGATGCGCCGGGGAATCGGTGGGCGACGTCGTTGGTGGAAGTAAAAGCAGTGAACAGTAATCAGTCATCAGTGACCAGTGATCAGTTATCAGTGACCAGTGCCCTCGGATTTCGGACATCGGACCAACGACCTCGGACTTCGGACCTCGGACAGCAGTGGCACATGAAGACGCTCGACACGATCCGACCCTACAAAAGCAGCGACCCGGATTCCTCGCGCATTTTTTGGGGCGACGGCGGCGTGCATCAGAATATCACCTTCCCCGTTCATCCTGATCCGATCAGCGGCATGCACTGCTGGCATCAAAAAGTGCGCATTGAGAAAGCGCATCCGGAAGATCGTTATGGCGACGTGTTTGTTGATACGCAAAAATCGTTTGCGATTTACCAAGAATGGTTGAAGATGACGCGCCCCGCGCCGGGGCCGAAAGGATTGCGCAGGCCGTTGTGGTTGAATCGACCGTTGCGGCCGGTGGATGAAATGTTTTATTTGGAGAAGTAATGATGCCCTCACAAGGTTCCAGTTTGAAAGTCGGGGTTTACGTTGATGTCACCAATATCTACCGCAATGGCGGAAACCGGATGCGGTATGAAGTGCTGCGCGAATTCGCTGCCAGAGACGCCGCCGAGTTGGTGCGCTTGAATGCTTATGTCAGCTTTGACGAGGAGCGCGCCAGGCAAGACCAGGATTATCGCGCCCGGACAAACAACTTTTATTCCACCTTGAGAGATTATGGCTACAAGGTCATCAAAAAAACGGTGCGCTGGTACCAGGACGAGACCGGCAAGTTTTATGGCAAAGCCAATGCCGATCTGGATTTGGCGGTCGATGCCTTGCTGCAATCGGAGAATCTCGATCGCATGTTGATTGCCACCGGTGACGGGGATTTCATCCAGGTGGTTCGCGCGCTGCAAAACAAAGGTTGCCGGGTCGAGATCGTGGCGTTCGATAATGTCTCTTCCGAGCTGCGCTATGAGGCCGACATGTATTTTTCCGGCTATCTCATTCCCAACCTCATCCCGCCGGTGCGCGACACCAATCGCGTCAACAGCCCCAATTGGGGTGAAGAAGGATCGCGCGTGCGCGGCGTTTGCTATTGGCATCACTCGGATCAGAGCTATGGTTTCCTGCGCTTTTTAAAGAAAATCAACGCCGGCCTCTGGTTGACCGACACGCGCCTGCCGGATTCGCCTTATGAGTCTGCGTTTTTTCCGGATGCCAATTTGCCGGCCAGGGTTGACTTGTCCATGCTGCCCAGCCGCGATTATATTTTCGAATTCGCGTTGAGCAAGTCCTCGCGGCAAGAAGGATGGCTCGCGGTCGATATCGACCTGGTGACGCTATTGTGACGATGAGAAGTTTGATCTTTAACGCGAAAACCATTTCGGCGACATCACCGAAATGGTCATTTCTTTAATCGGTTGAACGTTAAACAACAAGGGGTTTGCCATGAGCAAAAACATGCTGCCCGTTTTGGGCGAGAAATCGTTTGAAGATTTGAAACATTTCAACCAGCACGGTGCGGAATATTGGAACGCCCGCGAGCTTCAGCCGATGCTCGGTTACAGCCAGTGGCGCCGCTTTGAGGAAGCCATCAAGCGCGCGATGATCTCGTGCGAAAAATCGGGCAACCAATCTGCCAACCATTTTGCCGGCGCCGGCAAAATGGTTGATTTGGGCTCGGGTAGTCAACGCAAAGTGCCGGATTATCAACTCTCGCGTTTCGCCTGTTATCTTATCGCCCAAAACGGCGATCCACGCAAGCCGGAAATTGCCAAAGAGTTCAAAGCGCTCTCCGGCGCGGCGCACGAGGCCGGTGTGCAAAATAAAATGTTCGGTGTGTTTCATGACGCCGGCTACAAGGGCTTGTACGGTGGATTGGGAAATGAAGCTATTAAAACGCGCAAGGGTGTTCCTTCCAAAGAGCAGTTGATGGATCGCATGGGCACTGTTGAGCTGGCCGCCAACCAATTTCGCATGACGCAAACACGGGATAAGCTAACGCGTGAGCGCATAAAAAATCAAGAACGCGCCATTCAAACGCACGAACAAGTCGGCAAGGAAGTCCGCGCCGCTATTGAGCGCATCGGCGGCACGATGCCGGAAAATATTCCGCCGGTCGAGCATATCAAGCAAGTCGCGAAGCGGCTCAAAAGCGTGCCAGGAAAATTGAAATTGGAGGATAAGGATGCGAAAGGTTTGATTGGTGGCGAGGAGAATAAAGAAAATGATGCGGAAAAGAAGTGATTGATTGTTTTTAATGCCGTTGGCCGCTTTTCATCCGTTGGTGTAATTTTTTTAAACCTTTTTGATTACAATAGTTTTTAGAGCCAATCATCTACTTTGCAGGAGTACCCTTTGTCGCAAATCCTCATCTGCTCCGGAATCTCATGGGCCGCATTGCATGAATCGTTGCCGTCGTGGTTGCTTGAAGATTCGGCCAACACGCTCATCCTCACACCGTCACACTGGAAGACTCAACTTCCGCAGTTTCGATTTCCTAACGGGACGGCTCTGACGATAGTCGAATGGCTGGAACGCTACATCGCCGGCCAATTCAATCAGAAGCGGCTGCTCTCCAAATTCGCGATGACGCATCTGCTCAACGCGATCATCTATGAATCCACCGGCGAGGCGCAGACCGTGGCCGCGCGCTTCTTGAACATCGAAACTTCGTATCCGGGTTATGTGCGCGCGCTGACGGAATTCATTATCGACTTTCGCGAAAACGGCGGCGAGAGCTTGCTGGCGGCGTTGAGCGAGCGCAAGTCCGGGCTGCTCTCCGCGCGCGAGCGTGACTTGATCGATATTCATGACGAGCTGGAAAGTGTTTTGCAGAGTCGCAACCTCTACGACTTTCGCGGCGCGCTCGCCGCATTTTTACAGGATAAAAATTCGAATATCATATCTGCGAGCACGCTAATCGTGTTTGGATTTCATCATCTCACCGCGTTCGAAACCCAATTGTTGAATGGCCTATCAGAACGTTTTGAGCGAACGGTTTTGGCGATATGCCGAAATGCCTCAGCAGCCGAAACCGTTTTCCGCTCACAAATTTCGTTGGAAAATTTCATCGCTCAACTCCAGCAGCAAAATCCGCATGAATTCAAAGAAATAGAAATGGCGCGAGGACAGACGGCGTTCTCGCAACGGTTGGCCGAGAGCGTTTTTCACGATGACAAAAGCGCTCGGCTGCTGCAACCGCAGAGAGAGGTGCAAATCACCGAGGCCAACAATCGCGGCGCGGAAGTCACGAACCTCGCGCGGCAAATTCGCCGGTTGCACGAGGAAGGCATTCCGTACGAGCGCATGCGTCTGATTTTTCCGTCTTATGAAATTTACACTTCTTTGCTTCTCGAGATATTTCCGGCTTATGAAATCCCTTACCGATTGGGGCCGGGCACGCCGCTCGCATTCTATCCGCCGGCGCAGCTCGTGTTGAACATGATCAATCACGCGATCACGCCCAGCCCTTTTGCGCTGCGCGAAACGATTTTCTCTTCTCCTTATATCACTTATTCGTGTGAAGTGA
>Ga0247727_10020650_pt1 | contig 10042 bp, 9 predicted proteins | sample WisWelCaveWW1625_FD_202498 | JGI IMG/M metagenome (GOLD analysis project Ga0247727, IMG submission 202498) | Biofilm microbial communities from Wishing Well Cave, Virginia, United States - WW16-25 | ecosystem: Environmental > Aquatic > Deep subsurface > Groundwater > Cave microbial mat | place...
GGAAAGGTTAGAGCTAAGTCTTTGGGTACAAAAGGATTTTTCCGGCGTTGCCGGCGTGGAGAAGCGAGAAGGCCTCTTCGAACCGGTCGAGACTGACGCGCTCGCTGAACAAGGGATCCAGCGAGAGGCGTCGAGACTTGAGTAGAGCCGTCATCTGCACCCAAGTCTCGTACATCTTTCGACCGTAGATACCCTGCACGGTGGCGCCCTTGAAGATAATGTCGGCAACCAGATCAAAGGTAACCGGCTGGGAAGGAATGCCGAGGAGTGAGGCGCGGCCGCCGGCACGCAGCATCTGAAAGCCTTGTTGAATGGCCCGAGGGTTTCCGCTCATCTCGAGCAGGACGTCCACGCCTGTGCCTGCGGTGGCCTCCCGGACAGCAGCAACGACGTCGGTTTCGCCCGGGTTGAGAGCGAGGTCGGCACCCATCTGAGCGGCGAGCGCCAGGCGGTGAGGGTTAATCTCAATGGCGCAAAGTGTGGAGCAGCCGCAGGCCTTGGCAACAGCGATGGACATCAGGCCGATAGGGCCGCAGCCCACGACCGCCACCGAGCAGCCGGCGATAGCACCGGCCAAGACGGTGTGCACGGCGTTGCCCAGAGGGTCCAGAATGGCGGCATAGTTTTCCGGAATGGCCGGGTCGATCTTCCAGATGTTGGCGGCCGGGATGGCCACAAATTCAGCAAAACAACCATCGCGATCAATGCCGATGATCCTGACGTTCTGACAGATATGCGGCTGGCCGATGCGGCAGATATGACAGCGCCCGCAGTTGACGTGCATCTCGGCACTGACGAAATCGCCGGGGGCCAGGCCGTGCACATCGGCGCCAATTTTTTCAATGTGACCGCAGAATTCGTGGCCGAAGGTGAGAGGCGGCTTGACCCGGGAGGCGGACCAGGGGTCCCAGTCATAGATATGGATATCGGTGCCGCAGATGGAAGCGGCGCGGACGCGGACGAGAACTTCCGAAGGAGCAATGGAGGGAACGGGAACGGATTCGAGGCAAGCGCCGCGCCCGGGGGCGGTCTTGCGGAGGGCTTTCATCATGGAAGGTGGCATCGTGAGTTTGCGCAAGCCGGGGGCAAGGCGGGGATTCTAGCACAGGGCGGCCGTACCGAGGCCGCCCCAGCACCCCGCGCGCCGAGTCTGGCGGACAACGGGCAGGCGGAGCGAGGATGAGAAAAGAGAGAGCGGGAAAGCGAGGGGTTCAGTACAATCGGCGCTGGCAGAGCAGGGCGGATGAAGCGCGGAGGTCGGTGTGAGCTTCAGGCAGAGATGGCAGGAGATTCGGGAAGGGTTTGAGCGAGCATTCTGGGTGGCCAACATCACCGAGGTGTTCGAGCGGATCGGGTATTACGGCGTCAATGCCGTGCTGGCCATCTACCTGCATGAGAACCTGAAATTCAGCGAGACCGAGGCGGGAGACATCATCGGATATTTTGGCGGGGTGGTGTGGTTCCTGCCGATTGTGGGGGGCACGCTGGCGGACCGATACGGGTTTCGCCGCTCGCTAGCGGCTGCGTATCTGATTCTGGCTGCGGGCTATTTCCTGCTGGGGTCGCTGGGGGCGGAATGGATGGCGCCGCTGCGTGAAGCGCTGCCGCTTTCGACCCTGGTCCTAATCCTGTTGACCATCCCGGCGCTTGGACCGGCGATCGTGAAGCCGTGCGTGGTGGGGACCACGGCGCGGGCCTCGAGCGAAACTGTGAGGTCGGTGGGCTACTCGATTTACTACACCCTGGTGAACGTAGGAGGGATGCTGGGGCCGCTGATGGCCTTCTTCGTGCGGGAGTCCATCGGGGTGGAGAACGTATTCCGGGTGTGCGCCCTGAGCGTGCTGCTGATGTTCTTCGGAGTGGTGTTGTTTTACCAGGAGCCGAAACGGTCCGGGGAGCAGCCGGTGGCGAGCCTGGGGACAGCATTCCGGAATATGGCGCTGGTGCTGACGAACGGGAAGTTCATGACGTTTCTGTTGATCTTCTCAGGATTCTATGTGGTGTTCTGGCAGGAATTCATCGCGCTGCCGCTGTACGTGAGCGGGTACGTGGATGCCAATGCGAAGATCGAGCTGTTACTGACGATTGACCCGTTGTGCATCATCCTGTTCCAGATCGCGGTGAGTTATGTAACGAGGAAGATTGCGCCGTTTTCGGCGATGACGCTGGGGCTGCTGGTGGCCAGCTGCTCGTGGCTGCTGTTGACGGTGGGAGACCCCACGTGGTCGGTGAAGGGAATCCCGGTGTGGCCGGCGATAGCGCTGGTGGTGCTGTCCCTGGGAGAGATGATCCTTTCGCCGCGCTTGTACGAATACGTGTCGCGATTGGCGCCCGCCGGACAACAAGGAGTCTTCATGGGCTATGCGTTCCTGCCCGTGGCCATCGGGTTCGTGATCGCCGGGGCGATGGGAGGGCGGCTGGTGGAATACTTCGGGAAGGAACTGGGGCAGCCGCAGCAATTGTGGTGGGTGGTGTCGGGCTGGGGCCTGGCCAGTACGGCGCTGATGTGGGTGTACGACCGGGTGAACCGGCCGGGGGGCGAAGAAAGTAGAAATCAGAAATCATAAATTAGAAACAAGACGGCAAGGCCGGGATGCAAATTCCAGAGGACGGGTGGGGAGTTAATTGAGCCTACGGCGAAGAGAATCGAGGGCCTCGCGGGCCAGCAGGTAGCGAGGCTCGATGCGCAAGGCCTGTTCGTAGTGCTCGCGGGCGCGGGTGAACATTTCCTTGGCCTGGAAGGCGCGGCCCAGGTTGTAATGGGGAAAGTGGCGAGGGTCGTAGCGGGGAGCCGCGATGGCGCGTTGGAGCCAGGGGACGGCTTCGTCGAAGCGCTGCTGCTCGATGAGGTAGGCGCCAATGTCGTTGTAGGGGTTACCGAAGTCGGGGTCCACGGCGATGGCTTTCTTGCACTCGGCGACTGCTTCTTCGAGCTTGCCCTGGAAGTGCAGAGTCCAGCCCAGAAAGGTGTGAGCCTCGGCAGTGGGATGAGCGGCAATGCTGCGGCGATAGAAGTCCACGGCGCGATCGTAGTCCCCTTCAGTCTGCGCGCGGTAGGCTTCCTGCAAGAGGTCCCAGGCCTCGGCGAGTTTGTCGAGGGCCATCATAGAGGTGTGGTAGCACAGCATCGGAGCGGAGTCAAACACAGGCGCTGGGGAGCGAAAGAAGTTACCGGGCGAGGATGGAGTATCCAAGCGGCGGGCGGGGATTGGTAGAATCAATGGGAAGGTGAAAGCGGGAGCGGCGAATGGGATGGCAATCGAGACTGGCCGTGGAGATGCTTGCGCTGGCCGTGGCCGCGACAGTTGCCATGGCCCAGGGCAACGGGACGAAAACCGGAGCCAAGACAGCGAAGGCGAAACCCGCGGCCGCGGCGACGACTGCGGGGAGCGCAGGGGCGAGCTTTAATGCGAAGGGGAAAGAAGTGTACCGGGTGAACTGCGCCATCTGCCACTTCAGCGCCAGCAGCGGCAAGAAGATCGGGCCGGGGATGAAGGGGATCTTCAAAGGGCGGAAGTTCGAAGACGGCACCGGGGTGACGGACGAGACCATGCGGGTGTGGATCGAAAAAGGCGGAAAAACGATGCCGCCGTTCCAGGAAGTGCTCACCGCGCAGCAGATCGCGGATTTGATTGCGTATATGAAGAGCCTGTAAGAAAATTAGAAATTAGAAAGCAGAAAGCAGAAAACAGAAGGTGGCCAAGGGGCGGGAAACCGCCCCCTTTTCTTTTGGGGGCGCAGAACGGGGAGGAATCAGAAATCAATTTCGAATTTGCCGCGGCGCTGACGGTCCACGGAATTGAAAAAGTGGCCGAAGGAAGGGAGGCTGACGTTGCGCTGGACATCGCGCGGGTTGAAATGGCCGGTGACATTGTAGAACTTGAGGCCGACGCGCGTCTTCCACTTACGGCCGAACAGCGGGATCCGGAATGGGCGGAAGAACTGGAAATCGAGGGAGAGGTAGAGAGGAAAGGCGCCGGCGCGGTTGCGGCGGCCGACGTAGTTGAGGTCGTCGTCCACGGCGGAGAAGGGGAAGCCGTCGCGGACATCGAGCACCGGCCAGAACTCGAGTTTCCAGGGGAGGCCGATGTTGCCCCAGCAGAGGAAACGGTTCGGGGCGTGCTCGGGGAGCAAGTCGAACTGATTGGGGCGGACGACAGGGTCCGGAAAGTTGCCGAAGAAGGCAGCGAAGGAATTCAGGTCGCCTTCGGCGCGAGAGCGGACGAAGCTGAAGAAGAGCATGGTGCGTTCGAGCAGGGACCAGCGGAAGGTCCACTGGAACTCGAGATAGCGCTGACTGCCGTTGCTGAGCAGGCGCAACTCCGAGAGGGCCGGGGCCAGAGATGAAAAAGGCTCGATGACGAAATCGGAGCGCGTTTCGCGGTGCTCGATGCCGAAACGGAGAAGCAGGCCGGGGCGGATCTCGCGGTCGAATTGAAAAGACCAGGCGATGCTGTAGGGAATGCGGAGGGCTCCGCCGGGGCGGAGAATGCGATGAGTGAAAATCCGAGGGCCGGCCGAGAGCGTGACGCCATCGGCGGCGAAGGTGGTGAGGATTTGCGCGGGGTAGGAGAGGAAGGTGGAGACGTTGAGGGGGATTTTGTCGTAGAAGCGGCCGGCACCGAAGCGGAAAACGGAGCGGTTGTCGCGGCCCGGAGCGAAGGCGATAGAGAAGCGCGGGGCGAAGTTGAAGAGGTCTTCGGAGAGGGAGTCGTGGTCCACGCGGAATCCGAGGTCCACGGTGAAGCGGGGATGGACCTGCCAGAGGTCTCGCAAGAAGAAAGCGAAATCGTTTTTGGAGGCATCGAGGGCGGCTGGGGAGGTGAAATCAATCCGCTGGCTGAGGGTGTTGTCGGAACGAACGATGCGGACGGGGAGATTGGAAACGGCGCCGTGGGAAGTGGCGCGGGCAAAGAGGTAGCCGAGCTGGAAGAGGTGCACGCCGCGAGCCTGCATGGGCCGTAGAAGCAAGGTTTGGGCGAACTGGTAGAGATAGGACTCGCGGTCCTGGCGGCTGTACCAGACGCCGAAGTTCTGGAGGGGGTGAAGGGAGAGTTCGAGCGGCCCGCCCGGAAACTGGCGGGCGGCAAAGGTGTGGGCATCGAAGCGCTTCACCGAGAACGAGGACTCCAGATAGCCGCCGGAAGAAAAAATGGCGCGCTCAGAAAGAGCCGCAAAGAAACCACGCTGGCGGAAATTGGGGGTGACCGCTTCCGGATTAAAGGTGTTGAGGCCCACAAAGCTGAGGTTTTGAGGATAGAACACGAAGCTGGCCGAGAGGCGGTGGCGGGCGTTGATGTTCCAGTCGAGCTGGGAGTAGGAGTCGAACGATTCCAGAACGGTGTCGTTGCGGAGCTCGGGCAGAGAGGGAACGCGGGTGCGGACAAAGCGATAGTCGAGGGCCTGTAAGAGATAGAGTTTGCCTTTGTGAAGGGGACCGGAAACAGTGAAACGGGGAGTAAAGGATTCGATGCCGATGTAATTGGCGCCGCGTTTGCGGGCGCGGGGCAGAAAGTTGGTGAAGTGCACGCGCCAGGCGTCGGTGCCGCCGCGAGTCTGGAGGTCGACGACGGCGCCGGCGAAGCGGCCGTACTCGGGCGAGAACGGGTTGGAAAGGACGCGGACGAAGTCCACGGCCTCGAGCGGCAGGGAAATCGCGGAAAGTCCGGTGACCGGGTCGGTGACACTGGTGGAATTGACGCGGGCGCCGGACTGGGCGGCGCGAGTGCCCTTGATGTGGAGATGGTCGTCGGCGCCGCGAAGCACGCCCGGCAGCAGGGGGAGGGCATCCTGGAAACGGTCGTTGAGGATGGGGATGGACTTGAGGGTCTGCGCGTCGAGGACGGGGGAGGCTGCCTGGGTGGAGGCCGGCTCGATGAGAGACACGGGCTCGTTGACCTCGATACGTTCGGAAGCGCCCAGAGGCCGAAGGTGGATATCGAGGGAGAGGTCTGCGCCGGGATCCAGACGGAGGTCGCGAATTGCGGGTGCAAAGCCGGCCAGCGAGACAGCCAGTTGATACTCGCCGGGAGCGAAACCGCTGAAGCTGTATTCGCCGACGGAGCCGGAAACAGTGGAGAAGGCCTTGCCGGTTGCGCGGTGAGTGAGGGTGACGCGAGCGTGAGGCCAGACCGTAACCACAGAATCGGAGGAGATGGTGAAGAGCGTTCCGGACAGGCGCGCCGTGCCCGCGGCCTGAGCCAGCAGGGTGGCCAGACAGGCGGCAATGAAGCGCAGAGCGAACGGAGAGAGACGGCGAATGACCAGGGGGACACTCCTGCCGGCATGGGGAGAGCGCCGGGGGGAAATCATACGCCGGAAACCGATGCGGATAGAAAAATGGGAGATTCAGGAGCGCAGAGTAAGACCGCCGTCCACCAGGAGAGTCTGGCCGGTGATGTAGTTGTCCGGCTCGAGGAAGAAACGGACAGCGCGGGCCAGGTCCTCGGGGCGGCCGAAGCGCGGTATGGAGGAATCGGCGACAAAGGAATCGTACTTGCCGGAGCTGACACTGGCTTCTGCCATACCCGCGACGGTGGCGCCGGGAGCTACGACGTTAACGCGTACGTGCGACCACTGACGAGCCAGGATCCGCGAGGCATGAACCAGAGCCGCTTTCGGCGCAGCGTAGTTCACGCTGCCCGGGAAAGGCGCGAGGGCCTGCATGGAGGAGAAGAACACGAGAGAGCCTGGAGTTCCGGCGGATTCCATGGCCGTGCCGAGGTCGCGGGCCAGAAGGAGCGGGGCGGCGAAGTTGGCTTCGACCGATGCGTGGAGCGCGCTGGAATCAAGGGAATCGAAGGGGACGCGAGCGGGGTCGCCGGGAAGGATGACAGCGCCATAGAGAGGGCCGAGAGAAGCGGCGGCATCGAGGAAGGTCCGGCGGACGGAGGGGTCTGCAATATCACCGGGAACGAAGGACAGTCTGCGGGAGAAGTGTTTCTCGATGCGGGAGGCCAGAGAGTCCGCGCGGGCACGATTGGAGCGATAGCCGACCACCAGGGATGCACCCTCGGCGGCCAGAAGCCAGGTGGTGGCTGCGCCGAGACCACCGGTTCCACCGGCGACCACGATCACGCGGCCGTGCAAAGGCTTTTGCGGAAATTCGAAATCGAAATTGCGGAGGCGGGAGGCCAGCGCATGGTCCCAGAAACGGGAGGGCATAGGGAAACCTCAACGGCGGCGCCGCGATGGAGGCAAGCCGGCCTGCGAAAAGAGACGGCTGGGCAGGCGCGCAAAATGGAGCCTGCCCACGAGCCGCGAGGAACAGAGTAAATTAGCCCAGGACAGCTACTTTGAACTGCTTGCCCGGGCGGAGGCGGACCACGGTGCGAGCCTTAATCTTGATGGGCTCGCCGGTCTGCGGGTTACGGCCCATCCGCGCCTTGGAATGGCGCTTGACGGCGCGGCCCAGGCCCGGGATGACGAATTTTCCCACAGCCTTGCACTCCTTCACCGCGAGCTTGAATAGCTCTTCAAAGAACATCGCGGCGCCTTTCTTGGACGTGCCGCACTTGGCAGCCATGTGCGCCACGATCTTGCTCTTGGTCATCGGCTTGGCCATTTCGGTAGATTCTCCTGAGCAGAATTCGCGCCGGCGCGGGGCCGGAGCGGTGAAGCAGATTGAGAAACCGGGGACCGGGATGCCCGGATTGCGTCCAGTCTGAGGGTGACGCACCCGCCCGCACCCCCCAAACGAAGGAGGGATGCCAGCGGCCGCGCCCGCATGGCTGGATGCAAAACGTCTGCCCCGGCCCATTCGCCGGAATGCAAACGGGGGCACTATAAAGGCGTTTTTTGAGGATTGCAAGAGAAAAGTGGCAGAAAAGGCTGAGAAAATGCGGGTGCGCGGTGTGTGGTGTGCGGAGAACCGCGACTGGAGCGGGTTTCGGGAGGCGGCGCTATAGTTTGCCCAGCTCCTGGTAGAAGCGGGCGATGGCGTGGATGCCGCCGAAGTAGTTTTCGAGAAGCAAGTGCTCATCGGGGGCGTGGGCGTTTTCATCGGGGAGGCCAAAACCGATGAGCACACAGGGTACTTTGAAGGTGTCGTGCATCTGGGTGACAAAGGGAATGGAACCACCTTCGCGGATGAAGACGGCGCGCTTGCCGAAGCCCTTCTCGAGGGCGCGCTGGGCGGCGCCAAAAAAGGGGTGGGTGTACGGCGCGACCCAGGGCTTGCCCATACTGAGGAGTTCGAATTTGCAGGAGACTGATTTGGGAAGAAGCGCGCGGATGTGTTTTTCGACGAGTTTGGCAATTTTCGCGGGATTCTGGCGCGGGACGAGGCGAGTGGAGATTTTGGCATAGGCCTTGGAAGGAATGACGGTCTTAGCGCCTTCGCCGATGTAGCCGCCCCACATGCCGTTGACCTCGAGAGTGGGCCGGCACCAGAGCTGCTCGACGATGGTGAATCCCTTTTCGCCACACAGCGCCGGGGCACCGACCGTGGCTTTGAAAGTTTTTGCGCGCCAGGGGAGCGAGTTGAGAGCCTTGCGCTCTGCGGGTGCCAGCCTGGACACGTCGTTGTAGAAGCCGGGAACGGTGACGCGAAAATGAGGGTCGTGGAGTTTGGCGATGAGCTCGCTGAGGATGGTAAGGGGGTTGGGGACGGCGCCGCCGAAGACACCGGAGTGGAGGTCCTGCGCGGGGCCGGTGATTTCGACCTGGTAGTAGTTGAGGCCGCGGAGGCCATAGGTGACCGAAGGGACGCCGCGGGCCAGCATGGAGGTGTCGGAGACGACCAGGGCGTCGGCCTTGAGGCGATCGCGGAATTTTTGGACAAAGTTCCAGAGATTGACGCTGCCGACTTCTTCTTCGCCCTCAATCATAACCTTGACATTGATGGGCAGGCGGCCTTCGGTCTTCATCAAGGCTTCGAGGGCCTTGAAATGGATGTGAATCTGGCCCTTGTCGTCTGCGGTGCCGCGGGCGTAGAGCTTGCCATTGCGGACGGCGGGTTCAAAGGCGGGAGAAGTCCACAGGTCGAGAGGCTCGGCCGGCTGGACGTCGTAATGGCCGTAGAAAAGGATGGTGGGTTTGCCGGGGGCGTGCAGCCATTCGCCGAACACCATGGGGTGGCCGCCGGTGGGGACCCGTTCAACGTTTTCGAGGCCGGCGGAACGGAGCTTCTCAGCAACCCAGTGGGCGGCGCGCTCGATGTCCGGCTTATGCTCGGACTTGGTGCTGACGCTGGGGATGCGCAGGAAGTCCATCAGCTCGTGGAGGTGAGCGTCGCGGTGCCGGGTAATGTATTCGGAAATCGGCATTTTGGTTGGATTCCTCCCTCCGGGCAAAACCCGAAGAAGAGACATTGTACGGACGAGGCGAAGCCGGGACAAGCAAATAGAGGGAAGCATAGCGGAGGGATCCACGATTGACTCCAGAGGCGGGAAGGCGCACCATACACGCGAAATGAGCGAGGTCGATAAGTCCAATCTGAGACGCAGCTCGCGAGTGTTCCTGCGCGTGCCGGTGATGGCCGCGGGACGGAACAGCCGAGGACGCACGTTCCGGCAGACCAGCGAAACCGTGGTGATCAATGCGCACGGCGGGCTGCTGTACGTGAACGAGCCCCTGGTGATGGACGCGATGGTCACGCTGACCAACCCCGCTACGCAGGAAGAACAAGAATGCCGCGTGGTGTACCTGGGGGATTCAGCGGAGAAGGGGCAGCGCGTGGGAGTCGAGTTCCTGACGCCGGCGCCGCACTTCTGGGGAGTGGACTTCGCACGAACGGACTGGCCGGCCCGCCCGCCCGCTGCCTCCCCCCCGCGGTGAAGCGCGGCCGGGCAGCGCACCTTTCCTACCCATGAGGAGTCGAGTGTGGCGGCCGGAATCCGCCGACGCAAAGGAATTGCGGGGCGGGGTGGAGCACGTTAAACTCCCAATCCAAGCGCAGAGAAATGCGGAGGAGTGGGTGAGCGGTTGAAACCGGCGGTCTTGAAAACCGTTAGGCTCGAAAGGGTCTCGGGGGTTCGAATCCCTCCTCCTCCGCCAGATGCAGCAAGAAAACAACCATAGAAAATCAGAATGCAGTTAGGAT
>Ga0247727_10020651_pt1 | contig 10042 bp, 8 predicted proteins | sample WisWelCaveWW1625_FD_202498 | JGI IMG/M metagenome (GOLD analysis project Ga0247727, IMG submission 202498) | Biofilm microbial communities from Wishing Well Cave, Virginia, United States - WW16-25 | ecosystem: Environmental > Aquatic > Deep subsurface > Groundwater > Cave microbial mat | place...
CCTTCATCACGGCGACGCCGGAGGGGCCGAAGCACCTCGACCTCCAGCTCACGCGCGCCAAGCTGAACGAGCTCACGCACGCGCTCCTCGAGCGCACGGTCTCCCCGACGAAGCAGGCGCTCGCCGATGCCGGGCTCACCGCGGTGGACATCGAGCACGTCGTCCTCGTCGGCGGCATGACCCGCATGCCCGCGGTGCAGGAGAAGGTCAAGGAGCTGATCGGCAAGGAGCCGCACAAGGGCGTGAACCCGGACGAAGTCGTTGCCGTCGGCGCTGCGATCCAGGCCGGCGTCCTCAAGGGTGAGGTGAAGGACGTCCTGCTTCTCGATGTGACCCCGCTCTCGCTCGGAATCGAGACGAAGGGCGGCGTCTTCACGAAGCTCATCGACCGAAACACGACCATCCCGACCCGCAAGTCGGAGGTCTTCACGACGGCAGAGGACAACCAGCCGTCGGTCGAGATCCACGTCGGGCAGGGCGAGTCCGAGATGGTCGCCTACAACAAGACGCTCGGCAAGTTCCAGCTCGTGGGGATCCCGCCGGCGCCACGCGGTCTGCCGCAGGTCGAGGTCTCGTTCGACATCGACGCGAACGGGATCATCAACGTCTCCGCCAAGGATCTCGGCACGGGCAACGAGCAGCAGATCCGGATCGAGGGTGGCTCGGGACTCACCGAGGACGAGGTCGAGCGGATGATCAAGGACGCCGAGTCGCACGCGGGCGAGGCGCACACGCTCCGCGAGCTCGCGGACGCGCGGAACGCCGGCGAAGCGCTCGCGTATCAGACCGAGCGCACGCTCGCAGAGCACCGCGACAAGCTCGAAGAGGCCGACGCGGCCACAATCGAAGGCCGGGTCATGGAGCTCCGCCAGGCGGTCGAGGGCTCCAGTGTCGACGACATCCGGTCAAGAACCGAAGCGCTCCAGGAGGCGTCGCGCTCACTCGCGGACGCGATCTACGCGCAGGCGACCGCTCAGGCCGCCTCGCAGGCGTCCGGGAACGGCGGCGCCGCCGAGGACGAGGTCGTCGAGGACGCCGACTTCGAGGTCATCGACGAGGAAGAGGCGACCAAGTCGTGACACGCGAACCGGTCGAGGCGGAGGAGGCGGAGGCGGGCGAGGCCGTTTCCGCCGACGTCGAGGTCGAGGCTCGGGGGAAGGTCGAGGCCGAGCGGGACGAGTACCTCGCCGACCTGCAGCGGCTTGCCGCGGAGTTCGAGAACTATCGCAAGCGGGCCGCGCGCGAGCAGGGACGCCTTATCGCGCACGCACACGAGCGGCTGGTGCGGGAGCTTCTCCCCATCCTGGACGATCTCGAGCGCTCGCTCGAGGCCGCCGAGCGACACGAGGAAGCCGCGCTCGTCGAAGGCGTCAGGCTCGTCGAGCGATCGTTGCGAAAGGCGCTCGAGAAGGAGGGGCTCCGTGAGATCGCGACCGACGGCCCCTTCGATCCGCACGTCCACGAGGCGTTGCTCACGCAGGCGGAGGAAGGGGCCGAACCGGGTTCCGTGCTCGAGGTCGTTCAGCGGGGCTACCGCGTCGGAGAGAAGGTCGTCAGGCCCGCGCGGGTGATCGTGGCCGAATGAGAAGCATGGCGCTCATTTGCGCGGTCCTCGGACGTCGCTCGCAATGGAGGCGAGCGCGACGCATCCTGCCGCGAGGGACGTCAGGCAAAGGCGGAGGCGGGTTTTACCCGGCGGTCGCCGGTGCCGGCGAGGGGCGCGCATGAGAAGTCCTTATGAGGTGCTCGGGGTTGCGAAGACGGCGTCCGACGACGAGATCAAGAAGGCATACCGCAAGCTGGCGCGGCGTCACCATCCGGACCGCAACGCGGACGATGCTGCGGCGGAGGAGAAGTTCAAGGAGGTGCAGTCGGCGTACGACGTCCTCTCCGACTCCGAGAAGCGTCGCTCCTACGACACGTTCGGTGCGGCCGGGGGTCGCGGGTTCCCGGGGACGGGCGCCGGGACGGGCGGAATGCGCTTCGAGGAGTTCTCGCTCGGCGATATCGGCGACCTGCTGGGCGGCATGTTCGGCGGCGCCGCGCAGCGGCAAGGCGCACGCCGACCCCTTCGCGGAGACGACCTCGAGACGCACGTGCGGATCTCCTTCGAGGACTCGCTCAAGGGTGTGCAGGTGCGCGTCCCGGTTGAGGCCGACACCGTCTGCTCCGTCTGCCACGCGACCGGCGCCGAACCGGGTACGTCCCCGATCGTCTGCCCAGAATGCCACGGGCGAGGGGTCGTCTCCGATTCGCAAGGCCTTTTTGCCTTCTCGCAGCCGTGCCCGCGCTGCCAGGGGGGCGGAGCGATCGTCGAGAAGCCTTGTAAGCACTGTCGCGGCTCGGGCCGCGAGCGAGCGACCAAGCGTTACGCCGTCAAGATCCCCGCGGGCGCCAAGAACGGGACGAGAGTCAGGCTGAAGGGCAAGGGCGAGGCCGGGCGGAACGGAGGCCCTTCGGGCGATCTGTACGTCGTCGTCGACGTCGAGCCGTCGCCGTTGTTCGAGCGGCGGGGAGCCGATCTCGTCCTCGACGTCCCAGTGACGTACGCCGAGGCTGCCCTTGGGTCTAGCGTTCAGATCCCGACCCCCGACGGCCCGGTGGCGCTCAAGATCCCCGCCGGGACCGAGAGCGGGAAGCTCCTGCGCGTGAAGGGTCGCGGGGCGCCGCACCTGAAGGGGAACGGCCGCGGCGATCTGCTCGCGCGAGTGAAGGTGACCGTCCCGAAGAAGCTGACGAAAGCCGAGCGAGAGGCTCTTGAAGGCTACGACAAGGTGTCGCGCGAGAACCCGCGCGAGCAGGTGTTCACGGCATGACGACGCCGGCGCGAAGTGTCTGGCCTTTGGTGGTGGTGCTCGGAGTGGTCTTCGCACTGCTCAATCTCACCGAGCTCGTGTTCCTCGACTCTGGGTGGCCGGAGATCGTCGGAGTGGCGATTGGCGTTGCGCTCGTGATCGTGGGATTCGCGAGGTCTCGCGGCTGGACGGGACCGGGCCGCTGATGCCGGACAGGCCTCGCTACATGATCTCCATCGCGGCCGAGCTCGTCGGCATGCATCCGCAGACGCTGCGTCTCTACGACGCGAAGGGCCTCGTGCAGCCGGGGCGGACGCCGGGTGGGACGCGTCTCTACTCGGACGCGGACGTCGAGCGGCTCCGACTGGTCCAGCGGCTGACGACAGAGCTCGGGCTCAACCTTGCCGGCGTCGAGCACGTCCTTCGGCTCCAGGACGAGCTCAACCGGACTCGAGCGCGAATGGACCGGCTGGAACGCGAGCTCCGGGCGGAGATCGCATCTGTGCACCGGTCGTACAAGCGGGAGATGGTGCTCTACCGTCCGGCGCAGCACCCGGCGAGAAGGTCGTAGGGGCGAGGCTTCCTCGCCCTCGAGGAGAAGAGCGATGGACTTCAACAGGCTCACGCTGAAATCCCAGGAGGCGATCGCGGGCGCGCAGGAGCTCGCTCGCCGGATGGGCAACCCGGAGCTCACCCCGGACCACCTGACGATTGCTCTCCTCGACCAGGAGCTGCCGCGGACGCTCGTCGACAGGGCCGGTTACGGCGCGGCAGAGCTGCGCGCCGAGGCAGAAGCTCGTCTCCGGAAGCAGCCGGCCGTCTCTGGCGGAAACGCGCAGCCGCAGACCTCGGCACGTTTCAGCCGCTTGCTCGACCGCGCGTTGGGGGAGATGCGCGAGATCGGCGACGAGTTCACGTCCGTCGAGCACCTGCTGCTCGTGCTCGACGTCGTCCCGCGCGACGCCCTCCTCGAGGCGCTTCAGGACGTGCGTGGCGGGCAGAAGGTGACGTCGCAGGACCCGGAGGGCACGTACCAGGCGCTCGAGAAGTACGGCCGTGACCTGACCGCGCTGGCCGAAGCGGGCAAGCTCGACCCGGTCATCGGCCGCGACGAGGAGATCCGCCGCGTGATCCAGGTCCTCTCTCGCCGGACGAAGAACAACCCCGTGCTGATCGGTGAGCCCGGCGTCGGCAAGACCGCGATCGTCGAGGGGCTCGCGCAGCGCATCGTCGCCGGCGACGTGCCCGAGGGGCTCAAGGGCAAGCGTGTGTGGGCGCTCGACGTCGGCGCGTTGCTCGCCGGTGCGAAGTACCGTGGCGAGTTCGAGGAGCGGCTAAAGGCGGTCCTCGCCGAGATCCAGAACGCGGCCGGTGACATCGTCCTCTTCATCGACGAGCTGCACACGATCGTCGGGGCGGGAGCTGCGGAAGGCGCGATCGACGCGGCCAATCTCCTGAAGCCGATGCTCGCGCGAGGCGAGCTCCGGGCGGTCGGCGCGACGACCCTCGACGAGTACCGCAAGCACATCGAGAAGGACGCCGCGCTCGAGCGGCGGTTCCAACCCATCTTCGTGGGACAGCCCACGGTCGCGGACACCATCGCCATCCTGCGCGGGCTCAAGGAGCGCTACGAGGCGCATCACGGAGTCGAGATCCGCGACTCCGCGCTCGTCGCCGCGGCAGTTCTCTCCGAACGCTACGTCTCCGACCGGTTCCTTCCCGACAAGGCGATCGACCTCGTGGACGAGGGGGCGTCGCGCCTGCGCATGGAGATCGACTCGTCGCCCGTCGAGCTCGACGAGGCGGAGCGCCGCGTTCGCCAGTCCGAGATCGAGCTCGCGGCGATGGCGAACGAGGCAGAAGAGGTGCGGGCGCCGGTCGAGCGTGAGCTCGCGGAGGCAAAGTCCGTTCGCGACGAGCTTGCCGCACGCTGGTCGCGCGAGAAGGAGTCGCTGCAACGGGTCGCCGAGATCAAGCGCCAGATCGACGAGCTTCGGATGGAGGCCGAGCGCGAGGAGCGCCAGGGCAACCTCGCCCGTGTGGCCGAGATCCGCTACGGGATCCTCCCCGAGCTCGAGAAGGAGCTTGCCGAACGCGCCGAACCTGCGGCCCCGCCGATGGTAAAGGAGGAGGTGGACGAGGACGACGTCGCAGCGGTCGTCGCCTCGTGGACGGGGATTCCGGCCTCGCGGCTGCTCGAGGGCGAGGTCGAGAAGCTCATCCACATGGAGGAGCGGCTGCACCAGCGCGTCATCGGCCAGGACGCGGCCGTCGAGGCGGTGTCGAATGCGCTCCGGCGCGCGCGCTCGGGTCTCCAGGACCCGAACCGGCCGATCGGGTCGTTCATCTTCCTCGGGCCCACCGGCGTCGGGAAGACCGAGCTCGCCCGTGCGCTTGCGGAGTTCATGTTCGACGACGAGCGGGCACTCGTCAGGCTCGACATGTCCGAGTACCAGGAGCGGCATACGGTTGCCCGGCTCCTGGGCGCGCCGCCTGGCTACGTCGGCTACGAGGAGGGCGGGCAGCTGACCGAGGCCGTCCGGCGCCGTCCTTACGCGGTGCTCCTCCTGGACGAGATCGAGAAGGCCAACCACGAGGTCTTCGACGTCCTGCTGCAGCTGCTCGACGACGGTCGGCTGACCGACGGTCACGGTCGCACGGTCGACTTCCGCAACGCCGTCGTGATCATGACCTCGAACATCCGCTCAGCCGACGAGGTGCGCGAGCGCTTCCGGCTCGAGTTCCTCAACCGGATCGACGAGGTCGTCACGTTCGAGAGGCTGACGCGGGAGCAGCTCGGAGAGATCGTCGAGCTTCAGCTGGGCCGCCTTCGTGAGCGGCTCGCGGAGCGGAAGCTCGAGCTGGAAGTGACAGACGCCGCGAAGGAGCTCCTCACGGAGGAGGGCTGGGACCCCGCGTTCGGCGCCCGTCCGCTCAAGCGGGCGATCCAGAGGCTGCTCGAGAATCCACTCGCGCTCGAGCTGCTCGAGGGCCGGTTCGCCGAGGGTGACACCGTTCGGGTGGACGCGCCCGCCGGCGAGCTCGTCTTCGAGCGCGCCGAGGTCGAGGCGCCGACCGCCGCTTAGCCCCGCGACTGTTCCCGCGGGTCGCGCGGGCGTACGATCGGCGCGTCATGCCCACGGCCATTGTCGGCCGGGACGCTGAGCTCGCGTCCCTCCGCGCCTTCCTCACCAGCGCCTCGGAAGGAGCGGCCGCCCTTGTGCTCCAGGGCGAGGCGGGGGTGGGGAAGACCACGCTGTGGACCGCTGGTCTCGAGGAGGCCGGAAATCGCGGACTTCGTGTCCTCGAGGCGCGGCCGGCCGAGAGCGAGACCGCGCTCAGCTTCTCTGGCCTCGGCGACTTGCTGGATCCGGTTCTCGACGAGGCGCTCGCTCACTTGCCCGCCGGACAGAAGCGAGCGCTTTCCCGTGCGCTCGTACTCGAGGAGGACGATGGCCCGGCACCGGATCCGCACGCCGTCGGCGTCGCGTTGCTGAACGCGCTGCGGGCGCTCGCCGAGGAACGGCCGGTTGTCGTCGCTGTCGACGACGTGCAATGGCTGGATCCTGCGTCGTCGGGAGCGCTCGCATATGCCGCCAGAAGGCTTCGCGCGGAGCAGGTCGGCGTTCTTCTCTCACGACGCACAGGGCTGGAAAGCACGCTTCTCGACGAGCTACAGCGCTCGCTGCCGACGGAACGCTTCAGCGACGTCGGGGTGGGCGCGCTCGATCTGGGCGCGTTGCACCATGTTGTCCAGGATCATCTCGGGATTCCTCTTCCGCGGCCTCTTCTCGCCGAGGTGCACCAGGCATCCGGCGGGAACCCCTTCTACGCGCTCGAGATCGTCCGTACGCTCCAGCGCCGGGGTGTCTCTGTCGAGGCCGGGCAACCCTTGCCCGTGCCGGACTCTCTTCACGACCTCGTCCACGGGCGCCTGCTGGCGCTGCCTCCGGAGAGCCGCGACTTCCTCGTCGCGGCGGCTGCGCACGCGCACCCGACGATCGGCATCACCGAAGCAGCGTCTGGTGTGGGGCGCGACGTTGGGCTGACGCCGGCCCTCGAAGCCCGCATCGTCGAGCTCGACGGCGATCGAATCCGCTTCACGCACCCATTGCTCGCCGCGGGTGCCTACGAGACTGCGGATCCGCTCCGTCGCACCGAGGTTCACGCCCGGCTCGCCGAGCTCCTCGAGGATCCTGAGGCACGGGCCTGGCAGCTGGCCGCTTCGGTCGAGGAGCCGGACGAAGCCGTCGCAGCAGCTCTGGAGGAAGCCGCGAACCAGGCGCGTGGGCGGGGAGCTCCGCGACCGGCCGCGCTCATGCTCGATCGTGCGTGGGAGCTCACGCCGGTAGATCGGCCCGAAACTGCGCTTCGACGGGCGGTCGACGCTGCGTATCTCCATTTCGAGTCAGGTGACTCGCCGCGTGCCGAGGCACAACTCCGCGACGTGATCGCCCCACTGGCTCCAGGTAGGGACCGGGCGACGGCGCTGGTGCGGCTCGCGCGCGTGCGGTCCTACGAGGCGCAGGCCGAAGCCGCCGACCTCTTTCTCCAGGCCGTCGACGAGGCCGATGGCGATCGCGTGATCCTCGCCCGTGCGCATGAGGGTGTCGCCTCGTGCCTGTTCCGGCTGCGAGAGCGGCTCGAGGACGCAGTCGAGCACGCGGAGGTCGCGGTCGGGCTCGCGCTCGAGCTCGGCGACGAGGCGCTCGCTGCCGAGGCGCTCAGCGCGCAGGTGTTACCCGAGACGCTGCTGGGGCGGACGACGGCCGCGGCGACGACTCAACGGGCGCTTGCATTTCAGGAGACAGCCAAGGAACTTCGCGTATTGGCGCAGCCCCTCTTCAACGCTGCGGTGCACTGGTGGTGGACGGACGCGCTCGAGAAGTCACGGCATGCATTTGCCGAGATGCTGCGGCGCTCGCGCGAGCTCGGCGACGAGAGCTCTGCTCCCTACGTACTCGTCCTGCTCGGGCAGGTGGAGTCCGCGCTGGGGGACCTCGAGAGCGCCCTCGCGCGCGCGGCCGAGGGACAGGAGCTCTCGGAGCAGTCGGGTCAGCACACGTTGTTTGCGTACCACTTGGCGCTCGAGAGCCTCGCTGAGGCGCAGCGCGGCCATGCGGAACGAGCCAGAGCTGCCGCGCTTTCGGCTCTCGATCTCGCGCCAGAGACGGGAGGCCGTCCCGCGGAGCTCGTCGCGAATGGGGCGCTCGGCCACCTCGAGCTTGCGCTCGGAGATCCAGGCGCGGCCGCCGCTCGGCTCGAACCGAGCGTTGCCTACGTTCGGCGGGAGGGCATCGCCGAGCCGGCCGCGATCCGCTTCGTCGTGGATCAGATCGAGGCACTGATCGAGCTCGGGCGACGAACCGAGGCCGTGGAGCTTCTCGACTGGTACGAGGGGCACGCGCGCAGGCTCGAGCGCGCCTCGGCACTCGCCGCGTGCCTGAGGTGTCGCGGGCTTCTCGCTGCGCAAGCTGGGGCGCTGGACGAGTCCCTTGCCGCCTACGAGGAAGCGCTCGAGTGGCATGGACGGGTCGAGATTCCCCTCGACCGCGGCCGCACATTGCTCGCGCTCGGCGTCGCGCAACGCCGGATGAAGCGACGGCGCGAGGCACGCGAGACGCTCGAGGTCGCCCTCGAGATCTTCGGGCGAATCGGCACAGAGCTGTGGTCGGCGGGGGCTCGCTCAGAGCTGCGCCGCATCAGCGGCCGCGCAGCAACTCCAGGAGCGCTCACGCCGGCCGAGGAGCGCGTTGCGGCTCTCGTAGCCGAAGGAAAGACGAATCGCCAGGTCGCAGCCGCGCTCTTCCTCTCCGAGCGAACGGTCGAGGGGCATCTATCGCACGTGTTCGGGAAGCTTGGCGTCCGTTCGCGCACCGAGCTCGCACGCGTTCTCGCTTCCCGCACCACTCAGGTGGTCGCGGGTTCAAACCCAGGGGATTCCCCCGTTTCGGGCTCGTCCTCCACGCCCTAGCCTCGACTCAGGTGGCCATGAGGGTCACCGGGACAGAGGAGAAGGAGCAATGACCCGCAACATCTCACTCGTCACCGCAGTTGTCGGTGCGGCTCTGGTTCTCGGAGTCCCCGCCGCCTGGGGCGACAGCTGGTTCAACGACCAGCAACAGGCGAGTGTCCGCGTTTCTCCAGACGTCGTCGACCGTGCAGTCGCGGCGAAGCAGAAGAGCCTGTCGAGCGTGCCGGACGCCCGTCATAGCTCGCTCGTTACTCGCCAGAGGGCGCTCGAGGCTCGGGAGGAGCCTTTCGACGCTCGCGGCGACGCGCTCAACCGCCAGTACGGGCTCGGCAAGTACGCGGTGAGCACGGAGACCACGGCCCCCAATCAGTTGGTCGATGCCCGCAGCGACGGACTCAACCGCTTGTACGGGCTCGGCAAGTACCAAACTCCGGTCGGCGACTTCGATCGCTTCCGGATCGATCACTCGAACGTCCCCGTGCCGGTCTCGGTGACGAGCTCCGGGCGCGAGATCGATTGGCCGCAGATCGGGATCGGGTTCGGCGTCGGCATGATCATCGTGATGGGCCTCATCTTGGCCCTGAAGGCGACACACAGCCGCCCCTTCGCGCACTAGATACGGGTCATCGCCAACCCGATCGCCACGGCCGCCCCGAAAGGGGCGGTCGTGGTGTGCGTACAGCTGTACTTTTGCGAAATGGACGCCGGACCCAAGCCGTACCGACTGAGCCCGATCAGGCGGGCGATCAACGCCCTCGTCCGTCCGCTGGCGCGGATGGGCCTCGCCGGCCGGCGGACGCATCTGCTCACCGTCCCCGGCCGGATGACCGGGCGCCTCTACACGACGCCCGTCTCGCTCGCTTGGCTGGACGGCGACCGTTTCCTCGTCGCGCCTTACGGAGAGCGGAACTGGGTGAAGAACGCCCGCGCGGCCGGCTGGGTCGAGCTACGCAGGGGCTCGCGGCGCGAGCGTCTGGGAGTCGAGGAGGCGAAACCGGAGCAGGCGATCCGGGTACTGCGCGACTACTACCGGTGGGCGTGGGTGACGCGTCAGTTCTTCGAGGTCACGCTCGATTCGCCGGACGAAGCATGGCTCGCGGAGGCTCCCAGCCACCCCGTCTTCCGGCTCGTTCCCCCCGGTTAGACTGGACTGTCTCCGAGTTCTCCCGACAACCGGGAGGCCGATAGAGCTTTGATCGTGACAGCGCCCGGCCGCGGCCGGGCGCTGTCCGACTTGCGGCCCAATCTCGCTCCTTCACCGCCAGGTGAAAGG
>Ga0247727_10020652_pt1 | contig 10042 bp, 7 predicted proteins | sample WisWelCaveWW1625_FD_202498 | JGI IMG/M metagenome (GOLD analysis project Ga0247727, IMG submission 202498) | Biofilm microbial communities from Wishing Well Cave, Virginia, United States - WW16-25 | ecosystem: Environmental > Aquatic > Deep subsurface > Groundwater > Cave microbial mat | place...
TCAGCGCGCGCGATTTCGACGGCGTCGTCATCCCCGGCGGCTACGCGCCCGACCACATCCGCCGTCACGCCAGAGCCAATCAGTTCGTGCGCGACATGGATGCCCAGGGCAAACTGGTGGCCGCCATCTGTCACGCCGGTTGGGTGCTGTGTTCGGCCGGCATCCTCAACAACCGCCGGGCGACGAGCTTCTTCGCGATCAAGGACGACATGGTAAACGCCGGTGCGCGTTGGGAGGACGCCGAAGTGGTTGTCGACGGCAACCTCGTCACCTCGCGCAAACCCGACGACCTGCCGGCCTTCTGCCGTTCCGCCATCCAGGTGCTGGTCTCCGTCCCGGTGCTGGCGTCGTGAAGGCACCTGTCCTGCTGGTGATCCTGGCCGCCGCGCTGGCAGCTCAGGACGGCGCGACCGGCGCCGATTGGCCTCACTACGGCGGTACGCATCGCGCCTGGCGTTACAGCGCGCTCGGCGAGATCAACGCCTCCAACGTCAGACGGCTCGCCCCGGTCTGGGTCTTTCAGACCGGCGACCCGGACGGCGGCCTCCAGTCGACGCCGATCGTCCTCGACGGCGTGATGTATGTCTCCTCATCCCACAACCGCGTGTTCGCCCTCGATGCGGCCACCGGCCGCGAGCTCTGGCGATACGTCTATCCGCTGCCGCGCGACTATATGACCTTCTACGGGCCATGGAACCGCGGGGTCGGGGTGGGGCATGGCCGCGTGTTCATGGGGACGATCGAGAATCATGTGGTCGCGCTCGACCAGAAGACCGGCCGCGAGCTCTGGCGCGTGAATGTCGAGGACGCGCAACAGTGCGGTTGCAACATCACGGCCGCGCCGCAGGTGGTCAACAACAAGGTGATCGTCGGAGTCACCGGAGGCGACTCGGCTCATCGCGGTTATATCACCGCGTTCGACGTTCGGACCGGCCGCCAGGCCTGGCGATTCTGGACCATTCCCGGCCCGGGCGAAAAAGGCCACGAGACCTGGTCCGGCGATAGCTGGAAGTGGGGCGGCGGCTCGACCTGGATGACCGGCTCCTACGATCCCGAGCTGAACCTGATTTACTGGAGCGTCGGCAATCCGGCCGCCGATTTCTTCGGCGGCTCGCGGACGGGCGACAACCTCTACACGGACAGCGTCGTCGCTCTCGACCCCGCCACCGGCAAGCTGCGCTGGCACTATCAGCAGGTCCCGCACGATGTCTGGGACTTCGACACCGCCTACGAGAACGTTCTGCTCGACGTGGCCGTCCAGCGCCGCCCGCGCAAGCTGCTGGTCAACGTGAATAAGGGCGGCATGACATTCGTCGTCGATCGCACCAATGGCGAATTCGTCTCCGCCTGGCCGATTGTCAAGCACCTGAACTGGATCACCGGCGTCAGCGAGACCGGTCAACTGGTGGGGCGCAACGAGCCGGAGGTCGGCAAGACGAAGTTCCTGTGCCCGTCCATCGGCGGCGGCCGTAGCTGGAACCAGGCCGCCTTCTCGCCGCGCACCGGCTGGTTCTATACGACGGCGATCGAGTGGTGCCAGGACGTGACTTCGCGGGCGGAGAAACCCCGCGAAGGGCAGCCGTTCTTTGGCGGCGTCTTCCTCGCCAAGGATCCGCCGGGCGAGCCCGCCCACTCCCATCTCGATGCCTACGATCCGGTCTCCGGGCGGAAGCACTGGAGCTACCGTTCGAAATATCCGCTGCTCGCGTCGGTCCTGGCGACCGCCGGCGACCTCGTTTTCTCCGGCGATCCGGAGGGCTTCTTCTTCGCCCTGGATGCGAAGACGGGATCGAAACTGTGGAGTTTCCAGACCGGCAGCGGACATCGCGGGTCCGCGGTAACCTACTCGGTCAACGGGCGTCAGTACATCGCGACGCCGTCGGGATGGGGCTCGGCGGTCGCCGGTCTGCTGCCGCAGGTGTGGCCCGAGTCGCAGGGTTTTCGCGGCGGCTCGTCGTTGTTCGTGTTCGCGCTGCCGGAGGGGGAGAGGCGATGATCGCGTTTCTGGTCCTGATGGCGCAAACGCCGCCGGCGGCCGACGCGGCTCGCGGCGCGCGGATCTTCGCCGAAAGCTGCGCCGTCGGGTATTGCCATGGTTCGGGCGGTTCGGTGGGCCGTGCGCCAAGACTGGCCGGGCGCGGGTTCGATCGCGCGAACCTGGTGAAAGTGGTTCGCGACGGCATCGCCGGCACCGGTATGCCCGGTTTCGCGGGCCGGCTCGCCGGCGCCGACCTGACCGCCGTCGTGAACTACGTCATGAAGCTCTCCGGCGGTGCGGCTCCTCCCCCGCCACCCGACGCGCTTCCCAGTTCGGCGGTGAACTTGCTCGAGGAAGGGCCGCCGGCGGTGCGCCGCGGCCGCGATCTGTTCTTCGAAGCCGCCCGCGGCGTCCGCTGCGGCACCTGCCACGCGCTGGAAGGCCGGGGCATCCCGGTCGGGCCGAATCCCGGCGCCGCGCGCGCGATCACGGCGGCCGGCATCCGCCGCATCAAGTCGCCGAACGTGAAGACCGCTTCGACGCCGGACGGGGACCGGTTTCCCGCCCTGCTGGTCGAGCGGAACAACGTCCTCGTACGGGTCTACGATCTCACCGTCGCGCCGCCGGTCCTTCGCAGTTTCGCTCCGGCAGAGACCTCTACCGGCGACGGCGCCGGATGGAGCCACCAGGCTTTCATCGGCGGTTACACGGACCCGGAGCTCGAGGCGGTGGCGGCCTACCTCCGCTGGCTCGCCGCCCGATGACCGATTCGCCGGCGATCCAGGTCCGCGGCCTTCGCAAACGGTACGGCGACTTCGAAGCGCTCCGCGGCGTCGACTTTGACGTCCGCGCCGGCGAGGTCTTCGGCTTGCTCGGACCGAATGGCGCCGGAAAGACGACCACCGTCGAGATCCTGGAAGGCATCCGTCCGCGCTCAGAAGGCGAGGTGTCGGTGCTCGGTCTCGACCCGGGGGTCGACGTCCGGCGGATCAAGGACCGCATCGGCGTCTGCCTGCAAGCGACGAACCTGCCCGACAAGGCCACCGTGAACGAGGTCCTCGAGCTGTTCGCTTCCTTCTACTCGCGCCGCGTCGACGCCGAAGCGCTCATGCGGCGGCTCGAAATCCTCGACAAGCGCAACAGCTATTACGCCACCCTGTCCGGCGGGCAGAAGCAGCGGTTGGCGGTCGCGCTGGCGCTCATCAACGATCCGCAACTGGTTTTCCTCGACGAGCCGACCACCGGGCTCGATCCGCAGGCGCGCCTCGAGATCCACAAGCTCATCGAAGAGTTCCGCGCCGAGAAGAAAACCATCCTGCTGACCACCCATTACATCGAGGAAGCCGAGCGGTTGTGCGACCGTGTCGCCATCGTCGACGCCGGACGCATCATCGCGCTCGGCACCCCGCGCGAGATTATGGCGCGCACGCTCGGCCACTCCCGCATCGAGATCCTTTGCGAACAGCCGCTCCCCGACCGCCGGCCGCCGGAATCCCTGGCCGCCGACAAGGTGGTCGTCGGCGATGACGGAATGACCCTGGCGGTCGCGTCGTCGCATCCCGCTCGCGCCGTCGTCGAGCTGGTGAAGTGGATCGACCAGCAGGGCGTCGAGCTGGCCGATATTCATCTGAAGCGGCCGACGCTCGAGGACGTTTTCATCGAGCTGACCGGCCGGAGGCTGCGCGAATGAAGGCCACCCTCGCGCTGACCCGCATGTATGTCAAGCTCGCCGCCCGCGAGCGCGGCGCGCTCTTTTTCAATTACGTCTTCCCGTTGATTTTCTTCTTCGTCTTCGGCCAGTTCATGGGAGCGCAGCCCGGCGGTGCGATCACGCGCATCGTCACCATGGTGCTGGTAATCGGAATCCTCGGCAATGGACTGTTCGGCGCCGGCCTCCGCGCGGTGATCGAGCGCGAAGCGAACATCCTGCGGCGGTTCAAGGTTGCGCCGATCACGCCGGCGCCGATGCTGGTCGCGATGATCATCGCCGGGTGGCTGCTCTACATGCCGGGCGTGCTGGTGGTTCTTGGGCTCGCCCACTTCGTCTACGGAATGCCGTGGCCGGAGCGCTGGCTCTCGCTGCTGGCGCTGGTCACGGTGGGATCCTGGACGTTCCGCTCGATCGGCCTGATCATCGCCGCCGTCGCCAACTCGATGGCCGAGAGCAACATCCTGATCCAGTTGATCTATATGCCGATGCTTTTCATCAGCGGCGCCACCTTTCCCGTCAGCATGCTGCCGAACTACGCGCAGGTCGCCGCCCAGTTTTTGCCCGCTTCGTACCTGAACACCGGCCTCCAGCGCGTGCTGCTCCGCGCCGAGGGCATCGAGAGCGTCGCCGGCCCGATCCTCGCCATGCTCGCCAGCATGGTGGTCGCCACATTCGTCTCGATCAAACTGTTCCGATGGGAGAAGGACGAGAAGCTGCCGCGATCCTCGAAACTCTGGGTGATCGGCGTGCTCCTGCCGTTTCTCGGGATGGGGGTCTGGCAGGCCTACAGCCGCGAGCACATCAACCAGTCGAAGCGGCTCGACCGCGAGGTCCGGCGCAACCAGCCGCGGCTGATCCGCGACGCGCGCATCTTCACCGCCGACGGCCGGGTGATCGACAACGGCGCCGTGCTGATCCGCGACGGCCGGATCGATCAGATTTATGAAGCCGCTCCGCCGGACCCCAAACTGCTGCGGGCCGACGTGGTCGAGGCCGCCGGCAAGACCTTGCTGCCCGGTCTCATCGACGTCCATGTACACCTGGGATCGTCCGGCGGCCTGAGCGAAGATCCCCGCGACCACCAGGCCATCGAGGGCATGTCGCGGGCGCTGGCGGCGCATCTGTACGCCGGCGTCACCGCGGTCGGCAGCGCCGGGGATTCCCCGACCGAGGTTCAGAAGCTGCGCCGGCGCGTAGACGACGGCGACCGGGTGGGCGCGGAGTTGTTCCTGGTTTCGGCTGGCGGCGGTCCCGAACCCGCCGGCGCCGGTGTGCTCGCCGCCGCCGAGGCGTTCTCGCACCTGGCGACGGGCCGCCCGGACCTGCTGGTGCGGTCGCTGGTGGCCCAGGTGGCTCCGGCCGCGATGCTCGCCGCGGCGCGCAAGCGGCTCGCCCAGGACAACACCCGGTTTCGCGGCCGGCTGCACGGCGACCCGCCGGATGTCGAGAGCGCGCGTGCCAGCTTGCTTAACGCCTGGCGCGCAGGCGTGCCTTTGGTCACCGGCAGCGACGCCGGGTATCCGCTGGTCTTCCACGGCGCGGCGCTGCACCGCGAGCTGCAATTGTGGGTCGAGGCGGGTGTTCCGCCGGCAGTGGCGTTGCAGGCGGCCACCGCGAACGCCGCGCGACTGCTCGGCGCCGGCAACCGCATCGGCCGGATCCGCAAAGGATTCGAGGCCACCCTCCTGCTGGTCGACGGCAACCCTCTCCAGGATATCGCCGCCACCGAACGCATCTCCGCGTTATTCCTCAAGGGCGAGCGGATCGACCGGCCCGGACTTTTTGAACAGGAGTGATCCTGAAACCATGGACCGAAGCCGGTTTCGCTACTACGACCTGATCGTTCACGCCTTCGTCGCCGTCCTGTTGATCTCGAATCTCGTCGGACCCAAGATCTGCGCCATCGGCCCCTTTCGGATCAGCGGGGCGCAGTTGTTTTTTCCGATCACCTACATCTTCGGCGACATTTTCACCGAGGTCTACGGTTACTCGGCCTCGCGCCGCGCCATCTGGATCGGGTTCTTCGCTTCGGCGCTGCTGGCGACCATGGGAATGATCGCCGTGGCGCTGCCGCCGGCGCCGGACTGGAACGGCCAGCAGGCGTTCGCCGCCATATTCAACTTCGTCCCGCGGATGGTCGTCGCCAGCCTGATTGCGTACTGGGCGGGCGAATTCTCCAACTCCTTTGTGCTGGCAAAGCTGAAACTCGTGACCCGGGGCCGGCACTTGTGGACGCGCACGATCGGCTCGACGGCGGTCGGCCAGTTGGTCGACTCCGTCATCGTCATGATCCTGGCGTTTGGCGGCACGCTGCCGGCGCCGATGATCGCGAACCTCATCGTCACCGGTTACGCCGGCAAGGTGCTCTATGAAGCCGCCGCAACGCCGCTGACCTACCTGGTCGTGAATTTCCTCAAGCGCGCCGAGCACGTCGACGCTTTCGACCACACCACGCGCTTTAATCCGTTCACCGGCGACCGGCCCGTGGCATGAACACGCTCCTCGAACTTCTTCTGCCGCGGCTGACTTCCGATCCGTTCGTCCGGTTCGAAGCCGGCCTGACGGTGGCGGCGATGCTGGCGGCGATTCTGGCGCCCGCGTGGTGGCGTCGCCGGTTCGCCGGGTTCGACCGGCTCATCGCGCCCCTGGCGGCGCGCCCGCGGGTCATGATCGTGTCCGCGGGCCTGTCAGTCTTGGTTCTTCGGGCCGCGCTCGCGCCCGTGATTCCGCCACACCATCCGGCGATCCACGACGAGTTCGGCTACTTGCTGCAAGGCGAAACCTTCGCCAGCGGCCGCATGGCGAATCCGGCCCACCCCCTGTGGGTGCATTTCGAGAGCTTCCACATCATTCAGCAGCCCACCTACGCTTCCATGCATCCGGTCGCCCAAGGGCTGTGGCTCGCGCTGGGCCGGGCGCTGTCGGGCGATCCATCGATCGGCGTGTTCCTGAGTTCGGCCACGATGTGCGCGGCCCTCTGCTGGATGCTGCTCGGCTGGCTGCCGGCGCGATGGGCGCTGGCGGGCACGGCGATCGCCGTCATCCGCCTGGGCCCGTTCAACCATTGGATGAACAGCTACTGGGGCGGAGCGGCGGCCGCCGCCGGCGGAGCGTTGGTGCTCGGCGCCATACCGCGCCTCATCCGGCGGCCCCGAGCGCGGGATGCGGCGCTCGCCAGTCTCGGGCTGGCGATCCTCGCCAACAGCCGGCCTTATGAAGGTCTGCTGCTCGCCCTGGCCGCGGGGTTGGCGTTACTCCTTCGCGTCCGTCGATCGCTGTTGCGCTGGAGAATGATGCTGCCGGCCGCCGCGATCCTGGCGCTGACTGCCGTCGCCATGATGACATATTTCCGCCGCGTCACCGGCGACCCGTTCCGCCTTCCGTACCTGGTGAACCGCCAGAGCTATGCGATCGCGCCGCTGTTTCTCTGGCAGTCGCCCCGACCGGCGCCGCAGCTGCGCCACGAGGTCATGCGGAAGTTCTACCTCGAGTGGGAGCCGCAATTTCAGTATGCCGCCGAGCAGCGCACCGTCGTCGGCTACCTGGCGGCCGCCGGCGTGAAGCTCCGGTCCTGGCTGGCCTTCTACGCCGGTCCGGCGTTGATGGTCCCGCTGGTTCTGACTCCATGGGTCCTCCGCCGCCGCCGGATCCGGCCGCTCGTCTGGGTGGCCGCGATCTCGCTGGCGGGATCCGCCTTGCAGGTCTACTTCCAGCCGCACTACGTCGCGCCGCTCGCCGGCCTGTATCTCGTGTTCTGGATGACCGCTTTGCGATGGGTTTCGGTCCGCAAACCCACCGGCTACGCCCTCGCCCGGCTGGTTCCGGCGGTGTGCGTCGCAATGCTGATCGTGCGGGCAGCCGCCGGGCCGCTGGCGCTCGAAGGCGGTCCCGACTGGCCGCTCACCTGGTCGCGCAATAGTCCGTCCAATCCGGCGCGCGCGCGGATTCTCGATGAACTCGCCGGTTCCCGCCGCCGTCACATCGTCCTGGTGCGATACGGTCCCGATCACGACCCGCTCCTCAACGAGTGGGTGTACAATGAGCCGGACATCGACCGCGCCCCGGTGGTCTGGGCGCGCGAAATGGATGCCGCCCACAACCGCAAACTGCTCGATTATTTCCACGACCGGACCGCGTGGCTGGCCGAGCCGGACAGACCGCCCGTGACGCTCGTGCCCTATCCCCGATAGCCACATGTTCTCCCGCCTCGATCCGGATCTCAACAGAAACCGACGCTGGTATCTCGGCCTGTTTCTCGCCCTGTTCTTCGCCGGTTCGATGGGCCGCGCCTGGACGAGACCGTTCTGGTACGACGAGCTTTTCACCCTCGTACTTGGCGGGCTCCCGTCGGTCGGCGATCTCTGGACGGCGCTCGCCAGCGGGATGGAGCAGAATCCGCCCTTGTACCTGCTGGTCAACCGTGCCGTGGGATCGCTCGCCGGTCAGGGACACATCGCCATGCGGCTCCTCTCGATGGCCGGCGTCGCCGTGTTCCTTCTGAGCCTCTATTCCTTTGTTCGCCGAACGGGCGGCGAGACCGCCGGCTGGGTCGCCCTGCTGACGGCCTCGTTCACCGAAACCTTCGGATATGCGTGGGAGGCGCGGCCTTACGGGTTCCTGCTCGGATTTTGCGGCTTGTCGCTGGTCTGCTGGCAGAGGGCCGCGCGCGCCGGAATGACGCTCAGCCTGGCGGCCGCCGCCTCCAGTCATTTTTACGCGGCTCTGTTGTGGATCCCCTTGTCCGTCGGCGAGATCGTGCGGTGGCGGAAATCGGGTCGATTCGACCGCGGTGTTTGGCTTTCGATGGCCGCCGGAGCGGCGCCGCTGGCGCTGTTCCTCCCGTTGATGCGCGGAGCGGGGAGCTACTCGGCGGCGTTCTGGGCGGCTCCGAGCCCGCTGTCGCTGCTCACGTTTTGGGAGTACTTGCTCGCGCCGCTCGCTCTGCCGCTGGTCGCCGCGCTGCTCGTGGCGGCGCTGTCGAGCGCACGGGACGCGGGAACGCAACCCCCACCTGTCTGGGAGACGGCGGCTGCCGCGGCGTTCTGCGCGGTTCCCGCGGCCGCGCTCATCCTGGCGCTCACGCTGACCAACGCTTACTCGGACCGCTACGCATTACCGGCCGCCGCCGGTGTCGCCCTTCTGATCGCGTTTGTCTCGAGCCGGCTGCGCGTGGCCGGCGCTTTGTTCGTCGCCCTGTTCAGCTTGTTTGTGCTGCGTCAGCTCGGTTCGGCGATGCTGCTGTTTACCGCTCCGCCGGACCCGGTCCAGGCGCACCGGTTGCTCGATCGGCCGGATTTGCCGGTGGCGGTCGCCAACGGCGTCCTCTACCTGCAACTGGCCTGGTATGCGCCTCCCGAGCTCGGCGCGCGACTCCACTATCTGGCCGACCCGGAGGCCGCCCGGCTCCACACCGGATCCGACAGCGTCGATCGCGCGCTGACGGAATTGCGTCGCTGGCGTAAGCTCAACATCACCGATCGCGCCGCGTTCCTCGCCCGGCACGATCGCTTCCTGGTCTACCTTTCCGAGGACGGCGCCGACGGCGCGCGTTTTCAGTGGCTCCCCGACCGGCTCCGTCACGACAAGGTGGTTCTCACCGTCGTCGCCCGGGACCGCGGGCGAATGCTTCTGGAAGCGCAGAGCGCCGACGGGCGGTGAAACCGTCGTTGACTCAGGAGGCTATAGCGCCTCCGACCCGCCGCCTCCCAGGCGCACCGTAATCGTGGTTCTCCTGCCGTTGCGGAGAATCGTGAGCTCGATTCGGTCGCCGGGCCGCTTGCGCGCCATCGTGCGGCTCAGCGAGGAGGAGTTGCTCACTGGCTGGCCGTCGATCGCCATGATCAGATCGCCGCCGATGCCGACTTCGGTGTTGCCGATGATCACCGAGCGGCGGGCGCCGCGGATTCCGGCGGCGGCGGCATCGGATCCGGCCTCGACTTCGTCGACCAGGAATCCGCCCTCGGCCGGCAGCTCGAGCGCTTCGGCCAGATCGCCGGCGATGTAGACGCCGCTGACTCCCAGCCGCGGCGGGTCGAACTTCTTGCCGCTCTGGTAGCCGTCCAGCAGTTGCTTGGCGCGGTTGATCGGCATGGCGAACCCGATGCCGATGTTGCTGCCCGGTCCGTAGATCGCCGTGTTGACGGCGATCACGCTCCCCTGCGAATCGAGCAGCGGGCCGCCGCTGTTGCCGGGATTGATCGCGGCGTCGGTCTGAATCAGGCCTTGCAGCTCGCGGCCCGTCTCGTCGCGGAGATCGCGCCCGAGCGAGCTGACGATGCCGGTGGTGAGCGTGCCCTCCAGACCGAATGGATTGCCGATGGCGAGCACCTTCTGGCCCACTTGAATGTTGTCGG
>Ga0247727_10020653_pt1 | contig 10042 bp, 7 predicted proteins | sample WisWelCaveWW1625_FD_202498 | JGI IMG/M metagenome (GOLD analysis project Ga0247727, IMG submission 202498) | Biofilm microbial communities from Wishing Well Cave, Virginia, United States - WW16-25 | ecosystem: Environmental > Aquatic > Deep subsurface > Groundwater > Cave microbial mat | place...
CGCAAAGAAATTGTGCTCGTTTCAAACAACCGTCTGCTGGCGTACAATTTCAACGGCGCGCAAACGGAAAATTTTCCGCTGGCGATCAATGCCGCGCCGAATGCAAAAACGCCGTATGCAATTACGCCGATCATTGCTGACGCCGACGGCGACGGCACGCAAGACGTGTTGGTGCCAGGTATTGACGGCAACGTTTATGCGTATCGCCGCGACGGCAGGCTCGTTCCCGGTTTTCCGCTGGCCATGAGCGGAACCGGACTCGGCAGCCTCGCGACTGCGGATATGGGCGGGGACGACAAGCTTGAACTCGTTGGTGTTTCAGGAAATGGTTACGTACATGTCTGGCGTTTGCCGTCGAGCAGCAACAAAGCCGACTGGCCGATGTATCACCACGACGCCGCGCAGACGAGTTTGAATAGCGCGAAAGAATCGCCCGTGGTGGTGGCGGATAAATTGATGCCGGCGAAATCGGTTTACAATTATCCCAACCCGACCGAAGGCAGCGCCACCACGATTCGTTATCGTTTGAATGAAGACGCCGAAGTGAGAATTTCCATTTACGACACCGCCGGCGATCTCGTCGAAGAATTGACCGGCCCCGGCCTCGCGCAGGCCGATAATGAAATTCGCTGGAATTTGCAAAGCGTCCAAAGCGGCGTTTACCTCGCCCGTGTCGAAGCCAAAGGGCAAAGCGAAACCTCGGTGGCGATTATCAAAATCGCGGTCGTGAAGTAATATTTTGTAGTCGCGCCTTCAGGCGTCTGCACTGGCGGAATTATTGATCTTTACAAAAATAAAAAATGTCATTAAAAAACTCCGTTGGCTTGCGGCTTGCCATCATCGGCTTTTTGAGCCTCGTGCTGCTCATTCCGGCGGCCTTGATTCAAGGCTTGATCAGCGAGCGCGAGCAGCGCCGCGACAACGCCGTGTTTGAAGTCAGCGACAAATGGGGCGAGCGCCAAATTATTGCCGGCCCGATCTTGACCGTGCCGTACAAAAATTTGATCAAAGATGAAAAAGGCAATCTGCTTTCCGTTATCGCCTATGCGCATTTTCTGCCGGAAAATTTAACGATCAACGCCGAGTTGTTTCCGGAGTTGCGCTATCGCGGCATTTATGAAGTTGTTTTGTATAATGCCAAATTGCAGATTCGCGGCGATTTTCTGCCGCCGAATTTCAACCAGCACAGCATTGCGCCGGAAAATATTCTCTGGAAAGACGCTTTCCTCGCTTTGGGCTTGAGCGATTTGAAGGGCATTCGCGACGTCGTCAAAGTCAAATGGAACGACGAGGAATTAACCGCCAACGCCGGCGTCGACTCGAAAGAGGTTTTGGAAATCGGCATCAGCGTTAAGCCCAAAGTCACAACCGCGGCGGAAAGTTTCGCTTTCGCTATCGACCTTGATTTGAACGGCAGCGGTGAAATCGGCTTCGCGCCGGTCGGCAAAGAAACCACTGTCAAAGTTGCTTCCCAATGGGGCAATCCGAGTTTTGCCGGCGAGTTCTTGCCGATTCAGCGGCAAGTGCAATCCGGTCAATTCAGCGCCGAATGGAAAGTGTTGCACCTCAATCGCAACTATCCGCAGCAATGGCTCGGCAGTCAGCATAAAATTATGGACTCGAGCTTCGGCGTGAAACTGCTGTTGCCAATCGATGAATATCAGAAAACCATGCGCACGGCCAAATACGCGATTATGTTCATCGCGTTGACTTTTCTGACGTTCTTTCTCACCGAGGTGCTGAATAAAAAAGTCATTCACCCGATTCAGTACATTCTGATCGGGCTGGCGCTGATTTTGTTTTATACTTTGCTGTTGTCTTTTTCCGAGCATCTCAAATTCAACTCGGCGTATCTGCTGTCGAGCCTCGCGATCATCGCGCTCGTCACGACGTACACGAAAAGTGTTTTGTCGAACAACCTCGCCACCGCGATCATCGCTGGCGTCTTGATTATTTTGTATGGCTTCCTATATATTATTTTGCAACTGCAGGATTACGCCCTGCTGCTCGGCAGCCTCGGGCTGTTTATCATTCTCGCGATGGTGATGTACGTGACGAGAAAGATTGATTGGTTTGCGATCGGAAAATTGACCGTCGAGCCGACGAAGTGATTGGAACCAGTTTTGAATTGCGTTTTGCAGTCGCGCCTTCAGGCGCCAAGCTTGGAAATTAAAATAATGTTTCCACAAATGACGAAATTTTTCTTTTCCGCCGTAGCGCGTGCGCCTAAAGGCGCTACTACGAACTTTTTTTTCCTTTTCCTTGTTTTGTCGGGGGCAATAACATACGCCCAGGACGGACCGGAGTTCACCCATCCGGAGCTGAAATGGCGCACCATCGAAACGCCGCATTTTTACGTGCACTTTCACAACGGCGCAGAGCAGACGGCGAAATTAACCGCGAAGATTGCGGAAGACGTTTTCACGCCGATCACTGCGCTTTACGGCTACGTGCCGGACGGCAAGATTCATTTTGTCATTAAAGATTACGACGATTTCTCCAACGGCGCGGCGTATTATCTCGACAACAAAGTGGAAATCTGGGCGAGCGCGTTGGACTTCGAATTGCGCGGCACGCACAACTGGCTCCGCAATGTGATCACGCACGAATTTATCCACATGATTTCGCTCGGCGCGTCGCGCAAAATCACGCGCCATATTCCCGCATTTTATTTGCAAAGCATCGGCTACGAAAAAGAGAAACGCGACGACGTTTTGCTCGGCTATCCCAATCGCATCATTTCTTATCCGCTGCCATTTACCACCGTGCCGCCGTGGTTTGCCGAAGGCGTGGCGCAATATCAATTGCCGGAATTGCAATATGATCGGTGGGACTCGCACCGCGACATGATGCTGCGCACCGCCGTGGTCGAAGGCAAAATGCTCAGCTATTCCGAAATGAATTCGTTCGGCAAAAACAGCATCGGCAGCGAGCGCGTTTACAATCAAGGCTATTCTTTTTCCGGCTATATCGCCGAGCGTTACGGCCTCGAGGCGTTGAAAAAAATTTCCAACAACATGCGCAGTTTGTTGCGCTTTTCATTCGACGGCGCGATTGACAAAGCCACCGGCAAAAGCGGCTCCGAGCTGTATCGCGACTGGAAAAAGTATCTCGAAGAAAATTATGCGGCGCAGTTGCGCGACATTCAAGCGCACAAAGTCGAAGGCGAGTTGTTGCAACCGAAAGGCTCGGCGAATTTTTTCCCGCGCTGGTCGCCGGACGGCAAGGCCGTCGCGTTTCTCACCAACGAAGGCGCGGATTATCTCGGCCAGACCGTGCTGGTGGTGCGCGATCAGGCGAACGGCAAAATGAAAGCGCTCAAAGGCGGCGTGCATTATTCGTATGCGTGGTCGCCCGACGGCAAACAAATCGTTTATGCGCGCAAATCCGAGAGCAATCCCGGGCATTCGGTGTTTTATGATCTTTTTCTCTACGATCTAAAATCCGGCAAAGAAAAACGTTTGACCGAAGCGGCGCGCGCGCACAGCCCGAGTTGGTCGCCGGACGGCAAGTCCATCGTCTGTGTCGTGAACGGCGCCGGCACGCAAAATCTCGCGGTGTACGATCTCGCGAAGAAGCAGCTTAAAATGCTCACGGCTTACAAAAACCAGGAACAGGTTTTTACGCCGCAATGGGCGCCGGAGGGCAACAGAATTTTATTTTCGCATTCGCTGCGGCGCGGCCGCGAGCTTTATTTTTTTGATTTGACGGCCAATGAAATTACCCCGGTTTTTGCTGACGCTGCCACCAACGGCGATCATCCCACCGATCGTCGCGACGCGGTGTTCAGCGCCGACGGCAAAAAAATTTATTTTAGTTGGGACGAAAGCGGGATTTTTAATATTTACGAGCTTGAACTCCCCAGCCAGCAAACGGCGCCCTTGACAAATGTCATCGGCGGCGCGTTCATGCCCTCGGTCAATCAAAACGGCGAGCTGGTGTTCAGCACGTTCGTGGCCGAAGGCTATAAAATCGCGCTTTTGAAAAATCCGCAACCGTTGCCGGCCGAGCAGACGCGCTATCTTACTTACCAGGACGAGGCCGTGAAGCTCCCTTCGCGCAATGGCAACGGCCAGCTCGCCAATCTCGATGTGAGCGGCATCAAGCACGCGGCTTACGATGACAGCAAGATTCCCGATTATCAAAGCAAGCCGTATGGCGGCCACTACACGGCGGTGTCGTTCCTGCCGCGCTTGGCCTTTGATTATGGCACCACGAAGCTTGGCGGCTATTTTTACTCCGGCGACATGGTGGATAAATATAATTTCATCGGCGGCTTTGCGGCGAATCGCTCGAGGGATTATGATGCGTTTTTGTTGTTGGATTACAAAAAATTCGGCTCGGTGTTTTTTGTCGAAGGCTACAACCAAGTGCTGCACACCAGTATTGACGGCGTTGGATTGAAGTATAATCTCTGGCAGGTTGATGCCGGCCTCCGCAAATCGTTCAACAGCCATCACCTCTCGAAACTCAGTTTTACATACGGCAATTACAACGCAAAAATTACCGACGTCATCAACGGCGCGAAAGTGAGTTTTGCTTACACGTATTACATCGGCAAAATCATTTCGTTCGATCACACGTTTACGCAACACAGCCGCGCCGTCGCTGGCGAGATCAATCCGCGCGCCGGCCGCGAATTGCACTTGCGTTATTCGCGTGAGTTCAACAGCTTCATCAGCTCCGACCCCGACGATGCGTTTCGCCCGACCAAATACGGCACCTACGTGGAGAATTACGATCCGCACCATTTGCATCGCGTCGAGATGGATTTCACCCAGCATTTCGGCTTGCCCGGCCGCAGCGGCTTGACGTTACACGGTCGCGGCGGTTTGTTGACGCCCAATGTAAACAACTTCTTCTACTTTCATGCCGGCGGCTTGCCCGGCGTGCGCGGCTATCCGTATTACAGCATGGAAGGCCGCTATCTGGCGCACGGCCGCGCGACGTTGCGCGTGCCGCTTTTCCGGCACATGGATTTCTCGCTGTTGCATTTGTATTTTGATAAAATTTACCTCGGCGTGTCGTACGATTACGGCGGCGCGTTTATGAAAACGGCGGGCATGCGTCAAAAACTGCATGATAGCATCAATTTGCAGATGCGCCTGAACCTGTCGTCGTTCTATGTTTTTCCCACGCAGATTTTTTTCAACGCCGCCTACGGTTTCGACCAATTTAAAAATCGCGGCGTGACGTATGGCCAGGAATGGCGCTATTATTTCGGCCTGTCGTTCGGATTTTTGGATGAGTGATATTTTTTGCTTCATCGAACCAACATCAATGTCATCCCGAAGGGATCTTTTTAGAACCCAAGACAGCCTTTAAAAGCAAAAGATTCATTCTGCATGACATTATCATCATAGAGCGATCCTCATGAAATTAAAATTATTCACGGCCGTTTTTGCGCTAATTTTTTCGGCCACGGCGTTGTGGGCGCAAACGGCGAATTTCTCCCGCGCCGCTTTGCACGACCAGCATGAAGCGCCGTTGACATTAGCGGAATATCCCGCGCTGCACTTTACGGATTCACTCAATACGACGGCAGCGAAACCGGTGGAACGTTCCGTCGGCAAAGCGATGCTCTTCTCCGCGGTAATTCCCGGTACCGGCCAATTTTATAATAAATCCTGGGTGAAAGGTCTCGCCTTCGTCGGTATCGAAGTTGGCGCTATCGCGCTGAATGCGATTTACACGCAGCGCGGCAACAAGCAGGAAGGCGTCTTCGAGCGCTATGCCGACGCGCATTGGAGCGAAGACGAATATTGGGATTCAATTTTCGCCATGTGCCAGCGCGATCCGCAAAGCGCCGCGTACAACTGCCGCCGCGACGATTTGCCGTCTTTGCGGCGCTGGGAGCGCGATCATTTCAGCCATTTTTTGCCGGAAGAAAAAAATCAAACCTACTACGAAAACATCGGCAAATACGATCAGTTCAATTTTGCCTGGGACGACACCAATATCGAGCTGGGCCGCGATTCGGCGAACCGGGAGGCGTATACGAAAATGCGCCAGAAAGCCAACGATCAATTTAGAATGGCCACGTACGGCGCGTCGGCGGTTTTAATTAACCACGTGTTCAGCATGTTTGATGCCGCGTATTCAACGTATCGTTTCAATCGCGCGCAAACGCAAGCGACGCTGGGTTTAGAAATGCAAAGACACTATGACGAACTGCTGCCGGCGTTGAGCTTGCGGATGAGTTGGTAAGGGCTGGAAGCATCATTCTGGTGTATGGAAAAACCAAAAGCATTCACCAACGGATTAAAAGCTGCCAACGGATTTGAAAGAATTTCCCGCGGCTTGAAAAAGCCCACGGATAAAGCATTTCATCGGCGGGTTTCTTCAATCCGCGGAGACGCTTAAACATTTTTTAAATTAACTTGCCATATGAAAACACGCCTTTTCTTGTTTTGTTTTATCATTGCATGGTCAGCCTCAGCTTCGGCTCAGAATAATTTTTCTCCGAGCGCAACGTCGATATTTTCTCGCTTCGCGATTCATGATTCATTGCTGCCAATGCGACAAACCGCGCTGCCGCAAGCAGCCGCAGCGAAAACGCCGACGATCGGCGGCGCGTTTATGCGCTCCATGCTCATTCCGGGATGGGGACAACGCCGGGGCGGCGCCCGAACCGCGGCCCGCAACTTTTTTGTCGCCGAGGCTTTGCTCTGGAGCGGCTTTGCGGCGCTGGAAGTTTATGGCGGCTGGCAGAAAAATGATTTCAAACTTTTCTCCGCCAGCCATGCCGGCGCGCAAATTTCCGGCAAAGACGAGCAGTTTTTTGTCGAGCTGGGAAATTTTATCAGCGTCGACGAATACAACCAGGCGCGCCTGCGCCGCCGCGATGTGGAAGGGTTGTATGATCCGGCCACGCATTTCTGGCGCTGGGACACGGACGCCAATCGGCAGAAATTTTTCAACATGCGGAAACGCAGCGATAAAGCCTACGCCCGCGCCGAACTGGTTGCCGCCGGCGTGATCGCGAATCACATCGTCAGCGGCATTCACGCGGCGTGGATCGCGCACAGAAATTCATCGCCAAAAGAAAAAGAGCGAGGGGAACTTAAAGGGCCGCAATTGGGCGTGATGGCTTCGCCGGAGGAGGTGCGGTTGGTGGCGCGATTAGAGTTTTGAAGTCAGTGGTACTGTCCAATCCTCGATGGTCAAGCCGGGAACTTGGCGAAAATGCCGAATGTTGGCAGTAACAAGAACGCCGTCGGAAGCTAAAGCAATAGCCGCAATGCGAAGATCACGAAGGCCGATGCGGGTTTGCAGGTAGCGGAATTTTTGAAAATGATCTACGGCTTTATCGTCGAACGGCAAAACACGTATTCGCCTGTAAGATAGAATAACGTCTTGAAATCTGGCGTAGGTTATTATCAATCGGTCGAGCTTTTTTTCTTGCTTGATTTGCGCAACCCAGCCTCGCATTTGCTCTTCAATAGTGACAATAGTAACTGCCGTTTGAGTTGAGAGCAACTGTTGCAATCTGCTGGCAACCAATGCATTGCGCCGTTGCGCCAAGCTCAAAGTATCCGTATCGAGAATCCGTAACTTTGAGTCTGTCATCGTTTACGGGCTTTGCTTTTTAGGCGTTTGAGTTCCCGTTCGCGGTCCTGCTTAATTCTTCGATCCACTTCCTCGAAAATGGGATCATTTTCAAACATTCCAATTATCGAATCCCACGGATTCTCAGGCACGGCGCCATTCTCATTGACTTCAACGTGAACAATTTTGGTGTGCTTTAGTTCTTCGGCGATAGCCGTGCGAATCTTGTTAATAACTTCGTCTTCAGTTGTTCCTTGACTCCGGCAGCCCGGTAGTGTCGGAACGGAGGCGATAAAGCCTCCCTCACGATTCGGTTGTATAAAGATGGTATATTGCATATTTAAACTCCATATAATTTTTTCGCAATCATCACCAATATAAGCGCTCGACTGTTTAGGCGCAAGAGAAAATCGAAGTGGCATTTAAATAAATCAACCAAGCCGTCGCTGCGCCAACCCTTTTAACGCCACGTGCAGATGCTCCATAATATCTCCCGCCAACATGCTCCACTCGCCGAGGCGGTCGCGCGCGCAATCGCCGGCGAGGCCGTGAAGATACACGCCTAACAGCGCCGCGCGCAATGGATCAAGATGTTGTCCCGCCAGTCCGGCGATGATGCCGGTGAGCACGTCGCCGCTGCCGCCGGTGGCCATGCCCGGATTTCCCGTCGAATTAATAAACACCTCGCCGGTCGGCGAGGCCACGACCGTGGGCGCGCCCTTCAAGACAAGCACCTGCCCCAAAGCTTCCGCGGTTTGCCGGGCGACGGTAACCGGATTGGCGGCAATCGCCATTTTATTGGCGCCGGTTAAGCGCGCGAGCTCGCCCGGATGCGGCGTCAGAATAATTTTTCCGGCGGCGCGACGAATGGCTTCTTCCTGCCCAACCAGATTATTCAACGCATCCGCATCGAGAACGACGGCGCCGGAAAATTCCGCCAACACATGCTTGACGACGCGTTGCGCCCCTGCGGAGACGCCGAGTCCCGGACCGATCGCAATGGCGTCCGCCCATTGCAAACGATTTTGCAACGGCTCAATCGCCGCCGCGCTGATGATGCCATTTTCTTCCGGCAGCGGCAATTTGATCACCTCGGCAGCGGCGGCTTCAAATTGCGGCAGCAAAGTTTCCGGCGCCGCCAGCACGACCAGGCCCGCGCCGGCGCGCAGCGTGGCAAGCGCCGTTAATCGCGCCGCGCCGCCAAAACCGCGCGAGCCGGCAATAACTAAAATTTGCCCCACGCGATTTTTAAACGCGTCCGGGGCGCGGCGCGGAATCCAATTTGACAGCACGTCCGGCGTTAATAAAAACGTCGTCAGTTTCACTTTCATTTCCGCCGCGACTTGGCGAAACGCCATTTCCGGAAACCCAATTTCAGCGACAACGACTTCGCCGGCAAACTCGCGGCCCGGCGAGAAGAGCAAACCCTGCTTGCAGCAGCCGAGGGTTACCGTCAACTTTGCCCGCACGCAGGGGCCAACCACTTCGCCGGTGTCGGCGTTCATGCCGGTGGGCAAATCAATGGCAATGACGGGGCGGCCGCTCTCGTTCACGCGCGTGACGATTTGCGCCATCAACCCTTGCAGCGGTCCACGCACGCCGGTGCCGAGCAGTGCCTCAACGATGAAATCAGCCTGCCGCAAATCCGGCAAAGTTTCGAGATGCTGAATTTCGTGCACTGGGTACCCAAGGCGCGCCAACACGATTTGATTAGCCGCTGCATCGCCACGCAATTCACTAATTGACCCGATCAAACAAATTTCACAGTGCACGCCGGCTTCGTGCAGATAGCGCGCCACCACGAAACCATCGCCGCCGTTATTGCCTTTGCCACACAGCACCAGCGCGCGTTTGCCGGCCAGCGGCGACCAGCGCGCGCTGATCGCGGCCAACACGGCGCGACCGGCATTCTCCATCAACACGCGCCCGGCGATACTGAGCGTTTCAATCGTGTATTTATCGACGGCCTGCATTTCCTCGGCGGTTACAACGCGGGGAAGTTTGACAAAGTCATTGGGCAATTCCATGCGATTACTTTCGTTAAAATAACGAGACTGGCCGGTCACTTAAAGTGGCTGCAATTTTTGACCTTCTATGCTTAGCGCGGCATCAGCCGCAACCAAACTCAACCACAAAGGACACAAAGAAAGAACACAAAATTTAACTGTTTTTCTTTGTGCTCTTTGTGGCCTTTGTGGTGAAAAAATCTTCGCGGTTGTGATAGTTTTTCCAGAGTAATACTATAAAAGTGGCCGTCAGCGACTTTCCAAACACATTTTTATTCAGGCTTTTCCAGAACGACCACCGCGGTCGCATAGTGATCGGAATGCGACAGGCTCAAATGGACGTTGATACCTGATAAACGCACGGCGAGTCGCGCACTTAAGCACGGCAGCGGACGGCCGCTGCGTTCATTGTGCACGGCGAAATCTTTCCACGAAAAATTTTTGTCGACGCCGGTGCCGAGCGCTTTGGCAAAAGCTTCTTTGGCGGC
>Ga0247727_10020654_pt1 | contig 10042 bp, 8 predicted proteins | sample WisWelCaveWW1625_FD_202498 | JGI IMG/M metagenome (GOLD analysis project Ga0247727, IMG submission 202498) | Biofilm microbial communities from Wishing Well Cave, Virginia, United States - WW16-25 | ecosystem: Environmental > Aquatic > Deep subsurface > Groundwater > Cave microbial mat | place...
TGCGCCCGAAGCCGCGGGCCGGCTCGCCGACCTCGCGCGCCGCCGTGGCCTCTCCGTGCGTGGCGTGATGGGCTACGAGGGCCACCTGATGGGCGTCGAGGATCGCACCAAACGAGCCTTTGCTACCGGTGACGCCATGGCGCTGCTCGCGCGCGCGCACGCCGACGTGGGCGGCGAGGTGATCTCGGCGGGCGGCACCGGCACCTACGACACGAATCGCGTCGCGACCGAGATCCAGGCCGGCTCCTATGCGCTGATGGACACGGCCTATGCGAAGCTCGGCCTGCCGTTCCGCCAGGCGCTGTTCCTGCTCGGCAGCGTGATCTCCGTGAGCAGCGCCTTCGCCGTGGCCGATGTCGGCCTCAAGGCGCTCGGCATGGACCACGGCAACCCGTCCATCGACGCCTCGAAGGTCTGGTTCTGCTCCGACGAGCACATCACCTTCGCGAGCGACCCAGCCATGCGGGTAGGCGAGCGCATCCGCGTCTGGCCGGCGCACGTCGACCCCACTGTGGCGTACCACGAGCGCATCCACCTCGTGCGTGGCGACGAGCTGGTAGGTGAGCTGCCCGTGGATCTCCGAGGCTGGTGAGCCTCGGCGCTACTCAGTGCGAGCCGATCGGGTCCACGAACACATAGCGCGCGGGCTTCGTGAGCAGGTGATCGACCGGGACCTTCCACTCGGTCGGATTCACGCAGATCGTCATCAGCTCGGCGGGCACCCAGAGCATGCCGCTCAGCATGAGGCCGACGAGGCCCACCGGGCGCAGCACGAGCACGTCCATCATCGGAGGAGCGAACTCGGAATCGACGCGATCGACTCCCTCCTTGGTGACGGCGGAGACCGGGGCCGCAACCAGGCTGGCGACGGCGAAGGCGGCGAGAAAGCGGCGGACGGAGCGCATGTGTCCCTCCGAAAGGGGGTTGAAGTCGAACCCTGAATCGGCCGGCGCCGCCGCGAACTGAAGCCCCGCGCCCGCCAGGCGGGCCGCCGCAGGGCGCCACGCAGGTCCACGCATGCGCAAGGGCCGCCGCAAGCCTGCGCCGCCCGCCCGGTGTGCGAGACTCCTGCGCCATGTCCGCTGCCGCCGAGCGTCCCGGGCCGCTGCGCCTCGCGATCGTCGCGTTCTTCGTGACGCTCGCGCTCTCCTCGCTCGGTGCCGCCCACTGGTACATCGCTCAGCGTCTCGTGCTCGATCCGGCGCTCGAGGGCGTGGCGCGGGCCGCCGCGCTCGCTGCGATCACCCTGCTCGGCGTCGGAGCCGTGCTCACGCCGGGCTTCGAGCGCTGGCTCCCGGCTCGCTGGCTGCGCGTCGTGGCCTTCCCCTTCCTGATCTGGATGGGGCTGTTCTGGCTGGCCTTCGTCGCGCTCGCGCTCTCGGACCTCGTGCTCGCGTTGATGGGCGCACGCGCGGCGGACGTCTCGGGCCCGCGTGCCGCGCTGGTCGCGGTCGGGGTCGCGGCGACGGCCGGGCTCGCGCTACGCAACGGGCTGCGCGTGCCCGCGGTGCGGCGCGTCGAGATCGGGCTGGCGCGCTGGCCGCGCGTGCTCGACGGCTTCCGCATCGTGCAGATCAGCGACATCCACATCGGCCCCGTGCTGGGGCGCGGCTTCGCGGCGGCGCTCACGGCGCGCGTCAACGCGCTCGCGCCCGATCTCGTGGCGGTCACGGGCGATCTCGTGGACGGCGCCGTAGAGCACCTGCGCGACGAGGTCGCGCCCTTCGCCGCCTTGCGCGGCCGCCACGGCGTCTTCTTCGTGACGGGCAACCACGACGTCTACTCCGGCGGCGAGGGCTGGGTCGAGCGCGTGCGCGAGCTCGGCATCCGGGTGCTCCGCAACGAGCGCGTCGCGATCGGCGGCGCGGAGGGCTTCGACCTCGCGGGCGTCGACGATCACCGCGGCGACTGGGTGCGCGGCTCGAGTGAAGACCTCAGCAAAGCGCTCGCGGGCCGTGACCCTTCGCGCGCCGTGGTGCTGCTGGCGCACGACCCCGGCAGCTTCCGCCGCGCGTCCGCGCAGGATGTCGACCTCCAGCTCTCGGGCCACACGCACGGCGGCCAGATCTGGCCCTTCAACTACCTGGTGCGGCTCGCGGTGCGCTGGGTGGCGGGGCTGCATCGCGTCGGCGCGAGCCAGCTCTACGTGAGCCGCGGCTCGGGCTTCTGGGGTCCGCCGATGCGCCTCTTCGCTCCCTCCGAGATCAGCGAGATCGTGCTGCGGCGCGCCTGATCAGACCTTGATGCGCGCGAACTTCGGCGGGCGCTTCTCGAGGTAGGAGTTCACGCCTTCCGGAAAGTCGGGCCGGCGGAAGCTCTCGGTCATCAGCTGGATCGACTCGTCGAGCGAGACGCCCAGCTCGGCCTCGAGGCGCGTGTAGATCTGCCGCTTCATGATGCTCATCGAAGTGGGCGAGACGTTGTCGGCCAGCTCCTTCACGTAGGCGCGCACGAAGGGCAGCAGCTCGTCGTGCGGCAGCGTGCGGTTCACGAGGCCGATGCGCTCGGCCTCGGCGGCGTCGCAGCGGCGCGCGGAGAAGAGCAGGTCGAGCGCGGCCGCGGGGCCGATCAGGCGGGGCAAGGTCCAGCCGATGCCCCACTCGGCGATCAGTCCGCGGCGCGAGAATGCGGTGGAGAAGACCGCGCGATCGGAGGCGAAGCGCAGGTCCGCGAAGCACATCACCGCGAAGCCGAGTCCGGCGCAGGGGCCGTTGATCGCAGCGATCACGGGCTTCCGCACCGCGAAGAGATAGGCGTAGGGTCCCTGAAAGTTCGCGCCCATGCTCGCGTCGCCGGGGCTCGCCTCGAGGTTGGCGCCCTCACCGAAGCTCTTGCCCTCGCCGATCGCCTTGAGACCCTGGAGATCGGCGCCGGCGCAGAAGCCACGCCCCGCGCCGGTGAGCACGATCGCGACCACGCGCTCGTCCGCTTCCGCCTGCGCCACCGCATGCTTCAGCTCGTCGGTCATGCGGTTCGTCATCGCGTTCAGCCGCTCGGGGCGGTTGAACTCGATCGTCGCGATCGGGTCTTCGACGCGATAGAGCAGCTGTTGGTACATGCGGACCTCCGCGCGCCAGTATGGGTCGGCGGAGGCTAGCGCGGCCCGCGCGCTCGCCCGCGGGCCGCGATTTCAGCGGGAGAGCCGAGTTGCCGATCAGGCCGGAAGGGACGGACGCCCGGCTTCAGCCGGCTTCGCGAGGGGGATGGGAGTCCAAGGTGAGCGCCTTCGAGGAGTCCGGCGAGCCGTTGGCGCTCGTAGTGGATGACCACGCGGCCACCCGTGCGCGAGCGTGCCTGGAGCTGAAGGCAGCAGGCTTCCGCGTGGCCGTGGTGGACGGCGGACAAGCAGCGCTGCTGGCCGTTGCACACGACCGGCCCGACTTCGTGTTGCTCGACGTCCAGATGCCGGAGGCCGACGGCCTCGAGGCCTGCCGGCGGATCCGGGCGGCGCCCGGCGGCAGCGACCTTCCGATCCTGATAGTGACCGACTCGGAGGACGCCGGCGCCGTCGAGCGCGCCTTCGAGGCCGGCGCGACCGACTTCGCGACCCAGCCGCTTCAGTGGAACCTGCTGCGGCACCGGGCCCGCTTCATGGCGCGCGCGGGCGACGCCATCCAGCGGGTCCAGCGCACTCTGCTCGGTCTGGCCGACAGCGAGCGACGGCTGTCCGACTCGCAACGGCTGGCGCACGTCGGCAGCTGGCAGTGGCTCGTGGAAGCCGACCAGATGCTCTGGTCCGAGGAAGCCATTCGCATCCTGGGCTACGAGGCGGAAGTCCGCCCCACACGTGCTGCGCTGATCGACTCGGTGCACCCGGACGACCGCGCCGCGGTGGAGAAGACGCTGGCCGAAGCCGTGCGCGGTCAGAAGGGCTGGGACCTCGAGCATCGCATCCAGACGCCGGCGGGCGAGCTGCGCTTCGTCCACCACCAGGGCTTCGTGGACATCGATCCTCTCACCGGCGAGCGCCGGGTGCTCGGAACGCTCCAAGACACCACCGAACGCCGCGCGAACGAAGAGAAGATCAAACGGCTCGCTTTCTACGACAGTCTGACTGGCCTGCCGAATCGCCGCCTCCTGCACGAGCGCCTGGAGCGGATGCTGCGCTTCTGTCGCAGCAACGGGCACCAGCTGGCGTTGATGTTCGTGGACATCGACCACTTCAAGTGGGTGAACGACTCACTCGGCCACGCGGCTGGCGACCGGCTGCTCTCCGAGGTCGCTTCGCGGCTGGTTGACTCGCTCCGGCTCGGCGACGGTGTGTTCCGCCACGGCAGCGAGACGCCCCATTTCCTCTCGCGCGTGGGTGGCGACGAGTTCGTGGTCACGCTGATGACGCCCAACGGTCCGGAGCTGCCCGGCAAGGTGGCGCGGCGCATCCTCGCGGCGCTCCAGAAGCCGTGCGTTCTCGGAGGCAAAGAGATCGCGATCAGTGCGAGCATCGGCATCGCGCTGTGTCCCACCGATGCGCAGAGCCCGGATGTCCTGCTCCGCCACGCGGACGTCGCCATGTACAACGCCAAGAAGGGCGGGCGCAACCGCTATCAGTTCTACACGCAGGCCCTCTCCGCCACGGCAGACCGTGCGCTCCTGATCCAGGCGGGGCTGCAGCGGGCGCTGCGCGATCAGGCCTTCACTCTCCACTACCAGCCGCAGATCTTGACACGCAGCGGACGCATGTCGGCGCTCGAGGCACTCATCCGCTGGGAGATTCCCGGCAAGGGCATGGTGCCGCCGAGCGAGTTCATCACGATCGCCGAGGAGACCGGACTGATTCTGCCCATCGGCGAGTGGGTGCTCCAGCGCGCCTGCGAGGACTGCCGTGAGTGGCAGCGCAGAGGCCTGACCGACGTGTCGGTCGCCGTGAACCTGTCGCCCGTCCAGCTGAGGAAGCCCGAGATCGTGCCGCTGGTCGCGCAGACACTCGCGCAGGCCCAGCTCGAGCCGCGCTTCCTCGAGCTCGAGCTCACCGAGACTGCGCTGCTCCAGCACACCAGTCAGGTCGCAGAGACGCTCGAGCAGCTGAAGCGCATGGGCGTGCGCCTGGCACTCGACGACTTCGGTACCGGCTATGCCTCGCTCTCCTATCTCAAACGGATTCCCTTCGATGCGCTGAAGATCGACCGCGAGTTCATCCGCGACCTCGGCGACGACACAGGCGACCGCGCGATCGTATCGGCGATCGTGGCGATCGCGCGCACCTTCGGCCTGCGCGTCGTGGCCGAGGGAGTGGAGACGGCGCAGCAGGAGCGACTGGTTCGCGAGGAGGGCTGCGAGGCCATGCAAGGCTTCCGCCTCGGCGTACCGTCGCCTCTTGCCGAGATCCTGAAGCTCCGGACCCAGCGCGGCATCGCACGCTGATTGCCCGAGTGCACGTGCGGGAGCTTCGGCAGGCCCGCCCTCTGACCTTCGCTACCGTCGGAGCCCCATGCCCCCCGCTCAGGAGTTCATCGAGGTCCGCGGCGCCGCCGAGCACAACCTGAAGCGGATCGACGCCAGGATCCCGAAGCAGCGCCTGGTGGTGTTCACGGGGCCTTCGGGCTCGGGCAAGTCGAGCCTGGCCTTCGACACGCTCTACGCCGAGGGCCAGCGGCGCTACGTCGAGTCGCTCTCCGCCTACGCACGTCAGTTTCTCGGGCAGATGGAGAAGCCGAAGGTCGATCACATCCGCGGCCTGTCGCCGACGATCTCGATCGAGCAGAAGGCGGCCAGCAACAACCCGCGCTCGACGGTCGGCACAATCACCGAAATCCACGACTACCTGCGCGTGCTGTGGGCGCGCATCGGCCGCCAGCACTGCCACCGCTGCGGCCGGCCGGTGGAGCGGCTCTCGGCGGCGGAGATCAGCGAGCGGCTGCGCGCGCAGCCGAAGGGCGCGCGCTTCCTGCTGCTCGCGCGGCTGATCGACAACCGCAAGGGGGAACACCGCGAGGTGCTGAGCGAGGCCATCGCGGAGGGCTTCGGCCGCTTCCGCATCGATGGGGCGGTCGTGCGCGGCGACGAGCTGCCGGCACTCGACAAGAAGAAGAAGCACACCATCGACGTGGTGGTAGACCGTCTCGCGGTCCCGGAGGGTGCAGACTCCGGCTTCGCCACGCGCCTCGCCGACTCCGTCGAGACCGCCCTGAAGAAGGGCAAGGGCCTCTTGATCGCGGACTTCGGTGCCGGCGACGAGCGCCTCTACTCCGAGCAGCTCCACTGCCACGTCTGCGACCTCGGCTTCCCCGAGCTGTCGCCGCAGAGCTTCTCCTTCAACTCGCCGCTCGGCATGTGTCCCGACTGCAACGGCCTCGGCACCAAGCCCGAGATGGATCCCGCGCTGGTGGTGCCCGACCCGAGCAAGAGCGTGAAGGAGGGCGCGATCGCGCCCTATGCCAGCGTGATCGGCAAGTCCGAGAGCTGGACGGGCTCGCTGATCCACAACCTCGCGCGCACCTACAAAATCGACTTCGACAAGCCCTGGCACTCGCTGCCCCCGAAGCACCGCGACTTGCTGCTGCACGGCACCGGCGAGGAGCGCATCGCCCACTCGGTGAAGTTCTCGACCGGCAAGATCGAGTTCGAGCGCGCCTTCGAGGGCGTGCTGAACGAGCTGTATCGGCGCTTCCGCCAGACCAAGAGCGAGGGCATGCGGCGCTGGTACATGCAGTACCTGTCGGAGACGGACTGCTCGGCCTGCGGCGGCCGGCGCCTCAGGCCGGAGTCGAACGCCGTGAAGCTCGACGGGCGCTCGCTGCCCGAAGTCGCAGGCAGCACGATCGAGGAGACGCGCAGTTGGCTGCGCGGGCTCGCGCTCGCCGCGAACGCGCGGCGCATCGCCGAGGAGGTGCTGAAGGAGATCCACGCGCGGCTCGGCTTCCTGGCCGACGTCGGGCTCGGCTACCTCACGCTCGACCGTCCCGGGCCGTCGCTGTCGGGCGGCGAGAGCCAGCGCATCCGGCTCGCCAGCCAGATCGGCAGCGAGCTGACCGGCGTGCTCTACGTGCTCGACGAGCCCTCGATCGGCCTGCACCAGCGCGACAACGGGCGCCTGCTCAGGACGCTCGAGCGACTGCGAGACCTCGGGAACAGCGTGATCGTGGTCGAGCACGACCAGGAGACGATCGCGTCCGCCGACTGGGTGCTCGACTTCGGCCCGGGTGCGGGGGTTCACGGCGGCGAGATCGTCGCGGCGGGGACTCCGGCGCAGATCCAGCGCACGAAGCGCTCGCTGACCGGGAAGTACCTGTCGGGGAAGCTGCGCATCGAGACGCCGGCCCGCCGCCGCAAGGGCTCGGGCAAGCAGCTGCGCGTCGAGGGCGCGCGCGAGCACAACCTCGCGGGCCTCGACGTCGACTTCCCGCTCGAGACCATGATCGCGGTTACGGGCGTGTCGGGTGCAGGCAAGAGCACGTTGGTGAACTCGATCCTGTTCCCGGCGTTGCGGCGGGCGCTGCACGCCAGCCACGACTTGCCGGGCGAGCACACGCGCGTGATGGGCGTGGGTCACGTGGACAAAGTGATCGACATCGACCAGCGCCCGATCGGCCGGACGCCGCGCAGCAACCCGGCCACCTACACCAAGGTCTTCGACGAGATCCGAGCCGTGTTCGCGGGTACCGCCGAGGCGCGCGCCTTCGGCTACAAGCCGGGCCGCTTCTCGTTCAACGTGAAGGGCGGCCGCTGCGAGGCCTGCGAGGGCGACGGCGTGAAGCGCATCGAGATGCACTTCCTTGCCGACGTGTTCGTGCCCTGCGAGGTGTGCAAGGGCAAGCGCTTCAACGAGGCGACGCTGCGCGTGCGCTTCAAGGGCCTCAACGTGGCCGAGGTGCTCGACCTCTCGGTGGACGAGGCGCTCGTCGTGTTCGAGCACCAGCCCGCGGTGATCTCGGGCATCCGCACGCTCGCCGCGGTGGGCCTCGGCTACCTGAAGCTGGGCCAGCCCTCGCCGACGCTGTCGGGCGGCGAGGCGCAGCGCATCAAGCTCTCGCGGGAGCTGTCGCGCACGGCGACCGGCCGCACCGTCTACATCCTCGACGAGCCCACCACGGGCCTGCACTTCGACGACCTGAAGAAGCTGCTCGCCGTACTCGAGCGGCTGGTCGAGTCCGGCAACACCGTGATCGTGATCGAGCACAACCTCGACGTGATCCGCTGCGCCGACTGGGTGATCGACCTCGGGCCCGAGGGCGGCGGCGGCGGCGGGCGGCTCGTCGCGGTGGGCACGCCCGAAGAGGTGGCGAAGTGCGGCGCGAGCTACACAGGCAAGTACCTGAGGAAGGTGCTGTGAGCGCGATCGACCGTCTCGTCGCGATCATGGCGAAGCTGCGCGACCCGAACGACGGCTGTCCCTGGGATCTCGAGCAGGACTTCGCCTCGATCGCACCCTACACGCTCGAAGAGGCTTACGAGGTGGACGACGCGATCCGGCGCGGCGACATGCCCGGGCTCTGCGACGAGCTCGGCGACCTGTTGCTCCAGGTGGTTTTTCACGCGCGCATGGCGGAGGAGGCCGGGCACTTCGGCTTCGACGAGGTGGTGGAAGCGATCTGCGCGAAGCTCGTGCGCCGCCATCCGCACGTGTTCGGAGAGGCCGACATTCATAGCTCCGCGGACCAGACCGAGAGCTGGGAGGCGATCAAGGCGGCGGAGCGCGCGGAGACCGGCGCGGCTGCCGATCCCTTGGGGGCGGTGCCGCTCGCGCTACCGGCCCTCGCGCGCGCGGCCAAGCTCCAGCGCCGTGCGGCGCGGGCTGGTCTGGGCATGGCGATGCCCAAGGCGCGCGGCGAGAAGCTGGACGCGACTGTGCTCGGTCAGCGGTTGTTCGCGCTGGTCGCCCTCGCCAATCGAGACGGCCTCGACCCCGAGCAGGCGCTGCGCGACGCCAACGCCCGCTTCGTCACCCGCGCTAGCGGGGACGTCTGAAGGAGAAGCCGTTGTCCCGACGTGACCAGATTCGCATGACCGACGAGGAACGGAAGGCGTTCCTCGCGAGCGCGCAGACCATCACGATCAACTCGATCGGTCCCGGCGGGGTTCCGCATCCGATGCCGATGTGGTTCGGGCTGGAAGACGATGGCAGCGTCGTGATGACCACCTTCACCAAAAGCCAGAAGATCCTGAACATCGAGCGCGACCCGCGCGTCTCGCTGCTGGTCGAGAGCGGCACGGTCTACAACGAGCTGCGAGGCGTCGTGATCTATGGCAAGGCCGAGCTGGTGCGCGAGCACGAGAAGATCCTCGACATCCTCGCGAAGGTGACGGCCAAGAACGCCGGCGGCGCGGGCAACGCGCCCGACCCCGGGTCGCTACGCAAGGCGCTGCTGGGCACGGTGCCGAAGCGCACCGGCATTCGCATTCGAGCCGAGAAGATCGTCTCGTGGGACCATCGCAAGCTCGGCGGGGTGTACTGAGTGAGCGAGCGCTTCGTCAGCAAGCGCGACCGCTGGCTGGTGGCAGTGATGTGGGCTGCGTCGCTGGTGGACTTCGGGGTGGCGGCGTGGCTCTGGCTCGGCCTCGAGCGTGCCCCCATCTTCGTGGCGCCGCTGTTGGCGCTGGCGGGGTTCTTCCAGCTCCAGGTGCTCTACAGCACCGATTACAGCTTCGAAGGCGACGTGCTCCGCATCCGCGCTTCCTTCTTCCGCTGGCGTGTCCCACTCGCGGCGATCGACGCGGTCGAGCCGACGCGAAACCCGCTCTCGAGCCCGGCCTGCTCGCTCGACCGGCTGCTGATTCGGTACGGCGAGAAGCGGATCATGATCTCGCCGCTCGACAAGGCGGAGTTCGTGCGTGCGCTCGTGCAGCGAACGCCACACCTCCAGCTTCTCGGGGAGAGCGTGAGGCGTCGGACATGAGCGCGACCAGCGAGTTCGTCGCAGCCAACGGACTCTCGTTCGAGGTGGAGACCGCCGGCGACCCACGCAGCGACCGCCTCGCGCTGTTGCTCCACGGCTTCCCGGAGCATGCGTTCTCTTGGCGCCATCAGCTGCCGCTCTTCGCGAAGCTCGGCTACCGCGTGTGGGCGCCGAACCAGCGCGGCTACGGGAAGTCATCGAAGCCGAAG